>Ga0209067_10002511_pt1 | contig 10832 bp, 8 predicted proteins | sample ColStrG_CSR_2013_FD_187199 | JGI IMG/M metagenome (GOLD analysis project Ga0209067, IMG submission 187199) | Freshwater sediment microbial communities in response to fracking from Pennsylvania, USA - Cold Stream Run_MetaG_CSR_2013 (SPAdes)... | ecosystem: Environmental > Aquatic > Freshwater >... | reverse complement strand
CCAAATGCCGAAGAACAGGCCCACACCCACCGAGACCAGGACGCCGGCAACCGCCGTCGACAGCGGCACGGCGGTCGGCAGGTTGGGGAAGATGAGCCCGGCCGCGCGTGATATGAGCCATCCCAGAATCAGCCCGAAGATGCCGCCCATCACGGTCAGCACCACCGCTTCGGTCAGAAACTGCACGATGATGTCGCTCCTGCGGGCGCCCACGGCCTTGCGGATGCCGATTTCGCGCGTCCGCTCGGTGACGCTCACCAGCATGATGTTCATGACCCCGATGCCGCCCACCAGCAGGCCGATCGAACTGAGCACCACCATCACCAGCGCTACCGTGCCGGTCACCTGGCGGAATCGTTCGATCATCGATTGGGAGGTTGAGATGGAAAATGTATCGGGAGAGCTGTACGGCACGTGGCGCTCAATTCGCAGGACCGCGCGAACCTCGTCCACGGCCTGATCGATCATGCCGGGGTAGGCTACGATCACCAGCATATGCTCCTTGAGGTTGGGGAACATTTTGCGCATGGTGTAATACGGCAGCAGCACGCGCAAATCCTGCTGGCCCGGCATGGAAGCGGCCGGTGGGTCCATGACGCCGACTACCTGCACCGAGTGGCCGTCCACCTGGATCCACTTGTCGATCGGATCGGCGGTCTCCAGCAACTGCCTGGCCACGTCGGCGCCAATGACGGCCACCGGCACGTGATGGGCGCTTTCCTGGTCGCTGAAGAAGCGGCCGGACCTCATGGTGGTGCCGCCGGCGGCGTAGCCTTCTTCGGTGCCGCCGAGATCGATGTTGTAAAGGTCGTTCCCCTTATAGCGGGCCTTGTGGACATCGAACACGGAAAAGGCCCAGGCCGCCAGGTAGGGGCTGACATGCTGAACCGCCGGGCAGCGCACTTGGATCGCGCGCGCATTTTCCAGTGTCAGCGGCTTGCGGCGCAGGATCTCCGGCGTCCAATCCGCCATTACCGGGCCTTTCAGCGCGATGATCGTGTCCGGGCCGAAGCTGCGCAGGATGTTGGTAATGGCGCCATCGAGCCCCGCGATGATGGAACCGACGCCGATCACCGCGCCGGTGCCGATAATCACTCCCAGCACGGTCAGGAAAGAACGCATCTTGTGAGCGCGCGTGGTAGCGAGCGCCAGCAGAATTCCCGCGTTCAGTGAAGCCGCAGTCATTTCTCCGCCCTCAGCGCTTCAATGGGGTCGAGCTTCGCGGCGCGCTGTGCCGGATAGATCCCGAAAAACAGGCCGACCACGGCGGACAGCGTCACCCCAGAAACCACCGCGGCGATCGGCACGGACGTGGGCACTGGCGTCACCGTGCGAACCAGGACAGCGACCAGCCATGCCACTGCCACGCCGATCAGCCCGCCGAAGGCCGCGAGCATGGACGATTCTACCAGGAACTGGTTGAGGATGTCGCGATTGCGGGCGCCCACGGACTTCCGAATGCCGATTTCGTGAGTGCGCTCCGTGACCACGGCTAGCATGATGTTCATAATAACCACTCCGCCCACCACCATGAAGACGGACACCACGGCGAGGGCCGTGGCCGCAATCGCGCCGGTTAACTGGTTCCAAAAATCGAGCAGCGAGCCCGAAGTCAGGATGGCGAAATTGTCCTGGTCCTTCGGACCCATGTGGCGGTAGATGCGCATCAGCGTCCGAACCTCGTCCTGCGCCTCGTCCAGGTGGTCGTGATCGATCGCCAGGCCGGCGTAGCCCATGCCGCCGCGCGATCCCCAGATCTTGAAATAGGTCTCCACGGGAACGATGACGAACTTGTCCTGGGATTGCCCGAAGACCGAGCCCTTGGCCTTGGCGACGCCCACGATTTCGAAGGGAATTCCCTCGATCACAATGTTTCGTCCCACCGCGCTCGAGTTGGGAAAGAGCTGGTCCTTAACGTCCTTGCCGATGAATGCGGCGTTCAGGCCGCGGTCGTTTTCGGTGTCCGAAAGGAACCGCCCTTCCACCGCCTCGAAGTTGTTGATGAGCGCGATATTGGGGGACGCACCCTGCAGTCCGACGCTCTGAATCCGCTCTTTGCCTGCGTGCACCGAGGCGCCGCGGCCTGTGGACATGCCGATTTCTCTGGTAAGCCTGGCATGCTCGCGCAGGAATAGAAACTCCTCCTTGGTCAACTTCGGGTTGCGCCGCAGGGCCTCGAGCAGTTTCTTGGTGTCGAACTCCGCCATTGGCTCGCGCTGGACGGCGTACCCGTCGACTCCCATGTCCGAGACCTGATTGGCGATGTAGACGTTCATTCCCGAGATCACCGACATCACCGCGATGAGGGTGGTGGTAGCCAGGATGATGCCCAACAGGGTCAAGAAACTCCTGAGCTTGCTGCCGCGCAGGGATTGGGCGGCGCCGATCACCGCTTCCCAGAAAGACGCATGCGACGTCATTGAAGAGCCGTACGAGTAAATCGGAGGATTTGTTCCGTTTTCCCCGATTCCTCTTCTCACTATCGCATGACTGCGGCGGGGGGTGCCCGGGCGGCTCGCGGCCCTCATGTCCTGACCCGGGCAATACCTAATGCTGTTCACTTTAGAGTCGCGGCAGCGACCGATCAGCCGTGGCGCACGCACTCGTGCGTGCCGCATCGAGACTCGTCTCGATGCCCGCGGCGATCGCGTCGCCTCGCGTGTCGCGACGAGTCGCGACACGGCACGCACGAGTGCGTGCGCCACGTCGAGATCTGGCAGTCGGATCCGGCTCTCGTTGCAAAGTGACTGTTCGCGGCTCCGATGCGAAGTCCCGAGGTATCGGAGACTGCCCAGCCACCAATCACCAAACCCGGCAGGCGTTCGGACTCACCATCGGCTGGCCCGCCTTGCACGAGAAGGCTTTTTGAAACTCCGGCATGTTCTGCAAGGTGCCGTTCACGCGATAGGGGCCGGGCGAATGCGGGTCCGTCATCGCCCGCGCCCGCGAAGACTGCGGCGTGGTGTTCTCACACCAGATCTGTGCGAAACCCAGAAAAAAGCGCTGCTCCACGGTGAACCCGTCTCGTTGCTCTGGGTTGCCCTTCATGGTGTCCCGGAGCGCTAGCAGCGCCACGCGCAGGCCGCCGTTATCGGCGGTGTTCTCACCCAGGGTCAGCCTGCCGTTCAGTTTCACCTCGTCCACGGCGGTGAACCCGGAGTATTCATTGGCCACGCAGGCAGAGCGCTTTTCGAATTCGGCGGCATCGGCGGCGGTCCACCAGTCTCGCAGGTTGCCTTCGCCATCGAACTTGCGGCCCTGGTCGTCAAAACCGTGCGTCATCTCGTGGCCGATCACCATACCGGCGCCGCCATAATTCAGAGCGATGTCGCGCCGGGGGTCGAAGAAGGGCGGCTGCAAAATCCCCGCCGGGAAGTTGATGCTGTTGTTCTCGGGGCTGTAGAACGCGTTGACCGTAGGGGTGGTCATGTTCCATTCGGTCTTGTCGGTGGGTTTGCCGATCGTTTCGATGCGCTGCTGGTAGTTGGCTTCGGCGGCGCGGACCGAGTTGCCGAAGTAATCGTCGCGCGCGATCGAGAGCTTACCGTAATCCCGCCATTTCTTGGGCGCGCCCACGTTGTTGGTTATCGCCTGCAATTTTGCCAGAGCGGCTTTCTTGGTGGCGGCGGTCATCCAGGGAAGCTGTTGAATGTCCTCGCCCATCGCCCTTTCCAGAGCGTCCACCAACTGCGTGATCTTGGCCTTGGCATCGGCGCCGAAGGTCAGATCAATATACTTCTGGCCCAGCAGGTCGCCCAACTGGCGGTCCACGGTGGCCACGCACCGCCTGGCGCGGGGACGCTGTTCCTTGGCACCGGTCATATAGCGGCTCCAGAAATCGAAGGCCTCGTTCTCGACCGCCTCGGGCAGTTGCTCGGCGTGCTGGCGCAGAAAGTGGTAGGAAAAATAGGCTTGCCACGACTCGATCGGTTGCTGAGGCAGATCCGCGCCGATCTGCTTCAGGAACTCCGGTTGGCTCACGTTCAGGCTTTCGAATGCCGGTGCCCCAACGCCCTTGAAATAGTCGTCCCAGGGGAAGGCGGGTACCAACTCGGCCAATTGCTGCCGCGTCATGATGTGGTAGGTCTTGTCGGGATCGCGGAGGGTGACGCGGTCGGCCGAGGCCTTGGCCAGAATGGTTTCGAATTCGAGCACTGCCTGCGCTTTCATAGCCGCGGTTTCGGCGGAATCGCCCGCCAACTGGAACATGTTCTTCACGTGCTGCACGAACCGGTGGCGCGTTTCCACGGATTTGGCATCGGTCTTGAGGTAATATTCGCGGTCGGGCAAAGAGAGGCCGCCCTGTCCCAGCGTGGCGATGGTGCGGCTGGAATCCTTGGCATCCGGACGGGCGCCGAAGGTAAAAACAACCGCCATGCCGGCGCGGTGCAGATGGATGATTTCCGCAACCACGTCCGGCTCCGATTGCATGGAGTCGATGCGATCCAATTCCGGCTTTACAGGCGCCATGCCCTTGCGGTTGATGGCCGCGGTATCCACGCAGGCGGCATAGGCATCGCCGATTTTCTGGTCCAGAGCGCTGCGGTTAGCCGTCACCACGGCGGCGCCCTGCACGATATCGAGCAGCACCTTTTCGTTATGCTCGCTCAGTTCCGTGAAACGGCCAAAGCGCGCGCGATCCGGCGGGAGCGGGTTATGGGTGATCCAGTTGCCGCAAGCGTACTGATAGAAGTCGACGCAGGGGTCGATGGTTTGGTTCATGGCGGCGGTGTCGAGCCCCGAGGCGGGACCGGCCGGCGGCGCCTGGGCCATGGCAGGGAAAGGCAGCAGAAGAAACACCAAGGTGCCAAGAGGTTTCATAGGTTTCATACTGGAAATTCCGATTTTAGCGCAGGTAAGCGTGCGCCACCGATCTCTTTACATCTGCCCCCGGCTTTACGGCATCCTAAGGGGGTGCCCTACGACGCCATCCTGATCGTTTCTTTCGGCGGCCCCGAGACCGCCCCGGAAGTGCTCCCTTTCCTCGAAAACGTACTGCGCGGCCGCAACGTCCCGCGCGAGCGGCTTCTGGCGGTGGCCGAGCACTACTACCACTTCGGCGGGCGAAGCCCCATCAACGACCATTGCCGCGAGTTGATTGCCGCCTTGCAGAAGGAGGTCGCGCTGCCGGTATATTGGGGAAACCGCAACTGGCATCCCCTGCTTTCCGAGACCGTGGGCCAAATGGCGGCCGATGGAGTGCGGCGGGCGCTGGCCATCGCCACTTCCGCCTACTCCTCATACTCGGGATGCCGGCAATACATCGAAAACATCGCGGCTGCGCGCGCCGCGGTGGGCGAATCGGCGCCGGAGATTGACAAGCTTCCGCCGTTCTGCGCCCACCCGCTGTTTCTTCAGGCCAATGCGGAACGCGTCGGCGACGCCCTGGCGCGTGTGCCCGTGGAACGCAGGGGCGGCGCGCGCCTGGTCTTCACGGCCCACAGCATCCCGATGTCGATGGCCGGAAATTGCCGCTACGAAGAACAACTCCTGCACACCGCGCGCTACATTTCTAAAGCCGTGGAGCACGAGGAATGGGACCTGGTCTGGCAGAGCCGCAGCGGCCCGCCCAATCAGCCATGGCTGGAGCCGGACATTCTGGATCACCTGCGGGCGTTGGCGGAGAAAAGCGTCAAGGACGTGGTGGCTGCCCCCATCGGCTTTCTGTCGGACCACATGGAGGTGATGTACGACCTCGACGTGGAAGCTGCCGAGCGATGCGACGCCTTGGGAATCCAGTTCGTGCGTGCCCAAACCGTCGGCACGCACCCGGCTGTGATCCGGATGCTGCGCGAACTGATCGAAGAGCGGCAGTCAGGCCAAGCCACGGAACTGTGCGCGATAGACTGCTGCCCTGCCCCGCGCCGGTAGCGGATGCGCTACCACCGCGATGTCGCAATCGCGCCGTTCTCTTCCCAGGCCGCCAGCATCTCGCCATCGGGCACGATGACGATTGCCGGGAAGGCTCCGGCATCGGAGAGGTGTGTGGGCTTCATCGCGCTGGGCACGTGCATTTCGATGCCAGCCGGAGTGGACCAAAGCACGTAGAATCCCTGGTCGTTGGCGCCGAACGCCACATCCATCCCCGTCCCGACCTTGATCTCCGGTTTGCCGGACTCCGCGAGGTAAACGTCGTGATCGCGCCGCCAGGCGGTGGCGATCTTGCCGTTCCGCACCGCGATTCCCCCGCCATCCATCGGGCAGGCATCCAGCTTCCAGGTCCCCACGCCCGTCTTTTCCGCTGCGCCCGCGGGCTTGCCGCCGACCAGGCGCAGCGTATACAGATCGCGCGACCCATCCAACACGTTGCGGAACATCGCGGCGAATTCGCCGGTGCCCAGCGAAACCAGCGATGGCGCGCAACACTCGCAGATGGTGCCGGCGGGCGATTCGTACAGCAGCACGTTCTTCCCCCAGGTGGCGCCGCCGTCATTGGAAAACGCGCCGAACAGCCGCTTGCCTTTGGGCAGCCGGTCATCCAGCCAAGCCGCGGCCAGGTGGCCTTCGGCATCGGCCGCCACGGCATGCAACCCTTCACGGGAGGCCTTGGGCTGGTCGTTCACCGTGACCGGCCCGGACCACGTGCGCCCGCCATCGGTGGAGCGCCAGGCAAGCAGGTCGCCGGGATCGGAGGAGATGGCGCTCACTACGATGCTGTTGCCGCTGATGTTGACTCGCGGCCCGCGGTGGCGCCCCAGCAGTAATTTCGGCAGCACCCCGACCTTCGCGGGTTTGTCCCAGGTGCGGCCATTATCGGCCGAACCCGTGAACCAGATGGACTCGCCGCTGCCAAACACCATGGCCACGATGCCATTGCCCGCGGCAAGCTGCGGTTGGCGGTTAGGAGCCGTGGGCGAAACCGGTTGCAGATGAAGCGCCAGAAGCGCGATCGCAAGAGTCAGCATAGGTAGATTTTGACGCGGTACTGGCGTTTCCGCCAGCCCGCTTTCAACAAACCCCTTTCCAACCGTGCGTGCAGTTTTCCAGCACACGGCTTACCGATGATCGTAGAAGTTCGCGTCTTTCAGGACGCACCATGGAAGAGATTGTATCAGCGCCAGGCATCCTCCCGCGGCTACTGGCGCTACGGCACCACCGGCAGAACTACGTGCGACGGCTGCGTCTTTGACCGGTATACCCTCTGCGAAGCGACGCGATAATCCGACTGGCGGGCATTGAAAATGTTCTCCACGAAGGTCTGCGGGTTGCGGTCGTAGAGCGGAAACCACGTGCTCTGCACCTGGGCCATGATGCGATGACCTCTGAGGAAGGCGTGGTCGTTGGTGTGGAGGTCGATGCGGTAGGCTGTGGGCTGGTTGGCCACGAGAGCCGCGGGGTGCTCGAAGCTGTCGCGGAAGCGGGCGCGCAGGATTTCATCGGCTACCATCAGTTCGTAGCCAGCGAGTGAGGCATCTTCGGGGTAGCTCTCCGGATAGACGTCGATCAACTTCACCACCCAATCGCTATCGGTGCCGGAGGTGGAAGCGAAGATCTGGGCCACGATATCGCCGGCAATCTTCACGTCTTCCTGCAGCGGTTCGGTTTCCCAGGTGAGCACGTCGGGGCGGTTGTCGACGAAGCGCTGGTCTTCCACCAGCCAGGAAGGCCATCCACCGCCGGGATAGGTCGGGCTAATGGGGCGGTGGCGGTACGGCACCGGATGCGCGGGATCGGAGATATAGCTGTCGAAGCGGTCGCCGTCTTCGGCGGGAAGGTCCCAAGAGAGGCGGCCGCTGGCCTGGAGGTAGAGGTTCTTCGGTTGCGCGGTCTTGGGTGGCCAGGAATCGTAGCGCTCCCAGCGATTGGAACCGGTTTGAAAGACCAGGGCCTCGGGAAAATTGCGTTGGCCCTTGTCCTTGAGCCAGTAGGCGAACCAGGGCGCTTCGATTTCCTGGCGAAAGTACTTGCTGGTGTTGCTGTCGAATGGGATGGCGCCGAGTCTGGTCCCGTCTGCGCGGGCCCAGCCGCCGTGATTCCATGGCCCGGCCACGAGGTAGTTCAGGCCGGCGGTGTCGTTCTTTTCGAAGAGTTCGTAGATCTTGAGCGGGCCGTAGAAATCTTCCTGATCCCACCATCCGCCCACGTTGAGGTTCGGCACCTTGGGCGTGCCGATGTAAGGGCGGAAAGCTTGCTTCTGCCAGAACTGGTCGTAATTGGGATGGTTAACGAAGTCATTCCAGGTAGGCAGCTTGCCATGAAAGTATCGCTCGTTGGCGTTGGAGAGCGCGCCCAGGTCCAGGTACCAGCGGTAGGTGTCGGCGCGGTCGAACTCGAAATTGGTGTTGGTTTCCTTGGCGGTTTCGAGCAGGGCGGCATATTCGAAACCGTAGCTGAGTCGGAAGGCGCCGTTGTGATGAAAATCGTCGCCCAGGAACATGTCGGCGGGCGATGCCTGCTCGGAAGCGGCCTTGAGCGCGGGATGCGGGTCGACGAGCGCCATGGTGGTGAGCCATCCGCCGTACGAGATGCCCAACATACCGACGCGGCCGTTGTTGCCGGGAACGTTCTTCAGCATCCAGTCGATAGTGTCGTAGGTGTCGGTGCTTTCGTCGATGGCATTCGGGTCGGCCTTGTCGCGCACCTGGCGCTGCATCACAAACTGGCCCTCGGAGGTGAAGCGGCCGCGGATATCCTGGAACGCGAAGATGTAGCCGTCGGCGACCAGGTACTGGTAGGCGCCCAGCAGCGCCCTCTCAGTGCTGCGCGCGCCGTAGGGAGTCCGCTCCAGGAGGATCGGCATGAGGGGTGCGGCATTCTTCGGCGTGAAGATGACGGTGTGCAGTTTCACCCCATCGCGCGTGGGGACCATGACGTCGCGCTTGGTGAATTGCGAGGTGTCCTGCGCAGTGGCGGAGATGGCGAACAACAAGAAGGGAAGAAGCTTCATATTCAAGCAGGCTACACGGACTGGGCGAACATGGCAAACCGGCAGGAGGACTGCGCTATGGATTCGGGCTCCGGTAACGTTCCAGCATGGCGGTTGAGATTTCCGGAGACGACGGCCACAGGCCCCGCCGTGAACCGGCGCGCCGTTCATATTTCGCAATCGTGGCGACATCGGGTTGTACGGGGCTGCCGCCGTCAAGAAAAACAAAGCCCACGTCATCGCTTGAGATCTCAGCGATGAAACGCTCCGCATTCTCGATCATGTTTCGAATCTGGCGGTGAAGCTCTGGTACGTTCAGCGGCCGCTCCGTGGCGAGTACTCGAAACTCCTCCGCAGATCACCGCGCCAAGGGGCAGAACGCTCTGATGGATGGTCACCAGATCGACGATGTCACGGGGTGTTCGCCGGTCCGCGGCAGCCGAGGCCTTATTCGTGGCAAGGTCAACCGGATGCAGCACGTAGCCAAAGAGCTCATCTCGTTGGGCCAGGAAGAAGCGAAAGTCGCTGTCGGCTACCCACTCAAGCTGCATAGTCTCGTCAAGGCCCTCGAGTTGCGCTTGGCGTTTGCCGGTCTGGACCGCCAGCCGTCCATGTCGCCGTAGGTTCTCAAAGACTGCGTAATCGCAAGAGCGTCGCGAGCGGTAGGATCGTCGACAGGGCGCATGTTCCAGAGCGCGCGAGCGCCGTACTGTTGAAAAGCGCGGATGTACAGGCTTTCCAATTCGTCGGGTTGTGGCGGATTTGGAGCCATGGCGCGCGATCCATCTCTAATGGTAATCAATGTATCCACATCACAGGGCAGGCCAGGAGGCCTACCCTACTCGGCAAACACGGCAAACTCGCTCAGTACGGGGCTGGCCGAGGCCTGAGTGACGCGGAGGCGCAGGCGCGCCGCAGTTACCGGATGCTCGAGCCGGATCAGGCGCCGTGCGCCGATGCTGGTGGCCCGCGCCAAGGGCTCCCACGTGCCGCCGTTCCAGTTCTCGATGGCAACGGCGTCCACCCGCTGCCCGAAGCGGATTTCCTCGCGAATGCGAATCACATTGAAGGTGGCCGGGCGGGCGAACTCAATGGTGGCGTCGGCGGTCAGCACCGAATCGTCGGTGGCCCAGAATGTTTCGGGGCGCCCATCGAGGAGATTGGCCGGTGCGTAGGCCTTGTCCTCGCCGCGGATGTTCGAAGCCGAAGCCTTGGCGCGGGCCGCGAGATTCGCGCCGAAAGTCTTGCGCAAATAGCCGCCGAAGCCTTGAAGCGACGCGATGTCTTCGGCTTCGAGCAGGCCGTCGCGATTGGGCGGCACGTTGAGCAGCAGTGTGCCACCGCGGCCTACCGACTGGTAATAGAGGTCGATGAGTTGGGGCGGCTGTTTGACGCGGCCGTTCTCCTTCTCGTGCCAGAACCAGCCGGGACGGATGGAGACGTCGCATTCGGGCGGCAGCCATTTCGAGCCGTGACGATGGCCGGTGGGCGACTCTTTTTCGCGCACGTTGCCGGGCGAGGCCGGGCCGCCATCGGCGCCGACCGGGTCGAACGTTTCCCAGCAGGGGTCGCCCGCGATGCCACGCTCGTTGCCCACCCAGCGGACATCGGGGCCGACGTCGCTAAAGATGACGGCGCCGGGTTGCAGGCGGCGGACCAGGTCCCAGGTGCCGGGCCACTGGTAGTAGGTGTTCTTGTCGATGGTGCGTTTCTCGCGGGCGCCGCCGTAGAAGCCGTCGCCGCCGTTGGCGCCATCGTGCCAGACCTCGAAAATCTCGCCGTAACCAGTCAGCAGTTCGGTGAGTTGTTGGCGGTAGATCTGGAGGTAGCCGGGCTTGCCGTACTCGGCGGAGTTGCGGTCCCATGGGGACAGGTAGACGCCGAACTTGAGGTTGTGGCGGCGGGCGGCCTCGGAGATTTCGCGCACTACATCGCCCTTGCCGGCGCGCCAGGCGCTCTTGCGGAT
>Ga0209067_10002510_pt1 | contig 10834 bp, 10 predicted proteins | sample ColStrG_CSR_2013_FD_187199 | JGI IMG/M metagenome (GOLD analysis project Ga0209067, IMG submission 187199) | Freshwater sediment microbial communities in response to fracking from Pennsylvania, USA - Cold Stream Run_MetaG_CSR_2013 (SPAdes)... | ecosystem: Environmental > Aquatic > Freshwater >... | reverse complement strand
GACGACAAAAAATCTGGAACAGTTACCGGCTAACGTTGCCGCAGTCCAGCAAGTGCTGGCATTGAACGGGTTGAGTTTTTCGCTGTCGGAAGAAATCGTCAAAAATCTGGAAGTCAAACGTCTGGAGGCGGCCTATAAAAATTTGCAGGAACGCGTGCAGATCATTGCAAAAACCATGGGGCGAGATCCAGCCGATTCCGTCATCGAATCGATGGACGTCGACGGATCGAATTCACACTTTCAACCGCAGCCACGGATGTTTGCTGCGGCGTCCATGATGGCCAAGGGGAATCCGGTGCAGGAAACCAGTTTTGAACCGGGGGAAACGACTTTGAGTGCGACGATAGTCGCGAAAATCAAGTTTAACTAAGTTCAAATTTGCCCCCGACCAAATCGCGATAATTTGGAGTTGCCGGGGGAACTGATGCTTCCAACATATTTATTTGTCAGGTTTTGTGCATCCGGCAAATAAAGTTATACTTGCCGGATATTTTTTGATGTTGCCAAGAATCAGCATACCTACAAGGCTCGCATGACATTTAAACGTCGCCAAAATAAAGCCAATCTGAAGAACTTTTTTAAAGTGGTTAAAAAGCCGCCCGCCAAGGCCGCTGCTTCACCAGATTTGCCCAGAAAGAAACCACGCCGCGGCATCTACTTGCTTCCGAATGCATTTACCACCGCAGCGCTGTTTTGCGGTTTTTACGCCATTGTCATGGGCATGGATGGTAATTTCGAAAAAGCCACGATAGCGATTTTTATTGCCATGGTCCTCGACAGTCTGGATGGCCGGGTGGCACGTCTGACCAATACCCAAAGCGAGTTTGGCGCGCAGTACGACAGCCTGTCGGACATGGTGTCGTTCGGCGCAGCGCCGGCTTTGGTTGCTTATGAATGGGGTTTGCGCGGACTGGGGCAGTGGGGCTGGCTCGCTGCATTTGTCTATTGCGCCTGTGCAGCGTTGCGGCTGGCACGTTTCAATACCAACATTGCCGTGGTCGATAAGCGCTATTTTCAAGGCATTCCTAGCCCGGCGGCGGCTGGTCTGGTGGCCGGGTTCATCTGGACCATGACCGATTTCAGGCAGGACCCTGCCAGTCTGCGCTGGTTAATCTGGGCGATCACGCTGGTTGCAGGCTTTACCATGGTCAGCAATATTCCGTTTTACAGCTTCAAGGAAATCAATCTGAAAAAATCGGTGCCGTTTGCCGTGCCGCTGGCGCTGGTATTGGCTTACGTTTTGATCGTCAGTTATCCGTCGTATGTGTTGTTCATTGTTTTTGTTATCTATTGCATATCAGGTTACTCGGTATTTTTGTGGCGCTGGCGCAAAGGCAGTCCGGTCAGCATCGTACAAACCAAGGTGGAAGTGCACGACCACGAGCACGACGAACATTGATTCTCCGGATGCCGTTCTGATTTGAACGGCATTTTTTTATGGCGTTGGCAAAAATAAGTTGCGCTAACTATTTTTTGCGCTTATAGTCGGCCACTATGTTTTCTACATTCATCAGCAACACTTCCCCCAAACTGGCACTGACTCAGATCGCTTTGAGCCTGCTGGCACTAACACTATCTCTGGATCTAGTGCGGTTCACGCGCTAAACCACATACCCCCACAATTTGAGTGTTGCTTCCCTCTCATGTCTACCTGGCAAGAGGTGCGAAGAATATTCAAATTGACGCAATAAAAAAACTTTCAAACCTTCATTCATATTTCAATCCGGAGTAAATCATGGCAGAAAAACTCATCATATTTGACACCACCTTGCGCGACGGCGAACAGTCACCTGGCGCATCCATGACCAAAGACGAAAAAATCCGTATCGCCAGGCAGCTGGAGCGTATGCGTGTCGATGTGATTGAAGCCGGATTTGCAGCAGCATCGCAGGGCGATTTTGAATCGATCCGCGCCATCTCCGGCGTCATCAAAGAATCCATCATCTGTTCGCTGTCGCGCGCCAATGACCGGGATATCGCCCGCGCCGCCGAAGCCCTGCAACCTGCACAACGCAAACGCATCCACACCTTTATCGCGACTTCGCCATTACACATGGAAAAGAAACTGCGCATGACGCCAGACCAGGTCGTCGAGCAGGCGAAAATGGCAGTGCGCTATGCGCGCAAATTTACCGACGATGTGGAATTCAGCCCTGAGGACGGCAGTCGTTCGGAAATGGATTTTTTGTGCCGCGTGATCGAAACCGTAATTAACGAAGGTGCCACCACGATTAACTTTGCCGATACTGTCGGTTATGGCGTGCCGGAGTTGTACGGCAATATGCTCAGGACTCTGCGTGAACGCGTGCCAAATTCAGACAAGGCAGTCTGGTCGGTGCACTGCCATAACGATCTGGGCATGGCGGTGGCTAATTCACTGGCCGGTGTGATGATAGGCGGCGCACGACAGATTGAATGCACCATCAATGGCTTGGGTGAACGCGCAGGCAATACGGCGCTGGAAGAGATTGTGATGGCGGTGCGGACGCGCAAGGATTATTTCAATTTCCAACTTGGTATTGATGCGACTCAGATCGTACCGGCATCAAAACTGGTGGCGCAAATTACCGGTTTCAATGTGCAGCCGAACAAGGCGGTGGTCGGCGCGAACGCGTTTGCTCACGCCTCCGGAATTCATCAGGACGGTATGTTGAAATCCCGCGATACCTATGAAATCATGCGTGCCGAAGATGTGGGCTGGGCGGCGAATAAAATGGTGCTGGGCAAATTATCCGGTCGCAATGCGTTCAAACAGCGCCTCGATGAGTTGGGCATCACACTGGAATCCGAGGCAGAAGTCAACGCGGCGTTTGTGCGATTTAAAGAACTGGCTGATCGCAAGTCTGATATCTACGATGAAGACATCATGTCGCTGGTATCAGACGAACAGCATTCACACATCAAGGAATATTACGACTACGTGTCGCTGACGCAGAGTTCTGAAACCGGCAAACCTTCGCACGCCAAAGTGGTATTTACTATCGATGGCAGGGAAACCGCCTGTGAAGGGCAGGGCAATGGTCCGGTTGATGCCACTCTGGCAGCGATTGAATCGGTGGCAAAAAGTGATGCCGAGTTCCTGTTATTTTCCATCAATGCGATTACGCCCGGGACCCAGTCTCAGGGTGAAGTGACAATAAGGTTGTCCAAAGGCGGACGTATCGTCAACGGTGTCGGCGCGGATCCGGATATCGTGGTTGCGTCTGCCAAAGCCTACATTTCCGGCCTGAACAAGCTGCATTCCAAGGCCGAGAAGGTCAACCCGCAGCTCTAGTCTGGTCGCAGTCGCCGAGGCCGGCTGATTTTTGCCGGCCTGTTTTCCTGAAACCTCGTCGGTTTGCACAAAAGTAAGTTTTCTAATATAATGCCGCACCTAACTGACATTCCTGTCGGTTATTTTATTGATTAATCACGATTTTCATGGTTGCCCTGCAGAGGGTTTTACTGGAAAAATCGCATGTTGAGGAAGTATTATGACCATCGTAAAAGAAGCAAAAGCAGCAATTGTTGCTGACAATGCACGCGCCGCCAACGATACTGGCTCCCCGGAAGTTCAAGTTGCTCTGTTGACTGCACGTATCAACGATCTGAATTCCCATTTCAAAACCCATTCCAAAGATCACCACTCACGTCGTGGTCTGATCATGATGGTCAATCGTCGCAAGAGCCTGTTGTCTTACCTCAAAGGTAAAGATTCGGTTCGTTATCGCGATCTGATCGTTAAACTCGGTCTGCGTAAGTAATCCAGCTTGTTTTTTGCCAAGCATCGAATAGCCTGTATCAGTTAGCTGATGCGGGCTTTTTGCATTTGGCATTGTTTTTTTATTCAGGTTTTGTTGTAAGATCGCCAGTCGGTCCGATTCATGCGGGCAGTGGGTGGTTGATGTAAGCGTGGTGAGGTGAACGACAGCACCTGGAATTCTGTCGGCAAGGTCTAAGGACCAATTAGAAAGGGCACATTGTGTTTAATAAAATTACTAAAACTTTTCAGTATGGGCAACATACCATCACCCTGGAAACAGGTGAAATTGCGCGCCAGGCCAGCGGTGCCGTATTGGTGACGATGGATGGCACGGTCGTGTTGGCGACAGTGGTAGCAAGAAAAGATGCCAAGCCTGGTCAGGATTTTTTCCCCCTGACAGTCGATTATTTAGAAAAAACGTATGCCGCCGGTCGTATTCCAGGCGGATTCTTCAAGCGTGAAGGTCGTCCTTCAGAGAAAGAAACGCTGACTTCCCGTCTGATCGATCGTCCTATCCGCCCTCTGTTCCCAGACGGTTACATGAACGAAGTGCAGGTCATTATCCATGTTCTGTCAGTCAATCCTGACGTCGATCCGGATATCGCTTCCATGATTGGTGCATCCGCAGCGATTTGCGTTTCCGGTATCCCGTTTGATGGCCCACTGGGTGCAGCCCGGGTTGGTTATATCAATGGTGAATACGTCTTGAATCCGAATCCTGCGCAGTTAAAAGAATCGCTGATGGATCTGGTTGTGGCAGGAACTGAAACCGCGGTATTGATGGTGGAATCCGGTGCCAAAGAATTGTCGGAAGATGTGATGCTTGGCGGTGTGGTTTATGGCCACACCCAGATGCGTGTTGTGATTGACGCTATTCATGAGTTGGTTGAGCAGGGTGGCAAGCCATTGGTTGAATGGGCGCCGGCACCAAAAAATGAAGAACTGATCGCCAAGGTGAATGCAGTTGCTGAGCCGCTGTTCCGCGCTGCCTACCAGATCAAAGAAAAACAGGCCCGTACTGAAAAACTGAAAGCGGCCAACGCAGCGGTGAATACAGCGCTGGCAGATCAGGCAATTGATTCGGTCGAACTGGGCAATATGCTGTTCAATCTGGAATCGAAAATTGTGCGTTCGCAGATTTTGGATGGCGAACCACGTATCGATGGTCGCGATACCCGCACTGTGCGTCCGATCACTATCCGCACCAGCGTTCTGCCGCGCACGCACGGTACAGCGTTGTTTACCCGCGGTGAAACACAGGCACTGGTGATTGCAACTCTGGGTACTGCTCGTGATGAACAAAAAATTGATGCGCTGATGGGTGAATATTCAGACCGCTTCATGCTGCACTACAATATGCCTCCGTTCGCAACCGGTGAAACTGGTCGTGTCGGTACGCCGAAGCGCCGCGAAATCGGTCATGGACGTCTGGCCAAGCGCGCTCTGGAAGCCGTGCTGCCGGATGTCGCGGATTTCAGCTATTCAGTGCGTCTGGTTTCTGAAATTACTGAATCGAATGGCTCTTCATCCATGGCGTCAGTCTGCGGTGGCTGTCTGGCTTTGATGGATGCCGGTGTGCCAGTCAAGGCACACGTTGCCGGTATCGCCATGGGTCTGATCAAAGACGGTAATAAATTTGCTGTGCTGACCGATATCCTGGGCGATGAAGATCACCTCGGCGATATGGACTTTAAAGTTGCCGGTACCGCCAACGGTATCACTGCGCTGCAGATGGACATCAAAATCCAGGGCATTACCAAAGAAATCATGCATGTCGCTTTGGCGCAGGCCAAAGAAGGCCGTTTGCATATTCTGGAAAAAATGCAGGCTGCCGTACCGCAGGGCAAAGTGGAGCTGTCCGATTTTGCGCCTCGCCTGATTACGATCAAGATCAATCCTGAAAAAATCCGTGATGTCATCGGTAAAGGTGGCGCGGTGATTCGTGCGCTGACTGAAGAAACCGGCACGCAGATCGACATCAGTGATGAAGGTGTTGTCACTATCGCGTCAGTTGATGCCGCTGCCGGTCAGGAAGCCTGCCGTCGTATCCAGGAAATTACAGCGGAAGTTGAAGTCGGTAAAGTCTATGAAGGTACTGTTCTGAAACTGCTGGATTTTGGTGCGATTGTTCAGGTATTGCCAGGCAAAGACGGTCTGCTGCACATCAGCCAGATCGCCAATGAGCGTGTCAATGCCGTTGCTGATTACCTCAAAGAAGGTCAGGCAGTGCGCGTCAAGGTGCTTGAAACGGATGATCGTGGTCGTCTGAAACTGTCGATGAAGGCAGCACTTGCCGAAGCGGCACCGGCTGCAGCTGAAGGCGATACCTCTCAGTAATAATGGGTTGGCGTCAAACCGAAACGCTCATGTAACAACATGGGCGTTTTTTCATTGGAGAACAAGATGCGTGCAATTGAAATTTCCCAGCCCGGCGGCCCGGAAGTACTGACGCTGTGCGAGCGTCCACTGCCAAAGTTGCGCAACGGTGAAGTGCTGATCAGGGTTCATGCCGCCGGTATCAATCGTCCCGACGTATTTCAGCGCAAAGGCGTGTACCCGCCGCCAGCTGACGCTTCCGATCTGCCCGGACTGGAAGTGGCGGGAGAAATCGTTGATGGTGATTTGCGTGGCAGTGATTTTGCTGTCGGTGATCTGGTGTGCGCGCTGGTAGCTGGTGGCGGTTATGCGGAATACTGTGCTGCGCCGTTAAAACAATGTCTGCCGGTACCGAAGAATCTGACTGCCACGCAGGCCGCCGCTTTGCCGGAAACATTTTTTACGGTCTGGAGCAATGTGTTTGATCGCGCAAAATTAATCGGGACTGAATCGCTGCTGGTACAGGGCGGCACCTCGGGCATAGGTGTGACTGCGATCCAGCTTGCCACCGCAATGGGACATCAGGTCTATGCCACTGCCGGCAGCGAAGAAAAATGCCGGACCTGCGAAGCACTGGGTGCCGTGCGCGGCATTAATTACAAAACCGAGGATTTTGTGGAAGTGATCCGCGCAATGACAGCGGGACGTGGTGTCAATGTTGTGCTGGATATGGTCGCTGGCGACTATCTGAACCGGGAGTTGAACTGCCTCGCCGATGACGGACGTATCGTTGTGATCGCTTTGCTGGGCGGTTCCAGGGCGCAGCTGGATGTCAGCGCCATCATGCGCCGCAGACTGAATATCACCGGATCAACGTTGCGTCCCCGCTCGGTGGAATTCAAACATGCCATTGCACAGCAGCTGCAGAGCCGGGTCTGGCCATTGCTGGAAGCCGGAATAATCAAACCGGTTATCTATCAAACCTTTCCTTTTGAAGAAGCTGCCCGGGCGCATGCATTGATGGAAAGCGGTGAACATATTGGAAAAATTGTACTGGTGATGAAGAATTCAACTGAATCAGACCAATAAACTGTTATTTTCGACCTTTGGCTGTGACATTAATTGACCGTATTTGACTGGGCAAGCTAGAATGCCGGGTTATTTATGAATCGGGAAGTTTGGGATGAGACGTCGCCCATTAATTGCGGGTAACTGGAAAATGAATGGCAATCTGGCCTTGAATGCCGCATTGTTATCTGAATTGCGCGGCGGTGTCGCAGGGTTGGGCGAGATGCATGCCGACGTTGCTGTCTGTGTGCCGGCACCGTACCTGGCCCAGTCCCAATCCGCGCTGCAGGACACAGCTGTTAAATGGGGTGCTCAGGACGTATCCAGTCAAACCGGCGGCGCATACACTGGCGAAGTGTCTGCTTCGATGCTCAATGATTTCTCCTGTTTTTATACCATCGTCGGCCATTCCGAGAGACGGGTGTATCATGCCGAGTCGGATGAGCTGGCCGGTAAGAAGACCATGCGCCTGCTGGAGGCGGGCATCACACCGATAGTTTGTGTTGGCGAATCGCTGGCTGAACGCAAGGCGAATCAAACCGAGCAGGTGGTGGGGCGTCAGCTTGATGCGATTTTCAATGCGATAGATCAAGGGCAGATTGGAAACATCGTGCTAGCTTACGAGCCAGTGTGGGCAATTGGTACCGGGATGACGGCGACACCCGAAATGGCGCAGCGGGTTCATGCGTTCTTGCGCAGTCAGTTCGCAGCAATCAATGCAGGTGCTGCTGAGCGCGTGCAGATTTTATATGGTGGCAGCATGAAGCCGGATAACGCAGCGGCGTTGCTGGCGATGCCCGATATTGACGGTGGTCTGATAGGCGGCGCTGCATTGAAGGCGGTCGATTTTCTGGCGATTATTGCGGCCGCGAATCTACCGGCAAGTGAGCAAGTAAATAAATAAGTTGTTGATGTGTTAGTTTTTTCGAAGTACTGATGCACGCAGGAGCGTGCACAAATTTTATTTTTTAGGTTTTTTAAATGAACACTTTATATTCATTGGTAGTTGCACTGCAGGTTATTTCGGCACTGGTCATCATAGGCCTGGTGCTGGTTCAGCACGGTAAGGGCGCAGATATGGGCGCTGCTTTTGGGTCCGGCGCTTCAGGTAGTTTATTTGGGGCAACTGGATCATCCAGCTTTTTATCCAAGGCGACCGGCATCGCCGCAACAATATTCTTTGGCGCAACGCTGACTTTAGCCTATCTTGGTAACACTCGCACCGCACCTTCAGGCAGCGTCATGGATAACCTGGCCCAACCAAAGGTGACTGAAGAGGTGCCGGCGAATGCTGCGGCGCAACCGGCAGGCCAGGGTCAAGGGCAGGCGCCAGCCCCAGCTGCTCCGGCAGTCAAGCCGGCAAACAGCTCTGGTCACGCAGACCAGATACCAAAATAAGGTCGGAATTCGGTACTGAATTTCTTGTTTTTTGGTAATTGTGCGTTGAACAATTACCCCTGATCAAGTAGAATACCGGACTTAAGTTTGAGTAAGAAGAATGCCGACGTGGTGAAATTGGTAGACACGCTATCTTGAGGGGGTAGTGGCGCAAGCTGTACGAGTTCGAGTCTCGTCGTCGGCACCATCTAGCTGCCAGTTGCTGGAAACTGGAGACTAGTGAAGTCAGGAATAAGTAATCGGATGGATATCTGTTGCGGATATCTCACTAAAACCTTTTCGCTTTTATTGGACTATTGTGAATCTCGAAAATTACTTTCCAGTCTTGTTATTTATTATTGTCGGCATCATGGTCGGCATTGTCCCTCAGGTCCTTGGCCGTCTGGCAGCTCCCTACAAGCCAGATGCGCAAAAATTATCTCCCTATGAATGTGGTTTCGAAGCGTTTGAAGATGCGCGTATGAAGTTTGACGTGCGCTACTACCTCGTGGCCATTCTGTTCATCCTGTTCGACCTTGAAACCGCGTTTTTCTTTCCATGGGCCGTTGCGCAGCACGACCTGGGCTGGAATGGGTTTCTGATCATGTTGGGTTTCATCCTGGAATTTGGTGTCGGCTTTTGGTATATCTGGAAAAAAGGCGCGCTGGACTGGGAATAAGCGCCAGCCACCGTCAAGCAAATCCAAGCGCAGTTTCAATTCAGTAGCAAATCAGACTAAGGGTAGTTTTATGTCAATCGAAGGCCTGTTAAACGAAGGATTCGTCACAACCACAGCTGACAAGCTGATCAACTGGACCCGTACCGGTTCCATGTGGCCCATGACTTTCGGTCTGGCCTGTTGTGCGGTTGAAATGATGCATGCCGGTGCGGCGCGTTACGATCTGGACCGGTTCGGCGTCGTGTTCCGTCCATCCCCCCGTCAGTCCGACCTGATGATCGTCGCTGGTACACTGTGCAACAAAATGGCGCCGGCACTGCGTAAGGTTTACGATCAGATGGCCGAGCCGCGCTGGGTGATTTCCATGGGTTCCTGTGCCAACGGTGGTGGTTATTACCATTATTCCTATTCCGTCGTACGCGGTTGCGACCGCATCGTACCGGTCGATATTTACGTGCCGGGCTGTCCACCTACTGCCGAAGCACTGTTGTACGGCATCATGCAACTGCAAAACAAGATTAAACGTACCAATACCATCGCGCGCTAGGAATTAACCGACGGTATTCGACAGGGTAATAAAAAATGACAACAAAATTAGAAAATCTTGAATCAGCCGTAAAAAGTCTCATGGGAAGTCGTCAGTTCGAACTCACCGCCAGCCTGGGTGAGCTGACGCTGGTGGTAGAACACCAGGATTACCTGGCTGTGATGACCGAATTGCGCGACAACCTTTCCACCCGTTTCGAAGAACTGATCGACCTGTGTGGCGTTGATTACTCTACCTACGGCGACGGCGCCTGGACCGGCAAACGTTTTGCTGCCGTTTCCCATCTGCTTTCAGTCTGCAACAACTGGCGTCTGCGCGTGCGGGTGTTTGCTGCCGACGATGAGATGCCGATTCTGCCATCTGTCTCTGATATCTGGAATTCCGCCAACTGGTACGAGCGCGAAGCATTCGATCTGTTCGGTATTCTATTCGATGGCCACAACGATTTGCGTCGCATACTTACCGACTATGGCTTCATCGGTCACCCGTTCCGAAAAGACTTCCCGGTTTCCGGCTATGTGGAAATGCGCTATGACGCAGAGCAAAAGCGGGTGGTCTATCAACCGGTAACGATAGAGCCTCGCGAGAATACGCCGCGGGTTATCCGCGAAGAAAATTACGCAAAGTAAAAACACATCAGGCTCCACCCCGGCAGGATCAGGGAAAATGACAGAGGTATCGAATGGCTGAGATTAAAAACTACACACTCAACTTTGGCCCGCAACACCCGGCCGCACACGGCGTGTTGCGTCTGGTGCTGGAACTGGACGGCGAAGTGATTCAGCGCGCGGACCCACACATCGGGCTGCTGCATCGCGCCACGGAAAAACTGGCCGAGCAAAAAACCTATCTGCAATCGGTGCCCTACATGGACCGCCTGGATTACGTCTCGATGATGTCCAACGAGCACGCCTATGTGATGGCCATCGAAAAAATGCTGGGCCTTGAAGTGCCACTGCGCGCCCAGTACATCCGCGTCATGTTCGATGAAATCACCCGCCTGCTGAACCATTTGATGTGGCTGGGCGCCCACGCGCTGGACGTCGGTGCGATGGCTGTCTTTCTGTATGCCTTCCGTGAACGGGAAGACCTGATGGATTGTTAC
>Ga0209067_10002509_pt1 | contig 10834 bp, 7 predicted proteins | sample ColStrG_CSR_2013_FD_187199 | JGI IMG/M metagenome (GOLD analysis project Ga0209067, IMG submission 187199) | Freshwater sediment microbial communities in response to fracking from Pennsylvania, USA - Cold Stream Run_MetaG_CSR_2013 (SPAdes)... | ecosystem: Environmental > Aquatic > Freshwater >... | reverse complement strand
CCCTAATTCCATCCAATTCAGCAAGCGCTACAAAATCAGCATCACTCGATAATTTGAACTTAATTGTCGAATATTGGGCATTCGCCCAATCAAGCTCCTGAGGAAATATTTTTCTAATCAACATCGTCAACACTCAAAGATAAAATTAATCAAATATCCGCATAAAATAAAACGCTTCTATAGATCACAAAATTTACCTGAGTTCCAACTCACCAACACAAATAAAAATGGCGCTAACCCAATAATCTCGGTTAGCGCCATACATCAAGAACCACTCAACCCATCAATTACACGCTTGCTTCCCACGGCCAATAGTACAAGTCGTCATCAACTTTCCATTCCGATCATACGATTTCATTACCCAATCGGTCGCCGTCACCGAAGCTCGTTCCATCGTCATAAATCCGCTCTCGCTAGTGCTGTTGAAATGGGCAACCTTCGCACCGCTAAACGGCGTGGCTTGTGGCGATAACTGCGTTGGTAAATCAACGTCCGGCGACGATCCGCCGTTGCCGCTCACGATTTGCATTGGGTGGTCGGTTTCGAATGTGATCGCTTCAAACAAGTGCACATGTCCCGCCAACAAAAGCTGCACATTTGGTGCAAATAAACGTTGTGGATGGCTGTCTTGCAAAATGCTTTGCAGAGCGGCGTTACCGGGCTTTACTTCAACATTACTGTTTTTGGCTTTCTCTGGAGCGAAGCCCAAAATTGGATGGTGCTCTAAGAAAATCGAAAACGGCGCTTGTTCCGCTAAACGATCAACTTGTTTGAACTGCGCTGCATAAATCGCATAAACAGGATCGGTTTTGGCGACGGGTTTCGATGCTGTTTTGGCTGAATCAAACACGATCAACTGCGCGCCGGCACCTAGCGGAACGGCGTAAGGATCGCTGTAGTCGCCGGTCATATCGTTGACTTCTACATTGCAATCGCGCCCCGCTTGTAGGCCACGTGGGTCCATAAAGCGCCACCAGCCTTGACCAGCGCGAGCACAGGATTCGTGATTACCGCGCGCTAATACCCAAGGAGCAGCCGACAACAAGGGTGCTGCAGGATCAAAGAAATCGGCTTTCCACGTGTCCCAACCAAAGCCCCACGGGCTGTCGGCACAAGCGGCATTGCCAGCCGGACAGGGGTTTTCGCGGTATTGATAATCGCCCACATGAATGACTAAATCGGGCGCGAACGTTGCGGCGGATTTAGCCACCGTGCTAAAGGCCCATTTATCTAAATCGTAGCAAGACTGAAAATAGTTATCGGCTAATTTCATGCGGCAACCGGTATCACCGACCACCAAAATTTTTAACGGAACCGCTTTAGGCACGGCTAGCGGTTTTCCAGCAACGCTGGCAACTTTAACGCCTGTTTTCAGTGTTGCCTCACATGTCAACACGGGGAAATCAGACGGCTTCGAATCGGTCGGACTGCTTAGCGTTTTGCGTTGTGCAATGGTGGCTGGCAGTGCGCGAATCGACATGGCACCTGCTACACCATCTTGTGTCAACGCGGGGCAGGCAGATGCGCTAGTAATCACACGCGCTTGCGCTTGACCTTGCTCACCAAGCACGACAAAGGCCGCTTGAATTTGATTAGCCGCGTTTGCATCGACAGCAGCGCTAGAAGTTACTGATGGATTCGATGGAGCGGTACGGCAGGCGCTTAGCGCGACAACGGCTGCGATGAGACAACATAGCAAAGAGTGCTTTTTCAACATATTCCCCAAAAATAGTTATCACAAAATCTTACTCGTCTTATATGACACTCTGGTGAAATTGCCACCTGATTGACGTGTTGATGCAGGCATTATTCGCCAACTGTCAGACTAGGCGGCTACAATAGCGCTCTTCTCACGCTCTCCTCTTTTTCCATGTCAAATTCAATCCGACTCGCTAAACGTCTTGCCGAGCAAGTTCCTTGTTCACGTCAAGAAGCCGAACAATATATCGCGGGCGGTTGGGTCACTGTGGATGGGAAAGTGGTCGAAGAACCCGGTTTTCGGGTCGATGAGTCGCACCAAATTGCGCTGCTGCCCAAGGCAAATTTGGCTCCACTAATGGACGTGACTATTTTGTGGCACAAGCCTGCCGGCATCGAAGCCGATTGGTTGGCGCACAACTTGACTGCCGAAACAATGGCTGCGGGTAATCGCTCTGGCTTACGATTTTTAAAGCGCCATACCTCAGGTTTAGCGGTGACCAATAACTTGGAAACCAGCGCCAGCGGCTTGGTCATCTTTAGCCAGGATTTCAAAATCAAACGTAAATTAATCGACGACGCGAGCAAGATTGAGCAAGAATATCTGGCTGAAATCAATCGTGAAAATTGCTCACTCAATCCAGCCGAATTACTGTCCCAACTCAACCAATCCATCACGCTAAACGGCAAGCTTGCGCCGGCATTAAAAGTGAGCTGGCAAAACGAAACCCGACTGCGTTTTGCGGGTAAAGGCGTACAGCTTGAGCAAATTAATTTACTGTGCCAACGCGCTGGTTTGACGATCGTTAATTTGAAACGTTTGCGGGTCGGACGAATTCCGTTATCGAGCTTGCCACTGGGTCAATGGCGCTATTTATTGGGCTATGAGCGGTTTTAAGATCATTTAATCTTAAAGCGTATTAGCGTATTTTGAGAGTCTTTTAACCGATTTTTACTAGTCAGAGTAATCATAGATAGCTTTTTGTAAATGTTAAAAATTATCTTTTTTAACAAAATCCAACACCTTCCTAAATATCATTAGATTTCTGTTTTTTTCTCCCATAAGATCAATTTCGCAATTATCCATTGCTAACAATTGACTCGACAAAAATCCAATCCGGGGAGAGCTTCAAATGATATTTAGAACTAAGTCCGTCGCTAAGCTAACGATGAAACCAATGGCGACATTAGTGTCCGTTTTATTTGCAGGTGCTTTAAGTTCGTCAGCCGCTTTTGCGGCCACAGCAGCCGTTCAAGATTTAGGCGCTACCGCCGTCGATGCGCCACAAACAGTTTCGATCGTTTTGCAATTGCACGATGTCGATAAGCTAGAGAGATTTATCGCACGCACAGTCAACCCAAACAGCGACGAGTATCGTCAGTTTTTGTCGGTTGAAGAATTTACCGAACGCTATGCGCCAAGCGACGCCGATATTCGACGCGTAAAGAAATCGCTCAGTGCGCTCGGCATTACGGTCAATGAAGTGTATAAAAACCATATGGTCATTCGCGCCACTGGCACTACCGCGCAGTTCAATCAATTTTTTAATACGCAACTGCACAACTACAGCGAAAAAAATGCGATCTATAGCAAACCCAATGTTCCTGTAACCGTTCCTGCTGAAATTTCCGATGTGGTGCTCGCGGTAACCGGGCTTAATAGTAAAGAACACGCTCACCCAAGATCGCGCCAATTGCCAGCCGCTGCGGCTAAATCATCCCAAGCAGCGATTGTCAATGCCAAGTTAATCAATCAATCCGGTACCACTAATGCACCAGGTTTATTCACTGTGCAAGACGTGGCAAGCTTGTACAACGTGACTCCTTTGTATAACCATCACTTCTACGGTCAAGGCAGAACAATTGGGATTGCCACCTTAGCGACCTTTGATCCGAACGATGCCTATACCTACTGGAGCAGCATTGGTTTAAAAGTTAATCCGAATAGAATCAAACAAATTCACATCGATGGCGGCGCGGGCACAAATGGTGCGGACGAGACAACGCTAGACGTAGAACAATCTGGTGGCTTAGCTCCGGCGGCAAAAGTGGTTGTGTATGACGCGCCCAATACCGATTCAGGCTTTATGGACGTATTCTTTAAAGCCGCGGCGGACAACAAAGTCGATACCTTGTCAGTAAGCTGGGGCTCGCCTGAAATCGCCCAAACACCAGAAGTCATGGCCGGTCAGCATCAAGCTTTCTTGGAGTTAGCAGCGCAAGGTATTAGCGTATTTGCTGCTGCGGGTGATGAAGGTGCTTACGACATTAATAATAACCAAGGTCCGTTTGCTTATCCCGGATGCAGTCAACTTCTGACCGTGGATTCGCCCGCGAGCGATCCGTATGTGGTCGCAGCAGGTGGATTGACCTTGGCATCGGTACTGCAATTCCAAAACGGCACGACGTTGACTATCCCTAAAGATCGCCCTTGGGGTTGGGATTATTTGCAAAACTATTTTTCCCCAAGCATTTATTACACCTACCTGTTCCCCGTTGGCGGTGGTGGTGGCGTTAGCTTGAACTTTGATCTTCCAAAGTATCAGAAAAATGTTCCCGGCACCCAAGTCAGCGCAGCAGGTCAGTCCTTAGTTTGCTCAGCCTACACACCTTCTGATTTATTCGATGCCCCAGCCGGTTACGCTGGTCGCAACGTACCGGATGTGTCACTTAACGCTGATCCAGATACGGGTTATTTGGTATACGTCAGTGGTGGCTGGCTGCAAGGTTACGGCGGAACCAGCTTCGTCGCGCCTCAATTAAATGGTATTGCTGCGTTGGTGTCACAGCACAGCCATTCACGTTTAGGCCACTTGAATCCGCAGTTGTATGCTCGTTTCTTACAATACGGCTATGCTAAAAATTCTCCATTTACGGCGATTACTTCTGGAGACAATCTGTATTGGCAAGCAGCCCAAAGTTATAACCCAGCTGCAGGAATTGGCGCGTTGAACGTCAACAATTTGGCGCGTTCGTTTGGCATTAGCGACGATGATTGGGGTGACGACGATTAAGGTTAAGGTTAAGGTTAAGCCAACTTAAACGTTATTAGCTGGTCATTAAGTGATTAGGGCCAACAGCATTTGCGTGCTGTTGGCCCTAAATTTATTTTACTAACAAGTTTTGTCGGTTTGGATTGCTTCTTTAATCGTGATTTTTCATCAATGCCGAGTCAATCACGTGGGTATCTTTTAACATTTGCAAAACAATGTTCGAGCGAATATCCAACACGCCTAAGGTCTTGTACAAGCGATCCATAATAAACGCGGAATAGTGCTTAAGATTTCGCGCCCGCACCCGTAAAAGATAATTAGCTTCCCCGGTGATGATGAAACAGCCAACAACTTCTGGCCATTGCTGCACTTCTTTACTAAAGTTCTCATGCCACTGTTCCACATCGCGGCGCATAGTCACCTGCACAAAGGCATCGACTTCTAGCCCGACTGCGTTGCCGTCCAAAACAGCGCGGTAGCCAGCGATGATGCCAGCCTCTTCCAAGGCACGGACGCGGCGCAAACAGGAGGACGCCGATAGAAAAATCTTATCGGCCAAATCAGAGTTGTTGATGCGCCCATCTTCTTGTAAGTAGCGCAAAATCGCGAAATCGGTTTTATCTAGCTCCATGACACATTTCTCCAAATATCCCTGTTAAATTGACAGCTTGTTCTATAGTTATGGCAAACATTACGTCAATATGCAAGGAAAATTTAGCTAAATTAGAATAAAATTAGTTTTCTATTTATGCATCCGCAGCTTAACTTTTGACCTTATTTCGAGCGCTACCGATGAGCACAATAATCTGGGACATCAGCCCCAAAGTTCATGCCGCACTGCCCGTCTGGCCTGGTGACACGCCTTTTCAGTCCGACACTACATGGGAAATCGCCGATGGCTGCCCAGTCAAGGTCAGCAAAATCACTATGTCCACCCACACCGGCGCTCATTGCGATGCCCCTTCTCATTATGGGGTTAACGGCAAACCAATCGATGAAGTTGAATTGAATACGTATATCGGTCCCTGCCGGTTGATTGATTTGCAAGGCACTCGCTTAATCCAAGCTGAACAGCTCAAGCCGCACTTATCCAATGTCCCAGCGCGGGTCTTAATCCGTACCTACAGCCAAACTCCAATGCAATGGGACAGCAATTTCCCCTGCATCGCCGCGGACGCCATACATTTGTTAGCACAAGCGGGCGTGCAACTCATTGGAATTGATAGCCCTTCGCTTGATCCACAAGAGTCAAAGACCTTGGACGCGCACCATGCAGTGGAGTCACACGGCATGGCGATTTTAGAAGGAATCGTCTTAGATAATGTGCCAGCGGGCGATTACGAATTAATCGCCTTGCCGCTCAAATTAGCCGGCCTGGACGCGAGCCCAGTGCGCGCGATTCTGCGCAGCCTTGCTTAATATTGTTAGTTACTTTTTATCGGAATCCCCATGATTACCCAAGCCACTTGCCAGCAACTGGATCAACAAGATCCTCTCGCTCCCATCCGAGAGCAATTTAATCTGCCGCCGAATGTAATTTATTTAGATGGCAATTCACTAGGCGCGCAACCCAAAGGCGCCATCCAGCGAGCGCAGCAAGTGATTGAACAAGAATGGGGCGACAAATTAATTGGCAGTTGGAATAGCGCTGGCTGGTTTGATCTGCCATCGCGTTTAGGCGATTTATTGGCACCCTTAATCGGCGCGAAATCGTCCGAAGTGGTCGTGACCGATAGCACCTCAATCAATCTGTTCAAAACCTTAGCCGCAGGATTAAAAATCCAAGCAGAAAAACATCCGCAGCGCAAAGTCATTGTCACCGAGCGGATTAATTTCCCCACCGATTTGTACATAATCCAAGGTATCACCGAGTGGCTAAACCAAGGCTATCAGTTGCAATTGATTGACACCACGGAAGAACTCTACACGGCCATCAACGACGACACCGCCTTGGTATTACTGACCCAAGTCAACTACCGTACCGGCGAGCTGCTAGACATGCAAGCACTCACCGCGCATGCGCATAAACACGATGTGCTAACCATCTGGGATTTATGCCATTCCGCTGGCGCAGTGCCGATTGATTTAAATGGATGCAATGCCGATTTCGCCGTTGGTTGCACCTACAAATACTTAAACGGCGGCCCCGGCGCACCAGCATTTATTTGGATCGCAGAACGCCACCAAGTCGCTTTCAGCCATCCACTATCAGGCTGGTGGGGACACAATGCACCGTTTGCCATGCAATCCGAATTTACTCCTACCAAATCAATCCGACGCGCTCTGTGCGGCACGCAACCGATTGTTTCCTTAGCCTTGGTGGAAGTCGGTTTATCGACCTTTGAACAAACCAATATCAACGCAGTGCGCGCCAAATCGTTAGCGCTTACTGACTTATTCATCGCTTTGGTAGCGCAAGAATGCGGCACCCATGGCTTGAGCTTAGTCACACCAACCGAGCACGCCAAACGCGGCAGTCACGTCAGTTACATGCATCCCCATGCCTACCCAATTATTCAAGCCTTAATCAAACGCGGCGTCATCGGCGACTACCGCGAACCGCAAGTCGCCCGATTTGGATTTACGCCGCTCTACACCAGCTACATAGACGTGTGGAATGCGGTGCAAGCACTCAAACATATTTTGGATAACAACGATTACGAGATTCACGCACCGCGCAACGCAGTGACCTAATTTGAATCCATCCAACTAAGCCAACACCATGACTGACCAAACCAAACCCAGCACTTGGCATGACGCCAAATTAGATTTCAGCAAAGATATGAGCTACGGCGATTATTTAGGCCTAGGCCAAATACTCACCGCCCAACATCTGCGCTCACCAAACCACAACGAAATGCTCTTCATCGTGCAGCATCAAACGAGCGAATTGTGGATTAAATTAATGCTGCACGAATTGCACGCCGTGCGCACGCAACTCCAATCGGGCGATTTACCACCCGCCTTTAAAATGCTCTCGCGCGTAGCCAGAATCATGGATCAGTTAGTGCATGCGTGGGACGTGTTGGCCACCATGACACCGTCCGAATACACCGCAATTCGCCCTTACTTAGGCCAATCCTCTGGCTTTCAATCGTACCAATATCGGGAGTTGGAATTCTTATTGGGGAATAAAAACGCAACCCTGATGAAGGTGCATGAAACCGCACCCGAAAACCACGCCAAACTCGCGGCGGCCTTAAGTTCACCGTCGATTTATGACGAGGCGATTTTGTTAATGGCACGAGGAGGTTTATCCATCGATGCAGCGCGTTTACAACGCGATTGGCGCTTACCAGTCGAAGCCAACCCTTCGGTTCAAGCCGCCTGGACGCAGGTTTATCAAGCGCCCGAACAGCATTGGGTTTTGTATGAATTGGCGGAGAAGTTGGTGGATTTGGAAACAGCGTTCCGAATTTGGCGCTTCCGGCATGTGACTACGGTGGAGCGCATTATTGGATTTAAAACAGGCACTGGGGGAACGGCTGGGGTTAGTTATTTGAGGAAAATGTTGGATGTGGTTTTGTTTCCTGAGTTGTTCGCTTTACGAACGGAATTATGAGGTTTTTGGTTATTAGTATGTTTCTTGTTGCAGTGATGTTTATTTACCTTTGCTAATTGTTTGAGTTTGCAGGTCACGGGTAGCCCCTGCGTCCTGATAGGGAGGGAGCATTCACCCGCATGCGAACAGCGTTGCGCGCGCGATTGGCATGCCAATCGAAATCCACGCATCACCGACAGCTCACTTTTTTTGTTTCGCCAAAAAAATAAGCAAAAAAAGGCGACCCAGCCGTCGCTGAAACTCCGACTTTTTCAGCACCAAATCCTTTCATACTTCATGCGCATCAAAACATAAAGTCAAAGACACCCAATGTAACCAAGCGAAATCCTTGAATCACTGGTGTTTGTTGACCTTAATCCACTGTATTTCGGCTGGAAAATTAGGCTTAAAAATGGATCAGAAAGGAGTGCTGTTTGAGCGCAGCGAGTTTCACTCCTTTCCCATTTTTGAACCTAATTTTTCAGGGTTTCCGAAATACCGTGGTCGCCTTTTTTGGGTTACCTTTTTTGGCGAGACAAAAAAGGTGACTAGCCGTCGGGCTACCCCCGACCCCAAGCAGAAAAACAAGCAAGCAATTCATAGCGAATTCAGCAATCAACATCCGCCCCGAAAGAATAATTTGCACTTTCCCCCCAACAACCTCAAAATCCCCCTCAATTCCAATTTTCCAAAAGAAACCCCAAATCCAAATCCCCAATCCAAGGAGACCAAATTGAACCTAAAACCTCTAGCCCTATGTGCCCTGCTCGCTGCTGCGTCGCTCACAGCGCTACCCACCCAAGCACAGCAAACAGCATCAAACACCAGCACAACCAACAGCTTCCAAATTGACGGGATGGACACCAGCGTCAAACCGGGTAATGACTTCAACGCCTATGCCAACGGCGGCTGGCAGAAAAAAGCCGTGATACCGGCGGACCAAAGCGGATGGGGGATTTTTGGTGAAATTAACGAGCGCACCAATAAGCAATTGGACGCCTTAATCCAAACTGCCACCCAAGCAGCGCCGGGCAGTGAAGAACGCAAAGTTGGGGATTATTACACCGCCTACATGGACCAAGCAGCAATTGAGAAAGCTGGTACTGCGCCGCTCAAAGCGCGTATGGACAGCATCGCAGCGCTCAAAACCAAAGCGGATTTATCGACCTACTTAGGGGCCAACTTACGCGCCGATGTTGATCCGATCAACGCGACCAATGTGTGGACTGAAAATTTATTCGGTATGTGGATAGCGCAAGGCTTCCACGACAATAGCAAGTACACCGCTTACTTTATGCAAGGCGGTATCGGTTTGCCGGATCGGGAATACTACTTATCCAAAAATCCAAAAATGGTCGAGCTGCGTGCTAAGTATCACGCGCATGTGGCCGCCATGCTCAAATTAGCGGGCGTGCCTGATGCCGACAACGCTGCCACGCGAGTCATCAAGCTAGAGCACAAAATCGCCCAAACGCACGCGCCGCGTGAAGATACTTCTAACGTGTTAAAAGCCGACAATAGCTGGACCAAAGCCGATTTCAACAAGAAAGCCGCTGGCTTGGATTGGGCCAATTACTTTGCCGCTGCCGGATTATCCAACCAAGAATCGTTCATCATTTGGCACCCCACCGCGGTCAAAGGCGAAGCGGCTTTAGTTGCCTCCGTACCGCTGGCCGACTGGCAAGATTATCTGCGCTTCCACGCCATTAACACCCGCGCTTCGGTGTTACCAAAGGCGTTCTCGGATCAAAAATTTGCCTTCTACGGCACGACGTTATCCGGCACGCCAGAACAAGAGCCGCGCAACCGCCGCGCGATTCAAATGGTGAACGCCGCGCTCGGTGATGCGCTGGGAAAAATGTATGTCGCCAAACATTTTTCACCCGAAGCCAAAGCCAAGGTACGCGCTTTGGTGACGAACTTATTGGATGCATTTAGCGCGCGCATTGCCACGCTTGATTGGATGGCACCAAGCACCAAGGCCGAAGCACAAGCTAAACTCAAAACGATGTATGTGGGCGTTGGTTATCCCGATAATTGGCGTGATTTTTCCGGTTTGGAGATTAAAGCGGACGATGCTTTTGGTAATGTGGATCGGGCGCAAATCTATACCTATCAACAAGCGTTGGCAAAATTAGGCAAGCCAGTCGTTGTCGCGCAATGGTGCATGGTGGCCCAAGAAATTAACGCGGTGAATATGCCAATGCAAAACGCGATCAATTTCCCGGCAGCGATTTTGCAAGCGCCATACTTTGACATCAACGCATCCGACGCAGCCAATTATGGTTCGATTGGCGCGACGATTGGCCATGAAATCAGCCACAGCTTCGACGATTCCGGCGCGCAGTTTGATTCCAAAGGTGAGTTGCGCAACTGGTGGCAAAAATCCGATTTCAGCCATTTCAAAAAATCCGCTAAAGCCTTAGTGGCGCAGTATTCCGCCTATCGCCCCTTCCCTGATTTAGCGATCAACGGGCAACAAACCTTGGGCGAAAATATTGCCGACTTAGCCGGTTTAAATGTCGCTTACGACGCCTTCCACAAAGCGGCTGGCAAACAGGACGCGGCGACCGACAAGCGTTTGGACCAAGAGTTTTTCTTG
>Ga0209067_10002508_pt1 | contig 10837 bp, 10 predicted proteins | sample ColStrG_CSR_2013_FD_187199 | JGI IMG/M metagenome (GOLD analysis project Ga0209067, IMG submission 187199) | Freshwater sediment microbial communities in response to fracking from Pennsylvania, USA - Cold Stream Run_MetaG_CSR_2013 (SPAdes)... | ecosystem: Environmental > Aquatic > Freshwater >... | reverse complement strand
TCCGTTGGAGACGCTCAAAAAAATTGTTACCATCGCGCGAGAGTTTAAACTTTTTTTAGTGTGCGATGAAATTTATTTGAACATCGTATACAACGGAGCAAGGACTTATGCCTTGTCTGATATTATTGAAGATGTTCCGGGTATTGCCATGAAAGGCATTTCAAAAGAGTTGCCTTGGCCGGGTGCACGGTGTGGCTGGATGGAGTATTACAATCGGGATAAAGATACTGACTTCGGCCGCTTGTGCATGGCAATCGACAATGCCAAAATGATCGAAGTGTGTTCAACCAAGTTGCCGCAGTTGGCCATTCCTAAAATTCTTGGCGATCCCCGTTTTAAAATTTATCGCCAGGAGACTAATCAAAAGATTGGAAGACGAAGTAAAATCATTTCGGAGATTTTAGGTTCGGTGCCCCAACTTATGTTCAATGAAACCTTCGGAGCATTTTACAATACCATTATTTTCAAAGAAGGAACGCTTCGACCAAGCCAGAAAATGAAAATTGAAAACGAGTCGATCCGAGCCATGGTGGACGGGTGGGTGAGCGAGCCGATACCACTGGATAAGCGATTTGTTTATTATTTATTAGGAGCAAAAGGAGTTTGTGTAGTGCCGATTTCATCTTTCTGTTCAGAGTTACAGGGCTTTCGCGTTACCTTGTTGGAAGAAGATGAATCCACGCTGATTAAAATCTTTGCCGCCGTTCGCGAAGGGATAGTCGAATATTTCAATTCTTAATGAGATTCACCAACTAGTACAACTACGCCAAGTGGGCCAGACGCCTTTCATTTTTAGACTAAATACTCAAACAGGTTCTCGTTTTGGTTTATCTCAGTATAATTGAGTTTAAACTCATTCATCCGTGCGATCAGTGAAAAATAATCTTCCTTCGACTTCAATTCGATGCCAATTAGGGCTGGTCCTGTTTCCTTATTGTGCTTCTGAATAAATTCAAAACGAACGATGTCATCGGTAGGCCCCAAAATAGTGGTGAGGAATTCCCGCAGTGCTCCCGGCCGTTGTGCGAAGCGCACAATGAAATAATGCTTGAGTCCTTCATATAAGAGGGAGCGCTCTTTAATTTCTTGCATCCGGTCGATGTCGTTGTTGCCACCGCTCACAATGCAAACTACTTTCTTGCCCTTTATTTTGTCCCCATATTGATCAAGCGCTGCAATGGTGAGGGCACCGGCCGGTTCTGCAACGATGGCATCTTCGTTGTAGAGCTGTAAAATCGTCGTGCACACTTTTCCTTCCGGAACCAGTAACACATCACTCAATACATTTTTGCACATCTGAAAAGTAAGATCGCCGACTTTTTTTACCGCAGCGCCATCAACAAAACGTTGAATTTTATCCAGCAACACCGGCTTCCCGGCTTTCAGCGCTTCTTTCATCGAAGGAGCACCCTCGGGTTCGACCCCAATGATTTTTGTTTTAGGTGAACGTGTTTTGAAATAAGTGCCTACCCCCGCACTCAAACCGCCACCGCCAATGGGTGCAAAAAGAAAATCAACTTCTTTCAGCTCGTCTAAAATTTCTTTTCCTACGGTGGCCTGTCCTTCAATTACTTTGAGGTGGTCAAAAGGTGGAATGAATGTACGGTTGTTTTCTTTACAAAATTCAAGGGCATGCATTTGACATTCATCAAACGTATCACCGATCAAAACGATTTCGACTAACCCATTACCAAACATTTTCACCTGCGTGATTTTTTGTTTTGGTGTAATGGCTGGCATATAGATCGTTCCGGGAATATTTAGGAATCGGCAGGAGAAGGCAACTCCTTGCGCATGATTGCCGGCACTCGCACACACCACGCCACGACTCCGCTGTTCTGCCGTCAGACTTTGAATCAGGTTATAGGCACCCCGTATTTTATAGGAGCGAACTACCTGCAGATCCTCGCGCTTTAAATAAATTTGTGCTTGAAATTTTTCTGAAAGTTTTTTGTGCAACTGCAGTGGAGTCTTGAAGGCTACTCCTTTTACGACTTCATAAGCTTCGTCAACATGGATCATGGGAGGGAAAGAAGAAATCGTTAAAGGAGAAAATCAGGCTTTAATTTTTTGCGCACCATCGGCGCATTTGCCACAGCCAGAAGCGCAAGAATTTTCTGCCCTGAAGGACTTGTAAACGATCCTTCCCAGATAGGCCAAAGCACCGATTGCCGTAAATGCCAATAACAGGAGCTGTAACATGAATCAAAGGTACTAAAAGGCAAGGGAATGAAATATTTAAAACCAGGATAAGTTATTAGCCAAAATCCTAAATCTCTACCGAACGTCCGTTTTCCCAGATCAACCCGAATTGGGCCCCGTATTTTTTTACCCAATCCTTGTCTTTGGCAAAGTCAAATAACTCAATCATCCCCTGTGCGGCGAGTTCTTGCAATTGGTGGTCGGGTAAACCTTTCAGGCTGATATATCCACCTTCTGCGAATTGAAATTTGATGGAGGAAGGAAAATTTTTCTTATTCAACCAGGCCATGAGCTGCTGCAAACGCGTGGCTATTTTTTGATTGAGCTCGATGGCTTCTTTCAAGGTCATGGCGATGTCCTTAATTTGACCATCATTGTTGAAGTCATCATTTCGTAAAACTCGGATCGGATTGATGTGAATCTCACCGGCATAGCGATTAATCATAGTTCAACCCCGTTTAGTCATGTTATTGGCAATCATTTCTCCAATTTTATCACTTTACCACCTTTCATGACAAATCTTACCTTCTTTAGTTCATTAATGTCTTTGATCGGATCCCCTTTGACGGCAACTAAATCCGCGAACTTTCCCGATTCGATCGTTCCCAGGTCTTTGATATTTCCGAGCGCTTCTGCATTTACCTTCGTTCCGGCCATGATGGCCTGCATCGGTGTCATCCCTAATCGAACCAATTCTGAAAATTCATTGGCACCATACGCAGCATTGGTTCCTGTCAGGTCAGTGCCGACACCTACTTTTACTCCCGCTTTGATGGCCTTGCTCAACATGGCCTCCACCTGAGGTCTGTATTTTTTTGTGATGGTAATGGCTTTGGCTAACGCCTGACTGTTTTCATTAAATTCCATAAACCATTTGCCGATCGTTAAGGTTGGAATCAGGTAGGCTCCGCTCTTCAGAAAAAGATCGATCCCTTCGTCATCTAAAAAGGAGCCATGCTCAATTGTTTTTGCTCCCGCCTGGATTGACATTTTAATTCCTTCGGCGGAGTGGGCGTGGGCCATCACGGGCACATCTCTTCGGTTGGCTTCATCAATTGCCACGGCTAATTCTTCTTTGCTGAAGTGGACATTTTGTGGATTGTCACCGGCCGTCATAAAGGCACCGGTCACCAGCAACTTGATCCAATCGCTTCCGTATTTGATTTCGTTGCGCACGGCCTTGCGCATTTCTTCAACACCGTCAACGACAAGGCCATCCACTTTCACGCCACTTTGCTCGTAGGAGAAAAAATTGAGGTCCCCCCCTCCGCCGGTTACCGAAATCCAATGACCGGCTCCATAAATGCGAGGCCCTTCAAACATCCCTTTGTTGATGGCTTTACGGACCGCAAAATGGGCGTAGCCCACATCAAGATCACCCGGCACACGAATGGAAGTCCAGCCGGCAAGCAGCATTCCCTGCACGTTCTTCAGGCACATCATGGCCTTGTCGGCTGACGAGTTTTTTAGATGATAGGTTTGGTAATCATCGTCACCGTCGCCGAGGGGATGGCAATGCATATCAATGAACCCGGGCATAACCGTGAAGTCACCCAGATCGATCAGGGTGGCGCCCATTGGAATTTTCTCTTTTTTTCCGACGGAGACAATTCGCTCCCCGTCAATGAGAATGGCTGCATCGGAAATGGTTTTGCCAGTGCCGTCGATCAAGGTCTTGCAGGTAACGACTGTTTTTTGCGAAAAAATGGAAACGTTGATTAATTGAAAAGTGAAGAGGAGGAGAATTTTGTTCATGGTTATCTGCCTAAATTAGATCAAATCATTTCACTTAAATATACCATCAAAGAATCATAAAAGGGAGCCATTACTTTATATTCAATTAGAGAGGCGGGCGCCCCTTTTAAAAAGGACAACATGGTCTGTGCACGCCGCCGATCCGACGCTTCTTCTTGCAGCGCACTGTGGTAGGTATGGATCGTGAACAAGATATGATTGGATCGCCGTAAACGGGTTAGGGTCTGATGCTCTACGCGAAGGAAGATCATTTCACCAAATGATTCGCGTGACATTTTTGGCAATTCCTGATCGAGCGATTCGCGATAGGTCAAAGAATATTGAGATGACAAATCTAATTGATTGCCCAAGCGAAAGCCCCAGTTATTTCGCGAAAATGATTTACCAACCGGGAAACGTTCCAAAAATTTATTAGCGGCCTCAATCATGGGCGTGACGACGCGGGGAAGAGGTGCATGCACTTCTAGAAATGGTTTGCCTAGTTTTTCGTGCAAGGCCCAACCGCTGGGGAAACAAAGCTGCCCCGCCACCACCTCACCGGCAGGATTTAGCAAGATTAAATCTTCCTGTACATGGCGCCCAACAAAATCTAACGGAGCGAGGGATACTGCACGGTCCTGTTCCATCATAAAGCTGAATCTTTCATCCAACCTTTTGTTTGTGAAGTGTACCTGTGAATCTCTTCGAACAGAAAAATTTTCAGGATCGTGCCGCTGGAGGTTATCAAGTACAAGATCAACGGCCTCCCATTGTGCTGCCTGGCTTTCCGGCAAGGCAGCAAAATAATAAGCGTAGTTATTTTCGAGAAGAGAACGCTTGAGTTGAATTTCATTCAAGTAATGCTCATCCGTTTCCAGCAAAGAATCATTATCCGGAAGTGGTGCAGTGCCCATCCGCAAGTTAAAATCTGGAGTAAAGGGAAAATACTTGACCATGACGATCAGGACATAGCCATTAAATGTAATTCAAAAAATAAAGTAGGAGGTAATGGAAGGAGGAGTTTCTTTCCGCAATCGTTATAATGCTGGTAAAACGACCAGAATTATTTTTTTAATTTATTCATCCATTGATTGGCCTCCAGTTGGCGTTTGATTTTTCCGCTGGTGATTTGCCGGGCAAGGGTTTCATTCATGTTCCCTTTGGAGGTGAAATGATAGTAGCCGCATTCTTCGCATTGATAGACGGCAATGGGCCCGGTACCGGCGTAGTGATGGCGACTGTGCGCATCGATTAGCGCCTCTTCCGCCAGGCTTTCTGTCAGATAGATTCTTTTACCGGTAGGGCATTTGCGCATGATATCAAATCAATGATTAAATGATCTCAAAATAACGTTTCATTTCCCAATCGGTAACGGGTTTTAAGTGCTGGCGCCATTCCCATTCGCGGGTTTGTACAAAATGTTCGGTAAAACTTTCTCCCAATATTTCTTTTGCGATAGAAGATTTTTTCATGGCTTGTGTGGCTTCGTGCAGCGTAGATGGTAAAATTCCATGGGAATGGTCGCGATAGCCGTTTCCCTTGGTCTGAGGTTGCAGTTTCAATTTCTTTTTGATGCCATACAGGCCGGAGGCAAGTGATGCGGCCATCGCCAGATAAGGATTTACATCCGAACCAATCACCCGCGTCTCCAGCCGGCATGATTTGTTGCTTCCACTGAGCACACGCAATGCCACGGTGCGGTTGTCAATTCCCCAGGTAAGTGTTGTTGGTGCCCAGGCGCCTTCCACCAGACGTTTATAGCTGTTAACCGTTGGCGCATACATCGGCAAAAGATGAGGTAAACAATACAACTGGCCAGCCACATAGCTTTTCATCAAGGCACTCATGTGATGGTTGTCTTTCGCATCGTGAAATAGATTTTTCTTTGCCGTCTTATCCCACAAGCTTTGGTGCACGTGTCCACCACAGCCAGGAAGTGTTTCACTGACCTTGGCCATGAAGGTAGCCATGATGCCATGTTGATAGGCAATTTCCTTTACGGCGGTTTTGAAAAGCACGGCCCGGTCGGCGGCTTCTAAAATTCCGGAATGCGTGATGGCGGCTTCCAACACCCCGGGACCGGTTTCCGTGTGAAGTCCTTCAATCGGCACATCGAATTTATTCAGGAGATCGAAAAGATCGCGAAAGAATGGGTTTTGTAATGTGGTTCGTAAAATGGAATAACCAAACATGCCGGGTGTGAGGGGCGCGAGGTCTTTGTAATTCTTGGCCCGAGCACTTTGTGGAGTTTCGGCATAATTGAACCATTCAAATTCTTGCGAAAAAATCGGAACATAGCCTTCCCGGTTAGCGTCAAACAAAACTTTTTTCAATAATTGCCGCGGACAAACATGTGTTCCGATTGCTACGGGGGTTCCCTTGTCAATAAACTCGCCTAAGAAAAAAGGTAAATCATTTTCCCAGGGAATTTTTCTGAAGGTCTTCAGATCTAGACGGGCTTGCGTATCGGGATAACCGGAATGCCAGCCGGTGAAGGAGGTATTATCGTATGCTACATCGCCACTGTCCCACCCAAAAATAACATCGCAGAATGACGTGCCTCCCTGTGCAACGGAAAGAAATTTCTCAGTAGAAATATATTTTCCACGAAGGATGCCGTCGATATCCGAGTAAGCGATTTTTACTTTGCCTGAAGGATGTGTTTTGACGAAGTCGAGGATAGCGCGGGGAGTCATAAATTCGGATTTTAGATAAGGAATTTAGAATTTTAATTAAAACTCAAAACTAATCTCGCTTTTGTCTTTTAATGATTATGGTAATGTCGAAAAGCAGGGCTGCCATTAATATACTCGATAGAATGAGAGAAATCAGGTAAGCCTCAAAAGAAATAATATGATGGTTGGCAAGGGAGCCCCTAATTTTCCCCGCTCCATTCCTGACGTTTTCAGGCAATTGTTGGTAGGCGGGATGTATCCCCATCGAATCATAATGCAGCTTGTAGGATTGGTAAACGTCATGGGATTCGTCGGAGAGAACTTTAAAAAGGTAAGTCAGCCATAAGAGTATGCCGATCAGGATGACTCTCGAAATGATTTTTGGAGTTTCAGTTTTTTCTGCCTTCATCCCTTACGATGCGTTGGAATTTATCAAGCTTCTTCGGTTTTTAAATTTACGATTTTATAAATTCCAAAACTGCCTGCCACCAATAAGAAATAAATTAAAACAAGGACTTCATTATAAAATGCCATCGCGATAAATGAAAAAGAGGCAATGACCAAAGCAATAACGGGGAAGTATGGGAAAAGTGGAACTCGAAAAGGCCGGTGAAGTTGGGGTTCTTTTTGGCGAAGTTTTAAAAGAGAGATCATGGAGATAATGTACAAAGTCAATGCGCCGAAAACGGAGATAGTAATGATCTCTCCCGTCTTGCCCGTGAGTAGGGCGAGAATTCCAATCAGCATGTTTACAAAAAGGGCGTTGGCCGGAGTTTGAAAGCGCGGGTGGATTTTTCCAAGAAAGGCCGGGGCGTAATTCACCCGCCCGAATTCCATCGTTGATCGGCCGGCAGCCAGCATCAATCCATGAAAGGAAGCGACCAATCCAAACAAACCGACGGTGATTAATATATTGTATTGCCACGTAGTGTTCCCCACAATGTGTGCCATGGCCAGCGGCAGTGGCGAGTCGGAGGTTGAGCCATCGGCCTTAAAAACAATTGCTTCCCATCCGGCAATGCCGATTGACCCCGTGAAGGTGAGCAGACATAAAATCACTAACGTAACAATGGCTGAACCAAAGCCTAACATCATCGTACGTTTAGGGTTGATGGCCTCCTCCGCAAGATTGGCAACCCCTTCAATCCCCAGAAAAAACCAAATGGCAAAAGGCACCGCGGCAAAGGCACCGGACCAACCAAATGGAAAAGCATTCAATTTTAAATGGTCAAATTCAAAATGTTGAAAAGTAATTCCGCAAAACAGAATGACGGCGGCAACGGCTAGTGTCGTTACGCTTAACTCGAAAACAGCGGCTACCTTTACTCCGACCACATTCAGAGAAAAGAAAATGAAGTAAGCCATCATAGCGATGACCACGACGGGTACATTTGTAAAAAAAATATTGAAATAGGCCCCCATGGCAAAGGCAATGGCTGGAGGAGCAAAAATGAATTCAATGTTTTGTGCCATGCCTGCGATGAAACCAAGATCATGGCCCAGTGCCCTTCTCGCATAATCAAATGCTCCACCCGATTTTGGAATAGCGCAGGCCAGTTCAGTGTAGCTAAACGTAAAGGTGATGTAGAGAATGATGATGAAGAACAGGGCAATGGCCATCCCCAGAGAACCCCCTTTTTCAAGGCCTAGGTTCCAGCCGAAATAATTTCCGGAGATCACATAACCAACGCCCAGCCCCCAAACCATTAGTGGAGAAAGCGTTCGTTTTAATTCCGTAGGCGCTGACATTGAATTTTGAGTAAAGAACACAAAGACGTTTAGGCCTTCCTTCTATTCCAATAAAAATAAAACGGCACGCCCAAAAGCATTAACACCAAGCCCATCATCGCTTCTCTTGGCTTGCTGGCGAACGTGACGATTAGTAAGGCAATGCAAAATAGAATAAAGATGGCCGGAACAACCGGATATCCCCAGGCCTTGTACGGCCGGGGAGCATCAGGCATTTTTTTACGAAGAATAAATACACCCAGTGCCGTGGCACCATAAAAAATAAAGGAAGCAAAAATCAACATATCGGTGAGCTGGTCGAAGCTTCCGCTAATGATTAGCAAACTCACCACGACGGCTTGAAAGATAAAGCCTTTGGAAGGCGTATTGTGTAGGGGGTGCAAGTCGCCTGCACTTTTAAAAAACAGCCCTTCTTTGGCCATAGCAAAGTACAATCTTGGCGCTGCCAGGATGGTCGTGTTGGTGCAGCCCAGAGTAGTGAGTAAAATCAATAAAGAGATAACCAAGCCCCCGCCTTTTCCCAATATATGGGTAACCACGACGACCGCGGCAATGGAATTCGGTGAATGTTGGTTGTCGATCAACAGATCGATGGGCATGACATAAAGGTAGGTGAAGTTAACGCCCAAATAAATCGCCATGATTGCCAACACGCCAAATACCAGCGCCAGCGGTAAGTTGCGTTGTGCATTTTTTATTTCACCTCCCAAGTAGCCGATAGTGCTCCAGCCTTCATAGCCCCAAAAGGCAGAGAGCATGGCAGCAAACATGCTTTTAATAAAAACAGAATCGGTCCAATCATGTGCAACATAAGTGGAACCATTGGTTTGGATATTGCCCCAGCTACCATCACCCATGGTCAATCCCAGCACGATGATCATAAAAAGACTGCTGAGCACGATATACAAGATCAGTTTGCTGAAATTTTCTCCCAGCTTCAAGCCGATGTAATTGATATAGGACAAACCAATGACCAGAGAGATGGTCAGCATCTTCACGCCAAAATTGTCGAAAGGAGTAAGGAAACCAAATACCGTTATGGATGACCAATAGTTTGATAATGTCGGAAGCGGTACTAATGAATTAAAGGATTGCGAAAAAACGTAAGCAATCGAAGCAATGGATGCCGAGCGGATAGCCGTAAAACTGGCCCACCCATAGATAAAAGCAAAGAAGCGGTTGTAGATTTTTTTATAATAGACAAACTCGCCACCGGAATCGGCCAACATGCTGGCTACCTCCGCATTACTCAAGGTTCCAAACAAGGTAAGTACACCCGCAAGCACCCATGCCAGTAATACCAGCAGGGGTGACTGTAACACTTCGGACATGGGGGCCACTTTTTTGTAAACACCCGAGCCGATGACTGAACTGATGACTAGAAAAAAAACCGAGAGCAGGCCAAGGGAGCGAACAAACTGTCCTTGATTGGGGGTAGTACTCAAAACGCTACATTAAATTTTAGTAACCCCACTTCTTCATTATTTCGAAATCTTCTTTGCTGCAAGCGATCGGGCTCATTCCCTGATACGCTTCTTGCTCTACGGTAAATATTTTCGTCCCGGCTGCCTGACCCAAATCGATCACCTCCTTTACTTGCGCAACCCCTTTACCTAAAATCGTGCTCTCGTATTTTTCATGGCCACCAGGGGCAGCTTCAATTTCATCTTTGACATGCATTAATTCAAAACGACCAGGGTGCTTTTTCACGATGTCAATCGCCTTTACGCCAGCGTTGAAAAGATTGCCAGTATCCAATTGCTGCGCCACCAAATCTTTGTCCGTATAACCCAGGATGAGATCATATAAGATCTTGTCATTTACTTTCTTGGCGAATTCAAAATGGTGATTGTGATAGCCAAACTTCATCCCGGATTTTTTGCAAAGTTCACCGCACTTGTTAAAAACATCCATGAAGTGTTTCAGGCTGTCTTCGGTTTGATAGATACTTTCATCTAACCAAGGACTGACCACATAATTTTGCCCTGCCGTGGCCGCATCCTCTACGGTGTATTTCCAGGCATCGGTGAAATCTTTTTTGGTATCATCCCAATGCTGTTTGCCTAGCTGGGTGTGACCGCTCGGCATTTTCATACCCAGGTCGGCCAATATCTTTTTGAAATCCACGGGAGTATAGCCGTAAAACCTCCGGTCCTTGTAACTGGCGTGCTCCACATTCTGATAACCAATTCCGGCGATTTGTTTTAGGGTGCCCAATGGATCTTTGCCCATTTCGTCGCGCACGGTGTAAAGTTGGATGCCAAGAACACCTTTACTTTTTGCAAAAGAAAATAATGTCCCTGCCAGCGAAGTACTGGCCAAGGCGACACCGGATGTTTTTATAAAGGACCTTCTGGATAGTTTCATAGTATTTTTTGTTTAGAAATTTAGTTCAGGAATTGAAAGGTACTTTTTTTAAAGTGTAGTTGCCATCCGCTGATCAAATTTTCTATAATTTGGATTCCATAGTCATACGT
>Ga0209067_10002507_pt1 | contig 10839 bp, 5 predicted proteins | sample ColStrG_CSR_2013_FD_187199 | JGI IMG/M metagenome (GOLD analysis project Ga0209067, IMG submission 187199) | Freshwater sediment microbial communities in response to fracking from Pennsylvania, USA - Cold Stream Run_MetaG_CSR_2013 (SPAdes)... | ecosystem: Environmental > Aquatic > Freshwater >... | reverse complement strand
GGGTAAGCGCCGGTACCTGGCGATGGAAACCCTGCTACACCGAGCTCAAGAGGAGGTAGCAGCCTGAACAACAGACCGAGACACCGCTAAGAAATGTGCGAAAGAAACGTTGCACAACCAGCTGCGGCGGCGAGCGCGCGCCGCGAGGCAAGCAGTGCCGCGTCAACCAGCACTTGGGTGCGTTGGACCAGCAGAGTCCCGCCTTTGATGACCACATGGCGAACATCGACCGATCCAGAAAAATGACTCAGGACTACATTCTGGATCGCTCGGTCGTGCGCGAAAGCGAATGCGCGGAACGGGGCACCATGAACAACAGTTATGCAGAGTCAATCGTGAGCGGCGATCGGAACCGATTCCAGATCGTACAGAACCAGAATCTGCTCCGCGGCTTGGACTCGTGATCCAAACTCGCGTGCGCTGGCCCGCGACAGCGTCCACTCGATGGCGGCCAGCGATACCGGAGCAAATCACGGTGTGTTTGCCCAAATAACCGGGGTCACTCTCCCAATGAAGAACGGGTACGCGGCCGCACCGGTTAGCGTCACCCCGGCGGCCACGATGAATGCCCAGACGAAGTTCCCCGTCGTCTGAATGACAGCCGCCGTGAGCAATGGCGCGACTATTCCGGCCATGTTCGCGCACAGATTTTGAATGCCCATCCATTGGGCCGCGGCGCTAGGACCACCCAGCGTCTGCGTGATCGATCCCAAGGGTGCGCTCTGAACACCGAAGAATACGCCCGCCACGAGCAAGCTGCCTACCGCGAGTCTTGAATCAGCAGTGGCACACACTGACATGGCCGCTGCGACGCCACACAATCCGATCACCATCGTCGTCTTCCAGACCTCGCCAGGTCCGGCACCGCGCCGAATCCACCAGTTGCAAAGCCAACCGGTAAGGGGCGCACTTAGCGCTTGCGCGCCATACACGCATGCGCCGATGACGGCCATTTGGCTTACCGAAAAGCCGTGCACCTTGACGAGCAGCAAGGGTAACCACGTCAGCGTGAAGTAGTACGCATAATTACCGCAGAAGTGTCCGAGGCTCGTTCCCCATAATGACCGCGTGAAAAGCAGCTCACGATACGACACGGTAGCGCGGCCGCGTATCAACGGCTGCTGACCAGCGGAGGTGCGTGTGACCAGGTACCACGGTCCTAGCCAAAGGAGGGAAAGCATCCCGAACAAAACGAAAGAAGGTCGCCAGCCGAAATGCACCAGCAGCACTCCGCCAGCAAGCGTTCCGCATCCAGGTCCGAGCGCCTGACCGACGGCGATGACACCGTTCGCGGCGCTGCGCTCCGCGAGTGTTGTCTGTTGGGACAGGAATTTCGCGTTACATGGGTAACTAACGCTCTCGCCGATACCCAGTGCGACGCGCAGCAGCAACAGGGTTGCAAATCCTGTGGCCAGGCCCATAAGCATCGTCGCCAGTGCCCACAGCGCCAGCCCGCAACCAAGTACATAACGCACGCTATAGCGCTGGGCAAGCCACCCGGCTAGCGGTTGTAGCGGCGCATAGGACCAGAAAAACGCTGAAAACACGACGCCCATCTGCCAATCGGACAGCCCGAGCTGGCCTTGCAGGACGGGGCTTGCGGTAGCGAGGTTCCCGCGATCAAAATAATTGATGAATACGGCGGCCGCGAGAAGAGTCACGACGGGCCAGGGGGCTGTGCGAGAAAGCGCTTCGTTGTCCTGCATCAGCGTGCCGCATTCTGACGCGGCCAATGTTGACCCGAACGCAACGGCTTCAGGCGCCAGCGGCGGTTACATTTCATTATCGCAAGCATACTGGGATTACTGGCTTTTCCCGAGGGAAACGCAACTCTCAGGCAGCCCGGTCTCGCTCCGGCACGCTCCCAACGTCGACATCCGATCCTACCGGGCCAGGTGGGGAGCAAAACTGGCTACGGTCGCCGGCGTCTCATTAGCTGGGCATTTAGGTGCCACTAAGCCATCAGCCGCTCCACGCCTCGCCTGCGCGGGCACGAGGCCGGGACCGCTCGATCAAGCCGCGCGTGCGCCGAATCGACGTAATCGATGGTGCACCGCGGTGCACTATCGCCCCACAGGAAGCGCAAAATGCGTGCAAGGCACCTATGCTCAGCTCTGATTTAGTGCCGCGGCCGCGTCATCGTGGCGCAGTTGTCCCATCAGGCTGGCTTGCCCTCATGGCGACATTGGCGGTCGGGGCATGTCGGCCTGTTCCGTCTGCAGACGTCTCGACCAGCCCGATAGTCACGCTCGGCCAGGAGTCTCTCGAGGGAAGCTACGAGGACGCAGGCCTACGTGTCGCGAGCTTTCGGGGCATCCCTTATGCCGCGCCACCGGTCGGCGCCCTGCGCTGGAAGGCGCCCGAGCCGGCACCCGCGCGCGTAGGGCTGCATTCTGCACGCTCGTATGCGCCTGCGTGCTTTCAGGATAACGGCAATACCGAATGGTACCGTCGCGTCGCCAAACCCTTTGGCGTCGACCCAGCGCGGTTCACCGAACCCGCGGTCAGCGAAGACTGTCTCTACCTAAACATATGGACGCCACAGCTCGAAGCGACGGGAAAGCTGCCGGTCATGGTATGGATCCACGGTGGCAGCAATGAGAATGGCTGGTCCTATGAGCCCAATTACCAGGGAGCACGACTCGCCGCCCACGGCAAAGTCTTGGTCGTCAGCGTTGCCTACCGCCTCAATGTATTCGGATTCTTCGGCCACCCAGAACTATCCCGCAGTGCGGCACCGAGCAATTTTGGCCTGCTGGACCAGATCGCCGCTTTGCAGTGGATTCGTGACCACATCGAAGCATTCGGCGGGGATGCTTCTAACGTCACCATATTCGGCGAGTCCGCCGGGGGAGCAGACGTCGGCTATCTGATGAGCTCACCGAAGGCACGCGGCCTTTTTCGACGCGCGATTGCCGAGAGTGGCGGGTACTTGCTGCTGTCAGCGGGCACCCTGGAGAACGCGGAAGAAGCGGGTCGCAAGCTAGCCCGTGCCTTCGGAGCGCCAGCCGACCTTGTCGCCCTGCGCGCGAAGTCCAGCGCCGAAATCCTGGAAGCCGCGAAATCCGTCCTGGCACGAGGCGACTACGGCCCGGTCATCGACGGCATCTCGCTGACCGAATCCCCGGCGGCGAGGTTTCGCCACGCTGGCGTGCAGTTCGATTTGCTAGCCGGCAGTAACCTGAACGAGGATTTCATGTACGTCACGGATGACGCCGCAGCCCTGCGGAAGGAAATCGCAGTCATTCCGGCCGCCGTGCGACCAACGCTGTCTGCTCTCGTGGCACAGGCGCCAGATGTTAGGCTGGCGCGCGATCGGCTCTGGACACTGACGAATATGGAGTGTCCGCCTTACCTCATGGCAACCCGCGCCGCCCAGAGTGGTCATCGGGGCTGGATATACCGCTTCTCACGCACCCGTCCCGGGCCGGGCGGCGCTGCGCTGATGGTCTACCACGGCGCAGAAATACCCTACGTGTTCGATACTCATGACAGTTGGCTACCGACCGAGGACGCCGATCGCTCGTTGACGAGCGCAATGATGGGCTACTGGTCCAACTTCGCGCGCACCGGCGACCCGAATGGACCCGGGCTCCCGACATGGCCGGCGTATGATGGACCGGCGCCGCAAATTCTGGATCTCGGGACTAACGTGACGACGCTCCCTGCACCCGATCGGGAGCTTTGCGAACGAGTTGCGACGTCACTTTATCCAGGCTGGTCGCGTTAAAGCAGCTCGTGATTGGCTCGCAAGCCAAGAACATCCCGCTCAGGAACGATAACTTCACGGAACCGTCGCTGGCATCTTCGTGTCGAAGAACCTCTGAATCGCCTCGAACACGTGCCGCTTCATCTGCGGCGTGGAAAGGCCGTGCTTCGCGCCCGGGTATGTCATCAAGTCGAACGCGACGCCACGCATCTGCAGCTCCGACATCAGGCGCGTCGAGTTTGTGAACAGAACGTTGTCATCAGCCATGCCGTGGGCCAGAAAAAGGGGAGAGCGCAACCCATCCAGTACCGAGAACACCGCACTGTCGGCATAGCCCTGTGGGTTGTCCTTCGGCAGCCCTAGGTAACGCTCGGTGTAGGCTGTGTCATAGAGCCTGAAATCCGTCACGGGCGCCACCGCAGCACCCGCAGCGATATGGTCGGACGCCTTAGCGAGCAACATCAGCGTCATGTATCCACCGTAGCTCCACCCGAACACGCCCACGCGCTTCGAGTCGACCCAGGGCTGTTGCTGTAGCCAGCGAACCCCGATCAGCTGATCGCGCACTTCCACATCGCCGAGGCGACCGTGGATCGCGTCAGTAAACGACCGCGCGCGCCGCGCGGACCCGCGATTGTCAAGCCGGAATACGATATACCCATGCTGTGCCATGACCTGGTCGAAGAGTTCGGTGCCTCTCGGCCACTCGCGCTTCAGATTCTGCACCCCTGGCCCACCGTAGACCGACAAGTACACGGGGTAGCGGCGATTCGGATCAAACCCCGGAGGCTTCAACACGGAATAGTAAAGCAACTGTCCGTCGTCGGCCTTCAGCGTTCCAAACTCGGGAATCGCGTGCCGATCTCGGTACACCCAGTACGGATGACCGGAATCGAGTCGATTCTCCTCGATCCACGCAAGCCGGCTCCCGTCGGCGGCGTGGATGCTCGCCTGAGGCGGCGTTGCCGGATCTGAATACCGGTCTACGTAGAGCGCGATGCGTTTGGCCTGCGTAGGGAACTGCGGCTCATGCCAGCCATCGCCGCGACTGATCCGATGCGGCTTGGTCGCGTTGCGTCCATCAAGCGTCGCGGTGTAAATCTGCTTTTCGGTTACCGAGTCGCGATTGGACGTGAAGTACACCAGACCGGCAGGTTCGTCGATCGCGCTCACCTCGTCGACATTCCACTCGCCAGCGGTCAACACCTGACGCTGGCGGCCGTCAAGCCCATAGAGGTACAGATGCCGGTTACCGGTACGCGTCGATGACCACACGAACGCCGGCTGGCTCTTCAGGAAGCGCAAGTCGTCGGTCACATCCACCCAAACGGGCGACGTCTCGCTGAGCACTACCCTCTGGGCGTGGGTCCTCACGTCGACTAATACCAGGTCGAGTTGGCGCTGGCTGCGGGAGAGACGTTGAAACGCGAGCTGCCGGGCGTCGGGTAGCCAGTCGACGCGCGCGAGGTAGATATCAGAATCCGCTCCCAGATCAATCGATTTTGCTTCCGACCCATCCGGGGCGACCACCCCCAGGCGAACAGCGACATTCTGCTCGCCCGCCGCCGGGTAGCGTTGTTCAACCACCTCAACACGATCAGCGAAGATATCGAAGCGTCGCGCAATGGGTACGCCGCTCTCATCAAAGCGTTTGAAGGCGATCAGGGAGTCGTCCGGTGCCCACCAGTAACCTTTCGGCTCGGCCAGCTCTTCCTGTGCAACGAACTCGGACTCGGCATTGTGCACGGAACCGCCACCGTCGCGTGTCAGACGCCGCTCCGTGCCGGTAGCCAGCTCGATGACCCACAAATCCTGGTTCCGCACGAAGGACACATAGCGCCCACGCGGCGACACATGAGGGTCGATCACCGGTTCAGCGCCATGAGTCAGCTGCCGAAGCGCCGAATCACCCGCGACCTGCAGGTCATACAGATAGAGGTTGCCACCCAGCGTTATCAACAAATGTCTGCTGTCAGGCGCCCAGTCGTAGTCAAGGATGCCGTGGAAGTCTGCCGTGCGTTCACGCTCGCGGCGCGCCCGCTCCGTTGCGGACAGCTCTTCATGGGGTGCGAGTGACTTGGAGTCCACGCGGCGTTTGAGTGCGCCGTCCGCAATATCGTACGACCAAAGATCGAGCTGATGCTGGTCCTCCTCGCGACCGCGCAGAAATCCAACGCGGCGACCATCGGGCGATACCTTCACCGCCCTGGGAGTCAGGCCCGCCAATGCCGGATCTCCGACGATCCGCTCGATGGTCAGATCGCTCGCCGCTGCTGGAAACACCATGGCCATCAATACGGCGAACCACCACCGACACCTGGCTGACATCGCTCCTCCTTAGTCTGGTTGTGTCAGATACTTGCGCTTGTGCTAGCGAGGCGCTCGAGGTCACCAGGCGCGCCGATGTTCAAAGCAGTAGTGTCAGAGAATAAACGTTTTGCACGCTACCAAGAAGCGTGAGTCGGAATTTACGACTGTGCCGCTGCCCCTGGAAGCTGCGTCAGTTGGTGCCGCCCGCTTCGGGGGCGCGCGACAGCGTATCCTTTGGGTTAATCGACGGCGGGCAAATCGATGGCCGTCACCTTGAACGCGCGCGTCGTCGTCGGCGTACCCTGTGGGCCGTAGAGGTCGTTAAGTTGACCTTCAAGCACGTAGGCCTTTGTGCCAACGACGGCAACCGACACCGGTGAGTCCGTGAAGCCCTCTTTGAGCGTCGTGACCTTTACCTGGTCCCCGCTGAAGTCCAATCTGGACAATCTACCGGCGCCGCCGGTCTCGGTTATCAGAGTGGCGGTGTTGCCTAGGACCCGCATGCCGTCAGGCTCGGCGATCGGCCGGCTAAGCGTAAGCTCGGTGACAGTGCCTGCCGCACCGGTGCCGGTAATCGGAATTGAGAATACCTTGCTTGTCGCCAGCGTGCTGACGATGAGCGAGCTGCCGACGACCGAGATCCCGTCGAGCACGGCATTATCCGGTCCGAATATCCCACCTCCGATCCATGGTCGCAGCCGTGTGTCGCCCTTGGCGAGCCGGTCGACTTCCATGTTGTTGGTATCAGTCACATAGATACTACCGTCCGCAGCACTGGCGATGTCGTTGCAGAACGCCTTTGGGGTGGGCAGGACGAATCGAGCCTTCGGGCGACCTGTCACGAGGTCGTAGGCAACGAGTGCCGATGGGGCCTGAGGCGATCCGGTTGATCCGGGAAACTCCGAATAGCAGGCCCACAGCGTGCCCGATGCCTCTTCGGCATAAACGCCGAAGACGCCGAGAGTGGTCTCGCCGTCAGCTGCGATCCATGGCGTCGCAATGTCGGCACCCGGCTTTACTTCATAGAGTTCCCGCTTGGAAATACTGCCGATGATCAGCCGACCGTCGCTCGTCGCCGTGATGCTCTCCGGGTAGACTCGTTGTCCGGGGATGGAGATCAGTTTCGGAAAGTCGCCGCCTATGGGCGGCTGGCTCAACGCCCATAGATACGCCGCGACCGCGGAAACCTGGTCGGCGGTCAACTGGGCGCCACCCATCGCGGGCATGGGCGCTCGGTAGTTCATCGGATGTGAGACACCGATACGGATCGTCGCCGCCAGGCCGGCAAAGGTTCCATCGCTCCACAGCCAGCGCCCTGCTGCGAGATTCGGTCCCAGCGGCGTGCCCGTCGCACTCGCACCGTGACAACCGGTACACGTCGCTCCACCCACCTGGCCTCGGTAGATCTGCTCACCCAGCAATACCATTTCCCGGGTCGCACCATCTGGTACGGCCAGGCTTGCGGCATCTGCCGCGTGTGAGGTGCCATGAACCGCGACCGGCACCACCGGTCCGGCTGGCTCCGTCGCACTAGGACAGGGCACCGTGCGGCCACCTTCGGGTCGGGTGCCCGGGCCGCCCTGATAGCTGATTCGGTAGATCCGCCCGCTCACATCGTCAGAGACGAACAAGGCACCGTCGGGGCCGACCGCGATCCCGGTCGGTCGATGGGCGGCTTTCTCGGGAGACGTTATCGCCCCCGCGAACCCATCGGCAAACACCTCGCACCTGCCTGGAGTGCCATCACGCGGTAGCGACTGGAAGACGACGTTGTAGCCGTGCTGCGCATAGGGCGCCCGGTTCCACGAACCGTGAAAGGCAATGAACACGCCATCCCGATAGCGCTCAGGAAACTGACCCTTGTCGTAGTACACCATGCCGTCCGGGGCCCAGTGGGCAGGGAATGACGCGACCGGGCCGGTCTTAACGCTGCAAGAACCGATTTTTTTGCCGTCGCCGCCGTATTCTGGAGCTAGCACGAGTGCCGCGCGCACCGGATCGTAGTAGCACTCTGGCCACCCATAGTCGTGGTCAGCCTGCAGGAGCAGCAGCTCCTCAGCGGGTAGCGTCGCCTCCTGCTCCATGGAGTAAAACGCCGGCCAGTTGGAGTGCAGCTGATCGCGTCCGTGCTGGGTCACATACAGCCGATGCGTCACCGGATCAAGCGCAAAGCCTTCACCATTACGGATTCCGGTCGCGTACCGGCCGGCAGGGGAGAACACCTGTCCCGTAGTGTCAGCGCTATAGCGCCATATGCCTCCGCGTGTCAGAAGTTCGGTGCAGGGCTGGGCGCCGGGTGACTCCAGCATGCGGTTGCGTGACTGACAAGCATTGGTCTCGGACGCGACGTCGACAAAAATGCTGCCGTCGGAATCGATCAGGAACGGATGCATCGGATGATCGCCGGTAAGCGGAAGCCCGCTGACGATGGTCTGAGGCTCGGAGTTCGGCACAACCGATCCCGGCGCGAGCAAGTAGCGAACGAGCTTGTCATTGGATTCAACGTAGAGATTGCCCCGAAACAACCCGATTCCCGTACCCCCGGCACCGCCGGTCTGGGCGGTTTCACCGAAGCGCCGCTCGACGTTTGCCTTACCTGTGCCGGTCGTATCCTGCAGCGCCACGACGAATCCGCCCGCATGCGGCGTATCGTTCGCAAAGTACACACCGGACCAGGTATTTACATACACCACTCCGTCCGAAGCGATCACAAGATGTCGCGCGTGGCCGATGTGGTCGGCGAAGACGGTGGCGCAGAACCCAGCCGGTAACCGCAAGCCGCTGTCATCCCCCGTACAGGTCGGTTTCGGCGTCGCCTGGGTCCTATTCTCGACTACCGCTGACGCACCCAGCGCTAAACCACTTACAAATAGTGGCAGTACCAGTGCCGCACGAAGGATACGAGTGAGCGAATACATGGCAGATCCTTGGCAACGGTGGGTCGAACTTCGCGCCACCAGCCGGCACCGCCGGTAGCACTGCGCATCATAGCGACTAAAATGCCCGACCGCGGACGTCCGAAGGGCACGCTGTGAAACCGGTCCGACGCCGAAACCGTCGGCCGAGCCGACGCCGTACGGGAAAGCGAGGCTTGTCCGTGTAGCCGACCGGGGTGTGATGACTCGCCGGCGCCGAATGATAGATCCCACGGCAAACTGCTACCAAAAATCTCGCGCGGATGCCGCGTGCGCATATCTCCGGACACAACGATGGGCGATCCACCGACTGCAAGACCCGACCTCACGTGGCGCCATGAATTGCGAAGCCACACCCGGACCGCAGGGCTGGCTTGAGACGTTAATACGGGTTCGCTCGCAGGTAGTGCCACGACGTCCGCTTCGGTGGTGGCAGTGATGTGATTGCGGTCGTCACCGCACAAGAATGTCTGGGGAGGTCCGCCGCTGCTTGCGGAAGTGGCAAACCGGTACACCCTGTCGTCATCAAGCGATGACGTTCGGCGCGCACCGTCATCAGGCTACAGGCTATCGACCCGCAGGCAGGGCACATGCCGTTACATGGTATCCGCCGCCGCGGCGTAGGGCGCAACGAGTCGCGCATCGAACGCCGCCCCATGGGTTGGCGCCGAACGTGCTCTGCCTGATGCCACGATGCCCGACCCTCGCCGTCGTCATCAGCTCCGGGACAACCGCTGCTTTGCCTCGAGTAGCGTGATTGACTCGAGACTCTCTATTCATCGGATGCCTACGCGAATGCTGGTGACACTTTAGATCCAGACCATTTTCAATCGTCTCGCAGCCAGCGCATTCCCGCTGGGTACACCGCCGCCGCCAAAATGCAGCAAGAACTTCGCAGAAACGGCGCTAGTCGTCCGTCCTCGGCGGAAATGCTGCGAAGCCGCAAGACACCACCACTTAGCACCAATCCGGCGTTCCAGATGGCGGGCAAAGCGCGCGCCTTTGGCTCGCGTCTCGTGGGTTGTGTGAATACCTGTTTACCGGTATTGTCGACTACCAAATTGATGCCGTGTGCGAGAGACTGCGGAACAGCACCGACCACGAAGGGTGCACACTTCCGGATCCTGTTGAACTCGAGTGCCACGCGCTTCGTGTTAGATGACGGGAGGGATGCGGTGATGTCTGCAAAACGCACCACCCAGAGCCAATGTGCCGGCTCCGACCTCGCGGATATGCCTTTGCAGGCGGCGGCCGCAGACGGCCCGCGAGAGCAGGGACGTCCGGTCGCGCTGCTACGCGCGATCGAATGCGAGCTCGTGCCGCGCCTGATGATGCTTGAGCGCACAAGCGACCGTGATTCACAGGCGCTACACATGGCACCGCTGCGGCGCGACGTCACGCAGCTTACGGCGCTGCTTCTCGCGGACGGCGCTGCGGCATCAACACAGTTCATCGAGGCCCTGCACCAGCGCGGCGTGCCACTCGAGAGGATTTTCCTCGACCTGCTCGCACCCACCGCACGCCGAATCGTCGACCTTTGGGAACACCGGCACTGTGATGATGACGAGCTCAGGGTCAGCCTCAACGCACTGCATGGGATACTGTTGGAGCTCAAAGGCATCGGCCAGGCTGAGCGCTTCGTGCAGCGCGCGGATTAATCACCGGCATCTCGGCGGCGACCCGGCCCACTAGCTGCGCCGTCGACCCGCAACGCACGCTGAAGCACCTAACGCGGACAGAACACCTCTAGCACCTGTACCCAGGGACACCGCTATACTCGCGGGTGCCGAGTTTGCGAAAAGCGGCGGGCAAAGACACGCGCGTTACGTACTCGCACATAACACCGCGCCGGGAGTCAGGTGATTTGCAGAACAGGATGACCGCCCTGCGTCTTTGCCAGTTCCT
>Ga0209067_10002506_pt1 | contig 10840 bp, 9 predicted proteins | sample ColStrG_CSR_2013_FD_187199 | JGI IMG/M metagenome (GOLD analysis project Ga0209067, IMG submission 187199) | Freshwater sediment microbial communities in response to fracking from Pennsylvania, USA - Cold Stream Run_MetaG_CSR_2013 (SPAdes)... | ecosystem: Environmental > Aquatic > Freshwater >... | reverse complement strand
GAAGTGGGTTCGATTCCCACATCCCGCACCAGAGTCAGGTTAGCAAAGAGGCGGCATAGCATAACGGATCAATGCGCCGAGCTTCTACCTCGGACGATGCGAGTTCAAATCTCGCTGCCGCCTCCAATGTGGGGATGTGGTCCAACGGATGAGGGCGCAAGGCTACGAGCTTGTTCTAGCAAATATGAGATCAGAGTTCAATTCTCTGCATCCCCTCCACATCAGTCAGGCTCGCGTGGTCTAAGGCATGATGACGCTTCGGTCCTAACCTTGTTTGCCAGATCAGGAGATCCGGGTTGGATTCCCGGCGCGAGTTCCAAAGGGCGGGTAGTGTAATCGAACAACACGGCAGCGTCCGAAGCTGCAAATCCGGGTTTGACTCCCGGCCCGCCCTCCACGCCATGGTAGTGACAGACATGTGATCGCGCTTGACTTGGACAAATTTGGAGTCTAGGCTTTGCCCACCTGTTTGGAGTCTGGCCACGTCGCTATTGGTGGTCAAACACGACGATGTTAGGCTTATCCTCACTTGACGACCTCAGACGGTTAAACGGGTCTCTTGTACTTTCAGCCCTAACCGTTGTGCTTGTACACATCGTAGCTTCGACGTGGCTTTGCACGAACCCCAAGTGGTGGCTGTTCTTTCCCTTTGCATGGCCGGCACAAATGTTCTATTCCCACACCCAGAAACTGCGGGCCAATCGTCCTCCTACGCCCAACTACTATCCCTTCTTTCTTTTTGGGCTTCTCTTCGTGACTGCTGCGCTGATCACGTGGTTGGATCAATGGTTGCTCTCCGAGTTGTCGAGCACTTCGCATCACGTCGCCTTTGGCGCGTGCGTAGCGGGGGTAGCGATCTATGCGAGTCAGCTTGCACGCAATGTTTGGTTGGACTTTCGGTCATCGCAAGCTGTCACTGCCGGCTACATATCGTTGGCCCTGTTTACCGGCGCAAGTTCCTGGTGGTTTTACACAGCAGTTCAATTTTCGCTGGCGGCCGTCAGGCCTAGCTCCCATCACCTTCTTCGAATGATCCTGGCAGCGGGAATTGCCGCACTGTACTTGGTGGTCGTTCGACGAGCACCTCCGGCATTGCACTCCTTTTCTGCGAGTACGAAAATGCGACTCTTTGTTCCCAAGCTCGTCGTTGCATACGTTGTTGTACTGGCGGCTTTTGCGCTTGCGTACTGGAGTGCAAGTTTCGTATCACCTAACGCGTTCTGCTGGTCAAAAGGAGAAGCTCATATTTCAAGCATCCAGCCCTTGAGTCTTGAGGAAGCGATTTACCTCGCCGTCATGACCCAGACGACCACTGGCTACGGCGATATTACCCCGTGTGAGCATAATGTGCGTTGGTTGGCGGTAATGCAGGTAATCACCGGAACGATGCTGCCGCTTATTGGCTTTGGCTATTTAATCAGTTCCTTTGGTGAACAAGCAGGCCGAGGGGAATAGGGTGCACTCGAAACCATCACTTTACGGTATTGACGGATTCGCGGAATAATGCCACAGTGATAACTGAGATTTAGCAATGATGCGCAAACCCCATACCGATTGCTTCCCGACACCGGCTACGTTTACGTGGCAAGGAGCGGGGGAAGGTACGTTCATGTAACGGGGGCGATCCAAAGCGCGTAGCTTCTCTGAGCCTCCGATACAAATCGGGGGCTTTTGCTTTTTATGGCGCATTCGGCTAGTGGCAGGCCGCCTGTCTTTCCAACAGGAAACGACGGTTCAATTCCGTCATGCGCTACCAGGAGGGCAGAGGCAGCGTCGTCTAGAGACAGGACACGGCTCCATCAGAGCCGAGACGGGAGTTCGAGTCTCCCCGCTGCTACCACGTTATGAGTACACAAACGATTGAACTCGAAGGCCTGAAATTGAGCTTGCATCGGAGCTTTACTGCGATCGCGGCGGGGATCATCGCGAATTGGTGGATCGTGCGCGCGCTGATCGCCGGAGGCTTGGCCACAACGTAGATGAGTCAGCGGTTTTGTGTGTCCGGTGCATGAAAGCGATCCCGCTGAAGGTGTGATTGCCGGGTCGTCTAGCGGCAGGACTCTGGACTTTGAATCCGGATACGGGCGTTCGAATCGGGCTTGTTAGTTCGACCCCGGCAGCCAGTTCTTTGACAATTTGAAATTCCCTCTTCGTCCAATGGCAGGACGCTGCGCTCTGAACGCGGAAGTCGTGGTTCAAGTCCACGGGAGGGAGCCGGAGCTATGGTCTATCGGCAGGATGGCTGACCGTCTATCAGCAGGGACGGGTTCAATTCCCGTTAGCTCCGCCATGATCCTTCGGCTTTGCTCAGGATTTCGCCTGCGGGCTCAGACGCCCGCATAGCGGCTCAAGTGTGCGGGAGATTCGTCCAGCGGCTAGGACACTGGCCTCCAGATCCAGTTACGAGGGTTCGAGTCCTTCATCTCCCGCCAAGAGCGAGCATGGTATAGCGGCTGGTGCCTCGGGCCTCCAACCCGATGACGCGAGTTCAACTCTCGCTGCTCGCTCCATAAGTTTGTGAGGGCGGAAGTCGTCTAGTGGCCAAGATGCGACGTTGCCAAACCGTTCGACACTTCGCTTCGCTCAGTTGCTCAGGGCAGGCCAAGAACGAGAGCGCGGGTTCGAGTCCCGCCTTCCGCTCCAAGTTAGTAAGTCAGTTACGAGGCGGTGTAGCCAAGACAGCAAGGCACCTGCCTTGTAAGCAGGTCGATGCTGGTGGGAATCCAGCCAGCAGCTCCAGATTTCGATGGCGGGATTGGCCGAATGGCTTAGGCACTGGATTGTGGCTCCAGTCACGAGAGTTCGATTCTCTCATCTCGCCCCAATGGGCGGTTCGTATAAAGGAATTACCCACGGCCTGCAACCGTGAAATGCGAGTTCGAGTCTCGCACCGTCCACCAAAGTTGAGCCGTTTTGCGGGCGTGAGCGAAGCGGGAGCCCGCAGGCGAAATCCTGAGCCGCGTACTTTGCGGCGAAGGATCTGGCTCGGGAACTCGACGGCAGAGTGCTGGTCTGAAAAGCCAGTGGATACGGTTCAATTCCGTGCCGAGCCACCAGATCGTAACGGAGAGTGTTGCCAGCAAGAAAGGAAAGACGATGACAGACGCAACTTACAACGTGATGAAGCCAGATAACGGTGTGCCTATCAAGGCCTGGACCAAGGGCGTCCCTCTTGAGGACGCCGCACGCCAGCAGCTTTTGAACGTCGCGCAGTTGCCGTTCATCTATAAGTGGGTGGCGGCGATGCCGGATGTGCATTGGGGCATTGGCGCGACCGTAGGCAGCGTGATTCCGACACGCGGCGCAATCATTCCGGCAGCGGTCGGGGTGGACATTGGCTGCGGCATGATTGCCGTGCAGACTTCTTTGCACGCCAACCATCTGCCGGACAATTTGCACGGCATCCGCACGGCGATTGAGAAGGCGGTGCCGCACGGGCGCACTGACAACGGCGGCAAGAACGATCGCGGCGCCTGGAGCGATGCTCCGGCGCATCACGCAGACGTGTGGGCGAAGATGGAGCCCGCGTATCAGGCGATCATCGACAAGTATCCGAAGCTGAACCATGTCCAGCGCATTAATCACCTGGGGACGCTGGGCACAGGGAACCACTTCATTGAGGTCTGTCTCGATGAAAACGAAAACGTCTGGTTCCTGCTGCATTCGGGATCGCGCGGCGTGGGCAATCGCTTCGGCACGTTTTTCATCGAGCTGGCGAAGAACGATATGCGCCAGTGGATGATCAATCTGCCGGACAAAGACCTCGCGTACCTGCCGCAGGGCACGGAGCACTTCGAGGACTACGTCCGCGCAGTGCACTGGGCACAGGATTATGCGCTGGCCAACCGCGAGCTGATGATGCGCAACATGATCGCGGCGGTGCAGGGTTCGGGAGAAGTTCCGGCGTTCGAAGCCAATGTGGAAGTCGTGAGCTGCCATCACAATTACGTGACTTGGGAGCACCACTATGGCGAGAACGTGCTCATCACGCGTAAGGGCGCGGTGCGTGCGCGTGAAGGCGACATGGGAATCATCCCGGGCAGCATGGGCGCGCGTTCGTACATCGTGCGCGGCAAGGGCAGTCCGGAAAGCTTCATGAGTTGTAGCCATGGAGCCGGACGCGCCATGTCGCGTACGGAGGCGAAGCGCCGCTTCACGCTGGACGACCATGCCAAGGCGACTGCGGGCGTTGAGTGCCGTAAGGACGCGGACGTTATCGACGAAACGCCGATGGCGTACAAGTCCATCGACGCCGTGATGGAAGCACAGCGCGATCTGGTGGACGTGGTACACACGTTGCGCCAGGTAGTGTGCGTGAAGGGCTAGACCGGAGAGGGCTGCAAGGCCCTCTCCCAATTTTCGACAACCAGATCCGGGTGTAGGGTAGCGGCCACCCACATGTCTTGGGCACATGTCCACGCAGGTTCAACTCCTGCCACCCGGACCAGTTTCTTTGACATATACTGCCCGCCCAACGACGGTTTGTGGATGGTGTTGTCGGGCACTCGAAAAGTTGGGAAAGATTCATAAAGTGCCAAGATTTATTTGGAAAGTTCGCAACTTTCATATTGCAAAAACTTTGGAATCATGGCATCTTCTAACATCTTCTGCAAGAAAGGACGCCCAAATTGTCGGATTCAACCAACAAAACGATACGCGGGCAACATCGGCCAATTACTTGGTTGAGTTGCTGTAGGGCGTCGCTCCAGTCGCGCTAGTCGACCTTCAGCGCTCTTCCGCAAACTCAAAACCTTAGCTGGGTGGAGCAGGCCGCGGGTACTTTGACTGTTAATCGACCCACCGCTGCCACTTAGTCCCCAGCCTAACTCACAACGGTCAGTGGTGATTGGCTACGGAGGACTGTGAGGTTCGAATCCTCGTGGGCAAAAGCCCTGCCGTGGCCGCCTGTTCCCTGACCAAAGTGATCTTGTCAGGCAACTATTCAACAAATGACTCCGGCCTGGTGCCGGTTAGAAAAATGAATATGCTTCAAATTCTGAAAAGTGTGTTGAGCGGCCGGAACGAGTTTGCCTCCGGCGGGCTTCTGCTGATGATCATCGGCGGGGTGAGTGTATGGCTGCGGGCTGTGCCAGAAAGCCTCTGGCATTGGATCGTCAGCCAGAGCACCATGATGATTACGGTCAAGGATGATGACGCCGCGTTCGTATGGGTGAAGGAATGGTTTCTGGAGCAGAGGTTTCTTCAACGAATTCGGCGGCTTGATCTAGACACGACGCTTCGCAATGAGCGGATCGCCATGATTCCAGCGCCAGGAAAACATTGGTTCTGGTACGGCGGCAGACCGTTTGAGGTGTGGTTCTCGCGCACCGAAAACACGCACGAACGGAGTGGCAGGCGAGTCGAGTCGCTCACGTTCCGAACGTTGGGCAGAAAACGGTTCCGCCTCCAACAGTTCGTGGACGACGTTGTGAAGTGTCATCTCAAGAGACAAGGCGTGCAGTCGTATTTGTATACGTACAACGACGGCTGGGACTACGTGGAAGGGTATTCCCCGCGACTGCTCGAATCAGTGGTTTTGGAGCCGGGAGAAAAAGAACACATGCTCCGAGACATGATGCAATTTCGGAGATCGAAGCAGCGGTACGAGCGCTTGGGAGTTCCTTACCATCGTGGCTATTTGCTTTACGGGCCGCCGGGAACAGGGAAAACCTCTCTGGTCTCCGCACTGGCAGCGCACTTCGGCCTATCGATCTACATCCTCAATCTGGCGGATTTCAACGATCGCAGTTTGGTGGGTGCGGTCAACAACGTCCCGGCGAATTCAGTTTTGCTGTTTGAGGACATTGATTGTATGAAGGGCAGTCAATCGCGGAGGGAATCAAGTTCAGGCACTGGGCAAAATGGTGACACGACGCCCGGCACAAAAGAGGTTGCTCCAACCCAGAATGGCGTCACGCTCTCTGGGTTGTTGAACGTTCTGGATGGTTTTGCTGCGCCCACTGGTGTCCTGTTTGTGATGACGACGAACCGTGTCGAAAGACTGGACCCAGCACTTCTGCGTCCGGGAAGAATTGACTACAAGCTTTACCTGGGAAAAGCGAGCGATCGCCAAAAGGTAGAGCTATATCGCAGGTTCTTCCCGGAGTCTTCGGAAGCAGCGGCATGGGAATTTGTAGAAGCCTCGGGGTCCGCGGAAACGATGGCTGAATTTCAAGGCCTGCTTCTTGCCTTGGAGGTGAAGTCGGTCGAGGGGCGAGAAGAAAGCTCGGATCGAGTGGCGGCAAGTCACGGAATCCTTGCATAAGCTTCGCCGGTGGTGAAGACGAGGGTTCCTTCGAGCCATGTAGCTCAGTGGGAGAGCCTCGAAACAAATACCGTCGTCGACTTAGGCCCTTTCAACTCGCAGCTATTATCGATTGGCTATTGGCTGGAGCAGCTAGCAAAATGGAAACTTGGCCAATGCAGCCAAGGGCAACACGGATCACGCTGCGACTGAATACTTCTCGAGAGTTCCATCCTCCGCTCGTTCGTCCGTCTGCGGAGGACTGAGAACATAGCTCGAACCAGCGGTAGCATCCGCGACGGCGCTATCGATCAACTCGTTGAGAAAGTCGTAATCTCTTTCTTCCAGTTCCGCCTTCCATTCGGCTTCTTCTTCCCAACTCCATGGCCACTTTGTCCGGTCCATCTTGAACCTCCTACGCACTGGTCTTCAGACTGATCGCTCTTGGCTTATCGGAACTTCCGGGGTGACGGGGACGAATTGCTTCGCAATGCATAATGGAACTTCTGGGGCAAAGCCACAGTGATCGGGGTCACATCGTGAGGGGACTGGAGGTCGCTGGTGAAAAGGGGAACTTTGTGCCGGCGGTGCTGAAAACCGAATCGTTTACATAGGCAATTTCGATTGGACTTGGGTACAATCGTCCCCTAAAGTCACGGGGTGCCTCATACGCGTACCCGCACCCGAAGTGTGTTAAGACCCGTCGCCATGGCAGGACCTGCCCGCGCATTATTTCGCCCTCCGTTCCGGAATTATCAGATCGATTCAGCTTATGACGAGATGTTCGAGGCGCCCGGTGTGCCCCGGCCGCACTATCAGGCGTTGTTTCAAACGCTGCTGGGGCTGCCTCCGGAGGAGATGCGCCGGAGCCAGCAGGCGGCCGACCTGTCGTTTCTGCATCAGGGGATCACCTTCACGGTGTACGGCAACGAGGAGGGCACCGAGCGCGTGTTCCCCAATGACCTTTTGCCGCGCATCATTCCCAACCACGAGTGGCGCAAGATCGAAAATGGGCTGACGCAGAGAATTGCGGCGTTAAACCTTTTTCTGGAGGACGTCTACCACGGCGGAAGAATTCTGGCGGACGGCATCGTGCCACGAGAGCTGGTCTACAGTTGCAAGCACTTTCGGCGGGAGATGCGCGGGCTGACGGTGCCGCGTGGGATTTACGTCAGCGTTTGCGGCACCGATCTGGTGCGGCTTCCGGACGGAAGCTTCGCGGTGTTGGAAGACAATCTTCGGGTGCCGAGCGGCGTCTCGTACATGCTGGCGAACCGCAAAGTTCTGAAAAAGGTGTTCCCGACGCTGTTCCGCGACTACGGGGTTTCCCCGGTCGATCACTATGCGCAGGCGCTGCTGGCGACGCTGCGGGCATTGAGCCCGGCGAGTTCTTCGAGCCGGCACGAGCCGACGGTGGTGCTGCTGACGCCGGGAGTTTTCAACTCAGCGTACTTTGAGCATACATTCTTAGCGCAGCAGATGGGCATTGAGCTGGTGGAAGGCCGCGACCTGCTGGTGCACGACAACGTCGTCTACATGCGCACCACGGCAGGGCTGAAGCGCGTGGACGTGATCTACCGCCGAGTGGATGATGATTTCCTCGACCCGCTTTGCTTCCGGCGAGACTCCAGTCTGGGCGTGCCGGGATTGTTCAATGCCTACCGGGCGGGCAACGTGATGCTGGCTAACGCGATTGGCACGGGCATCGCGGACGATAAGGCTCTGTACGCTTATGTGCCGGCGATCATTCGCTACTATCTTGGGGAAGAGCCGGTCCTGCAAAATGTGCAGACCTATCTGCTCACCGATCGCTCGCAGCGGGAGTATGTGCTGGAACATCTGGATGAGCTGGTGGTGAAGGCGGTGGGAGAATCGGGCGGCTACGGGATGCTGATCGGGCCGCACAGCACGGCAGTGGAGAGGGAAGAGTTCCGGCAGAGGATTATCGCCGAGCCGCGGAACTACATCGCGCAGCCGACATTGAGTCTTTCGCGGGCGCCATGCTTTCTCGACGGGGAGGCGCAGGCGCGGCACGTCGATCTGCGCCCGTACATTCTTTATGGAGAGAACGTCACGCTGGTGCCGGGAGGGCTCACGCGGGTAGCGTTGCGGCGCGGCTCGCTGGTCGTCAACTCCTCACAAGGTGGAGGGAGCAAGGACACGTGGGTGCTGCGCGCATGAACCAGCGGCGGGAAACTACCATGCTGTCGAGAGTCGCAGAGAGTTTGTATTGGATGGCGCGCTACCTGGAGCGTGCCGTGCACACGTCCCGCTTGATGGACGTGGACTTCCAGCTGCGCCTGGACCAGTCGCCGGAATCGAGCGCGGGGCGCTGGCTGCGGCTGCTGGAGGCTTCGCAGGCTCCGGCTCCGGAGGACGGAAAGATCGATGCGGCCATGCTGTCGCACATTCTCACGTTGGATAAGACCAATCCGTCGTCCATTATTTCGTGCGTAGCCGCGGCGCGGGAGAACCTGCGTCAAGTGCGGGAGCAGTGCAGCACGGAGATGTGGGAACAACTCAACCGGCTCTATCTGCAGGTGAACGGCACGACGGCGACCGAGTCATGGCAGCTGAGCTCCTATGTGTTTTTCCGAGCGGTGCGGGAAGGAGCCCAGTTGTTCTATGGCATCAGCGATTCGACCATGGCCCATGGCGAGGGCTGGCGATACATTCAACTGGGTCGCTTCGTGGAACGCACCGATGCGCTGGCGAGGCTGATCGGCACGCATTACACGTGGCTGCACAGTTCGCTGGATCAGGCCGTGGAGAGCGAGGAGTACCTGGAGTGGGTGGGGTTGCTGAAGTCGTGCGCGGCGTTTGAATCGTATTGCAAAACCTACACAGCAGAGTTGCGGCCGTTGCGGGTCGCCGAGTTTCTTTTGCTGAATCCCAGTTTTCCGCATTCCGTGCGCTTCTCGGTGGACAACGTGCACGAGTCGCTGACCGCGATCGGCGAGTTGACCGAGCGAAAGGCGGAGCAGGCGGTTCGCCTGGCTGGGCGGCTCAGCGCGATGCTGAGCTTCAGCCAGATCGACGAAATTATGGCTTCGGGGGCGAACGCTTTCGTGGACAGCATTCGCTGGCAATGTACGCAGATTCACAACTCCATCCACCAGATATATTTTGACTATCCGGTGGAATCGGCACTGGTGGCTTGAGAAGGGTCCCATTGATTTATTCCGTGCGGCATACGACGACTTTTGCCTACGAGCCCGCAGTGAGCGGGAGCGTGATGGAAGTGCGCCTGCAACCGCGAAGCGAAACCAACCAACGTTGCCTCACCTTCCATCTCGATGTGAGCCCGGCGGCAAATATCAATCAGTACCGTGATTTCGCGGGAAACACGGTGCATCACTTCGATATCCCGGGATCGCATAAAGAGGTCAAAGTCACGGCTATCTCCACCGTCGAAGTGCAAGCCGTGCCGGCTCCGCGAATTTCAGAGGCGGGTGACTGGGCGGATCTCGATGCCTTGGTTGCGGCGGATGACTATTGGGAGATGCTGCTGGCAAGTGAGTTCGCTCGACCGACGGCGGCGCTCGGCGAACTTGCGGCGGAGCTCAAGTGCGAGCGGCGCGCCAGCCCGCTGGAGTTGCTGACGGGGTTGAACGAGGGCATCTACAACTTGTTTGCCTATGTGCCCAACAGCACGAAGGTGGATTCGCCGATTGACGAGGCGCTGCGTACGCGCCAGGGAGTGTGCCAGGATTTCGCGCACATTATGATCGCGCTGGTGCGGCCGATCGGCGTGCCCTGCCGGTATGTGAGCGGCTACTTGTTTCACCGGGATGCGAAAGAAGAGCACGATCGCTCGCTGGAAGGAGCATCGCATGCCTGGGTTGAAGCCCTGGTGCCGCGCTTGGGCTGGGTGGCATTCGACCCCACAAATAATCTGATCGGCGGGGACCGGCACATTCGCGTAGCGGTGGGCCGCGACTATGCCGACGTGCCGCCGACCCGCGGCGTGTACAAGGGCGAAGCGCAGAGCAAGATGAGCGTTGCCGTGACCGTAAGTCCGGCGGACGCTCCGTTGCCGGAGCAAACTGCGCCGGCAATCGTGATCCAATCCCGCCCAGGGTTTACCCGACCCAACCTGCGCCTCGAACACGAGCAGCAACAGCAACAGTAAGAGTAGCGGCGTCTGCCCATCATGGGCCTCCTTAGCCGGACATCCCCGATCTTGAAGCCCCCCGAGCTTTCTCAGGCGGACTTCTACCATTGACTCCCACGGCAGCACGTGCTGTGATGCGATACGGACGGTGTTTCCAGGACTGTTCATGGCGAGTAAACAAAAGAAAAAGGCCGGCGTCAGTCGGGCGATCGGGCAACGAACCGGGGAGTCGTGGCTTCTTAGTGGATGAACTTGTAGTCCACGATCGAGGCGGCCAGGTCGGCGTTTTCCTCGTCGGATTTCTCGTCCGTCTTTTGGGTCCGCATGACGCGGCCCTGGCAGACCACGTTGCTGTTCTTCTGGCCGGAAATCTCCTCCGGCATTTCAAAAACCATCTCGATCAGCGCGTTGACAGGCAACTGCTGCGGCCCATGAAAAAGTACGCCGCTCTGGCTGATATTTTCAATGACGCCTTCGTACCA
>Ga0209067_10002505_pt1 | contig 10840 bp, 13 predicted proteins | sample ColStrG_CSR_2013_FD_187199 | JGI IMG/M metagenome (GOLD analysis project Ga0209067, IMG submission 187199) | Freshwater sediment microbial communities in response to fracking from Pennsylvania, USA - Cold Stream Run_MetaG_CSR_2013 (SPAdes)... | ecosystem: Environmental > Aquatic > Freshwater >... | reverse complement strand
TCTCACCACCAATGACCAACGGGTTGGCAACTTAGGAGACGCCCGTAAAATGGTAACCTGGCTCTTCCGTGATGGATCCGAAGGGAAAGTTTCGGAAGTATTTGATCTTGACGAAAACTATGTGGTGGCGGTAATGACGGGCGAAACGGAAGAAGGCTACCGTACGCTCGATCAGGTAAAAGAAGAGATCACCCCCGCTGTTCGTAACATATTGAAGGGACGGAAGATCATTGAAAAACTGAATGCTCAAAAAGGTACACTCGATGAGATGGCCAAAGCGTTTGGAACGGATGCCCAAGTCAATTCTTCCAGCGACCTGAAATTGAATTCCAATACGTTACCCAGTGCTGGGTTGGATCCAATGGCGGTAGGCAAAGTATTTTCTCTGGAAAACGGAAAGCGTTCTGCTCCTTTTGCCGGTGAAAATGGGGTGATTGTTTTGGAGCTTCAAAACAAAACCATCGCCCCGGAAGTGGGAGACTATGCCGTCTATAAGAACGAACTGTTGAAGAACCTCAATAATAAGTCGGGCCTAAATATTGCCGAAGCCATTAAAGACGGATCGAAAATAAAAGATAAGCGCTATAAGTTTTATTAATAGCAATCATTGAAAGGTCGTCCCGACTATAAGCGGGGCGACTTTTTTATTTTTTTAAAGAGATGGAATCCAATTGGGCCGATTCACTTAGACAGAAGCTAGATCAGCATTACATCTGGCCTTCGTTATACACCTTCAAATTTATTGTGCCCAGAGAGAAACTGGAGGAGGTGAAAAGGCTTTTTCCGAAACACGAATCCAAAGAGAAGTACTCAAAGAATGGAAACTACGTCAGCGTCACCGTTCAAATGATGATGCCGGGCAGTCAAGAAGTGATTGATGTGTATAGCTTGGCCTCGGGGGTAGAGGGGTTAGTCGCGCTGTAGTTCTTCCTTTTTGTTTTCGTTTATCTTACCTTTCTATTTTAACCGACAGGATATGGAATGGACAGAACAAAATAATCGCCTGAAGAAAACATTTACTTTCAATAATTTTTCAGAAGCCTTTGCTTTCATGACGCGCGTAGCCTTGATCGCCGAAAAGATGGACCATCATCCCTACTGGACCAATGTTTATAAAACGGTAACCATTGAACTCTCTACCCACGATGCGGGTGGTACGGTTACGGACAAAGACAGAAAATTGGCGACGGCGATTGATCAATTGATTTAATGGACAAGGAGAACGTGTCGCTTTATGTCGTGCCAACACCCATTGGCAACCTGGGCGATATCACCTTGCGTGCGTTGGATATTTTAAAATCCGTTGATTCGATTCTGGCAGAGGACACACGCACTTCTGGATTTCTATTAAAGCATTATCAAATCTCGAAACCCCTTCACAGCTTTCACATCTTTAACGAACACAAGACGTTACAATCGCTGATTGGGAAACTTAAGGAAGGAGAAACCATGGCCCTGGTGAGCGATGCGGGTACGCCTGGAATTTCCGATCCGGGTTTTTTACTGGTTCGTGAATGTCTAAAACACAATTTAAAAATTGAGTGTTTGCCAGGGGCAACGGCATTTGTTCCGGCGTTGGTGAAATCCGGATTTCCAACCGATCGTTTTGTTTTTGAAGGATTCTTACCTCATAAAAAGGGAAAGCAGACGTTATTAAAAGGGCTGGCCGAAGAGGAGCGAACTATTATTTTGTATGAGTCTCCCCACCGTTTGGTGAAAACCCTGGAGCAAATGGTTGCGTTTTTTGGTGGTGCCCGCCGGATCTCAGTTTCCCGTGAGTTGACAAAACTTCACGAAGAAACTTTCACGGGAACAATAGAGGAAACGTTGGCTCACTTCCTACAAAGGGAAGTGAAGGGTGAAATTGTGATCGTAGTGAATGGGAAAGAAGGAAAGACAAACAAGGAAGAAAAGGATTAGAATCTTTTTCTCTACGAAAACGTTAACTTCACTGTCATTAGAAAAAATATCCATGAATTTAGTATCAATAGAAAAAGACGTGATGGAACTGTGCGTGGAAGTAGCGCAGTTCATTAAACATGAAAGTGCTCATTTCGATAGGTCACGTATCGAGCAAAAGGGCACGTTCAGTAATTTGGTGTCGTATGTGGATAAGGAGTCGGAAAGGAAAATTGTGAGCGCCTTAAAAAAAATCATTCCGGGCTCTGGCTTACTGGCCGAAGAAGGGACGGATACAAAGGGTGAGAATGAATACCAGTGGATCATCGACCCGCTGGATGGGACTACTAACTTTTTGCACGGTCTGCCCATTTTTGCCATCAGCATTGCGTTGAGAAAAAATGATAAGGTGATTCTTGGTGTGGTGCATGAAGTGACCCACGGTGAATGCTTTCATGCCATTGCGAACGGCAAGGCTTATTGCAACACCTCGGAAATCCGGGTGTCGTCAATTACACACCTCGATGAAAGTTTATTGGCTACTGGCTTTCCCTATTACCACAGTGACAAAAAGGACGTGTATCTGGATATCATTAAAAATTTTCTTGAAAACACACACGGCATCCGCCGGCTGGGCAGTGCAGCCATTGACTTAGCCTATGTAGCGGCCGGCCGCCTCGAGGGTTTTTTTGAATACGACTTAAAACCGTGGGATGTAGCGGGGGGAGCATTCATATTACAGCAAGCGGGAGGAAAAGTGACCGACTTTAGCGGAGGCGATAACTTTTTATTTGGCGGAGAACTTTGCGCGGCCGGTAGCATTCATGCTGAAATGCTTAAAGTGATTGCAGACCGGTGGTGGAAGTAGACCCATGGAGCAGTGCGATAATCATGGGACTGGTGGCACGACTTGAAGCAAAAATAAAATGACCACGGCCTCCCTCCAGGAAATTAAAAAGGAATTGCGCGCACTTCAGGCTGAGGAACTTCAAGCGTTGTGCTTACGGCTGGCTAAGTACAAAAAGGAAAACAAGGAGTTACTCAATTACCTGCTCTTCGAAGCACATCATGAGCAAGCGTATATTGAGAAGGTGAAACAGGAGATTCACGAACTTTTTAAAATGGTCCCTTCCTCCAATGTTTATTTCACTAAAAAATCGCTGCGTAAGATTTTGCGATTTGCAAACCGGCAAATTAAATATGCAGGCTTAATAAAAACGGAATTGGAAGTGCGGATTTTCTTTTGTTCTAAAATGAAGGAGGCGAAAATCCCGCGATCTGCCGGAACCGTATTAAGTAATATCTATCTTCAACAATTAAAAAAAATTGAAAGTGCATTTGCTAAATTGCCGGAAGATATTCAGGCCGATTATGATCGTGAAATGAAAAATATTTCGTCATAATGACCGAAGAACAACCCCATAATCCACTTCATGGAAAAACACTTGAATCCATCCTTGTGTTTTTAGTGGATCGCTATGGCTGGGAGGATTTAGGCGAAATTATCAATATCAATTGTTTCCGCTATGATCCAAGCATCAAATCGAGTCTAACGTTCCTGAGGAAAACCCCGTGGGCACGAAAGAAGGTGGAAGACCTCTATTTAAGTTCTCTTTAAAATGTAAAGTCAGGACTTTAGTCCTGACTTTACATCATCCTAGTTCAGCCTACCGGACCATTGCATTACTTCGCCTGCATGGCCACTTGCCCTAGATGGGAAGCTTTGTGCGAAACGCGACCGAGCATGACATTGAGCCTGTTGCGTTGTGGTTCTTTCTTAAAATCCTCCTCGGATACCGCCGTGTGCCGGCTCATCCAGTCCTTTTCACTCCAGGATTTAAAAGCCCTATCAAGTTCGGCGGTAATGGCTTTCCATTTGGTTGTAAGCTCAGCTTTTGAAAGATGGCCGCCTTGGTTGGTGCCTCGCTCGTGGTGGTAAATCTTTTCTAATTCAGGAAACAGCCGTTTACCAATCCCCAACAGCTCCAACAGCTTATCATCGGTGTCGACGAGATGACCGAATAGCCAGGAAGGAGAATTCCCGTTGGGGGTAATGGGCGAATTAAAATATTGATCGCCGGTAGCGTCCATCATTTTTTGCATTCGCGTGTTGTAAGAGGTCCATTGTAACAGACAGATTTCAATTGCAGTCATTTGAGTTTATTTAAGTTTTTTTAGGTGACTTCTAACGAACCAGAAAATCTACTAATTGGTTCAATCGGCCACCCCGGAAAGCACCACAAAAAAATCTCCGTCTTTCTTTAAGGCTAGGCTGGTCGATTCATTGAGTTCGCACTCCATCTGATCAACTTTGTAATCGCATTTCTTTTCGGTGAAGAATTCGGGGTACGCGATTCGGGCCAATAAGAATACTTCCTGAAATGTAAATGAGGTGACCGGAAACTTGGTGGTGATGGATGCACCACCTTCGTAAATTTTATGTTCATAGGATACACCATTGGCAAGTTCCAATTTATCATATTCAACATACATTGACGCGGGGGGCGTTTTTGTTTCCTTTTGCAGTTTGAACTGGTCTTTTAAATACATTTTAAAAGCCTCTAGCTCCGTGTCCGGTGTTGTGACAGGCATCGGTTTTAATCGCGAAAGAAACCCATTAAACAGGTAGCCCGATAGATCGTGGTACTTCACTTTTACCCAGGCACCCGGGATGTTGCTGCTGGTAAAGGCGATCCTAGGCTTGCTATCAGCAACGACCGTTACCTCATCGCCATAAGAAGCAACCAAAATCAGTTTGCCTTTTGGGTCGGCCTCTTCTCGCAATGATAATCCCTCGCGTGAATACACATACAGCTTATCGCCAGGCTTGTACAAATCTGAAAAGGACTTCTGGGCAAGCACCACCACCGAGGTAAAGAGCAGCGCAAAGAGGAGTTTTAAATAAAAAAAATGCATTAGCCGATCACCTTATGGTATAAAGATAATCGGCCTTCAAATAAAAAACTATTACAGGGCGGCTGCCTTGCAATAAGCTACTCGTATTTCAAAGAATCTACTGGGTTTGCCGTGGCCGCCCTGAAGGAACGATAACCAACGGTGAGTACGGCAAGTAAGAAGGTGGCAACGAGTCCCGCGACAAAAATGAATGGACCGATTTCAATTTTGTAAGCAAACTGGCTGAGCCATTGACCGGAAAAATACCGAGCCATTGGTGCGGCCAATGCAAAACCGACAAAAATGAGAAACACAAATTCCTTAGAGAAGAGCACCATAATGCTTTGCACGCTGGCGCCTAACACTTTGCGCACACCGATTTCCTTCGTTTTTTGGTTGGCCATGAAGGACGCCAGGCCAAACAACCCAAGGCATCCGATGAAAATGGCGAGCGAGGTGAAAATGGCGAGCAGGGTAGAGGTGCGTTGCTCATCTTGGTAAAATTTGCGAATCGATTCATCCATGAATTCATAGGAAAAAATGAAATCGGGATAAAGCGCTTCCCACTTCCCTTGAATGGCTTTGATTGTTTGCTGCATGTTGGTAGGAGAAATTTTTACGGCCAGTGAATGATAGTTGCGGATGCGGTTCAGCAGGATGGTGGCCTCTATAGGATTTCGAAGAGATACCGTGTGAAAATCCTTGACGACACCTACCACGGGCAGCTTCTTGCCCCACATGCGGATCGTTTTTCCTAACATATCACTGGGGTTTTTGTAGCCGGCGGTGGCTGCTAACTTTTCATTCACCATAAACCCTTGTGCGGTATCATAATCAGCCAAATTTTTTCCAGCCACCAATTGCAGCCCAAACAAGTGAACATAGCTGCTGTCAATTGTTTTTACCTGTGCCTCATAAAAATTATCGCTCCCTTCCATACTAAACCCTGTCCCTGAAACGCTGTTCGACGAGGGTGGTGTATTATTGAGACTGGCCAGTTCCACGTCTTTGAGGCGCAGCACTTCGGCACGCAACGTTCGCATGCGGCTGGTTTTTGAACTGTCCGCGGAAACAGGTTCTTCGGAAACTGGGATGGGCACGGTAATGATGGCATCCTTTCGAAAGCCAAGATCTTTTTTGAGAAAGAAGTGCATTTGCGTGAAAAGCACAATAGTGCCGATAATTAATACCTGAGAAATAAAGAACTGAGTGACGACCAATCCTCGTCGTAACCAGTAGCTGGAGGAATTTTTATTGCTGATTTTATTTTTTAGCGCCAATGCCGGTTGATAGCCCGAGATTACCAGTGACGGATAAAGCCCGGAGAGCAACGAAACGGTCATCGTGGTGCCGATGGCAAAAAGTACAAGCGTCGGATCCGTCAAGGATAGCATCAGCTTCAAGTCAAGAAAAGCGTTGAGAAAACCTAACGAGAACCAGCTAACGAATACGGCAAGGACTACCGAAAATAACGTGACCAAAGAAGTTTCTCCAAGGAACTGCACCACGAGTTGCTGACGGGTACTCCCTAGCGATTTGCGTATCCCCACCTCCTTGGATCGTTTGATGGCATCGGCCGTGGAGAGATTGATAAAATTAATGCAGGATGTAATGATCAGAAGGAGGGCGATCACCCCTAAGGCAAGCAGCATCGAGTGGCTTACCGTATTGTAGTTGTAGTTACCAAATCGTTCGTCAAAGTGGAGGGTGCGCAGAGGCTGTAAGGTAAATGCCTGGTTGTTGCGGTTTTCATTGCCTAAATATTTTTTCAAAAAGGCAGGCATTCGACGCTCTACGGTGCTTGCTATTGTTCCTTCTTTGAGTGTGATATAGCAATGCTCATCACTCCAGATGCTGTGCCAACCGTGCTTATCAAGTTCACTTTTTACGGTTGCATACGATAACATCACCGTAAAGGGGAAATCTGTATTGGCCGGAGCATCTTCCATTACAGCCGTTACCTTAAAGGGTTGCTTATCGTATTCGAGAACTTCACCCAAAACATCTTCTTTCTTGAAATATTTAAGGGCCTGGCTTTTGGAGAGGACGGCCTCATTGGGCCCATCTAAACATTTCTGTCCATCACCTGAAATAATTTTTCGGTCAAAGATTTTAAAGAAATTGGATTGGGCGATGGTGACCCCACGTTCTTCCTCAAAGCGTTTAGGCTCACCAGATTTTTGTCGGATGGTGATTAACGCACCGGCACGATACGAAGTGAATGTTACTTCTTCGGCCTCTGGAAAATCATTTTTAAAAGCTTCCGGCAAAACGGCCGGAACGCCACTGGTATAATCTTTTCCGTTATTCCCATCTGAGGTGGTCACAATGCGATAGGTGCGATCGCGTTTGGTGTGGCTGAGATCGAAGCTGTTGTGATAGCGGATGAGCAAAAAAAGAACCAGGCTGCCGGCGATACCGATGGTCAGCCCAAGAATATTCAGGATGGTCTTGTTTTTTTCTCTACCGAGGTTTCGGAAAGCAGTTTTTAGATAGTTTTTCAGCATAAAAGAATGATTTAACCTTGTAAAAAGTAAGCATCATTATTGCGATGGCCGGTGGTAGGGTTTAAAGCATGCCAGGAATAGTGTTTCGGATTTTTTGTTGGGCTACGAACCTTAGACGGATGATACCCTTGTAAAGTTTTAGTTAGGCCGAATTAATACGGTCTAAAATGAATTTGTTAGATGGCCCCTTATTTCCTACCTTTTTCAAAAAAATTATGAAGCATTTTCTTTGGATCGCACTGATAAGCCCATCCCTGTGGGCGCAGCAAGATTTAGACACCGTAAAAATAACACCAACCAAAATCAGCGGGAATATTTACTGGCTGAAAGGCTCGGGTGGCAATATGGGTCTTCTTACGGGAAAAGATGGCAACCTTTTGATCGATGACCAGTTTGCTACACTTTCTGAAAAGATTAAAGCTGCCGTTCAGTTACTCGACAACGGATCAATTAAATATTTAATCAATACCCACGTTCATGGTGATCATACGGGAGGAAATGAGAACTTTAAGAAAGACGGCGTCACGATCATTGCTCAAGGAAATGTACGTAGCCGCATGATGAAAGAGCAGTACAATGCCGTTCGAAAAACGACGACACCTCCTCGTGATCGGGAAGCATGGCCAGTCATTACTTTTGATGATCACCTCTCCCTTCATATCAATGGTGAAGACGTCGATGTTATTCACTATAATCATGGGAGCCACACGGATGGTGACGCGATCATTCACTTCAGGAACGCCAATGTGTACCACATGGGCGATGTTTTTGTGCGCTATGGGTTCCCGTTTATTGATATGAGCAACGGAGGTTCGATCAATGGTTTTATAAAAGTACTTGACCTGGCGCTTGCCAGAATCGATGACAAAGCAGTCATTATTCCCGGTCATGGTGAGTTAGCAACAAAAGCCGATGTGAAAGTATTTCGTGATCGGTTGGTGGACATACGCGATCAAGTGGCCGCCGCGTTGAAAAAAGGAAAAAAACCGGAAGAACTTCCAGCGCTGGGGATCACCGATAAATACGAGGCCGACTGGGGTAAGGGATTTTTGAAGGGGAAAGATTTTGTGATGATGGTTGCTCAGGAGCTGAAAGGAAAATGATGCTGCATAGTTGAGGTTGTAGCTAGGGCTTGGATGCTAGAATGGAGACCCTAATTTCCTTCTCATGCAATTATTACAGGCTCGATAACCTAACAAAATTGCCTCTTCCTCACTTTTGAAGAAGACACGGTTTTCTGTTTTCATGCGCTTGCCGGAACGACACCGTAAGGTTCCGTAGATTTTTAAACGGGAATTTCCAGCAAATTTTATTTCGCCTCGGCGTATCGGTAAAGTCAGCGATTGAATTAAATCCTTATGCTCCCACATTGGCTTATTTCTGAATTGATCATCGACTGGTTATGTGGCGTCGCGAAACCCTCGATAATGGTTTATAAAGCTTTTCACCGGAGAGCTCGCAACGGACTTCCATCGAGTGAACTTCAGGGATAAGTACAAATCCTTTATTATTAAATGAAGCATTTGCTATCACTCCATGTTATTTTCATTCACATTTTTCATCAGGCAAAATTACGGGGCGCATTAAAACCGTTCAACCCGATTGTTGCTGGAACAAAATATCCTGAATTGTCGTTCAACTTTTTATTCTAGGTGGTTGACCTCATCGATTATGGCAAATTGATCGTTCTTATGAAAATTCCTTTTCCAGAAATCTTTTCTTATAATTTGTGTTTGTCTTTTTTGAAACGATCGCCTCTTGAAGTATTACACCGTATTGAAAATGAGGGAGTGATCAAAGCCTTGTCGATTGAAGGACAGGTGGTCATAATTCAGATCACAGAAAATGACCACCACCTTCAAGTACGATTCTTAAATACCGGGTCTACTGACAAAATTAAAAGACGGGTAGCTTCCTACATCCGCGAATGGTTTGATCTGGAAACAGACTTAGGGCCATTTTATAGATTGGCAAGAAAAGATGATTTATTGAAAAATCTCGTGAAGCAATTTCATGGCTACCGGATTATTGGTCAACCGGATTTGTTTGAATCATTAGTATGGGCCGTATTGGGGCAGCAAATCAATTTGCAATTTGCCTATACCCTGAAGCAACGCTTTGTGCGTCAATTTGGCGAGCGAATCAATTTTGATGGACACGATTATTACTTATTCCCAGAGCCTAAATTGGTTGCCGCGCTTGTGGATGATGATTTACTGCCACTTCAATTCTCGAGACAGAAAAGCATGTATGTGAAGTTGATTGGCGAAGCATTTGCGACCGGTGCCGTTTCCAAGGAAATGCTCGGCAAGGCTTCTTTCGAAGAAGCAAAAACGGAGTTAATGAAAATCAAAGGCATTGGCAATTGGACGGCTAACTATGCCCTGATGAAAACGTTTCGTTACCCCACCGCTTTTCCGCTGGAAGATGCTGGGCTTCACAACGCCATCAAAAATCTGAAGAGAATGAATAAAAAGCCATCCCTCACTCAGGTGAAGCGGATTTTCAAGAATTACAAGGGATGGGAAGCTTATGCCACCCTGTATCTATGGAAAAGCCTTTAGCCTTACTCCTCTCTTATTGCCGCTGGTTGCTTTTTGACCATCTCTGGCCAAGTTTATTAAAGAATTCAATCACCGATAAAACAGGCGCGACCTCGTTAGAATTGTGTCTAAAGTTAAATTAAACTAACTTTCATTATGAAATTCCGATTGCTGTCAACTCCGACAATAGCCTGTCTGTTGGCTCTCTCAAGTTGCACCTATAATGATCTTTGGTCGGGCGAAAAGGGGCCTTCTTCCTCGATTGATTATATGATGTTTGGGCATACGTCTGGTTTTTGTATGACCTGTGATCAAATCTACAAGCTTGCCGATGGGAATTTGTATGGTGCCAGCCATCTGACGATCAGCGACCCAGATGCGACTCCCCTTAGCCAACTCCCGAATTCCTCTTTCGTGCTGGTTAGTTCCCTTGCCTCCAAAATTCCGAAAAGACTGCTGACCGGATCGACAGCCTCCATTAACAATATAGGCACTTACTTCCCGGATGTTGGCCACTATTATGTGGAAGTGAGCCAAGACAGAAAAGTTTATCGATGGTACATTGAGCCAGGAAAACTTCCGAGTGATCTTCAAGTTTTCATTGATTCAGTTCAAGGTGCATTGAGGCAGCTGAATTGAGTTTTATTCCACGCCGGGCTGCTTCAACACAAATCCCGTTTTCTTTTTCTCGGCATCAACGATCCCCTTCACGTCGGCTAACAATTTCTTTGCATCGTAGATGATACCATCTTTGATGGTATACTTTACTCCCCCTACACGAATAGCTTTATTTTCATCGTTGAGTTTGATGGCGCCCATACCGTAAAGCACTTGCAAGTTTTCCAAGGGATTTTGATCGACAATAGCAAAATCGGCTAACTTTCCAATCTCCACAGAACCAATTTCTTTTTCCATTCCCAAGGCCTGCGCTCCGTAGAGGGTAGCAGAACGAATTATTTCCAACGGATGGAAGCCAGCCTCCCTTAACAATTCCAT
>Ga0209067_10002504_pt1 | contig 10841 bp, 9 predicted proteins | sample ColStrG_CSR_2013_FD_187199 | JGI IMG/M metagenome (GOLD analysis project Ga0209067, IMG submission 187199) | Freshwater sediment microbial communities in response to fracking from Pennsylvania, USA - Cold Stream Run_MetaG_CSR_2013 (SPAdes)... | ecosystem: Environmental > Aquatic > Freshwater >... | reverse complement strand
TGGTCGGAATCTACGAAGATAAACCGATGCGGGGTGCTTCTCAAGCCCCCGTCAATCCAGAACCTGAAGCATTCAAAGGGCTTCAAGCGCCATTACACTCTTGGGAGAGGAACCGCAAAACGAGGCGCAACCGCCCGCCGAGGCGATTGCAGGCATAGCTTGTGCGTCCGGAATGCGGAACAATGGTGTGCGGTCGAATAGATGTTTGGAGGTTCCTTCTGGCCGCAATCCAACTGATGGGCCTCGCACCGACTGACCGCGGCAGCATCGTGATCTCGGAGTGCCCGCGTCGCGCGGTTTTCGGATCTACCGCCATAAGATCAATCTGTTTCCGCTGCTGCTGTGTGATGAGCAATTCGCCTCGGTGCCAGAATTCGCCTCGGTAGTCCAACGAACTGAAATCACTTGGCCGGGGATTTTACTCCCCAATGCGGTCCTTGACACCCCACCAGTAGATGGGGATACCGGTCAATAGAACGATTACCGCCACCACGAATCCGGGATAGTGCGAGCCCGTTCGCGCGATCAGCAGTCCGGTCGCGAGCGGCGCCGCTATCCCCGACAGGTTGCCGGCGAAATTCTGAACACCGCTCCACAGTCCGACTTCGTCTTCCGGCGCCGCCAGTTGCAGCAGCGCCAGAATGTTGCCTGTCGCCAGTCCCACCAGCGCGGCGCCGCCGAGGAGCAGGACCGCGATAAAGTCGTTCGCCACCAGCCCCGCGGGCAGAAGCATCAGGCTCGTCAGAAATGCCCCAGTGATCATCGTCTTGCGTGCGCGCGATTCGCGCCAGCCCAAGCGGATCAGCAGGTCCGCGAGCCACCCTCCTAGCGGCTCGGCGATGGTGTAAGTAAGCATGTCACCGGACACCTGGCCGCGGATCATTTCCAGGTGAGTGGACGCCAATTCGATGCGCTCGCTGCCGACCTGGCGGCGTCCGGTTCCGGCGCCGCCGTAACGCACGGCGCGCTGACTTACGGCGCCATGCTGACGACATTCTCCGGGACAATTGGACTGCGCAACGGGAATCCCGCGCCTAACCAGCCGGTCTCCGCCGACGCCTCGGTGCGGAACGGCGACTTGGCCGACATTATGGTCATGGCCGGGCAGCCGAAACAGGAATACTCCGGCGCTCTCACTGCCGACCTTCATGTGACCGGGACGCTCGGCAATCCCAGCGGCGCCGCGACCATCCACGCCGCCAGTGGCGCCGTGCGCGGCGAACCCTTCGACCGGCTGGACGCGCAGGTCAACCTGGCGGACCGGCTGGCCACCATCCCATCGGCTTCCCTCGTATCCGGCAACGCGCGCGTGGACCTTACGGCCGAGTTCCAGCATCCACGCGAGAGTTTCACCACGGGCCGCTTACACGCGCGCCTTCAGAGCAACCGGATCGACCTGGCGCAGGTCCGCACGCTATCGAAGCAGGCGGCCAATACGTCGGGGCAACTGCAGCTCAAAGCCGATGTCACCGGCGAGCTCGGAGGTCGAAGCGAATTCCTGATCACCAATGTGCACGCGGACGCGTCGGGCAGCGCGCTTCGTTTCGAGGGCGAGGCGTACGGCGATTTTACACTCCAAGCGCGAACCAACGGCCAGACGACGACTGTGGACGTGACTTCCGACTTCGCCGGATCGAACCTGCGCGTGCACGGGAACACACGGCTGGTGGAAAGCTATCCGACGACCGCCGATGTGCAGGTGAACGGGCTGGCCATCGAACGCGCGCTGGCCGTGGCCCATCGCACGGATATCCCGGCCAGGGGCACACTATCAGCGACGGTCCACTTGCGCGGAACACTCGATAATCCGGAAGGCGACGCGACTCTGGACCTCTCCAAGGCCGTGGTGTACGACGAGCCGATCGACCGCATACAAGCGCGCGTCAGCTATCTGGCCCAGTGCATCGATGTGCCGCAGCTCCAGATCTCGTCCGGCCCGTCGCGCCTAGCTTTGACCGCCCGGTTCGATCATCCGGCCGGCAATCTCGATTCCGGCGACCTGCAGTTTCGTATCGACAGCAGCAGTCTCGACCTGGCGCGTCTGCGAAACGCGCGGAAGGTGCGGCCAGGACTGGCGGGAACCCTGCAGCTCAGCGCGAACGGATCGGCTGCGGTGCGGGCAAGGGCGCCGCGAATCCTGGTGTCCAACCTCAACGCCAATGTGGCGACGGCCAACCTGGCGGGCGACGGCAAGAGCCTGGGCAACTTCACTCTGGCGGCCCACACCACATCCGGAAACCGGCTGGATTTCACGCTACACTCCGACTTGGCCGGCGCCTCCCTGCAAGCTCGCGGCAACGGACGGCTCGGCGACGATTATCCGATCGACGCGCAGCTTACCTTCAGCAACGTGAAGTGGACGCGCCTCGAAGCCCTGCTCGGCCCAGCCACCGGCGGCGCACCGAGTTTCGAGGCGACGGCTGAGGGGAAGGCCAGCGTGAGCGGTCCGGTGCTGCAGACCAGCCGGCTGCGGGGCTCGCTCGAAGCGGACCTGCTGCAGTTGCAGACGCTGCCGCAGCCCGGCACAGCCAAGCCGATCACGATCCAGAACCAGGGTCCGGTGACGGCGACCCTCGATCGCGGCACAGTCACACTGAACGGATTCCACTTTACGGGACCGCAGACGGATATTCAAGCGAGCGGAACCGTAGCCGTGCCGACCCAGGCTTTGAATGTCAGCGTGAATGCCGGCATCGATCTGGGCTTGCTGCGGAATTTCAGCCGCGACATCACTTCCTCGGGCAGCGTCAAGCTGACGGCCACTGTGCGGGGGACGGTATCCGACCCGGCGACGGACGGCAGCGTGGAGCTGCGCAACGCCAACTTCAATTACGCGACGCTCCCCAATGGACTCGGCAACGCAAATGGCGTGGTGGTGTTTCGTGGCAACCGCGCTTCAGTGCAGAATCTGACGGCGGAGTCGGGCGGCGGGAAGATCACGCTCAGCGGCTTCGCCAGCATGAGGGGCAATTTCAGCTTTGCGCTCGGTGCCAACGCCGCCAAGGTGCGGGTACGGCTCGAAAAAGGCGTCAGCGCGATGGCGGATGCGGACATTCATCTGGCGGGGACGATCGGGAGTAGCACGGCGACGGGCGCAATCACACTCGACCAACTCAATTACTCGCTGCACAGCGACATCGGTTCGATGCTGGCGCGTTCCATGCCGGCGTTCTCATCCTCCACCACTCCCTCGCCGCTGCTCGACAATATGAAACTGGATATTCGGGTGCGCACATCGCCCGCCATGCTCGTGCAATCGTCGCTGGCGGAGAATCTGCAAACCGATGCGGACTTGCGGATTCGCGGCGTCGCCTCGCAGCCGGCTGTCCTGGGCAGGATTTCTCTCACGAAAGGCCAGTTGGCGTTCTTCGGGTCGAATTACACCGTCAACTCCGGAAGCATTTCCTTCTTCAATCCCACGCGCATCGAGCCGATCCTGAATCTCAACCTGGAGACAAAGGCCAAGGGCGTGGATGTGGTATTGAATGTGACCGGTCCGCTCGACAACATGAAACTCACCTACACTTCGGACCCGCCGCTGCGGTTCGAGGAAATCGTGGCTCTGCTATCCACCGGTACGACGCCCACGTCGGACCCGACCCTGCTGGCGAACCAGCCTTCATCGCCGCCGCAGACGTTGGAGCAAAGGGGAGAGTCGGCGATCATGAGCCAGGCGGTGGCCAACCCGGTGGCCAACCGTATGCAGCGAGTCTTCGGGGTAACTCAGCTCAAGATCGATCCCAGCTTTACCGGTTCATCACAACTGCCGACCGCACAGCTTACGCTGCAGCAGCAGGTCTCGACAAACATCACGTTCACCTACGTATCGGCCCTGGACAATCCGAATTCCACGTTGATTCGCGCGGATTGGGCGTTGAATCGGCAGTGGTCGGCCATGGCGGTGCGGGATCAAAACGGAATCTTCAGTATCAACCTTCTGTACAAGAAGCAATTTCGATGAAGGGAGCGAATCGGACGTTGGAGCCATTGTTATGGGCGCTACGCTGTCCTGCCGCCTTTCAGGACGAGGAAGTGCGAACTGAAGACGCTGACGTTGTTTGCCGTGCGGCGAATCTGCTCCACCTCGACAAGTTTGCCTCGGCGCCGGAGGACCAAATCCCGCGCTCTGCCTGCCAGGACGACGGTCTTCCTGCGCCATCTCATGCGATCTTTGTTGCAGCCCCACGGCCAGTGTCCGTTTTCGGACATGCAGGCCGTAACTGACCTTGTCCAAAATGCAAGGGATTGCTTTTTGTGCCAAGAGTGGACAGGGCCACCTATCATTCGGTTCCACCAGTCCCCTGCGCAAACTGCGTAAGCGCGCAATCGGCGAGCCCACTTGAGTACACACAAGAACGCAGCAGACAGAGGCCCCCATCGAGGTGCACCAGGAGACCGCGGTGCAGGCCATCGCGGTGCTGGATGCGTAGGTTCCGTGGCTGCGCAGAATCGGCCGGCCGAAGCCTTGTATACTGGGCCATTCGTGCCGATGCCAGCACCTGCCCAATCACACTTACGGAGGGCCTTGCGTCCCGAAGCGGTGACCCACTTCTATTCCCGGCTGGGCCCGGGCCTGATCGCGGGGGCCGCGGACGACGACCCCTCGGGCATTGCCACCTACTCCGTAACCGGCGCTGCCTTCGGGTACGGCCCGCTGTGGACGGCCCTGTTTTCGTTCCCCCTCATGACGGCCGTGCAGTTGATGTGCTCCCGGCTGGGCATGGTGACCGGCCGAGGCTTCGCCGCGGTCGTGCGGCGCCGCTACTCCCGCTGGGTGCTCTGGAGTGCCTGCCTGGTGCTGGCCGTGGCCAACGTTATCAACATCGCCGCCGACTTGGGCGGCATGGCGGAAGCCAGCCATATGGTGACGGGCGTCAATGCGCTCTGGTGGATGCCGGTTTACGCGCTGCTCATTCTGGTGTTGCTGTTCTGGACCTCCTACGGTATCATGGTGCGGACTTTCAAGTGGCTGACCCTGGTGCTGTTCGCATACGTCATCACGGCCTTCATCGCCCGGCCGGATTGGAGCTTGGTCCTGCGAGCTACTTTCATCCCGCGTCTGCAGTTCTCGCGTGATTACTTATCGGTTTTGGTAGGGATTCTCGGTACCACCATCTCCCCCTATCTGTTCTTATGGCAAGCCGCGGAAGAAGTGGAAGAGGAGCGTGCGGAGGGGCGGACCACCGTCGCGCAGCGGATGGGCGCCACTGACCAGGAATTGCGGCGTGCGCGCATCGATGTCATGACCGGCATGTTCTTTTCGAATTTCGTGATGTACTTCATCATCCTGACTACAGCGGCCACGCTGCACGCACATGGAGTCACCCGGATCACGACGGCCAGCCAGGCGGCGGAGGCGCTGCGGCCGTTGGCGGGCAACGGCGCCTATTGGCTCTTCACGCTGGGGCTCATCGGGACGGGCATGTTGGGAGTTCCAGTACTCGCCGGTTCCAGCGCCTATGCTTTCGCCGAAGCGATGGCGTGGGGAGCGTCGCTCGACAAACGCCCCAATGTAACGCCAAAATTTTACTCCGTGCTGGCAGCGGCGATGGCACTCGGGCTGGCGCTGGATTATGTGGGGCTGGACGCTGTGAAGATGCTGTTCTGGTCGGCCGTCGCCAATGGAGTTCTGGCGCCTCCCCTGATCGTATTGCTGGTGTTGCTGACCTCGGACCGGAACGTCATGGGCAACCGCGTCAATCCGCCGCTGCTGCGTTGGATGGGATGGATCACCGCGGGGGTGATGACGGCCGCAGCGGTGGCCATGTTCGTGGCAGGATAATCCGGCGTCCTGTTTGCACACTCAAGTCTTGCCCGCCCAGCCCGCACTGGTGCAAAGGTATTTCCTAACTCAGGACACTCGGCTTTGCCGGATAAGGGCCTGCCTTTTGATACGCCGTGTCTTTCCATCTCGTTATCGATGATGGCGCCGGCCGGGTGGTCGGTGAATTATTGAATATGAGGGCGACGCATGACCACCGGCGATAGCGCGATGGGGTCACAGGACCCTTCGGCCCTGAATCAAGCGGATCAACAACACTACCAAGGCAATTACCAGGAGAACGTGAATGTAGCCGTAGAGAGTGTACGAGGTCACGATACCCAACAACCACAATATCAGTAGTACGACGAAGATGGTCCACAACATCTGATACCTCCTGTCTTACGAGCGATCTGCAAAGACTGTTCCATTACGCGAACTTACCGCCGCGAGGCGTGTGACTCCCCAAGTTGCTTCTACCCTGTCCTGCCGCTTTTCAGGATGAGAAATTGCGAGCTAAAGACGCTGACGCTGTTGTCCGGCGGATGTGGTCCACTTCGACAGATTTATCACTCCGCCGGAGGACCAACTCCGGTGCCGCGCCCGCAACGACGACGGTCTTCCTATGCCACCTCATGAGATCTCTGGTGCAACCCTACAACCAGCGTCCGTTCTCGCACATACAGGCCGCAACTGGCCTTTGCTATTGTCCGGCGCGGGCCGCTGCGACGGAAACTCGTCGTGTGGTGGGACGGCGGATCATACGGGATCGCGCCGTCAACTGCATTTGTCCGGGTACCTTGGTTGATGGTTTGGGTGTTCCGAGCAAGGCTACTTCAGCACATGAATCGTGACTTGCGCCCGGCTGTTAACTGCCTGGGGCCCCAGGGTCGCGGCGTCGGTTCCCCCAAATTCAGCAGGTGGTGAACGAATTGCACGTGAAAAATCAAAAGGCGAACATGCACAATTCACTGTTGCGAATAAAGGAAGGTCGACGATGCTGATATTGATTATTCTCTTGGTGTTGCTTTTAGGCGGAGGTGGCGGATACTACGGTCATAGCCGTTGGGGGTACGGTGGCGGTGCGGTCGGGCTCGGCACTATACTGCTGATTCTCCTCTTGGTCTACATGCTTGGGATTATTCACTAACGCCTCGTGAGAAAGAGTGGAACTGCGATGTCATTCGGAATTTATCTGGCCGGCTTTTTGATAGTGATTGGGGGGCTGGTCTGGGCAGCGGTGTTACTGCATATCGCCGCACACTGGATCGCGGTGGGCGCCATCGTGCTGTTCGGCCTCGCGCTTCTAAAGGGCGTCCAGGCCACCCGGGGAAAGGATGATCCCTCGTAATAGATGTACTCGCCCGCACCGGCAACACCAAGCCGCCTGTAAAAACTACACCCCGGCGCCAGCAACAAGGAGCAGCCCCTGCGAACGACTTCATACCGATGAGTAAGGAGCGAGTATGAGGATCGATGTCGACAGTGTACAGGACAGGGAGTAACGACATGCCAGAAAAGAAGACCATGGCGCGCGATCAGCCAGGCAGGCGATTGCCATCGGGCTGTCGAAGGCGCGCGGGGCGGGGGTGAAGTTGCCGCTTCCGCCTGACGCAAAAAGGGCGCCAAAAGCTACCGTGCGGAAGCCCTCGCCCACCCGTTGGCAGGCCGCTCGCCGGGCACTGAAGCAAGAGGGCACCGCAGCGGCCTCTCACGAAGCCCTATCTCGCCAGGCACACCGCAGCGCTCGTAACCGCGGTGCCGTCGGCCTGCAGCGAGCCGCTTGGAAGGCAGCGCGCACGAAGGGCGCCGCGGGCTGGAGCAAGGCGGCGCACCAGGCCGCACGCACCAGGGCTCGCAGACCACCGAAATAACGGTTGTGTGGCGGTGAGCCTCGCCGCCACACGACCGGTGCCCTCTTAGCACACTTCATAGTCCGTCACTCCGTGCGCTCGGCGCCCTAAACCCTCCGCCCTGCATGCACAATCAGTGACACCAGAAAGAACACCAGGAAGATGAAAAAGATGATTCTGGCGATGCCCGCCGCAGCCACTGCAATTCCAGTGAATCCCAAAAGCGCCGCAACCAGGGCAACCAGGAAAAACGCTAGAGCGTAGTACAACATAGCGACCGCCTTTCTATACCAGGAGAAGCACGCCAATCGTCAACGCCGACCGGGATTATCCCTTGGCGGTGTGGTGGGTTTCGGGCACAACTTTCTGACCGGACCGTTGGCCAGCCTGATCCTCGTGCTGGGTCTTCAGCCAGTCATCGGCCTTTTTCTGTGCTTCCTCTCGAACGATTCCGTAGCGCTCCTGCAATTTACCTACCAGTTGATCCCGCATACCGGCAATCTGCGCCAGATCGTCATCCGTGAGCTTACCCCATTGTCCTTTCACGGAGCCTCGCAGTTGTTTCCATTTGCCTTTTGCCTGGCCCCAATTCATACGATCGCTTTCCTCCGTCTGTAAAATCGAACCACGTTCCGTGAATCTATTTGATAGGGAGCACTTCGAATACCACTTGCTGTAACGCATATTGGCGGTGCGTGATCAGAACGGGGTTTTCAGCATCAACCTTCTATAAGCCGTTGCAGATCTCGCGCAGTGAATCGGCGCGGCCGAGTTGACAGAACAGCATGGAGACGAACTGCGTCCAGCAGGTGAAGCCCTTGGCGTCACGCTCAGCGGCGGTTTTTTGACGAGTGCTGCGAACTCGGTGCGGGGAAAATGCTGGAGCAGTTGATTGAAAGGCTCGCAACTTGTACGATTGGATTGCCCTCCTGCGGGCAGCGTATGGCGAGGATCCCGGCTAGGAGCTAGGAATGGCTCGCCAACGTCAATTATAGGATTGCTCTCTCCCTATTTCAGAGTCCAAGAGCCTGTTTTGGACAATAGTGTTCTTGTATTGAAGTGGCTGCACCACCTCTCCAAGGCCACCTGGTCTCTCTCCAACCTGGCTTCCATGTTGCGGCTGAACCTGTTCACCTATCGCGATTTGACCAGTTGGCTCGATCATCCCATGGGCACCCCACCGCTGATACCGGCTGCCGAACAACTTACGCTGGCTCTTCTATGACTTGGACAGGCTCCGATCATGCAAACTGGAGACCTCCACCCGAATAGCCCGCGGGACCGCTTCCAAGGCACGTGTTTTCAGCAGACCGCGCTACGGGTCTCTCCTGTCTTGGACAGCAGTGATACAAGAAGCAATTTCGATGAACGTGCGCACATTCCGATCATCCTGTCGAGCGTGTTTAATGGAATCCAGGCTGCGCGGCGGTTTGAAGGTAAAAGGTCTTGCGGGTCTTCTCCAAAAGCCCTATAAGGCATAGTCCTCATGGAAACGATCGCAAGAGCAGTAGGTCGGACCGGGGCCCGCGTGAGACTCCCTCTCTCCCTTAAGCGACCGACTCGTGATAGGCTTTCTTGCCGGCTTCTACTGCGTGCTCTAGGCCCTCTTTATGGCGCGCCACATGTTGCCGGCCCTTCTTGAGGAGTTCCGTGGCCGAGTCGCGAAACCCAGCGGCCTGGTTCTTGAGATGGTCCGTTCCCTCCCCCGCTTTGCTAGCGATCAGCGACCGCGTCTCGTCGCCGGACTTGGGCGCCAATAACAGGGTGATTCCTACTCCGCAGCCAAGACCGGCCATGAATAATAGCGTATAGTTCTTGGTGTTCATGTTTACTTCCCCCTTTGGTTCGTTTCTCTATGATTTCTCCCGCGACGAATACGTGTTCAATAGCGACATCAGCCTGCTAGCGACGGTTGGCGGGAGCAACGCGTTGGCTGACAACTTCCCAGTTTTTTGAGGCGCTTGGGCCGTTTTCGCTTGTGCATCGCGAACACGATGCGTTAGCTCACTGCAGTGAGCCGAGGCCGATGGGCTCGCCGGATACGACCATTTCTACACGGCGGTTGCGCTGGCGGCCGACTGCGGTGTCGTTGGAGGCAACCGGTTGGCTCTTGCCGAATCCCGTGGCCGTCACGGTAGAGCCGGGCACGCCTTGTCCCACGAGATAGTCGCGCACGGTGCCGGCGCGCTCTTCGGAGAGCTTTTGGTTGTACTCGTCGCTGCCGACACTGTCGGTGTGGCCTTCCAACTGGATCTTGAGCCCTGGGTAAGCGAGGAGGATTCCTGAGACCTTGGCCATTTTTTCGCGGGCCCCGGGTTTGAGGGTGTATTTATTGAAGTCGAAGAGTACGTCTGAGATGTTCACAATAAGGCCGCGCGCGGTTTCCTGGGTTTCGAGGATCATGTTCAATTGCTGGCGCAGGCGTTCGCGCAATTCGGTCTTTTCGGTTTCGGCCCTTTGTGCGCTCTGACGGGCGCGTTCCGCTTCAGCCTGAGCGGCCTGCTGCTGCTGGATCGCGGCGGCGCGGGCGGCATCGGCGGCGGCTCTTTCTTGCCCGGCCAGGTTGGCGGCCTGTTCGGCTTCCATCCGCGCCTGGTCAGCTTGGGCGCGAGCCTGTTCCGCGGCGTGGCGGTCGGCCTCGGCTTGCGCGCGGCGCTCAGCATCCAACCTCGCCTGCTCGGCGGCGGCGTTCGCCCGCGCTTGGGCATCGGCCTCTCGCTGTTGTGCGGTGGCGCGCTCGTTGGCTAACTCTTCCTCGCGGATCTTGCGGATGGTAATAATGCGCGCATCTTCGGCCATTTGGGCCGATTCGCGGGCGTTGGTTTCCGACGTCTTGCGGTCCATGCCTTTCCTGCGTAGGAAGTCCTCGGCGTTCTTAAGGTCGATCACGGCTTTCTGGAAGGTGTCGGCGGCGTAGCGGTCAGCACCGGCCAAGCGCGCGATTTCCACTGCGTTTTCCGCTTCTGCCAGTTGGAGCGGGCCCTTCGGGTCGACTTTGACGGGCTGGTATTGCGAACGGTTCAGAACATACTGGCCTCGCTGCAACAGTTCGTACTTGGCATCCACTTGCTCGATGGTGCCACTGGTGTCAGTGCGGAGAAAGTTTTCCGCCACCACTACATCGCTGGGCTGCGTGACCGCAAAATACGGCTCGGCGGTCACGATGAGACCGAAGGTTTGCAGATCGGTAGTAGAGAGCAGTTTGGCGTGGTCTCCCTCGAGAACCA
>Ga0209067_10002503_pt1 | contig 10843 bp, 11 predicted proteins | sample ColStrG_CSR_2013_FD_187199 | JGI IMG/M metagenome (GOLD analysis project Ga0209067, IMG submission 187199) | Freshwater sediment microbial communities in response to fracking from Pennsylvania, USA - Cold Stream Run_MetaG_CSR_2013 (SPAdes)... | ecosystem: Environmental > Aquatic > Freshwater >... | reverse complement strand
CCACCGCAAGGGCCGCATCGGCGTGGTGTCACGCTCGGGAACGCTCACCTACGAAGCGGTGGGCCAGCTCACCGAAATCGGCCTGGGCCAGTCCAGCGCCGTGGGCATAGGCGGTGACCCGGTCAACGGCCTCAAGCACATCGATGTGCTGCGCCTGTTCAACGACGACCCGGAAACCGATGCCGTCATCATGATCGGCGAGATCGGCGGCGGTGACGAGGAGATCGCCGCGGCCTGGGCCAAGGACAACATGAAAAAGCCGGTGGTGGGCTTCATCGCCGGCGTAACGGCACCCCCCGGCAAGCGCATGGGCCACGCCGGAGCCATCATCTCCGGAGGCAAGGGCACCGCCCAGGAAAAGCTCGACGCCATGGAGGCGGCCGGCATCCGCACCACCAAGAACCCCTCGGAGCTGGCCAAGCTCCTGAAAGCGGCGCTCTAAGCGGCCAATTGCTACCGCCGGCCGGGACAGGGTTGCGTTACCCTATCCCGGCTCGCCCTTTCTCTGGGCGGAACCTTTAGACGCCTTCATGCCGGCTGCCCAAGAACTCGCCCTGCGCTTTGCCCTCAAGAGCCATCCGGGTTGCGTTCGTCCGCTCAACGAGGACGCGTTGGGCGCCGACCCCAATATCGGCCTGTTCGTGCTGGCCGATGGATTGGGCGGCTATAACGCCGGTGAAGTGGCCTCCACCATGGCCGTCAGCAGCCTGTTAAGTGGCCTGGGCGCGCAACTGCTGGCCGCCCACGGCAGCGATAACGGTAATTTTGATCCGGCACGCGCGCTGCACGACGCGTTGGTGGCCCTCAATGATGAAATCTTCCGCGCCGCCCTGCACAGCACCCTTTACGAAGGCATGGCCACCACGGCAGTCGTGGCGTGGTTTCTCGGCGGCCGACTTTGGGTCGCCCACGCCGGGGATTCGCGCCTGTACCGTTACCGCGCCGGTGCGCTGCAACAAATTACCCGCGACCATTCTTTTTCGCAAGAACTGCTCGATGCCGGCATGATCAGCGAGGAAGAAGCGCGCGTACTTCCCGCCAAGAACCTCGTCACCCGCGCCGTCGGCGCCTCGCCCACGCTGGAACCCGAGGTGCACGACTACGACCTCGAATCCGGCGACATCCTGCTCATGTGCTCCGACGGCCTCACCGAGATGGTCAGCGACCCGGATATCTGCGGCATGGTGAGCACGGACGAGGACGATATCGCCCAGGCCGCACGGCGCCTGGTGGACTCGGCCAACACCGCGGGCGGGCGTGATAACTGCTCCGTCATCCTGGTGCGGGTGGACGGCGCGCGAATGGCGCCTACGCAGCCAAGCGCCGCCGCGGACGCCGGGGACTTAGCCGTCCCCAAGGAAGTGGTGCAAACCGCTACCGCTGGCGAATAGCGCCCCCCGTCCTTTTGCCCGCCCCGCATGTGCGGCACGCGGTACCGGTCGCCGCTCTTTCGTGCCCAATTACACTAACCCTGTCACGCGATATTGGCATGGCTCTCGCGGGCTGGCAGAATGTCGCGTTAGAGGCACGGTAAGTTCGAGATAGGGGCGCAAAGATGTTGGTGGAAGGGGCGGCCATGCCGAGACTGGTCCTGAGTTTGGACGGCGTCGTTCTGCGCGAAGTAAGCCTTACCAAAGACCGCACGACCATAGGCCGCCGTTCGCACAACGATGTGGTCATCGACAATCTCGCCGTCAGCGGCGAGCACGCCGTGATGATCGCCAACGGCGACGACACGTATCTGGAAGACCTGGGCTCCACCAACGGCACCACGGTCAACGGCCAGCCCATCAAGAAGCACCTGTTGCAAAGTGGCGACACGGTGGAGATCGGCAAGTACCGCCTGCGCTACCAGGTGGAAGGCGCCAGCAACGAGAACAACGGCGTCGACATCGACACCTCGCAGCCCTTGCGCCGCGAGTTCTACGGCCCCGGCCCGTCCACCATCCAGGTGCGCCCCAACGGCGCGCCCGAAGCCCCCGCCCCGGCGGCGGCGTCCATCCGCATCCTTACCGGCGCCAATGCCGGGCGCGAACTCGCGCTGATCAAGGCCCTCACCACCGTGGGCCGGCCCGGCCACCAGGTGGCGGTGATCACACGCCGTCCCACCGGTTACTTCGTGGCCCACGTGGAAGGCGAGCTGTTTCCTTCGGTAAACGGCCAGAACTTGGGTTCTGCCGCGCACCCCCTGCATCATGGGGATGTGATCGAGCTGGCGGGTGTGCAGATGGAGTTTTCCAACCCTGGGGCTGCCGGTAGCTGATAACGCCCGGCGCTCGAGCCGCGGGCTCAGGCTCAGCATCATGGCTCCACACGCCAACTTTGATACGCGTGACCGCAATTCGCGCCGCGCTACCTACCTTCTCGCTGCACTTTTCTATCTTGGCGCCTATGCGTCGTGCCGCTACGCGTATGGACCCCTGATGGGCTTCGTCGTGTCCAGCCCCGTGCTGGGAGTTTATTTCTCCCTGCTGCTATTGCAGCGTGGTGGTAATGGGCTGCGTTGGGTCAAGTGGTTGGCGCTGCGCAAGGTGGACGGTCGGTTCTATGCTTTTCGGGGTCACCCCGTAAGCGTGCACTGGAATTGCGGGCAATGCTGGGTGCGTGCGGTCGACATCTTCGACGTGCTGAACCATTCAAGCGATTAAGCGGCCATGCGGCGCCTTGGGCTGCGTTTTGGCGAGGAGCAATTTTTCCTCGATGACACAGGTCAATGGTGGTTTGGCGAGAAGGCAGCCCTGGAATGGCTGCAGGCGAGGGCTGCGCGATTAGATCCAGTGGCCATCAAGTACGAGAGGTGGCTACGAACAGAAGTTTTTCCGCCGATGCACCGGCGCGATGAACGAGGCTGACCCGTTGCCAATTTCAGATAAGTCTGTACCCTCACACCACTTCATTCCTCGTCGTGCTAGGGCGTAAGTATGGGAACAATTCCGATTATCGAAAGGTCCGCCTTTCGAAGTACAACGGTCCCTCGTTCACTTTTACCGTTGATGGGTATCACGATGGCTTCAGAATCAACAGTACCAGTATTCCGAAGGAGATCGGAAATTTTTTCTCGAAGCCGCGACGTTGCTGATAGCGAGGTTACAGCCTTTGCCCTCTCACGTGCTTGTGTTTGGACTGGTGCCCATGATTCGAAGTAACGGGGCATGTCCTTGATGTCTGGACCGCCGGCTATTGCCGAATTCACGATGCGCATTGTTTCCTTTTCATCGTCCGGAAAGCGTGCCTCGACGTAGACCGGTCCGCTCCACGGCACATTCACGTACGCTGGATTCTTGACTTGCGATAACTCCTCTCTCGTCAATTCATTGGCGTGCTCGACGTCAAATTGCCCGGCGTTGTAGACGATATATGCGGGACGTGCAACGAAGACTGTGAGCAGCGCGTATAGGAGTGCTAGAAGCTGTACGCTTCCGATTACCGCAAGATCACGCCTTAGCTCAGCGGGTGTTTTCTTCGGTGACGCGGCAACGAGCGTGCAAAGTGGGCCCGCGCCTGCATCTACGGCGGCCATTACCCACAGGATCGAGGAGATGCCTTCCAACTGGGCAAGCGGAGGCGGATACCATATGAAAATTATGGCGCTCGCGCAGAGGATAATGACTCCTGCGCTAATTCCAAGGTGCGAAAGAGCCAGGCGCAGGCGGCGTGGAAGTCTCATGGCTTCAATGAGGCTGCGAACGGTGAGGAGAGTACCGAGATTTGCATTTACCTGTCCATGTTTCTGGACAAATAATCACTACCTCAAAGTTCAATTGCAAAAAACAACGGGCCAACTTCAAGGTCACTGATGACGATGAATGTTGGCCCGTTCCGGCACATCGAGTATCAAACGATCCGCCTTGAAAGGTCAGCGAACGGTGAGTGGATTCCGTAATCCGTGCCGAGCAGAATAATTACTGGCAATTCGTGGGGGCGTATTGAGCCGGGATCGTACCAGCCGCAATGCCGGTGAAACTTTGGCTGGTGGCCGTGACGTTAGCGTTCGATGCGCAAGCCCAGTCAACGGACGCCGGGACGGAGGCGCTGGCCAGAGCCGTGCCAGCAGGAGAGTTCGGCGTGAAAGCAAGGGTCTTGGTGGCGATCTGAGCCGGTGCAGCAGTTCCACCGAAGGTAACGACAATCGCGCCGGTAGCCGCGACGATCGAAACGCCGGTCACGTACTTGCTGCTGTTGGTGGTTCCGTTCCAGCTCGTCGCAGCGACGCTGACGCCATTGATGCCGCCGGACTGGAATGCCTCGGACACGGCGGTCTTGGCGCCATCGGCAAGACTAATACCTTCCGTGACTTTCGCTCGGATCGTGTAGTTCTGATACTGGGGAATAGCGATAGCAGCCAGAATGCCGATGATCGCGACGACGATCATGAGTTCAATCAGGGTGAAACCGCGTTGAAGTTGTTGTTTCATTACATTGGCTCCAGGATTCGTTTGTCCGGCCCAATGCCGGTACAACAACTATCTAGCAAATCATGTGCCAAGCGAAATGAACGCAAATTTTGGCCTTTTTGTGATCGAGGTGACGTTTACCGTCTAATTTCGAGGTTCAAAGTGCCGCAATTCGTCACGTGACTGACGAAAAGTGTCATTGCAGATGATGTACCTGGGGGGCCGTATTCCGTTGTTCCGATTGGCCACTGCAGAGAGCTCGATCTCGATCGTGCGGGAACGTGGATGCGCGGCGAATGTGGGATGGAAAATCCCTGCTAGGGCGTATTAAGTGAAAATCCGGGCTTCCCAACGCGATACCTGACGGGGAGTTTGCAAGACGTCGGACAAATCCAGGCAGACGGCGATTACTGCGCGTGGAGGTATTGAATGTTCACGCCTAGTTTTTTAATTTGAAGTCGTGGAGTTCGCGCTAATAGCCGCGACGCGGCATTACAGCTTACAGCCCGGCAAGAATCATTGGCACTGCTGCGGCGCGTAGACGGCCGCTATCGGGTTCGCGGCGATTGTCGCTGGAAGACTCTGGCTGGTCGCTGTTGTGTTGGTAGTGCTAGCGCACGCCCAGTCAACGGTTCCGGTTGCTCCGGACGCCAGGACCGAGCGACTGATCGATGGGGTTAACGTTAATTGTTTCGCGGACAGTTGAGGAACCAAGCTCGTGTAGGTGATGGTTATGGTCCCTGGTGCGGGCGAACTCAAACTTGGATCGATCTGGACGCTCGCGACGTACTTGCTGTTTGATCCAACTCCCCCACTTTGCTGGTTCCAGCCAGTGGCAGCTGCACTCAACCCGGTAAGACCCTGAGATACAAACGATTCCGACACAACCTGAACTGCTGGACTAGATACCAACAATCCCTCCGAGACCTTGGCTCGAATAGTGAAATTCTGATATTGGGGAATTGCTATCGACGCTAAAACACCGATGATCGCCACCACGATCATGAGCTCAATTAATGTAAAGCCAGCCTCGAGTCGACGAAAATACGGTTGAATGCCCATGGTCATCGTCCTACAGTTTGAACGCCGGCAACCTGAAGTGTCCAACCGAATTTCCGGCGCGCTAGTTTGAATATGGTATCCCGTAAAGGTGGGTAGCAATACTTGTGCCATAACTTTAATTTGGGAGGGTAATCGACCTATTCCGCCCATTTGCGCTGGGGTGGCCGCCCTTATTTTTCTGTCCGTTGCATTTTCGGGCGAGTCGATATGCGACTTACGAGTTGACCAGGGTCATAACAGCTGCTTCAAGCAGGTAAATGCTGCGCCGCAGTTGTTTCATTACTGGACAGGGGGCGCCAATTCAAGCGTGGACACGTTTTCATGCCGACGCCATCGCGACCCCACCGCTGCCCGTCCAGGGCGAGCATCGCCAACAAAGGGTGGTTGCGTTTTCAATTATTTGTTCGATACGTATCGAATTGTGTGGAGACAAAATGGCAATCAAGACGATGCTGAAACGGCCTAATGAATAGAATGCGATTCACCTGGAGCTGATGGTTGCGCCGGTAAAGCGTTGCCAGACTCTTGGACAACATGCTTCGGTTAAAAGGAGTTTCGCATGACGGTAACGGAATTATGAGTGTTGACTGGTTCAAGCAGAAACTCTCTGGTCGCTCCGCAATCATCGCGCAGCCGGCGCCGCAGGCGTCACTTTCCTCGGAGGAACTCGCCGCCGAAATGCGCATGGTCGAGAGCGACATTGTCCAGGGGAAAGTTACAGACGCTCTTATTCGGGTCGATAGATTGGCGCTTTCTAATCCCGATAATGCTGAGGTCATTGCGCACCAGGGTATTTGCCACAACTTGCTGGGTGACGCCGAAGCTTCAATCGATCCACTTGTGCGTGCCGCGAAAATCGCCCCTGAGAACGCCCGTACGCTTTACTTCCTCGCAGCGAGCCTTGCAGTAACGGGTCGAGTCGACGAGGCTGCACAGATATCGAAGAAGGCCTTGGGCATAACCCCGCGAGATCTAAACCTCCTCGTATTAATGGGCACAATTTTCGGACGTCTTGGCGCCGTCCAGGAGGCTGCAAAGTACTTGAATCAGGCGCTGGAGTTTCACCCTGACTCTATCGCCCCGCTGCATACGCTCGAGATCCTCGCTCAGCAGACCTTAAAGCGCAGTTCGGTGTATGACCTGAGTCCGAAGGTCGCGGATGTACGGCGCCGTGCAATCAACCGCCTTTTGGTGGCCTATCGAAAGAAGCGCCTCGATCCGGATGGGATAGCAGTGCTTATCAGCATCCTCTCCGGATCGCCTGAGCGATTTTCCACCGCTGTCGAGATTGCCAATGAATCGGTGCAGTTAGAGCCTATGCCGATTCCCCTTGCGCAACAAATGTTCCTCACGTTCTGGGCGGCTGGTGATACGGCGCAAGCCTTGCGCTTCAGCGAGCTGTGTTACGAACGTGAACCCAACCGCCCTAATTATCGTGAGGCGCTTTGCAGTTCATGGCTTGCGTCTGGTAGTGAGCACTGGAATTCAGCATGGCGAATTTTGTTGGAAAGTCAACAAAAATCACGCCCTGACCAATATGCGCAAACGGTCCCAATGTGGGCTGGGCAAAAATTGGGTAAGAAGAAGCTGCTGGTTTATCAAGACCAGGGTATGGGCGACGCATTGATCGGATTTCGTTTCCTGCCTATCTTGGCTGCTCGAGGAGTGAAGTTTGATCTTTGGGTCCTTCCTGCAATGGCTGACCTAGCAGCACAAACTCAAGGTTATGAGGCGCTTATCAGGACAGACTATCGATTGGACCCGGCAGCTCTGGGGTATCCCTACGCAGCGCCGCTGTTTGGGTTGATACATGCTCTTTACCTTACTCCAGAGGAAGTTCGTGAGCCGCCTCTGCTCCGGCCAGGGCCCCAGCAAGCTCTGGCCCTACGCCAGCGGGTACGAGCACTTTCCGGAGTAAAGATTGGAATCGTTTACGGTGGAAACCCGGACCGAAGGGATGATTGGTTGCGAAGCGTACCGCTGGATTCGCTTCGTGGGATCGCAAATATTCCGGGCATCAGTTGGGTGAATCTGATGATGGATGAGAGAACCGACAAGGCTCGAGCCATCGAGATGTTTCGGATGGCAGATATGATGAAAGAAGTGAACAACTTTGCTGATACGGCCGCAATTGTGGAAGAACTCGATGCGGTAGTTGCAGTAGATTGCTCGGTAGCACACTTGGCCGGCAGTCTTGGCAAGCCGCTGTGGGCTCTGGCACCACCAAGTGCAGATTGGCGCTGGCAGATAGGCGCGGATACACGGCCCTGGTGGCCAACTGCGAATCTTCTCAGGAGCGAGGAGCCGGGTGTTTGGAAAAGGGCCGTCGTGCAGTTGGAAATCGAACTCAAAACGTTCACAGACAAATTGAATTCCGAAAACTAACCTAAGCGCAAGCAGACTTGTATTTGAAGCACGCTGGCTTCCCTGTCGCAAACTATGCGGTCGCGGCTAGCTTACGTGCGAGCTGGCTACCAATGTCCTGGGAGAATTCCTTGGGGTAACCATCCTCAATGAGTGCCCATTGAAGACTATTTACAAGATGCGATTTTCCGAAAACACCCAAATCGGCCTTGCGCTGATAACCGAGCGCGTTTCCAACGAGAACTTCCAATTCAATGGCAACGCGCTTCGCGTCGCCCACTCTTTCCTTCGGAAGGCGCTTCGCAAACTGGCGGGCCAAGTCTTGCCCTTGTCTTGCAATCGCCCCTCGGGAAAACAGGTCTGCAATCAACCCCACGTTGCCCCCTTGTCAGAATTTCGAATTGGTAGTGCGCAGCGCTTACAGGGAGGATAGCGGATTCATAGCAGAATAGGGTCGGACTAGCGTGGAGATATTATTTCCCCAGTCAGCCGCGGTAAATTTAGGTGCGCGCCGACGCCGGACACGCTGTCGCTCGTTTCGAATGTCTGCCACGCGTCATTTCAAAGCTGCTATACCGCCGCGGAAATGGCGTCGTGAAAATGCTTAATGTGATGAGGTAGCTTAATTTGAAGACATTCGTGCTTTCTCTTGAAAGGACCCCCGAGCGCTACAAGGCGTTTCTTGAGTCAAACAGGTTTCACCAAGCAATCGAACTATCGCCAGCGGTAGACGGACGTGGATTGATCCTGGAGGACTTACAAAGCTCGGGTCTAATAGACGGGTATCTGCGTTTCTCGAGCGGTGCAATCGGCAATGCGTTGTCACACCGGAAACTCTGGGAGGTCGCAGTTTCGCAGAACGTTCCAGTCACGGTGTGCGAGGACGATGCCAATTTGCATCGGCATTTTTCTGAGGTATCCGAAAAAATCTTGGCGCAATTGGATCGAAATTGGGACATGGTTCTGTGGGGGTGGAACTTTGATTCGATATTCCTCGCAAATCCTTACCCCAACCTGAGTACGATTCTGATGCAATTCAATCAAGACGAAATGCGTGCCAATAAGTCGATTTATTTAAATGCGCCTGTTGCGCCTACCTTGCTCCGGCTTTGCGCAGTTTTTGGGTCCGTGTGCTACTCAATATCTCCCAAGGGCGCCAGAAAATTTCTCGATTATTGCTTCCCTCTTCGCCAGTTCACGCTGTCCGTTCCAGAGATAAATTTCAATATGCACGTCGGTGCGCTGGATGCCATTATGTGCTCATTCTATCGACAGGCACTTTGTTTTGTCTGTTTTCCCCCTTTGGCCGTGACCGACAATGATCACGCTATCAGTACGGTGCAGACGCAGGCACCATGAAGCAAGCGGGTTGGGCGAATGAGGCGGAAATTGGTCGCGAATTACCGTCATACAAGAATAAGGCTCGGCGGAGGATAGAATCCCAAGGCTTTAACAGTTTCCGAAGCTCCCTGCTCTGTAAGCAAAAATTTAAGCATCTCTCCAAAAACGTCACGACCCTCCTTTGCGCCTGGTGGGGCTGGTTCATTAGCTTGCAAATAGTGCGCTGAATATTGGCTTCGGAATGCTACCGTTCTTCGATCGCTGAATGCCATGGAACACCTGTCATTGATCAGCTTCTGAAAGAAAACGCGATCGCACACTGGGGATAACTGCTTTGGAATCAGGCTCCAGATCAACAAAGATGAGAAGCAAGACCTGTGAATGAGATAGCAACTTGTATCAACATGCTTGTGCAGGTCTTCGGCTTCTTCCGTAATGTCCAGTCGAGATCCGTCTAGTCGATGAAATGTGCGTTTTGAACAGACTACGGCTGCTTGGGTTTGCGCCTGTAAATCGATAAGCGTATCGATGTGTGTCGTGTCATACCAATTGTCAGCGTCTAGATAGGCAATGAAATCGTAGTTTTCCGCTAACGCAACCATCGTTCCTACGCCCCTCGGGGTATTGCCGTTGTCAGCGTTAGGTCGAGGAAGCCGAATATGTTGAATATCATGTGAAGGTTGGTCAAAGACGGCAGATGGGAAGCCGTCAGAAACGGCAAATAGCGTGCAAGGGAATGTTTGCGCTAGAACGCTATCGCGGCAAGTCAATAAAACCTCTTCTGACTCTTTGAAATAGGGAGTAATGACAGCTACGGTTGGTGTCATATGGTGTGTGGCAAGTAAATGACGATCGCAGGTCCCTGCGGTAACCTGTCGTCTATAATCGGCTCTTTGCGAGCCACTCCAATTCCAACCCCATCTTAATTGCGTAAAGAATTTTCGGAATGCCTAATCGCGACAAAATTGCCGGAATGTTTCGTCGATTTGTCGCGAATACGATTTGCCACGAATCTCAACAATCTGGAAATTGATCATAGACTTTTTCGAGATGGGTTAACCGCCAACTACAGCGACATTCGTTGCAATTCGGGGTCTCTATCCATCCACTGGTGTTTCAACGCGCCGCCGATATGCAGCAGCAAGAGTGCGAGCAGCGTGTATCCAAGGCTTGCATGGATAGTGCCCAGCAGGGTGTGCAGGGCTTCCTTGGCGGCAGGCTCCATGGCGGTTATGAAGCCCAGGCGTTCCCAGGGCACCACCCGGAACAGCCGCATCGGATGCGTGGCTGCATCCTTCCACGCGGAATCGTGCATCCAGCCCGACAGCGGCATGGCAATCATGAAGGCGTACAGAAGGCCATGCGCGATATGCGCCGCGCGCTTTTCCCAGCGGGTATAGCCCTGCGGTAACGGCGGCGGCTTATGCGCGAGGCGCCAGAGAATGCGCAACAGCGCAAGGCCCAGCACCGTGATGCCAATGGACTTGTGGGTGTCGATGACCGGGCGCACCCAGGCGTCATTCAGTTGATCCACCGAGAGGGCCAACGCAAGATTGGCCAGGATAAGCACGGCCACCACCCAGTGGAGCACAACCGCCGTTCGTGTGTACCGTAGAACTGCCATGGTTATCCGTTCTCCAAAACAGGAACTATCGCGTCCGTAACGCTGTCCTACCTACCTT
>Ga0209067_10002502_pt1 | contig 10845 bp, 7 predicted proteins | sample ColStrG_CSR_2013_FD_187199 | JGI IMG/M metagenome (GOLD analysis project Ga0209067, IMG submission 187199) | Freshwater sediment microbial communities in response to fracking from Pennsylvania, USA - Cold Stream Run_MetaG_CSR_2013 (SPAdes)... | ecosystem: Environmental > Aquatic > Freshwater >... | reverse complement strand
ATAAGCGACGACAGACAATTGTTTTCATTGCACATTGGACGCTGAAACGTGATAGAGACGCGCTGCAGCCGATTGCTCGAGCAATTCGACGCGTTGTGGCGTCGTCGTTTCTCCCGCGGCGGCGCCGATGAGAAGTCGCCTCTTTTTTGACGCTGGCGCGGCGGCGGCGGCAGCAGCGCGCAGCGCGTGTTGTGTGTGCTCCTTCTCGATCATCGACGAGAGTGCGACGAGGTTGCGCGACGCCGTCATCAGTGTGGGCAGAGCCGCCGCGCCGCCGCGCTGCTCGGCCTCGTCGCGCAGCAGCGCCTGCTGCGCGGTCTCGCGGTTGTCGTTCTGCGCGCGAAACTCGTCGACGAGGTAGTCGGCGCTGATCTTGATCATGCGCGCGGCCGACGTGTCGGTGAGCGCGGCGGCCTTCTTGACGTCGGCCTCGACGCGGCGTTTGCGCGAGTTGGCGGCGCGGCCGTCGACGGGCGTCGTGCTCTGCACGGCGGAGCGCGCCAGGTAGGGGTAGAGGCGCTGGAAGACGCGCACGATGTGCTCGGTCGTCTTGGTGCCAGTGATGACGACGCTGTAGTCGAACACGAGCGCCTTGACGCGCTTGTCCTCGGCGGCGGCCGAGATGCCGAACACGGTGACGATGGCGCCGACGAACAACTCCTTGAAGTACGTGACGAACGGCTGCTTGGCGAGCGCGCGCAGGTCGATGCGGAACGGCACCGTGAGCGAGCCGACCATGTTGTGCACGCGGTCGCTGCGAATGCGCATGTCGGCGTACGGGCGCGCGTAGACGCCGGGCGCCGACTGCACCTCGACGGCGGCGATGGCGCTGACGAGCGACTGTATCGACATGCGCGCCGCCTCGACCGTCTGCGAGCCGGTGTTGACGAACTTGCCGTTGCTGAACGCGAGCGTCGACGAGCGCGGCGCCAGCGTGCGCCGCATGAGCGCCGGGAAGCGCTTCGTGTTGCGGTAGACGCCGAGGTGCAGCAGGTGCGGTAGCAGCACGCCGAGGTTGACGAACGTCTCGGTGAACGCCGTCACCACGAGGTTCTGTATCCAGATGACGGGCAGCGCGTTGACGGCGCCCGGTATCGCCTGCTCGCTCGCAATGCGCTCGACGCTCGCAAAGTACGCTCGGTCCGCCTCCGCCCGCTTCGGCGTGTTGGGCGAAGTCGGTGCGCCGGCGGCGGCGGCGGCGCCGCGAGTCGACGGCGACTTTGGCACTTCGTTGTTGTTATCGTCGTCGCGCAACGCCTCGGTAATGTACGATGGCAGTGCACTGTTGCGCTTACCTCTGACGCCGCCGCCGCCGTTTTCGTTCAGAGCACCTCCGTCTTCCTCGTCGTCGTCGTCGTCCTCTTCATTCTCTTCCTCGTCGTCATCGGCATCACCGCCGGCGCGCGTTCTTCTCTTGCCGCCAGCCGCGCCCTCTTCATCGTCGTCGTTGTTCTCGTCGTAGCGACTCCTGGCCTGTCGAGCGCGAGCCGCCTTGGTTTTGATTGTGAACTCGGCGGCGGCTGCGGCGGCTGCGGCGGCGCCACCGGTGCGACGCATTTCGCGCACGCGCGCCTCGCGCCGCTCCAACTCGAGTATCGACTCCATCTCGAGTTGGCTGTCCTCGGTCGTCGCGCACTTCTTCAAGTGCCGCATCGCTTTCTGGTAGTTCGGATCTTTTGTGACGGGCGCGTCACCGGTGCCAATTTGCACATTCATTCACTCTTTGGTGCGCGCACGCACATCGACATCTCAACGCATGCACCACTAAGAGCAAAACTGATTTTGCGTATATTTTATTCCAATCAACCAACACTTGTCGGTGTCGTCGCTTCGCGTGACAATGATGAAAGAAAACTTCAGGGGATTTGTCGAAATGTCAATCGACGGCGGCAGCAGCACTGGGTGCAGTATTCCAATGTCGTCGCGCGTGCGCATCGTTCCGCCAACCGACGGACAGAAGAGAGCGGGCGACCGTGTGGTGCGCCTCGTTGTGCTGGGCGACCCGAACGCCGGCAAAACGCGCTTCCTTGAGCGCGTGCAGAACAACACGTTCAAGGAGGGCAGGCGACCGACGATGGCGATTGATTTCATGATCTTCTACGCCTACCTCGACGCCGACTGCAGTGAGGTGACGAAAGTGATGGTAATGGACGTGCCTGGCGAAGACGTGCGACGCGGCTCGGTTAAACTCTACACGCGCAACGTCACCGGTGCCGTGCTCCTCTTCGACTCGACCAACCAGCGCAGTTTCGACTCGCTCGGCGACTGGAAGCGCGAGTTGGACCAGGGCACCGCCAGTTGCGCACGCATCCTCGTCGGCTCCAAGAAGGACCTACACGATAGGTTGTTGCTCGCGGCCGCCGCCACCGCAACGAACGACACGGCCGTGGCGGCGGCAGCCGACAGCATTGCCGGTCGCGTGCAGCCGGTGCCCATCAACATGAACAGCGACGTGATGCAAGAGAAGGCGCTAACGCTTGGCGCCGGATGTGGCTTCAAGTTCGTGTCGGCGCTAACCGGCGAAGGTGTGCTCGAGGCGTTGCTCACCATCGCCGCGGCGGCGTCCGAGCATCCCGACGCGCCACACAACTGCGACCCAATGACGGCGCGTCGACGCGCCGTCGACGGTGGCAACTCTGACGCCACAATTGCGTTGCGCGCCGACGATAGGCTGCCTGCTAAAAAGACGGCGGCTTCGTCGACGATAGCATGTTGCGCGCATTGATTGAGTGAAATTTGAACCTGGCTTCGATGTTAAGCGCATTGCGTGTGCGCTCTCGTCGCCAAACACGGGTATGTGGAAGAAGCAATTCTACGCCACAGGACCGAAGACGGCGCGCGAGCGTGCCACACTCGCCGACGCCGAGCAGGCGATCGAGACGGTGCCAAAGTACATGGCACGCTACCGCGAATGGCAGCAGCGCTTGGCCGAGTTCATCGATGAGGAGGGCGAGGACGATATGGCCACCGAGGAATTTTTCCGTGCGTTTCTTCAGGAGATCGCAGACGACATGAACGACGAGCGCAACGAAGACAACGGCGGCGGCGGCGGCGGCGGTGGCGGCGCCAAGAAGCCGCGTTCGCAACCGCAGCCGGGCGCACCAACGCAGCAACCGCCGATGCCAATGCCTGCTCCCGTTGCGCAACCCGAAATGCTTGTGAGCAACCACTACGGAAAACCCAGTCTGGCCGCGCGACGCTCGGCGGACAGCGCCGCATCGGGCATACGCTACCGCGCGCCGATGACACCGCAGGAGTACGAGGAGTTCATTGCTGTGACGTTCGCCATACAGCAGTTTGCGTACGAGGCGAACGCGCGACAGACCTCGTTTGCGATGCGCCACGAACTGGAAAACGCTGCGGCCGATGAGGCGCGGCCCGCGAGCATGCTGAGCGCACTGCAGGTTTATCGGCGCAACGAGCAGCGATATCCGATCGGCACGAAAATGGTGCTGCAGCGCGTCAGCAGCACTAATCCGGTAACGTTCTACGAAGTGATCGAGCATGCTGAAAGCGACGGCATGCCGGTGCTGTGCTTGCTCACGAACGAGACGCGCGAAGACCGATACTCCGGCACGGACTTTGTGCGGCCCGGTGAACGCGTTTCGAACGGCGTCAAGGTTATGCCACAGGCGTACGCGGGTGGCCGACTTGTGCTGCCTGCGAGAAACTTCGAGTGGCTCTACACGCCTCACGGCTCGATCAAGGTCGAGCGCTGGAATGGCGAAGATGTGCGCATTCCGAGTCTCTCCGACTTCCGTCTGATGCAAATCACGGCCGATGTTTAATAAACTGACGCCTCTCGTTCCTCCGTTTCTGCCGCCGCCGCCGCCGCCGCCGAGGACTCTAACCAACTGCGTGCAGTGCCATCGTACGTTGGCGTCGTCGTACGATCAAGCAACTCGGCCTCTTCGTCGATAAATGCGATGAAGATCAGTGTCGCGCCAAGCACAACCGCTCCAAAGAAGAAACCTCTCGCCGAAAACATCGTGTGTGCGTGTTTATTCGGTAACTTTCACTCGCTTCTCTTTACCGCCAAACATCTCGCCCAATGTTGACTGCCGACGCTTTACTCCGCCGCGCTCCTCGAGCGTTAGGCGTCTGTAGAGCGCGCAGAGAAACGCCAGACGTGTTACGTCGTCGTCGGCGGCGGCGTTTGTCATTCCGTAGGCTACATCGACGGCGGCGTCGAGTTGCGCGTGCAGTGCGGCGAGCGGCGGCTCCATTGGCGCGTCGCCGACGCAGTAGAGCGCGTGCATCGAGCCAACGACCGACCTCCGCCGCTCTTCGTCGGGCCGCTCGTCGACGGTGCGCCGCCTCGCTTCGGCGCGGTACTGATCGATGGCGCGCGCCGCCGTCGTGACGCCGTCGACCGCCGCCGTGGACGGCGCAACGGGCCAGGGAAAACTCTTGTAGAGTTGCGTGTTGAAGCGCGTCGAGTCGCCGTTCGTGCCGCAGAACGCGTGTACCCACGCGCGAAAGCACGCCGACTGCAGCACGCCAAAGTGGTACATCGACTCGCTCTCGACGTACAGCGTCGTCGCCGAGCACGCCACCTCGCGCTGCGCGCCCGCCGACAACCGATAGGCGGCCGGGTCAACGCGCACAACCGGGAACACGCAGTAGTTCTTGCCCGATGTCACCGGCATTACAAGCAGCACGCCGGGCCGCGGCAGCGTGTACGTGCTCCACCGATGCGGCGCGTCGGCCAGCTTGCGTATGTCGGCGCTCTCGCTGCGCGCACGCGCCTCGCGCACATGCTCGACACGCGCAGCGAACTCGGGTGGCACGTCGGCGGAGCGCTCACAGCGGTTGAGGTCCAGGCAGTACATTTCGCGGCCGCCGAGCAGGTGGCGCGCCGTCACGTGCGGTCGCGCGTACGCGGCGAGCGCGCTAACGCGCTCCTGCGACAGACCACCGTACTGCTCGACGAACTGCTCGAGCGTGAACGCGAACCCGTCGAGGTCCGACGAGTCCTGCAGCTGACAGCCGCCCCAGATGCTCGGCAGGCCCGGACTGAGGTTGGTGACGCGCGAGCCGATGTCGACGTACGGCACGCCCGGCACGAGATGCGGCGCCAGTTCGTCGGCAAGCACCTCGGGCACGAAGAACACCGCAGCATTGTCGTCGTCGCCGCGTCGCGTAGCGCGATAGAACACCGAACCGCAGCGCTCGGTGGTGCGAGCACTCAGCCCGATGATGACGCAGTTGACGAGCATGCGCGGGTGCCAGCGCACAGACTCGAACGCGAAGTCGATGCGCACGCGTGTGAGCAGCGTCGGCCAGATGGCGTTGAGTTGCGCGCCCTGCGTGATGCTGTCGGTCGAGATAAACGCGCAGCGGCACGTCGGCACGCGCTCGATGTACACCGATGCCTTCTGGAACCACGCCGACACGTAGTCCATCTCGGGCGTGTGCTGGTGCGACCAGCAGCGCTTCATGTCGTCGCGCTGCGAGCGATTGAGGTGCGAGCCGCCCAGGAACGGCGGGTTGCCGACAATGAAGTCGAACGGCGACGCGTTGCCGCCAGAGCGGCGTGCCAGGTCGGCCCAGTTGAGCGCCAGCGAGTTGCCTGCGCGCACCGAGCCGCGCGGTGCCGACACGACGCCCAACTCGTCGTCGACGACGCGCAGCGCCAACTCGGCGCACGTCGCCGCCGCCACGTCGAGTTCCACGCCAACAAAGTTGCTTGCGTCGATTAGCATCCCGCCGCCGCCGCCGCCGCCGCCGACAAGCGACTGCACAGTGCGCTTGGCCTCGATGAGAATGCTGCCCGAGCCGCACGCCGGGTCGAAGAAACGTTTTGTGAGAATGTCCAGCGTCGTTTTGTCGCGCTTCTCCAGCATTGCAGCGTTGTGGGCGTCAACGAACAACGGGTCGAACATGCGCAACGCGTTGCGCTTGTCGGTGAAGAACGAGCCCTCCTGCTGCCGATGCTCGGCGTCGCCGAAGAACTCGAACGCGAACACGAGGTCCTCGCCGACGATGCGCTCGTGTCGTAGGCGCGTCAACTCCTCGACAAACAGGCGTCGGTTGTCGGGTGACATGTGACGCGGACAACTCTGCTCGAGCGCCGCGTCGATCGCACTGTCGCCTGTCGTCGCGCCGGCGAGCAGCACAGCGTTCCACCTCACGCCGCACTCGACGTCGCTCAGCGGCACCTCGAACAGCTGCCTGAACGCCTGCGCAATGTTGACCGCCGCCGAGAATTCTGCGACGTAGCGCGCGAACGCGCCACGCGAGCGTTTCTGCAGATAGAGACAGAGCGCTGCGAACACCGGCGACTGCATGCTGAGATTATGCCTCAGGAACCTACACAACGGCTCGGCACAACTCTGCGCAACTGAATTGCTCATTTCGATATGTATGTGCGGCGGCGGCGGCGAGAGGCGCTTTTTACGGCGTTGATTTAAACCTCGGCGGTTCTAAATGCTCGAGTGGTGTGTGCGTGTGCGTTATGTCGGACGACTTTCAAGTTGAGCCTGACATCGAAGAAGCCGCCGCTGCGGCGGGGGTGGACGCACTCATGGTTGGTGCGCGTGAACCGAATCCAACCGACTCGCCCAACTGGCTTACGGGTTTGAAACCAGACAAGACGACCATCGTTCGCATCAGCGGGCAGACGGAGCCGGGTCGCGGCCCGGTGTTCCAGTTCACCACGGCATTCAAACTCGGCGAGGGCGGGCTGGGCGTTGCGTATTCGGCGTTCGCGGGCGCGCTAACCGATCGACAGGTGCGCGAGCGCCTGCAGCGCGGCGAGCCGCCGACGCACGTGCTGAAGGTGCAGAAGACGAACACCGGCCTCACGAAGGAGGAACTGCGCGCGTTCGCGCTGCGTGAGTACGCTGCGACGCGCGCCATCGCCGACATTACCGAGCGCCAGTCGGGCGCCAAGCCGTGCGACACCGAGGACGTGTGCGCCGTGCGCTACTTCATCACGCCCAACGCGCAGATCGTTGTCGTGTTCAACTACGAGAACGGTGTCGACGCGTTCGACTACGCCGAGGAGGTCGCAGCGATGTTCACCGACAACGGCGCGCTGAAGCTGGCGCACGAGTTGCTCACAGTGAGCATAGCGCTCGCCGATGCCGTCTACGCCATCAATCGGCTCGGCATCTACCATCGCGACATCAAGCCAGAGAACCTGCTCGTGCTGCGCGGCGCTACGAAGCCGCTGGTCAAGGGCGCCAAGCTGCTCGACTTCGGCTTCGCCGAGGCACTGCTGGCGCCGGGCTTCGAGAAGATTGTGCGCAGCAAGGAGGGTCAGGAGGCGCTTGCGCTCATCACGCTGCGCCCGCAGGCCGACGGGCGCTACGTGTACTCGCACGGCACAACGCCGTTTCGCGACCCGCTCTCGGGCATCGGCGACTGGTTCGAGCCGGTTGCGAGGCAGTTTCACTTCACGCGCGACGAGGCGCGCGAGACGTTCCCCAAGTTCGAGACGTTCGCCGTTGCGCTGTGCATCGTGGACCTCTTCGACGTCACGAGGGACAGCCCAATGCAGCCGGCGTCGCGCAACCGCAACTACACGGTGCGCCAGACCTACCTGACGCGCTACGTGCCCGGCCTGCTCAACGTGCTGCTCGAGATGACGGGCCCGCTCAACAAGCGTCGCCGACTCGACGCCTACGCCACCGACCTGCGCATCATGCAGGCCGGTCTCAAGGACGCGTCGGTCAATCGACTGCCACGCGACGCCACGACGCCGAACGACCAGGCGCCCGGCGTCTGGACGCTGCCGGCAGGCGTTGCGCCACGACCGGCGCCCACGCCAACGCTCCGCGTTACGGCAAAACTTCTCAGCAAACCGATGGAGAACGAGTATGCGATCAAAACGTCGCTCTCGTTGCCGCCACCGCGCGTGCAGTTGGCCATCAACATGGCAGGCGCGTTGCACGCGGTAATGTTGATGCAGTTTGCCGCGACGCGACGCGCGTCCGACGCCGACGACGTCACCGAGACGCTCAACATCGAACTGAACCGCACGCTGCGCTTCGCGCTGGCGCTCGAGCCCAACCTCTACGTCGGTGTGCGCGCGTTCTTCGCCGCGCTCGGCGCCGCCGTGCGCCCGTTCGCCAAGCAGCAGCCGAAAGCGGCGGCGCTGTTCGCGGCGGCGCTGGCGCCGGCGACGAGCATCGAGCGCATGCGCGTCGTGCTGCGCTACAACTACCAGGGGCGCTTCGACGCTCTCATCGACGCGCTCTACGCCATTGCGTTCCCAAACGTTAAGGTGACGAACAAGCCGATGGCGCCGCCGCCGCCGCCGCCGCTGCCGACGTTTGCTGCGTCGGACGCCGGCGGGCAGTTCGAGCGGACACCGCTGGCGTACAACAACGTCGTCAACGTGTTCCGCTTCGCGCTCATCGGTCTGGCGGCGCATCTCACCGGTGACGCACGCGCCGCGTACGTGCACTACACGCGCGCGCAGTCGCTCGCGTTCGAGTTCAATGGTTAGCCGCACGCGATAATTGAATCTCTCTTCGTGAGAAGCGCGGTGGGTGAAATTTCATTCCAAATGCCGCCGCCAAGCGCCGCGCTGCGCGCCGCACACCGCGCCTACGCTAGTCAACAACGCCAAAGTAAGACAGCCGCGAGCGCCGCGCCGCTAGCGCTGCCACAACAGTTTTCTGCAACGGGTCCACCGCTCGGCAAGATTCAAGTGGAAAACGAGGTGATTTTCGATCCGCAGGGCGGTGAGCACTACTCGCTGTTCGCCAAACTCGGGCAGGGCGCGTTCGGCACGGTGTACTCGGCGTACGCCGGCAACATGAGCAAGGCCGAAGTAGTGGCGGCGTGGGAGCGAAACGAGTACCCACAGTTCGCGCTGAAGGAGTTGCGTCCGCAGGCGAAGGAGAACACCGAGACACGCCGGCAGCGCGCCGCCGTCGAGTTGAACCTGGCGCTGCTAATCGAGAAACTGACGAGCATTCGCGGCAACAACCTGTGCGAAGCGCAGGCGGTGTGCGCGCAGCGCGTCTTCCTCAGCAGCACCAACACCGTGTTCATCGTGTTCGAGTGGGAGTACGCGATGACGCTGAAGGAGTTTACGCGCAGCGTGCTCTGGCCACTCTTCGACGCCACCGGCGCCGGCGCCGGCGCCGCGCAGTCGCGTTGGCGGTTCGTCGAGTTGGTGGCGCGCATGGCGGCGCAGCTGTGCGCGTCGATCGCCGCGCTCAACGATATCAAGGTGTTCCACCACGACATCAAACCGGACAACCTGTTCGTTGTGCGTCCGCGACCGGGCGTGGTGGGCGGCCCCGTACAGACGTTTCAACTCAAGATCTCCGACTTCGGCAACGCGTGTTCGCTGCTCACGCCAACGGAGACCGCGCAGCTGCGCGCCGCCGGCGGTGACGCAACGCGTATGGCGCGGCTCGAGGAGAGCGTGCGCTGTCACCCCAATAGGCAGGGTCGCTACACGTACGACGCGCCGCCGATCTACCGCGACCCGATCGCGGGCAACGGCGCCGGCACGACGCACTTCAGCTACCAGTTCAACCTGAAGCAGGCGTACTCGTTCTTCCCGAAGTTCGAGACGTTCTCGTGCGCGCAGTGCATCAACACAATGATCGACCGCGCGCCCTACCACGAAACGTTCTACGCGCCGGCCACCATTCGCAACACGCCGATGACACGCGCCATACCCGGCATCAGCGGCGTGCTAGCCGAGATGACGGGCGACATGCAGGCGCGCCGTGCGCTGCGCGACTACGCCACAACGTTCCAAAACGTCGAGCAAGCTGCTGTGCGCCAAACTAATTTCCCGTTGCCCACCGGCTTCACGACGGCGCGCGACCTGCGTGAACAGCCGCCTTCAGCTGCCAGAGACGACGACGACGACGACGGCACCCGCACCAGCAGTAGTTACTACGACAGCGACGATAGTCGCACCAGTGGCGCGCAAGTGACGGAGCGTAGCAGATCGCGCCGCGGCGTCGCCGACGCACGCGATGGCGGCAAGAGTGCCGAGAGCACAACGCCGGCGCGTCTGCGCGTAGGCGATCCGTGGTGGCACGACACGCCGAGCGCAGCGCTCGCGCGCGCCGTCAACGAAGCGGTCGAGGCGGCGCAGCGCATGGCGTCGTTCGCCGAGATGTCGCTCGCGGTGACGCGCGTGCACGCGGCGCTGGCCAACTACAATGCAGCGCGCACCAGCGGCGCCGACGCGTACGAGAGTCCGCTGCCGCTGCCGCAACTGAACGGCGCGCTGATGGCGTTCGAGGCGTACGTCGCCAACAGCCGTCGCCTAACACCGCAACAGTCGCAAGCGCTGCGCAACGAGGTGGCGCAGATGTTTGCCGAGTTTGGTCAGCAGCAGCAGCCAGCGCAAGTGAATTTCGAGAAGCAATACGTGGAATGAAAGAGGAGCACTTCAATAGTTCGAATCTGTGAGCACCTTGGCGGTCGAGATGTCCTTCTTGAACACGGTGACGCGCTTGCCGTGCACGGCGAGCAGTTGCGACTTCTCGAACAACTTCACCACTTGCATCTCGACGAACTCCTGCAGCGCGCCCATCGACGACATCTCGAAGCGTGCGTTCTCCTTGAGCAGGTGCGTTCGTTCGCGCACCAACTTGGCAAACGGGCCCTTGCGCAGCAGCAACTCGGTCGACTTCTGGTAGCGACGAATCTCGCGCAACGACACCGTGCCCGGACGCCAACGTCGCTTCTTCTTGGCCGGCGCTTCGGCAACCTCTCCAGCCTCTGCTACTACTGCCACAACACTCTGCGCTTTGCGCTTCTTTGGTGCGACAACAACTGCCGCCGCCGCTGCTGGTTCCGCAACGACAACATCCAGCGCGATCGGCGCCGCTAGTGAAACCAAACTATTCTCCGCTACAGGCG
>Ga0209067_10002501_pt1 | contig 10846 bp, 5 predicted proteins | sample ColStrG_CSR_2013_FD_187199 | JGI IMG/M metagenome (GOLD analysis project Ga0209067, IMG submission 187199) | Freshwater sediment microbial communities in response to fracking from Pennsylvania, USA - Cold Stream Run_MetaG_CSR_2013 (SPAdes)... | ecosystem: Environmental > Aquatic > Freshwater >... | reverse complement strand
GAGCAGGCCCGCTCGCGATGGCGATCCTAGCGGAGGTCATGGTTCTTCTCTCTGTTGGCAGCGTGCTGATGGGCGCGAACGGCGGGCCGAAAAGGGGCATAGGTTCTTTGATCCTGCGCGGCACCATGTTCAACCCTATCGTCGTGGCAATCGTCTTGGGGGCAGCTCTTGCGGGCACTGGCCTCGCACTGCACGAGGCAATTACGCGCTTCCTCGACTTTCTCGGCGGTGCGGCCGGCCCGGCGGCACTCTCGGCGGAGGGGGTTATTGCACTGAAATCCGTCATTTGCAGTCGAATGCTTACCAAGCGCTTACCAGAAATCTAGCCGATTCTGCGGCGATTTTTCGGACCTCAAACCCCGCAGGATCGCCGCTTGAGTCTTGACCGAGTCAGTATTCAACGTCTCGATGGCCGATTTGTGGGTCGAAAAAACCTCAAAAATGAAGATGCCCCACCCAGGCGGACTAGAGCCTAAATCAAACTTCAACGCATAGCCGACTATTTGACAAGGTGACCCTGGGCGATTACGTGCGGCCCATTGAAGGGTTGTATGGGTCGCCCGATTAGTATTAGCTTCCTTGCGGACCACACGACTAGCAAGGATTTCGAACGCATGTTGATGTTCCATTGCTTTCTAGTGGCAAGATTTTCAACGTGCTGTAGGTCAAATATCATACCGACGGAGGACTACTGCACCGGAAAGGAATAGATGCTGATGCTGAAGGGCGGAAGGGACACGGTATCCGGTACGGAGGTTAGTCCCTGCTCCTGCACTTCCACTTCGGGCTTTTGGCCCACGATGTTCACGGCGGTCACCTTGGTCGGCGCCATTCTCCACAGACGGCCCCGGTTAACAAGTTTCGGGCCGTTGATCGTGAGCTTCAGGCTCTGCTCGGAGTCCGAAGGATTCAACACGGCAAATGTGAGTGTTTTGCGATCGCCGCTGAGGGCTGCGCTCACATCCAGTGGATAGGTATCGCTGCCGGGATTGACCGTGGGCTGGTCTCCTCCCGCCGGGTAAATCGGCTTGGGCTGAGGGGAATCACCGGAAACTTCGACAGGAATGGTGCCGAAGTGGTCGCGATACATCTTGAACAGAACTCCTGTGGCGCTGAGTACGGCGCGGGTGCGGTCTTCGTTGATCATTGCAGTGGCAAACGTGAACGCGCCCATCTGGAAAAGATCGGAATGGCGGAACATCTCGTGAAACGCCCAGGCATAGGCCGGAGCGGTTTTGTAGGAACCGAAAGGCGATTCGCGATCCATGTAAGCCCATTCGTCAATGGCGATCGGCACGGGCTTGGCTTTGAGCGCGGGAATCACCTTTAGGTATTCCTGATAGTGTTCGTACTTGACGCGAACCTGTGTGGCGGGTGCGCGCTCCCATTCGATGAGCGGCTGCGGGCCGACATCGACTTTCTTCTCCAACTTCAAATCGGTGTGCATGTTGCTGGACGAGTAGAAGTGCTCGCTAAGCATATCGATGTTGTCGAGGCAGTGGGCGAGCATGTGCCCGCTCCAGTCTGCTGAAGAGAGGTAATCCGGAACGAACTTGCCGCCGATGCGTTTGGACTGGTTCGCTCCGGTCATGACGTCGGGCATGGCCCCGCCGGCAATTAGTTTGATGGAGGGATCCACCTTGCGCATGGCTTTGGCGAACATGTCGTGCTTCAGTTCAAATTGCTCAATGGCCATGGAGCCCATCTGATAATCGCCCCATGGCTCGTTCCCAATACCCCAGAACTTGACGTTGTAGGGCTCGGGATGGCCGTTAGCGGCGCGCCATTTGCCCATCGATGTTGTCACTGCGCCGTTGGTGTATTCCACCAATTCTTTTGCCGACCAAGGGTCGCCGAAACCGGCATTGACGGTGATGTAAGGGTCCACGTCGAGAAGACGACAAAGCGCTAGAAACTCATCTGTTCCTACGTCGTTTGGCTGCACGGCATGCCATACCGGATCATAGATCGGGGGACGCATGTCGATATCGCCTACGGCGTTGCGCCATTCGTGCGCGGAGACGAAGTTGCCGCCGGGGAAACGATAAACTCCGGAATGGAGTTGCTTCAACGCTTCGATCACTTCCTTGCGGAAACCGTTGATGTTGTCTGCGGGCATCAAAGAAACAGCTCCCACGTGAAACGCGCCTGCGCCAGTGCCAGCGATTTCGAGCCGCGCATCGTCGCTATCGACTCTGGCAACGAAGTGGAGCGGAAATTTACGGTAAGTGGAGCCGATCGCAGGAATATTGATTGTTTGCCGGTCGCCCAATTCCTTGCCCCAGACGAGCGTTACTTTCACTAACGACCTCGGGTTACCCGCCAGAACGATCCTGCCTGCGTACGCTTTTCCGTTGCGGACGGCCAGGCCGGACTGCAGGAATCCATGCGGCTCTATCTTGTCGAGTTTTATCAACGGCGAGTGGTCTCCGCTGTATGGCTTGTCGCTGTCCATAGTCACGAACTCATCGGCGCCGATGGGCGTCCAATGGCGCGAGGGACCGCGGCGACGCCATGCGGGAGCGGGAGGTTCTTCCGGCGCTTTCGAGGAGACCGCATAGTAGAACTTGCGGTCCGCTAGCATCTCGGCCCAAACGCCTTCGTTGACAATGTTGCCGCCGTGCTCGAGGAACTGCCCATAGACGTATTTCGAAATAGGAGGGCCAGTCTTGGAAGCGTCAATGGTGGCGCTCACCGGCTGAGTTTGTGGGGAAGCAGAGGTGGAGAACAGAAGCGCGGCGAGCAGGATGAGTTGCTTTGTGCAAGTGAGATTCCCAGGTTTCGAACGCACGCTACCGTTCCTCCCTTTTCTATTCCGACAAAGTTCTCGTTCCCTTGACCAGAAACGCTCCAGGCACAGTGGGAGCGCTGGTATTCGGCTGGCCGCCTCCGATCGACAGCAAATATTTGCCTTCGGCGATGATCGGTTCGCCAGTTTCAGTGACCATGCTCAGATCGCGGTCCTTCAATTCGAATCGCACATTCTGGGACTCGCCAGATTTCAGGTGCACGCGTTTGAATCCACGCAAAGCATGCAGCGGCGCGCCCGGCAAATTCGGGAAGGTGAGGTACAATTGAACGACCTCGTCGCCCTCGCACTTGCCGGTGTTGGCAACGGTGACCTCCGCGATGAGAGGATCGCCCGCGTTGATTGTCTTTTTCGGAAGGCGAAGCTCACGATAGGAAAATGTGGTGTAGCTCAGGCCATAGCCAAACGGGAAGAGCGGCTTTCCCTCGAAGTAGCGGTAGGTGCGCCCCTTCATGGCGTAGTCTTCGAATGGCGGTAACTGTTCGACGCCACTGTAGAAGGTGACCGGGAGCCGTCCCGCTGGATTATTCGCGCCGGAAAGTGTCTGCGCGATGGCGGTACCACCCTCTTCGCCCGGGTACCAAGATTCCAGAATTGCGTTGACGTGCTGATTCGCCCAGTTCACGCCGAGCGCGCTGCCGTTGCTCAACACCAGCACCACGGGTTTGCCAACTGCCGCCACCGCTTCGAGCAGTTGCTCTTCCGGCTGGGGAAGATCGATGCTGGTGCGATCGCCGCCTTTGAAACCTTCCTCGCTCACGGGCATCTCTTCGCCTTCCAGGTCACTAGTGATACCGAGAACCGCAACGACGACATCGGCGTTCTTGGCGGCTTGCACGGCCTCAGGACTGGGCCGCGGATCATATTTGGACCAGATCAACTGTGCCATTACGGGCCCAGCGGTACCCTGCCCGTAACCTATCTTGATGTAGACCTTCCTCCCCTGCTCCAGGTGAATGTGCCCGCCCCGCACCTGTGGCGCCTCATCGCCACCGACCCAGCCGTGGGCCAGCGGTCTGCCATCCACCTCGATTCGCGCGTACCCGCCTTGCAGACGCACGCCGACAGCGTAGTCTCCCGTTTCGATCGGCGTGAGGAAGCCGGCCCATTCAATTCGTAATGGATATTGGCCTGAGGCTTCCTGAGGGATGTCCTCCGCCTTCAAATCGAGGTTATTCACCTTTCGTTCCGCGAGGACCGTGCGCTGCGGCCCCCACATTTCTCCCAAGGAGAATTCCGCGGTAAGTCCTGGACGGCCTTCCAAGGTGGTCAAGAAGGATGCGGGTACAACATCACCTTCATGACGCAGGAACTGCGTCCCCGGCACAAAGGTAACTTGCGCATCGGGAAATTCCGCCTTGATTCCGTCCAGCACGGAAACCGTGTGCGTGGGCCTGCCATTGTAATTGCCCAGCAGGTATCTAGTCTGATCGGCGAGTGGACTCACCACAGCGATCTTGATGCCCGTCTTCTTTAGCGGCAGAGTGCCATCGTTCTTGAGCAGCACCATCGATTCGCTCGCCAGCACACGCGCCAACTCACGGTGGGCGGGGCTGTCGAGTTCTTTTTCGTCGATCTTTGTGTACGGAACCATTTCCGGAGGATCGAACATGCCCAACTTCATACGCGCGGTGTAGAGGCGGATCAGCGCGGTGTCGATTTCGGATTCTTTCAAGAAGCCTTGCTTGTAAGCGTCAAGGTAGGGCCGATAGTCACGACCATCCTTGATGTCCGAGTAATTCAAGCATTCATTATCCATGCCGCGCTGAACGGCCAGGGCAGAGGCTTCGGGCTGCGTCGCGGTGAAGCGGTGATCGCGAAAGATATTGACGATGGCGGCGCAGTCGGAGACCACGTAGCCCTGGAAGTTCCACTTACCGCGCAACTGCTCCTGCAACAGAAACTCGCTGGCGCACGCCGGCTGCCCGTTGACGCTATTGTACGCGCACATGATCGAACCGGCTTTTCCCTCGGTAACCGTGGCGCGAAACGCTGGCAGGTATGTGTCTAGCTCGTCGTGCTTACTCACTTTTACGTCGGCGGTGTGTCGCGTAGGCTCCGGCCCGCTGTGCACTGCGTAATGTTTCGGCGTCGAAATTACGCGATAGTATTTCGGATCGTCGCCTTGCATTCCGGTGACAAACGCCACTCCCAGGCGCGCGCTCAGGAACGGATCCTCACCGTAAGTTTCCTGGCCGCGTCCCCACCGAGGATCGCGAAATATATTGATGTTGGGCGCCCAGAAGTCCAGACCTTCCTGGGCGCGGCTGTGGCCGGCGCGCTCAAACTGTGCGCGTTTGATGCGTGCTTCGATGCCGATGGCGATGGCCATGCGTTGGATGGCGTCGGTGTCAAACGTGGACGCCAAAGCGACCGGTTCGGGAAACTCCGTGGTGCCGCTGGAGGCTACGCCGTGCAGCGCTTCACTCCACCAATTGTAGGCGGGTATACGCAAGCGCTCGATGGCTCGCGATTGGTTGGTCAATTGGCTGACCTTTTCTTCCACCGTCATGCGGTGCACCAGGTCCACGGCACGTTGTTCCGCTGGCAGGGAAGGATTGAGATAGGCAGGTGAATCGGAATTCTGCGCGTAGGCGCAACTCGCCATCAAGAAAACAGTAATTGCGGTGAGGCTCTTGTGGTTCAGTTTTCGCATGTTCGCATGAGCCTCGATCTTTGTGTTGTGTAAAACTTTCTTCACGGCACCCTGCCTTTCGTTGTCACTCGACCCGAAGTCGAAGGAAACGCTCCATCTCCGGGCGGCTTTCGCGAGGAGAATCTATTTTTATTCATTTTAGCGCCCTGCGTGCTGGAACTTCACGCGAAGCGCGTAAGCATACTTTGCCGGCGGCGAACTGGGTAAATACACGTGCAAACCATCCGCTTTCTGCTCGAATCGCAAGCTTGGGTCGCCGCCCAGCAAGGCCAACGACGCCACTGGTTCACTTCCCACCGTTGCGGCCAGCGAGCGGACCACCGCCTGACCATTTGCCGGCCACGCAAGGCCGATCACATAAAGCGTGTCGCCCTTGGTGGTGAAACGAAAATCTTCGGCAGTGTAGTTGGCCGTATCGATGTCGTGGAAGGAGCCACCGGCAACTTTGGTCGGCCCTTCGCCGTACGTCCGCCACGGTCGTGTGCGGTAGATCGCTTCACCGTTGACATTGAGCCAGGCCCCCACATCCAGCAGGACCTGTTGCACCTGTTCCGGAATCGTGCCATCCGACCGCGGCCCAATGTTCAAAAGCAGATTCCCGTTCTTACTCACGATGTCGATGAGCTGATCCACCACGAACTGCGGCGACTTGAATGTGTCGTTCTCAATGTAGCCCCACGATTTGTTGCTGACCGACGTGTCCGTCTGCCAGTAAAGCGGGCGAATGTCTCCCAATTGGCCGCGCTCCAAATCGAGCACGCCGGAATGCTCTTGCATCGCGTAATCTTTGTAGTTAATCACGCCAACGTGGTCGCCATATTTCAGAGAGCTGTTGTAATAAAACGCAGCGAACCGCGCGAGATTCGCCCGGATCGACGCCTGCCCGATCCACCAGTCGAAATATACGATATCGGGATGGTATTTCTCGACCAGTTCCGCAGACCGCGCCAGCCAATCGTTGGCCCAAGCGGAGGAAACGTAAGTGAAATCACTATTGAGAGGCGTGCCCCACGGGTTCATGAGCCAGGTATGGGCAGGGCCGTACAGCATCGCATATTGCGGGTCGTTCACATCCGAAGGAATTGCGCGGCCCGGCCCAAGGAAGAAATTATGTTCCACGCGGTGCGACGATACGCCAAAATGCAACCCGGCGGCCCGCACCGCCTTCGCCAATTCTCCGGTGGTATCGCGATGCGGTCCCATTTTGGCCACCGTCCAATCGCTCAACCTGCTCTCGTACATCGCGAATCCGTCGTGATGCTCGGCCACGGGCACCACGTATTTCGCGCCGGCTTTTTTGAATAACTCCGCCCAGGCCGCCGGATCGAAATGCTCCGCCTTGAACATCGGGATTAGATCTTTGTAGCCAAATTTATCTTGCTTACCGTAAGTCTCGATGTGGTGCCGGTATTCTGGGGATCCCTCGACATACATCATGCGCGGATACCATTCGCTGCCGAAAGCAGGAACCGAATACGCTCCCCAGTGAATAAAAATTCCGAACTTGGCGTCCTTGTACCACTCCGGCGCTTCATAGTTCTTCAGCGATTCCCAGTCCGCGCGATAGCGCCCCTCGCGATCCGCGTTTTCAACGTCCTTCAAGAGCTCCGCTCGCTGCCCGTCATACTTGCTGCTTGCCTTTTGCCAGACCTCATCGATCCTTTCTGGCGTCTCCGAAGACGTTGGCGCCGTCGCGCTCTGTGCGTAGCAGTCGCTGTGCGCACATAACGCCAGTGCTAACGCTGTGGCGAGTTTTGGTACTGAGCGCAACCGCACCATACCGGCTGGAAACATGAAGCAATCCTTTCAATTCAAGTAAACTTGAAATTTGTGAAGCGCGACGGATTCTCGCTCGATGTTCGGAATAGGCCTCTCGAACTGACGCTCTTCCATTGCCCAACCGGCATGATCGATTGGATTGTTCATTGGCTGGTTTGCTGAAAGAGCCGCGGTGCAAAGTCCTTAAGATCGCGTCGCCAGGTTTGCCACTCGTGGTCGGTTCCGGGCGATTCGTAGAAGATGTGCCGGATGTTCGCGTCAAGCAGCAAAGTGTGCAATCTCTGCAGGCCCGCGCGCATACGCTCGGGTTCAGCTGTGCCGACGCCGACCCACAGCAAATGCACTTTTTTGGCAAAGGCGCCGGGGTCCGCAAATGTGCCGTTGTAATCGATTTTGGGATCGAGTTTGCGGTCTCCAAGCACGAGCATACCGCCAGCCCCGCTAAATCCTCCGATGTAGGAGAAGAGATCCAGATGATCAAGCGTGATCTGGAAAGTTTGCATCCCACCCATGGAGAGGCCCGCCATAGCGCGATGATCGCGATCCGGAAGTGTCTTAAAGCTGGAATCGATGTATGGGATTAGAGCTTGGGTCACATCATCTTCAAACGCGGCGGCCATGTCCTGCATGGCCTTCAGCATTTCCGGTGAACCAAAGGGTTTGCCCGTGAGATCGGGAGCGGGCTGGCCCGCGCGCCTGGCGTAGCCATAGGCCATGACGACGATCATCGGCTTGCAACTGCCGGCGGCAATCAAGTTGTCGAGTATAAAATTCGCATGCCCCTGCCTGACCCAACCAGTCTCGTCCTCGCCGGCACCATGTTGCAGGTAGAGCACCGGGTAGCGCGCGCCGTTCTGCGTATCGTACTTCGGAGGCAGGTACACCAGTGCGTGCCGCCAGGAGCCTGTGACCTTGGAGTTGTACCAAACCTCACGAACCTCGCCGTGCGGCACGTCCTGCGCCGAATAATAGGTGGAACCCGGCTCGGGCACCTCGACGGCACTAGCAGGCCGACCTCCTCCGAAGAAGGCATGCGTGCCGGGATCGCTGACCTCGGCGCCATCGATGTTCAAGTTGTAGTAGTGGAAACCAGGCACCAGTGGATCGGTGGTGACGGTCCAAAATCCGTCGGGCTGTTTGACCACGTCGACTTTCGGTCCACTCCAGAAATTCACTTTGACTTTTGTGGCGTCGGGAGCTTTGATACGGATCTGCACTCTTCCCGTGCTGTCAACGCGGGGATATTCCGATCCCCAAACATTTGTCTCCGAAGGGTGAAAACTTCCAGTCTCCTGCGCATAACAGAAACCCACAAATAGGAAAAGCAAAATGCCGAGCCGTCTCATTTTGTCTCCTTTTTATCTCCTTTGCAGGATGCAACCCCGATCAGTTACGCACAGGCGAACTCGTGCGTAGTTCAACTTACCAGATACTACACTTGAACGCAGTCACCGCTTCATATAGATTTCCGTTTGCCGCAGCACTCCTGGAGGAGTTACTTATGGAACGCAAACATCTGTTCGCCCACGGACTGGCGACGCTAGCGGGTCTGCTGATGAGCCCCAGGCCGTCGCGGCCTCAGACAGTGCCCATCGCGGTTGATCCCCCTAGCTTGAGTTGGGAGTTGGTTTCGGTTGGCAACACCACAGCGGAGAAGGATGTCGTGTTCCAGAACGCAACGGATGCGACGGTTACATTCGGCAGCATCACCATCTCCGGAGGAGATTTCGCAATCGCGGCCAACACCAACAAAAAGTGCGGCGCCAGTGTCCCTGCAAAAAGCTGGTGCCTGGTTGGTGTCACGTTTTCGCCGACGGCCCTGGGCACCCGAACGGGGACACTAACTTTTGTTTACGACGCGGCGAACAGCCCGCGGATCATCCCCCTGAGCGGAACGGGATCGGGGCCCCTCACCGTCTCTCCCATTGGCCTTGCGTTTGGCAGCCTGAGGGTGGGCCTTACGAGCAACCGGCGGCCCGTGACGGTAACCAACCGTCATACGACAGCCCTGGATTTTTCCGCAGCGAGCGCGACAGGAGATTTCGCGGTCGCCAGAACCACCTGCGGGACAAGCATTGGACCGGGCCAGAGATGCTTCGTTGAGCTGACGTTCACGCCGACAGCCGCCGGCCCGCGGACGGGACAGCTTAGCATTACCTACGGAACTCCCAGCGCGCCTCTTGTCACCAGCCTGACGGGGACAGGAATTACCGCCGGGCTCACCGTCGCTCGCTTCAATCAAAGCGCCACACTTCTCGACAATGGACTTGTGCTAGTCGCGGGAGGTGATGTCTGTACGCCCTTTTGTAGCCCCTTAACCACCTCTGAGTTGTACAACCCCACGACGCAGACTTTCAGCGCGACTGGCGGCCTTAGCGGTCCCCGCAGCAGCCACACAGCTACGCTGTTGAAGAACGGAATGGTACTGATTGCCGGAGGTGCACTGTCCGGGTTTTCTCTGGCCAACGGCGAGCTTTACGACCCGGCCACCGGCACGTTCACCGCCACTGGCAACCTCAACGTCCCTCGCCACAACCACACGGCCACATTGCTGAACGACGGAACGGTACTAATCGCCGGGGGCTTTAGCAGAATTAGCCGGAACGCTCCTACCAAAGTGCCCTGCGCCGAGGTGTACGATCCCGCAGCCAAGAGCTTCAAGCTCACCGGATGCTTAGGCACTGCCCGCGACGAACATACTGCGACGCTTCTGAATAACGGCAAGGTGCTGATTGCGGGCGGCAAAGCCAGTCCGCCTGGCGGTTATTTGGCGAGCGCGGAGCTGTATGATCCTGCAACCCGCGCATTCACCCCTACGGGAACGATGGGGAAACCGAGCTATCTGCACACAGCGACGCTACTGAAGAACGGAATGGTGCTGATTGCCGGAGGTGTCGATCCCGGGAACGGCCCGGGCGCAATAGCGGATACAGAGTTGTACAACCCTGAGGCCGGCCTTTTGTCGCTACCGGCAAGTTGCAGGTGGCGCGTTACCGGCCAACCGCAATGCTATTGAATACGGGCGCGGTTCTGGTCGCGGGAGGCGCGGATGAGAAGGGTTATTTGAGTTCAGCAGAACTTTACAACCCAACCACACAGACCTTTACCGTCACGGGAGGCCTGAAAGTCGCGCGCCTCGGCCACAAATTGGCGCTGCTAAAGGACGGCATGGTGTTAGTGGTCGGAGGCCAAGGCGAAGGCGGTGCCTTGGCCTCCGCGGAATTGTACGATCCCGCGGCAGGAACTTTCGCACTTACGCGATAGGTGTAAACATTGCCGCTTAATGCCTGATACCGAGCAAACCGCTCTCAAGGTCGTACTGCGCTCCGGGCAAAAAGCAGCCGTCAATCGACGGAGACCATGATCTTCTTGAAGCTTGCCGGATTCTCGCTCCATGACCGCAGGGCATTCGCCGCCTCTTCGAGCGGCACCACCAAACTCACGGCCTGATCTACAGGGAACTTTTTCCCCTCGAGAAGATGGATTACCGCACGAAAATCTTCCGGCAGCGCGTTTCGCGAACCGAGAATGTCCAACTCTTTTTGCACAAAGAGTCTCGTCTCGTAGCTTACCAGTTCTTTTGCGTAGCCGATGTACACCAC
>Ga0209067_10002499_pt1 | contig 10849 bp, 10 predicted proteins | sample ColStrG_CSR_2013_FD_187199 | JGI IMG/M metagenome (GOLD analysis project Ga0209067, IMG submission 187199) | Freshwater sediment microbial communities in response to fracking from Pennsylvania, USA - Cold Stream Run_MetaG_CSR_2013 (SPAdes)... | ecosystem: Environmental > Aquatic > Freshwater >... | reverse complement strand
GGTTACAAGAGGAGGTGGCGTCGGGTTGGTGGAAGCCTGGCCGCCACAGCCCGCCAGCATGACGGTAACAGTGCAGGCCAAACCGGTATTCAATACGTTCATTCTGTATCCTGGATTAAATTTGAATTGGGTGAAACTGATCACGTGGTTCTGATCACGCTGACTGTATCTTGAACGGCTTCAGTTTTTTGGCGACTGCCACGTTCTTCAACGTCACATAGTCCGGCAATCCACCGACATAGCGGGGATAGTCTTCGCCCTGAATCAGCGGCGTCAGATAGCGTTTGCATTTTTCGGTGATACCAAAACCGTCGGCGCTGATGAAATTTTTTGGCATGAATTTCTCAACATTGGCCACGTCCTTCAGATCGGCGACACCGATCCGGTATTTGTAGGGCACGTCGCTGATGCGTTCAATAGTCGGCATCACGGCGTTGTGCCCTTTGAGCGCCAGATTGACCGCAGCGCGGCCCAGTTCATAGGCCTGTTTCACGTCGGTTTTTGAGGCAATGTGCCGCGCTGACCGTTGCAGATAATCGGCCACTGCCCAGTGTATCTTGACACCCAGCGCATCCTTGATCATGCCGGCCACTACCGGCGCTGCGCCGCCGAGCTGCGCATGACCAAAAGCGTCGCGCGTGCCCTGTTCGGCCAGGTAGCGACCGTCAGCATGGTGACAGCCTTCCGATACCACCACTGTGCAATAGCCGTGTTGCTTCACCTTGGCGCTGACCCGCTCGAGAAATTTCTTTTGATCGAACACCACTTCCGGAAACAGAATCACGACCGGGATGTTGTGGTCGACCAGCAATCCGCCTGCCGCAGCAATCCAGCCCGCGTGGCGTCCCATGACTTCAAGCACAAAAATCTTGGTCGAGGTGCTGGACATGGAACGGACATCGAACGAGGCTTCGAGCGTCGATACCGCGACATATTTGGCGACCGACCCAAAACCCGGGCAGCAGTCGGTGATGGGCAGATCATTGTCCACGGTTTTGGGAACGTGGATGGCCTGTATCGGATAGCCCAGGGACTGGGCCAGTTGGGAAATCTTGAAGCAGGTATCGGCTGAATCGCCGCCGCCATTGTAAAAAAAGGTGCCGATGTTGTGCGCCTTGAATACCTCGATCAGGCGTTCGTACTCGCGCCGGCTGGTTTCCAGACTTTTCAGCTTGTAGCGGCATGAACCAAACGCCCCGGCCGGTGTGCTGCGCAATGCGGCAATGGCCGAGTCGGACTCCTTGCCGGTATCGATCAGATCTTCGGTCAGCGCGCCGAGGATGCCGTTGCGCCCGGCGTAGATCTTGCCGATCTTGTCTTTGTGTTTGCGCGCTGTTTCAATGACACCGCAGGCGGAAGCGTTGATGACGGCAGTGACGCCGCCGGACTGTGCGTAGAACGCATTTTTCTTGGCCATGGTGTTTTTATCCCTGAAGTATGAATTGAATGTGAATTGCCGGGCTGCGTTGGTCTGAATTGAACTGGCGTAGGGTAACGTTCTTATTCAAAAACGGCAATGTTAAATCGGTTGTCTGCCCAGCCGCCGTGACTTTTTGTAAACGCATATCACTGAGTCAGACTGGCGCTGTTCAAATTCTCCAGCAGCAATCTGGGCTTTCTGGCTTAGATCAATTCTTCTGATTCGACGATGCGTGTTGCGCTTTGATTCTGCAGCACGCCGTTCAGCAGGGCTCGCGCAATGCTCTCCGGCTTCACGGCGCGGTAGCGTTTGGGTATGAGCGGACGACATGCCTGAGCGAAAAATAATGCGATGGATTCACCCGCACGGGCTGGCGATCTGACTGTATCGATCAGCGACGGTCGCACGATGGTGAAACCTGGATAGCCGAGTTCTCCGACTGCGGCTTCGGCTTGTGCCTTGGTGCGCAGATAAAAATTGCCCTTCAGATCCGCCCCCAGAGATGAGTTCAGCCCAAACCGCGTAGCGCCGGCATCGCGTGCCAACTTCGCCACCAGTATCGGCAGATCACGATCAACGGCAGCAAAGGCCGCTTCTGAACCGGCAGCTTTAATCGTCGTGCCCAGTGTGCAGATCACCGCATCCACCTGCCACCAGGGCGCCTCTGTCGGCAGGCTGAAAAAATCAACGACGTGGTTTTCCAGTCTGGATTGCTGCGGCAGTGGCCGCCGGGTCACTGCAATGACGTGTGCAACTCGCGGATCGGCCAGGGCCTGCTGCAACACCTGCTGACCGACAGCGCCACTTGCCCCGACCAGCAGCAGACGGATCAGCACAGCAGCGCCTCGCGCAGTGATTCAATCTGTTCGGTCGCGTCTTCGAGGATGGCACTCATGGTTTCATCGCCCACCATAAAATCGCCATGGGCATCGGCATCATGGATTGCTACGTCTGACGCCGGCTGCAGCGGCGACAGGGTCGTGGCCAGGTCGTTGGCCAGAATCAGCACATCGCCCAGCGTGACCGGCGGTCGGGCGCCCACCCCATGCCAGACCTGCTCAACGGCTGCACAAATGGACTCTGGAATGTCGAGCGCCTTCAGCACGCCGCGACCGATAATTTTCTCTCCGTATTCCACCCATTCTTCCATTTCGCCATCCAGCAAACCCGGAAATTCTTCTGCGCGACTGAGCAAATAAAAGCCGCCCACCTCATGCACGATGCCGGCAAACATCGCGGTATCGGGATCGATTTTGGTCATGCGACGCGCGATCACCTGCGCCAGTGCCGCCACGCAGGCCGTGTGTTCCCAGAGTTCGGCCGATTTTTTTCTGACGACCGAATTTGACAGCCCGTCACCCATCTGGCGCACGATCAGTGAAATCGCCAGCGAGCGCAGGGTACCGAAGCCCAGACGCATTACTGCTGAAGTGACATTGTTGATTTTGGTGCCGGTGCGATTGTAGGCAGCTGAATTCGCAATCGCCACCGTGCGCGCAGAAAACAGCGGATCGGCCAGCACCAGTTTGGTGGCCGTGGCCAGATGCGCATCGGGGTCGTTCAATAACTGCTTCACTTTGAGCGTGGCGTTAATGTTGGTTGAAAAAGAAATGTCACCTTTTCCAGCCTGTGCGGCAATGCTGCGAAAAATTTCGAGTCGGTCCATGTTCGTTCCCCGTCGGTTCTGACGCTTTGGCTGGATTGAAATCGTTCAATCCGTATCCAAAACTATTCTCAAATTTGCTTGCTGATTTTTTAAAACTTTTTTAAATCAATCTTTCTATTTATAAACCTGAATCTGCTGCAGGTCACGTCTGTTTCAGGATTGATTATTCATATCAGTTCAGAAACCTATATTCGTATCGGATACCCGGAGCCTGCGCCAGGGTGGCTACAACAGTCTGGTCATGAAAACGCTGTGGGGATCAGCGCTATAGTCACCGAATGGTCCGCAGTGAATGAACCCGGCGCTTTGATACAGTCTGTGCGCTGGCGTGAAATCAGCATGTGATCCGGTTTCCAGACTAAGCCGTTCGTACGAACGCGCATGGGCGACATCGATAATATGCGCCAGCATCGCGCGCCCGGCTCCTTTGCCCCGGTGTGCTGCCGGTGTGCGCATGGATTTGATTTCACCGTGTCTGTGGTCGAGTTCTTTCAACGCACCGCAACCCAACAACACCGATCCCTCCCAGATGGTCCAGAAAGTGATGTCGGGAGCACTCAGTTTTGTCAGATCGAGTGCGTGCACGCTCTCAGGTGGTGAGAGTTCGAACATGTTTTGCAGATGTTCATTGAGCAGGGCATGGATTTGGGGATCGGTGAGGTTGTCGGTGAGGATGTTCATCATTTGGGCGCTCTATTTTAAACTGTTAGCTATTGATAAAAATCTAAAGGTCCTGCCATGACAGAAATGGATATGCGTGAAGCACAATCAAGATTTTTTGAATTACTTAGTCTGGTTGAGAAGGGAGAAAAGACAGTGATTATAAATCGCGGCACGCCGGTCGCAGAGTTTGTATTGCCAGCGCGAATCAGGCAAGCCGAAGAGGCCATCGCAGCAATTAAGGCCAGGATTAAATTAACTGGAATTAATCAAGATCAGTTCAATGAAATGCGACTGCGGGGAAGACGGTAACCTGCCCCGGGTTTTACCTCGTCTTGCCAGATTATTGTTTTACCTGCTTCCAGCGCCGCAACAACAACGCATTCGACACCACACTGACACTGGAAAATGCCATCGCCGTCCCGGCCAGCATGGGGTTGAGCATCCCGAACGCGGCCAGCGGAATGCCGATCAGATTGTAGACAAACGCCCAGAACAGATTTTGCCGGATCTTGGCATAAGTGCGGCGCGAAATATCGAGCGCATCGGCGATCAGCATCGGTTCACTGCGCATTAAGGTAATCCCAGCGGTCTGCATCGCCACGTCGGTGCCACTGGCCATCGCAATGCCGATATCGGCTGCAGCCAGCGCGGGTGCATCGTTGATGCCGTCGCCGACCATGCCAATCAGGTGGCCGGCGCGTTTCTGCTGCAGGATGATGGCCGCTTTGCCGGCCGGCAGCACCTCGGCATGCACTTCGCTGATACCCAGCAATTTCGCAACGGCGTCGGCGCTGCCCTGGTTGTCGCCGGTGATCATGATGCTGCGCACCCCCATTTCACTGAGGCGGGCAAGGGCCTTTTTTGCTCCGGGCTTCAGTTCATCACCGAACGCCATCAGTCCGGTCACCATGGGCGTCGGTTCGAGTTGCAGCAGCCACGATACGGTGAGTCCGGCACTCTGCCATTCGGTTGCAGCACGATAGAGTGCGTCGGGCACCGCAACGGCCAGCTCGGTCAGCCAGCGACTGCCGGCAATCGCATACAGTACGGTACCGATCCGACCCTGCATGCCGCGTCCGGCTACCGACCGGGCGTCAGTCACCGGGTCGCTGGCAATGTGTTCGCTGCGCGCCTGGTCGGTCACGGCCCTGGCCAGCGGATGTTCACTGGCCTGTTGCAGCGAGGCGGCAATCTGCAGTGTGCGCACGTCACCCGCCAGATGCACCAGTGTCGGATGACCCAGTGTCAGCGTGCCGGTTTTATCAAACGCGATGGTATCAATGTGGTGCGCAAATTCGAGTGCCTGGGCATCGCGTATCAGAATCCCGCGCCGCGCCGCCACGCCGGTGCCGACCATCATTGCTGCCGGCGTGGCCAGTCCGAGTGCGCACGGACAGGCGATCACCAGCACGGCGACCGCTTTCAGGATGGCCTCTGCCCAGAGGCCGTTATACAGACCCCATCCCAGCAGAGTCAGCAGCGCAATGACCAGGATCACCGGCACAAAGATTTCACTCACCCGATCGACAGTACGCTGTATCGGTGCCTTGCCGGCCTGTGCCGATTCGACCATGCGGATGATGCGCGCGAGCGTGGTTTCGGCGCCCACGGCTGTTGTGGTGATGCGCAGTCTGCCTTCCTGATTGATTGAGCCGCCGGTTACCCGGTCCAGCGCAGTCTTGGAGACCGGCAGGCTTTCTCCGGTGATCAGCGCTTCATCGATGTGCGTATCACCTTCGATGATCTGTCCGTCCACCGGTACCCGTTCGCCGGGCAGAACGATCACGATGTCGCCGACCTTCACGTCGGCCAGTGGCAGCATTGTTTCAACCCCGTCCGCCACCACCCGGGCAGACTCCGGGCGCAGCGCCTGCAGGGCTGAAATCGCCGCCGTGGTCTGACGTTTGGCCCTGCCTTCCAGCCACTTCCCCAGCAGTACCAGCGTGATCACTACGGCCGACGCCTCAAAATACAGATGCGCTCCATCCATCTGGCCGTGCTTGTCGAACAGCAGATAGACGCTCAGGCCGTAAGATGCCGAGGTGCCCAGTGCCACCAGCAAATCCATATTTCCGGCACCGGCGCGCAATGCCTTCCATGCCGCCCGATAAAAACGGGCGCCGAAAATAAATTGCACCGGCGTGGCCAGCGCCCATTGCACCCAGCCGGGCAGCATCAGATCGATCCCCAGAGCGCCCAGCAACATCGGCAATACCAGCGGCAGGCTCAGCAGCGCAGCAATCAGAATCGCGACGCCGTCACGCAAGCTCGAAGGCACTGCCGGCGCGGCCTGCAGATCATGCATCGGGATGGCCTGGTAACCCGCATGTTCGACCGCATCCAACAGTCGGTCTGCGCTGACCGATGCGTCAGCCTGCACCGTGGCCTGTTCGGTCGCCAGATTGACCGTGGCGGTACTGACGCCGCTGACTGCCCGGAGTGCCTTTTCCACCCGGTTGGAACACGAGGCACAGGTCATGCCCAGTATCGCGAGGTCAAATTCCTGCATCGGTGTCGACATCAGGTTTCCTGCAGCTTCGCCGGATAGCCGGCTTCATTCAGCGCTGCGGCGATCACTGCCGGACTGGCCGCGGTCTGGATCTGCACGGTCTTGGCAGGAATATCGATGCGCAGTGTTGCTGCCGGGTCGAGAGCAGTCACGGTTTTGGTAATCACGCCGGCGCAATGATTACAGCTCAGATCTTCAATAAAAAATTGCATGATGGTGTACTCCCTGGTGAAATGGACTGGCTGCACTGCCTGACCGGCTGGGGCCGGCGCTTTTGGTATGGATGAATTTCAGTCATCGAAATGCCCTATTAGGCACCATTGTCTTGATCTTCGTCATGATACGCGACAAGAATTCGGTTCAACCGGTGTCAGAATTCAACGATAATGCGGTTCCGCCACGCACTTTGCAAGTGACAATCATTTATGGCTTTATTGATAAAAACAACCCGGGCGCTGGCACTGGCTGGCGCATGCACATTTTTGTTGACTGGCCATCTTGGGGAAGTTCAGGCTGCCGACGACGTTGTCAGCAGCGCCCCTGAACTGGCGCTGCCTGACCAGGACAACTGGGCCGTGCACGGTCAGATCACCAACATCACGCAGCATCATGCACAGTTCAACTCACCCTACAGTGGCCAGCAAAGTTTAATGCCTGACCCGTCGACCCAGGAAACCACCGATGCCACGCTGTTTGTGGGCCGGCGGCTGTGGGACGGCGCTGAGCTCTGGGCCAATGTGGAGGCCGACCAGGGATTTGGCTTCAACAACACGCTGGGTCTGGCGGGATTTTCCAGCGGCGGTGCCTACAAGATTGGTGCCAATAAGCCTTATTACCGCGTGCCCAAACTGTTTGTGCGCCAGACGGTCAATCTGGAAGGCACTGCCAGCGCTACCGAAGGCGGCCCGAATCAGTTCGCCGCCAGCACCAGCGCCAACAATATCGTCCTTACCGCCGGTAAATTTTCGGTTACCGATATGTTTGACACCAACAGTTACGCCCATGATCCGCGCGCCGATTTTTTAAACTGGGCGGTGATCGATGCCGGCACCTATGATTACAGCGCCGATCCCTGGGGCTACACCTGGGGTGCGGTGGCGGAATGGACGCAGAGCTGGTGGACACTGCGCGCCGGATTCTTTCAGCTCTCCCCGGTACCTAACGGGAAAATCGTGCGCGTTAATTTTGGCGGCTATTCGGCCGATCTGGAATGGGAGTCGCGCCATGTCTGGGCCGGTCATCCCGGAAAAATCAAACTGCTGGCCTGGATTGATCAGGGCAAAATGGGCAGCTATCAGGATGCCATCCGGCTGGCTATCCAAACCGGCAGCGAGCCGAGTACTGCGCTGGTGCGCCGTGACAGCGCGCGGCCCGGGCTGATTGTGAATGCCGAACAGGAATTGTCCGCTGACGTCGGCGCATTCCTGCGCGCCAGCGCCAATCGCGGCGATAAGGAAACCTACGAATTCACCGACATCAACCAGTCGCTGTCCGGCGGCGTGCTGATCAAGGGCAGCAGCTGGCAGCGCACTGACGACGACGTTGGCGTGGCCGTGGCCATGAATCGTCTGTCCGGACAGGCGCAGAATTATTTTGCAGCCGGTGGCCTGGGATTATTGATTGGTGACGGGCGTCTCAACTACGCGCCAGAAAAAATTCTGGAACTGTTTTATGCGGTGCAGGTTATTCCCAATATGACGGCGACGCTGGATTACCAGCACATCACCAACCCGGCCTATAACCAGGACCGCGGCCCGGTCTCGATGGTCGGCCTGCGGCTGCACGCCAGCTTTTGACCAGTTCAACTACGTATTTCTAACAAAGATCGTTCGCGCTAAAGTTCCGCCCCGGTTCCATTCGTTTCGTATTCTGACGATGCGACTGGGTGTCGATAATTTCAGCAAGGAGCAATCAATGTACCCTTCATCCAGCAATTCGAGTTCATCCAGTTCATTCAGTTTGTCCAGTTCATCTATGCCAGCTGGCTCAACTACCTCAACTACCTCAATTTCATCCACGATCAGTCCTGATCCGCAACTGGCAGGTCGTGTTACTAAACCTCCGTCGCCGCATGTACTGAACAAGGCCGGGGCGATGGAGCGCGGCAATCTTGAAAGCCGCGTTGCGAAAGGGCTTGCTCTGGTGATGGTTGGACTGGGCGTCGCTGCAATGTTCACAGGGTTTGGCATCCCTGCGGGAGCCGTTCTCATCGCCTGTGGCGGGCTTTTGTTTGGCGGCAGTGTTGAAGCAGACATGAGGTGGAGTATCGCATCGGCTAACGGGAAAAACGGCAGCTTAAATGTGGTGACCTACGACTTGGGTGGCGGGTTCACCGATTTCAGGCAACTCTGCAGCTATCTCAATGTGGATAAAAGCTGGATAACCGATCCAATGTACCAGGACGCCAGGGGGGCAACCGCAGCATTGATCATCGATCTGGTTCAAACCGGCAAAGCAGATATTCTGACGCTGCAGAATATTACCAGCGGAGATGGGCTCATCAAGAAGCTGACTGACCAGGGGCTTTCAGTGATCCATATCGGAAGTCCCGATGATGACTGCGCCATTGTGCTCGATCCCAAGCGATTCTGCGAACTCGAGAGATTCTGCGCTGCTGATTCTGGACTGGAAACTGTGCTGGTCGTTGCCAGGGACAATCGCTCTAAACAAACTTTTTTGTTCGGGTCCGCACACATTCCATGGATGGATCTGACTCAAAACAATTTCGCGAGCAGAGCAAATAAATACATTGAAGATCTGGTGACGGAAATGAATAAACTGTCTGCCAGATATCCCGGAATCATTCGCGTTCTTGGTGCTGATATGAACGGCAATCCTGAAAAGTGGCGTGCACCATTTGACGCGCTGAAAGCGGAGGGCTTTCATTTGCATCGAACCGGAGCAATAACGGCGGTTGGTTCGCCGCAGCGGGATGGTTCAGAGAGGGAAGTCGATTTCATCTTTACTGGATTCAAGGATTACCCAACCTGGCTGGACTGGCTCTTCGGCACAATGAAGAAAGTACCGATAATTGAGGCCCAAACTACTACCTTGATGGATATCAGAGAACGTGCAGAGATGTCTGATAGCGCTTCAAATCATGTTCCGGTTAACGCCAAGATTGAATACATTTACAATCAACCTGCTACGCCAGCGGCCACATGACGGTGGAAAATTAATCCGTCGTCCGGACCTGTTTTTTTCCGCCGGCATCTTAAAATTCTCCAAAAACCCACACAATGCCCGATCAGGGCATTGTGTTTATTGATGCCCGACGTTACGCTTGCCGGGCGTTTCGGTGGGCGAGAGCAGTTGATCTGGGCTGATAAGCTGGTACCCCAGTTTTTCCAAACGTGTCAGAAGAATGAACCAGGACTGTTATTGTCCCGTTTAGCGCCGCCATCCGCGACGCCACGCTCTGATGAGCACTGATTCAGACCTGTATTGTTCCGTTATTGTTGGTACTTCCATTTTTTAGTCCACCGGAGACAGCCATGCCCCAGGCCAGGTGTTTGTTGTTATTGATTTATTGAATTGCTGGTGCAGGGCGGCTTCACACCAGTCGAAGCGATCCGCATCGCCGCGCTCAATGGCGCGATTTATGAGGGCAGACAGGACAGCATAGGTTCCATCGCGCCAGGCAAAAACGCGGATCTGGTCGTGATGAATGGCGATCCTTCCCAAAACATCGAAGACATGGAAAATACCGAGATCGTGTTCAAGGATGGTGTTGGCTATGATTCGGCCAAATTACTGAAATCGGTGGCCGGACGCTTTGGCCAGTATTGAACTGCGCCGCTGCATGCAGCCAGAACGCAGGCTGGGTAAAATTCCGGTTTTAATATTTTATCTTGCAGTACAAGACCAAAACTGGTCGTCAGCATACCTTTACCTTTTTACCGGGGCACGCACATGGCAGAACTGGAAGTAGCAAAACACGCCAAACAGGCGATTCACATCGCGGCAGATTCAAAGCAGCCGTTCTGGCACAAGTTGCGCGAATTGCTGTTTGAAATCGGCATCATTGTTTTTGCGGTCAGCATCAGTATCTGGCTGCACGGGGTTGGCGAGCATCATCATGAGCAACAACAGGTCAACAATTTTTTATCCGGCCTGAAGCGCGATCTGAACGGCGATCTGGAGCGGATTGATGATGTGATCAGGTTCCATCAGAACATGGATGCCAGTTTTACCTACCTGCGCAATCTGAATCCGGCCGAACCGGTAGATCCGGCAAAATTTGATGCGGCCTATGCCAGAATATTTTCCAGCACGATGTTCAGGCCCGAAGTGAGCCGCTATGAGGGATTCAAATTAAGCGGCAAGCTGATCAATATTGAGCATGACGAACTGGTGGAACAGATTCTGTCGTATTACCACACCCAGTGGCCGCTGCCGCAGGAGCAGTACTGGCTGTCGCGTCGCAATAAAATGATCACTTATCTGGAGAGTGCCGAAGAGAAAGGCGATGACCGCGATATGCAGGTGAAACTGATTACCTCGCCCAAGGGGAAATACATACTGAAGTATATGGTCACCAACGACGAGCTGTACGGCGTCTACCACCGCTTTTCCGACATGGCAAAGGACA
>Ga0209067_10002498_pt1 | contig 10849 bp, 6 predicted proteins | sample ColStrG_CSR_2013_FD_187199 | JGI IMG/M metagenome (GOLD analysis project Ga0209067, IMG submission 187199) | Freshwater sediment microbial communities in response to fracking from Pennsylvania, USA - Cold Stream Run_MetaG_CSR_2013 (SPAdes)... | ecosystem: Environmental > Aquatic > Freshwater >... | reverse complement strand
TTTATTATTAAGGTTTTCTTACCTGAATCTTCCTAAATATAAAATTTAATTTACCTTTCACTAAACAAAAATTGACATGATCTCACGCAGAAACTGGCTTCGGTCCCTCGGCCTATCGGCCTTCGCGCTTCCCGCCCTCACCGGCTGGGGCAATCCCCGGTTGCAGGAAGAAGAAGGCTTGCCGGCGCCCGATGATCCTGATTTCTGGCAGCGCGTGCGGGCGCAATTTCCCCTCGATCGCGACAAGGTATTCTTCAATCCCGGCACCGTGGGCGCCATGCCCAACGTGGTGGTGCAAAAGATGACTGCGCATCTGAATTACATTGCGGCTTCTCCGGCCGACTGGGGCTATGTGGATGACAACAAGGAAGAATTCATCAGCGGATACAACAACCTGATGGGCTTGCGCACGAAAGTGGGCCGGTTAATCAATGGCGGGGCCTCTGAAATTGCCATGACCGACAACGTGACCAACGGCATGAGCTACGTGGCCAATGGTCTTACCCTACAACCCGGCGACGAGGTGCTCACCACCGACCAGGAGCATTCGGGCGGCAAGTCGGGATTTCTGCTAAAGGAAAAGCGATATGGCGTGGTGTTCAAGACGGCTGCTGTGCCCAAGCCCGCGCAACATCCGCAGGAAGTGTACGATATAGTGGTCAAGTCCATGACGCCGAAAACGAAAGTGCTCATGCTGTCGCACATGATTTCTGGCAGTGGTGCCATCATGCCCGTAAAAGAGCTGTGTGCCGAGGCACGCAAACGTGGCATCTTTACACTCATCGACGGCGCACAGACGGTGGGGCAAATCCGCGTTGACGTGCAAGACCTGGGGTGCGATGCTTACGCGGGATGTTTCCACAAATGGATTGGCGCACCGGCCGGCACCGGATTCTTGTATGTGCGGCCTGAACGCATGAAAGATATTTGGACGACCATTGCCAGCGGTCGTTGGGACAACCATGAAGACGAGGGTTTTCGATTCACGCAGCGCGGCACAGGAAATTTCCCGGTCCTCAAAGGTCTGGAGGCTGCACTTGATTTTCACTTTGAATTAGGCCCAGATCGGGTTTACGAACGGATTAAATTTCTGGGTGCGCGGTTGCGGACGGGGTTGGCCAAAAGTAGCAAGGTTCGATTTTTTTCGCCCGCCGATGAGCAAATGTGCGCAGGGATCACGGTCTATAACATTGAGGGGTGGACGGGCAAAAAGCTTCAGGATGCCTTTTGGGAAAGCGCACGCATGCGACCCCGCGCCCAAGGCGATGTGTTTGGCGTGCGGCATTGCACGCACATCTTCAATTCAGAAGAAGAGATCGACAAAGCCGTTGCCTTGGTGCTGAAGTGGTCGGCGTAATGTCAATCGAATTCCATTCCTGAAGTAGGATCGTATTTGTGGTGGAGAATGGCGTCGGCAATTTTTGTAATTGGTTCCCAGCGAATCTGCCTATAATACACTTCTGCTCCTTCCGATTGAAGTTGAATCTTACCCTCTCGTAGCGGTATCAGTTTGCCGTCGTGCCACCGCGAAGAATGGTATAGAATCATATTCACCTGTCCGTTCATCATGTGAACGGTTGTGTCGCCCAGGCAGTACAAGTCAATGGTATTCCATTGGCCGGTGGGTAATTCGCTGTCGGGCATTTTGATGACCTGTCGACCGAGGGAGCTCTTTTCATTGAAGGTCATTCGCTTGCCGGCCGGGTCGTAGATATATCCTTCGCCGCGAACGGATACGGGTACTTCGAAGGAGCCGCCAGCAACACCCCAATAGTCGCCACAGTCGCCCTCTTGCACTTGAAACTCTTGCGAGCGCATCCAAAACCCAGCGTCGGCACCATGCGGTCCCCCGGCGTGATACAGTACGCCGCTGTCGCGCTTTTTGTCTTTGCGCGGATTTGATTTTTTAATGCCCCATTTAAACTGAAGTTGCAAATGAAAATTTTTCAATTCTTGGGCAGTCGAAACCCCGCCGAAGGCTTCTCCGGAAATGCGGATAGCAGGTTGTCCGTCTACTTCCACCACGCGAAAAACTTGAGCACGATCTTGATTCAATCCCGGCACGCGGGTGGAGTCAAAACGTTGGGCCAAGCTGTCATACACGGGACCGAGATAGGTATCCCATCCGGCAAGGTCCTTGCCATTAAAGAGCGGGTGCCAGCCGGTAGGCGTGGAGCAGGCGCTCATACAAATCATTGCGGCGATCAGCCAGTTTTTATTTTGCATGCGATGAAGATACAACTTTTGTCTTCATTTGGCGAGTTTGTTTGTTGCCGTCCGACGGCGGTCGGCAGTATTTCCTAATTTTGCCGTCATGCAGTTTCCCGTCGAGGAGGTCGTTCCCGAACTAAAGTTACGTTTGCAACAATCGCCGATTGTGATTCTCCAGGCCCCTCCCGGCGCCGGCAAGTCTACGATCGTGCCCCTGCGCCTATTGAAGGAGCCCTGGCTCGCGGGCAACAAGATTATCATGTTGCAGCCGCGTAGGCTCGCAGCCCGGTCAGTGGCCATCCGCCTGGCGCAACTGCTGGACGAGCAACCCGGCGAGACGGTCGGGTATCGCGTGCGATTTGACAACGTCGTCGGCAAGAATACGCGAATCGAAGTAGTCACGGAAGGCATTCTCACACGCATGTTGCAAAGTGACAATGCTTTGGAAAATGTTGGCCTGGTTATCTTCGACGAATTTCACGAGCGCAGCCTCCATGCCGATTTAGCTCTGGCGTTGTGCCGCCAAACACAGCAGTGGCTGCGTCCCGATTTGCGGCTGCTGATCATGTCGGCAACCTTGGACGGAGAAAAAATTTCTGCCGCGTTGGGCAACGCGCCGGCCGTCACCAGTGCAGGTCGTCAGTTTCCCGTTACCATCCGGTACGAGGCGGCAGGAGATGACTCCATTGTGCTGGCCACCTCTCGTATGGTGAAGAAGGCTTTGAAAGAACATCCCGGAGACTTGCTCGTTTTCCTTCCCGGCGCCGGGGAAATCAGAAGGGTGCAAGAGCTCTTGGAGGCCGACAGCCCGGCAGCGATCATCTTACCATTGTATGGCGACTTGCCCTTTCAAAAGCAGCAACAGGCGATCTTACCTGACCCCTCCGGCCGCCGCAAAATTGTGTTGTCTACATCGCTCGCTGAAACATCGCTTACCATTGAAGGAATTGCCATCGTAATCGACAGCGGCTATGCGCGCGTGCCGCGGTTTGATCCGCGGTCGGGATTGACCCGTTTGGAAACCGTGCGTGTCACGCGCGATGCGGCTGACCAGCGGGCTGGGCGAGCAGGTCGCCTCGGACCGGGGATCTGTTATCGACTTTGGCCAAAGGCGACCCATACACACTTGGCTGACGCACGACAGCCGGAAATACTCGAAGCCGATCTGGCACCACTGATGCTTGAGCTGTTTAGCTGGGGTGCATCGTATCAGGAATTGAATTGGATCACAAACCCGCCGGCAGGGGCGGTAAGCCAAGCCACCGATTTACTGAAAGTGCTGGGGGCAATTCACCTTAACAAAATCACGGAACGCGGAAAAGAAATGCTTCGGTTGCCGACGCACCCCCGACTCGCCCATTTGCTTCTCCAGGCCGACTCCCGCATGGAAAAACTATTGGCGTCAGATATCGCGGCCCTGCTAGAAGAACGTGACCCATTTCCCAAAGAATCGGGAGCGGACCTGACGTTGCGAATTGAATTGCTTCGGCGATGGCGAGCAGGCGAACGCGTGTCGGCCGACCATGGCGCACTTGAGCGAATCGAGCGCAATGCCGCCGCCTGGCGTCGCATTTTCAAGCTGGAAGTTGACAATGGGTTGTTTGCCGACGAACAGGTGGGCAAATTGTTGCTGGAGGCTTACCCGGAACGGATCGCACGCCAGATTGACAAGCTTGGATTGCGATACAAACTGGCCAACGGCCGAACGGCCAAACTGCCTGATCACGATGCGCTTGCGCAGAAGCTTTGGCTGGTGGTCGCAGAAATGGATGCCGGAAGCAAAGAGGGGAAGATCTTTCTGGCCGCGCCAGTGCATGAGTCCGACCTCATGCCGCTGGCCACCGAACGACAATCGGTGGAATGGGATCACGCCCGCGGCGTGCTTAGCGCCAAGGTCGATCGCCAGGTCGGCGGTCTGGTATTGTCGTCGCGCCCGATTGCGGCAGTCGATGCGTCGTTGCGAATTGCCACCCTGTGCGCGGCGTTTCGTGACACAGGTTTTTCCCTGTTGAACTGGGAGGAGGAGCAACAGCAGGTGATGGCGCGTTTGCTCAGCCTTCGTGCTTGGCGCCCGACCGAGCCCTGGCCCGACGTCAGCGAAGACGCCCTGCGCGGCACGGCAGAGACATGGCTGGCGCCTTATCTGGTGGACGTGTACAAGCGAGCCGATTTTGAGAGATTGGATGTTCCCGCTATGCTAATGAGTTTGTTGCCGGGCACGCTCCGGCAGAAATTTCAAACCCTCGCACCCGAAAAGTTGGCCGTGCCCAGCGGCTCCATGATCCGGCTAGGCTACGCGGCCACAGGTGAGCCACCTGTCATGCAGGTTCGTCTGCAAGAGGTATTTGGCTTGCTCGAAACGCCGACGGTGAATGAAGGACGCACAAAGGTGATGTTGCATTTGCTATCGCCCGGTTACAAGCCCGTGCAGGTAACGCAGGATTTGAAAAGTTTTTGGACGACGACCTACCATGAGGTGCGCAAGGAGTTGCGGATGCGATATCCCCGTCATCACTGGCCAGAGGATCCATGGACGGCCGAAGCGGTCAGGGGTGTGAAACGAAAAAGCTGATCACTAATGTAGACGTTACCCAAGACAGTCTTGACGTTTTATTCTGATTCACCAAGTAATTTCAAGTCAACCCTTGTGAAGGGAATTTGATCGATTAATTCAATTTGCCTTTGGCATCAGTTTGGTTGCAATTTCAGCACCATCTCTAATTTCTTCGCTCGCTGTTCGCACCAATTGGTCACCCACCTTGACGGGGCCAAAAATCTCAACCATCCCGTTCGATTCCATTCCTTTCTTTACGTCCACCCATTCTGCCTTTTGGTTCGTCACGCGAATGACGAAAACTTTTTCAGTTGAGTTCACCAGCGCCGAATGCGGCACAACCAGTGTGCCAGCCGTGTTCAGGGCAATACCAACTTCGGCGATCATGCCCGGCAGCAATTTCTTGTTGGCATTGTCTACATCCATCTCAATGCGCTGTGCCCGAAGTCGCTTGTCCATGGCCCCGGCCAGGCGTTTGATTTTTGCTTTGAATTTTTCGCTTGGGTAAGCGTCAACGCTAAAATTAATTTCATCACCCCGATGGAGATAGCTGGTGTAGGCCTCTGGAATGTACACCACCAGACGTAATTGTTTTTGTTCATTAAGCGTGAACATGGGTTGGTCGGAGCCTTTACCGGAAGGTCCCACATACGCGCCCAGGTTCACGTTGCGGGCGCTGATGACGCCATTGAATGGCGCGCGAATTTCCAGATAACTTTTCATGACGGAAATCTCTTTTTGTGAAGCCTTCGCCGCTTCCAACTGGGCGTAGTCCGAATTGCTCCGCCCCAGGGCCTGATCCAAATCATTTTGAGAGATGGTGCCCGGTGTCTTGCTCGTTTCGAGCAGCCGGTCGTAGTTGGCTTTGCTTGCCTTGTAAATGGCCTGCAGCGAAGCCAATCTGGACTCTGCCGCCGCCAGTTGCGACGCAATTTCAGGAGCTTCCATCAATGCGAGCAGTTGACCCTCCGTCACTTCTGAGCCTACATCGACATACAACTGTTTGGTAAAGCTGCTCACCTTGGCATACAAATCCACGTCGCGGAATGAGATCAACTCGCCCGGTATTCTTACAAATGAATTGATTTGTCCTTGACCCAGTTCAAATACTTCCAGCACCACCGGATTGTTTTTTTCGTCCGCTTCCGGGTGAGCCGGCTTACAACCGGAAAACAATGACGCGCCGGCCAACCACACGGCGATGCCGGTGTTGAACAGGGGATTTCTAGCTTTCATGCAACGATGGAATAAAGTGTTTGCTTTCTTTGTCTTCCGGGTCAAGCGACACCGATTCGATTGATGTCTTTTGCTGCACCCACGAGAAGACCAATGGTAAAATAAATAAGGCGGCAAAGGTAGAGGCAATCAAACCGCCGATCACCGCTCGCCCCAGTGGCGAGGCCTGGTCCCCTCCTTCGCCGAGGCCGGAGGCCATCGGTACCATGCCAACGACCATTGCCACAGTAGTCATCAGGATTGGTCGGAGACGCAAGGCGGCTGCCTCCTGCGCCGATTCCCATGCATCGCCGTTGTGAAGCCGCAATTGTTCGGCGTTGGTGATGAGCAACACGGAGTTGGCGATTGACACGCCCACCGACATGATGATGCCCATGTACGACTGCAAGTTCAAGGTGGAGCCGGTGGCCAACAACATCAGCAAGGCGCCCAGCACCACGGCTGGAATTGTAGCCAACACCACCAGCGAAACTTTGAACGATTGAAAATTGGCTGCCAACATCAAGAAGATAACCACAATGGCCACCGCCAATCCCGACTGAAGACTGTTCATCGTCTCGTCGAGCACCTGCGTGAGTCCCTTGGCTTCAAGAGTCAGTCCGCGCGGAAGTTTCCCCACGGCTGCCATCGCTTTTTGTACATCGGCACTGGCGGCGCCCAGGTCTTTTTTGTGCAGATTGGCGGTCACGGATAAAAACGGGATCGCGCCGAGGTTGTCGTTCTCTCCGTACGTGGTGTCGCGGCGGATGGTTGCCACGTCTCCCAGCATGGGCCGTAGTGAATTGCGCAAGACCGGGATTTCAGCAATTTCGCTGATGGAGTTCATTTTATTTTCAGGTATTTCCACCTGCACGCTGTAGGTCTGTGATGACTTTTCGTCTACCCAGACACTTTTTTCTGTGAAGCGTGACGAAGACGTGGAAGCGATCAACGACCGTGAAATGTCCTGCACATCGACGCCCACTTGCGCCGCCCGCACGCGGTCGATGTCGATGTTGATGGCCGGGTAATTGACTGGCTGAGCCAGCTGCACGTCGCGCAGGTACGGGATCTTGTTGAGTTGCGCGATAATTTTGTTGGCGTACACTTCGTTTAGCCTTTTGTTTTTGCCAATGATCCGCACCTCAATGGGCGTGGGCGATCCCTGACTCAAGATTTTGTCAGTCAACTCGAAGGGCTCAAAGGAGACTTTCACGTCGGGCAACACCGTTTTGATTTTATTCCGAAATCGCTCCTTCAGATCTTCCAGATTTTCATGATAGTCTTCTTTGAGATTCACCTGCAACACGGCCTCCTGCGGCCCGCTCATGAATAGATAAATGGGGCTGGACGAGAACAATCCGGGATGTTGTCCGACAAAGGACGAAGTAACGGCAATGTTTTTTTTGCCAACGAGTTCTTCGAGCGCCTTTAACATCTTTACCATCTTGAGTTCCGTGCGCTCCAGCCGCGTACCGTCCTTCGAGCGCATGCGCACCTGAAATTGCCCGCTATTGACTTTAGGCAATACATCCCGTCCGATGTTGGTCAGCAAAAAGACAGCTAGCGTCGACACGATAACCACGTAGCCGATAACGATCACTTTCCGGTACCCGACAATTCGCTTCAAGAACCGCATGAAGCGGTTGCGGAATCTTTCAAACGGGGTCAGTTTTCCCGCATCTTTTTCAAAGAGCATCTTCTTTTGATCCCATGTATCTTGTTCTCCTTTGAGCCCTGCCTCGGCAAACTCTTCGGCGTCTGTTTTCTCCTTACCATGATGACCCTTCATCAGCCAGTTGGCCATGATGGGTACGAAGGTTTGCGCCAGCAGGTACGATGTGATCATCGAGAAAGCAATGGCCATCGCCAGCGGCAGGAACAAGGCGCCGGGAATACCGGTCATGGTAAATGCCGGCGCAAACACCGCCAGGATGCAAAACAGAATCAAGAGTTTCGGAAATGCAATTTCCTTGCAGGCATCCCAAATCGCTAACGATTTTGGTTTGCCCATGTCGAGGTGCTGGTGAATGTTCTCAATGGTGACAGTTGATTCGTCCACCAAAATCCCGATCGCCAGCGAAAGTCCGCTCAGGGTCATGATGTTGATCGTCTGGCCGAAGATCGAAAGAAACAATACGCCTGAAATCACGGACGCCGGGATGGTCAGGATGACAATGAGTGCGCCACGCGCGTCACCCAAAAACAACAACACCATCAGGCCGGTAAGCAATGCGCCGATAATCCCTTCGGTCATCAAACTTTTGACCGAGTTGATGACGTACACGGACTGGTCAAATTCATACGAAAGTTGAACATCTTCAGGCAAGAGGGCCTGAAACCTGGGGAGTGATCTTTTAAGATTCTGCACCACCTCCCAAGTGGAGGCATCGGCAGATTTGGTTACAGGCAAATACACCGAACGTTTCCCGTTGACGAGGGCATAGCTCGTGGTGATGTCGGCGCCGTCTTCTACCACCGCCACGTCGCGCAAGTAAACGTTGGCGGCTGTACCTTTAAACAGAGGGATGTTTTCAAAATCTTTGATGGCCCTGATCGTAGTGTTTGTGGGTGTAAAGTAGTTGTAGTCGCCGATCCGGACGTTGCCCGAGGGCGATGTTTGGTTGTTGATACGCAATGCCTCCACCACCTGGTCGGGGGTGAGGTTGTGGGCGCGGAGCCGCACAGGGTCCACTTTGATCACAACTGAGCGCGTGTTGCCTCCAAAAGGGGCCGGCGACACTAGGCCAGGAATGGATGTGAAAGACGAGCGCACGTATACATTTGCCAAGTCCAGCAACTCGTTGTTTGAGCGGACCTTGCTGCTCAGCACCAATTGCCCGACAGGCAAGGTGGAAGCATCGAATCGGATGATGAACGGCGGATTGCTGCCGGCTGGAAATACCGCCTGTGCGCGGTTGCTAAAGGCCGACACTTCGGCTGCGGCCTGCGCCATGTTGGTGCCTTCATAAAAAGAAAGTTTCATCAGCGTGAGCCCCTGAATATTCCGGGTTTCAATGCTTTTCACGCCCGACACATACAACATGAGGTTGACATACTGTTTGCCAAAGAATGCCTCCATCTGCGAGGGCGAGTAGCCGCCGAAGGGATGGGAGAGGTAGATCACCGGCAAATTGAGCGAAGGAAAAATGTCTATCTTGATTGTGCGAATGGCGTTCGCGCCAAAGAAAAGGAGTCCGGCCACCAGCACCAAAATGGTGATGGGCTTTCGCAAGGCAAATCGAATTAAATTCATAGCCGTCTATTGTGCCTGTTTAATAAACAAATCGAAATCTCCCGAGGCGGCTGCTTTTTGGAGTAGCGATTGCCATAGGTTGATGTAGGCCACGTTCTGGTCGGCTTCCGCTCGGTTGAGTGTATAAAGCGCTTGTTGCAATTCGACCATCGTGGCCAGTCCGTTTTTGTACAAGACACTCTTTTGGAGGTACGCGTCACACGCAGCTTTGTATTGCAGGGGTACTTCCAACACCGCCTGCAAGCTGTTGTCGATGCGCTGGTCGGCGAGGATCAGTTGGTCGTGCAATTGGGTGTTGATAAGGTCGTATTCATTTTGATAGGCTGCAGAAAGGAAACGCTGCGCATTCACCTGTTGCCTGATTTTGGGCAAGCTCATGACGTTCCAGGTGAGCGACACACCCAGTAAATAATTACTTCGGCTGGGCGTCACGCCGTCCGAATAACGGCCGGAATAATTCTGCTGGGCGCTCGGCAGGTAATTATAGTTAAATCCGGAGCCGCGCGTTTGCAGCACACTGAAGAAATTGAGCCCAGGTAGGATGCTTCGTTTCAAATAAGCAGCAGCCTGATTACTAACTTCCAGGCGACTTTTATAAAACCGCACCTGCGGGTTGTCTGTAATGTCGGCGCTCGTATTAAACTCGGCTGGAACCTTCGTGAGGAAAAGGGTATCCAGCACAAAGGGATCGGGGGCCACTTTTAAGTATTGCGCCAGTAAATTGCGGTTTTGTTGCTCGTTGTTGCGCGCATCCAGCAAGGTGAGCCGTGCCCTGGATACGTCAGCGTTGGCCAGCGACGAGTCCACGCCCGCGTTGAGCCCCGTCTTCGCGCGCGCGCGTACGGTTTTTTGAATGAAGATCGTGCGTTCCAGATTTGCCTGCGCAACCCGCATCAGCCGTTGGGCAATGAGCAAATTGAGATAAGCGCTCGACACCCGCACACTGTGAATGAACTGTTCCTGGGTGAGATCAGCAGAATCGCGGTCGGCCTGTGTGCCCGACAATTTTATTTTTGAATGCAACCGGCCAAACGAGAAAAATTCCCAATTGACCGTTGCCAGATACATGGCGCCAAAGGCAGCATTCCAGCTTTGCTGATTGGTGACAGGACCGGACGAAGCCACGGCCAACCCTCCGCCGGCGCCGGCGATACCGACCGCACTCAGCGGTCCAAACTGGCTGTTGACTGTGCCGTAATCTTGCTGAACAGACGCGACCAGATTGGGCAAATATTCATTTTTGGTGTTTTGAGTCAGCGCACTGGAAGCGTGATAGTAATTGCGCTTTGCTTGAATCGTTTGATAATTTTTCAGTCCAAGAGAAATGGCATCTAAAAGACGCAGGTTGTTGGCTGACTGGCCGTAGGCGGCCGCCCCCGGCAGGAGACCGAATACCATCAGCAAGCCGCTCAAAATGCGGTTGTGAGGTCTTTGATTCATCTTCGGTAGTGTCGGATAAACCAGTAAACTCGTATTTGACATAAAAAGTTTGCAGGCATGTGGTTTAGGAACAGGCCTCTCAGGCCTTTACATTTCAATAAACTGCAAATTTATTCATTGTTCAACACAAGTTTGATGCATTATTACATTGTTGGCAAGATCGGGTTGGGTGC
>Ga0209067_10002496_pt1 | contig 10855 bp, 9 predicted proteins | sample ColStrG_CSR_2013_FD_187199 | JGI IMG/M metagenome (GOLD analysis project Ga0209067, IMG submission 187199) | Freshwater sediment microbial communities in response to fracking from Pennsylvania, USA - Cold Stream Run_MetaG_CSR_2013 (SPAdes)... | ecosystem: Environmental > Aquatic > Freshwater >... | reverse complement strand
CGCTACACCGCCGCCGAATTCGCGGGTCAGCACATCGGCGGCGGTGTAGCGCTCCCGGTGGTCGTCCTCGAAGTACTTGGCCTTCACCACGCCGTGGGCGTTGATGATGTACATGCCCGGGAACGGCACGCCGTAAGCCATCGTGCCCGGCTCGATGTTGGTGTTGAGAATGCCGAACGCCTTGATGACTTTCGATTCCGGATCGGACAACATCGGGTAAGCGATCTTCTTCCGTTCCGCAAAGTCTTTCAGGATGGCCGCGCTGTCATAGGAGAGGGATGCCACAGCCATCCCCTCATTGCGGAAACCTTCCGCCTGTTGCTGCAGCTCCACGAGCTGACCTTTGCACCAGGGTCACCAGTCGGCCGAGCGGACGAAGAGCAGCACCAGCCCGTTGGGCCCGCGCAGAGTGTCAAACGTGCGCGGCTTGCCATCCTGGTCCACCGCTTCGAAGGGGGGAATGCGGGCGCCGACCGCCGGCCCGGTGGTCAGGTTCTGGTCGGCTTTGGGGACCGGAGCCAGACGTGGACGGTCGTCGGCACACCAGGCCCATGACGCCAGGGCGAGCGCAGTCCCGAAAAGCCAGAGAGATCGCATAAGTAGATTTTGACGCAGCACTGGCTACAAAAGCCAGCCCAGCCCACGTTGGGGCTTTGGATTTATATTGCTCGGGAGCTTACGATGGCATCATGCTTAATCGCGCCGTCTGGGACCACGTGGAAGACCTACGCCGCCAGTTCGCCGGAGCGAGACCGTTCCGGCACGTGGTGATCGAGCCGTTCCTGGAGCCCGGCTGCTGCCAAAATCTGATCGCGGAGTTCCCGGCTTTCGAAGCGCGGCGTGCGCGGAATGAACTGGGCGAGACAGGGCGCAAGGCAGTCGTGCCCGAAATAGCCCGGGTCGGCCCCGCCTACACCGCCTTCGACCGGCTGATGCGCGATCGTGCGTTTCTGGGATTGCTGAGCCGGCTGACGGAAATTCCGGACTTGCTGTACGATCCCGACTATGTGGGTGGCGGCACCCATGAAAACCTGGACGGACAGGAACTCGACGCTCACGTGGATTTCAATTACCACCCCAAGCGCGCGCTGCACCGGCGGTTGAACCTGATCCTTTTTCTGAACCCGGAATGGGATGCCGGTTGGGGCGGCTGCCTGGAATTGTTGCGCGACCCTTGGTCCACCGGCGCCGATGGCTGTAAGGAAGTGGTGCCTCTGGCCAACCGCGCCCTGATTTTCGAAACCACCGAGACCTCGTGGCACGGCTTCCGCCGCATTCAATTGCCGCTCGGCAAACCAATCTCGCGGCGCAGTGTGGCCGTGTATTTCTATACCAAGGACCGCCCGCCGGCCCAGACCGCGCCGGCCCACGGGACCATTTACTATCAACGCCCGTTGCCCGGCCACATCCAGCCCGGCCATACCCTCTGCGAGGAAGATGCCGCCGAGATTCAGACCTTGCTGGCGCGGCGCGACAAAACGATTCAGTTTCTGTATGAGCGCGAACTGAAGTTCGCCGAGGTGCTCGACGGAATTACGAAGTCGCCGTCGTTCCGTTTAGGCCGGGCGCTGACTTGGCCGGTGCGGATGGTGCGGGCGATGGTGAATCGAGAGCCGCTACAGTGACATCAGAAAAGCAATCAACTGCTGCTTCTGCGATTCCGTCAGATCCTGAAAGCTCCGCTCGACGTGCAACGCCTCGCCGCGATGACGCCGGATTGCGGCCTCCAGCGTAAGGGATGCCAGATCGTGCATGAAACGCGCCTTCATTCGCAGGCCCCAAAGCGGTACGGTGCGAAGCTTCTCCGCCGTGTCTTGCGGACCAGCCTGGACAATCCCGTCACCGGTCCCCACATCGTGAAGAAGGAAATCGCTGAACGGGTGGATCGTCTTATTCCCGAGTGCATCAGGCACGATAAATGCGCCGCCGTTCAGCACCGTTCCGGCTGGAGCCGTCGTAATCGATTCCACATGACAGATGTTACATCCGGTGCTTTCGAACAGCTTCTGGCCTGCCTGCGCGGAGGGAGTCGCCGCCAGGGTCGCATCCCGCGGCGGGACCTTGGTCCCTCGCACGAACTGCGCGAAGTGGTCGATATTTGCCATGCCAAGTTCGTCGGGAGTGTCTTCCGGATCGGCCTTCACCTTGCAAACCGTAGTCGTGTCGGCCGGTTTCAGCCGGCTCGTTATCCCCATCTCGTTGAGGTATGCGTCGGCTGAGAAAGAAAGCAAACTGCCATGCTGATCTTTCCAGCCGAACCTGCCAATCCGCGTCTGTCCGGGTGCCTCGAGAATCGGAACTTGGATTGCCTCACCTTTGATCCTGCCTGCCGTGAGATTCGGCTGACTGTTAGCGATGCTCAGAAGCGTATTATCGTCGATCGCCTCCACGAAGCCGTCCCCTAATGTATTCAGTACGGCGCGAAGGGTGCGGATATTCTCCGAATCTGGCACATGTTCTTGAACTTGGGGGCAGATGGCGCGGTCGTTGATGAGAGAACGGCCCGAGATCGTGCCATCCTGGATCGTGACCACCGGGTTTACAAAGTTTCCGTTGTCGTCTTTGTGGCCCACGCGAAGCTCGGTGATCTGGCTTGGCCCGCCGCTGACCGGATTCTGATGACATTCCACGCAAGCCGCGGCATTGAATACCGGACCAAGCCCGAGGCTGGCATCCTCTCGTTTTTCAAATACCTGTTGGTCGCGGACAAAAGTGTCCCCGGTAGGCTCGGCAATGCCATTGCTGGAGCTTTGCGAACCGGCTCTCTGCGTCTGCAGGGTCGGCGTATCGAACCCAGCAGGTGCTTCGGCTGGGCCCTGTTGAGCCCCAGCGTACCAATCGTAATCAAACACGCACATAGAGATCGAGCAATGAGAAATACCTTCTTGGACGTCACTAGAGTAACCCTCCTGCCTGGGGCCTTGCGGAACATCTCTGACCTTTGGCTCACTAACCAGGACACCAACCACGATCGGAATATTCCCGGCAGGACCACACGAAGCGAGGAATTTACACTGGAGCAGCAGCGGTGCGGTTCGCGGCGGTATCGACGGCCGCGCTGATTCCGGCCGCTCGGGGCTCGAACATCGCGCAAGATAAAGCGTGCGCTACCTATCAATAAACTCAATCCCCCTCATAAAATCTTTCGCTTTCCTTTTGCCCTTGGGGTGCGCAAACATGGATACTGGCTGTTTATACCCGGAGGAGCCGATTGCAATTCTCGTCTTACCAGACCGAAGATTTCTACGATGAGATGTTCGAAGACGATGGGCGATGCCGCCCGCACGTCCAGTTGGTGATGGAGGTCATCCAGTCGCTGTCGGACGGGCAACTGCTGCGCTACAAGCACTCCGCCGAGCGTCTCCTGCTCCAGTTGGGAATCACCTTCAACGTGTACGGAGACACCGCGGGCACGGAGCGCATCTTTCCGTTCGACCTGATCCCGCGGGTGATTCCGGCCGGCGAGTGGGATCGCATCGAGCGCGGCCTGAAGCAGCGCGTCCACGCACTCAACGCGTTCATCGACGACATTTATCACGACCAGAAGATCCTCAAGGACGGCGCCATCCCCGCCGACGTAGTCACTTCGGCCGTCTCCTATCGCAAGCAGTGCCATGGTCTGAACCCGCCATGGCGCGTCTGGTGCCACATCACCGGCACGGACCTGGTGCGCGACCGCGACGGCTGTTATTACGTATTGGAAGACAATCTGCGCGTGCCGTCGGGAGTCTCGTATGTCCTGGAGAATCGCGAGGTGCTGAAGCGCATCTTCCCGCGCGTTTTCGAAGGTCTGCCGGTTCGCCCGGTGAACGATTACACCAGCCGCCTGCTGGAGATGCTGGAATCCATCGCGCCCCATCCAACCGGCAGCCCGCGCGTGGTGGTGCTCACACCGGGAATTTATAATTCGGCTTATTTCGAACACAGCTTCCTGGCTCAGCAGATGGGCGTCCAGTTGGTGGAAGGCCGCGACCTGGTGGTGCAGTCGGGTGACGTCTTTATGCGGACCACCAAGGGGCTGGAGCGGGTGGACGTGATCTACCGCCGGGTAGACGACGATTTCTTGGATCCCGAAGCCTTTCGCCCCGATTCGTTGCTCGGCGTCCCCGGCCTCATGGAGGTCTACCGCGCCGGCCGCGTGGCGTTGGCCAACGCCCCCGGCAACGGCGTGGCCGACGACAAAGTGATCTACGCCTACGTGCCAGAAATGATCCGATACTACGAAGGCGCTGACGCCATCCTGCCCAACGTGCCCACCTATCTTTGCTGGCGCGATGCGGACCGGAAGTACGTGCTGGAACACCTGAATGGGCTGGTGGTCAAGTCCGCCAACGAATCGGGCGGATACGGAATGTTGGTGGGTCCGCACTCCACCCGGGAGCAGCAGGAGGAATTCGCGGTCAAGATTCGGGACAATCCGCGCAACTTCATCGCACAACCAACGCTGGCGCTTTCGCGTGTGCCCACTATTGTGGAAGATCACTTCGAGGGCCGGCACGTGGACCTTCGCCCCTACGTTCTTTGCGGCAAGGAAATCTTCGTCCTCCCCGGCGGCCTCACGCGGGTGGCCATGCGCAAGGGATCGCTGGTAGTCAACTCGTCCCAGGGCGGCGGCAGCAAGGACACGTGGGTGCTCGCCGAATCCGCGAATGTTCCGATGGGAGGTCAGCAACAACAATCATGATGCAAGCCAAACCCCTGCTCAGCCGGGTGGCCGATTCGGTCTACTGGATGGCCCGCTACATCGAGCGCGCAGAAAACGTCGCGCGGTTTATAGACGTGAACCACAATCTGACGCTGGATCTGCCTCAGGGTTACCTGGACCAGTGGCAGCCGATCGTGGACACCACAGGCGACCGCGCCATCTTCCTGGAACGCTACGGCCACGCCACGCAGGACAGTGTGATGCGATTCCTGGCCTTCGATCCTGAAAATCCCAACTCCATCTACTCCTGCGTGCTGGCGGCGCGCGAAAACGCGCGCTCGGTGCGCGAAACCATTTCTTCGGAAATGTGGCAGCAGATCAATACTCTCTACCTGCTTATCACCAGCGAGAGCCGGAAGTCTGTGCCCAGTTCCCTGCCCGATTTCTGCCAGAGTGTGCGCATGGCCTGCCACCTGTTTCAGGGCATCACGGACGTCACCATGAGCCACAATGAGGCCTGGCACTTCATCCGGCTGGGACGGAAACTGGAGCGGGCCGACAAGACCACGCGCATGTTGGACGTGAAGTACTTCATCCTGCTGCCGACAGTGGCGGATGTCGGCACGCCTTACGACGATATCCAGTGGACCGCCGTACTGAAATCCGTCAGCGGGTTCGAGATGTACCGCAAACGCTACGGCCGCATCTCGCCCGACCGCATCGTGGAGTTCCTGCTGCTGGATGGCGAATTCCCGCGCGCGTTGCGTTACTGCATTGGGCTGGCCGATCAGTCCCTCCACGCCATCACCGGCACGCCCCCGGGGGCGTTCTCGTGCGCTACCGAACAGCGCATGGGTCTGCTCCGTTCCGAGCTGGATTTTACGCACGTGGAGTCCATTCTGGCTCACGGGCTCCACGAGTTTTTCGACGCCTTGCAGCTAAAAATGAATACAATCGATGAATACGTCCGCAGCGATTTCTTCGGCCAAAAAGCGCTGGCTGCGGGAGCGGCGTAGACAGATAGATAGACAGCCCGACACATGACTTTCTGCCTTGGAATTTCCGTGGAACAGGGCCTGGTCGGCATCGCCGATACACGCCTGGTGGCCGGCAACGAATGCCTGGTCGCCAAGAAGACCGCCAGTTACCAGGGACCCGGCTTCGCATTCTTCGTAATGCATTCCGGCTTGCGCTCGCTGCGCGACAAGATCCTGCTCTATTTCGAAGACGCCTTCGCGCGCGAGACCCTGACGCGCGACCGTCTGTTCAAAGTAGTCAACCTGTACGCCCAACAGGTGCGCCGCGTGGCCGATGAAGATGGCGATGCCCTGCACCGCGCGGAGCTACGGTTTAACGCCCACACCCTGATTGGCGGGCAAATGTCCGCCGATTCCGTACACCGCCTTTACCTGGTGTATCCCGAGGGCAACTGGGTGGAGATCGGACCTGACACCCCATACCAGATCATCGGCGCCTCGGGCTTCGGCAAGCCGATTCTGGAACGCTCACTCACCCAAAGGGATTCGATGCTGTACGCCTTCAAGGTGGGCCTGCTGGCCTTCGACGCCACGCGCCTGTGCGCCGCCGACGTGGATTTCCCCATGGATGTGATCCTGTACTCCAAGAACAGTTTCGAGTTGGTGGAGCAACGCTACGAGCGCGACGACCTGCGCGAAATCTCGGCCTGGTGGCAGGACCGCATGCGCTGCGCCGTGCACGAACTGCCCTCGGAGTGGATCGAGGCGGCGTTTTCCAGGCTCACGGGCGACGCGCTGGTGGCACGGGCATTCTTGCCTGTGTCCGAACCGTAGGGAAATCGATTGCAACCGCATTAAATCCCCCGGCATGCCTGGCGAGTAGACGGACATGGTGTACACCATGCCATCCAAAACCGCGGGACCGGTGGCGCTGAACGAGCCGCGATTCCGTTGACAGTGGTGAACTCGTGCGCGGCGTCGCAGTACGAGTGCGAAGGCGCTATCGCGGCGAAAAACACGGGTTACAGGCGTCGTGTGTTTGCGGAGAGTTGCGGAGCCGCGACTGTTAGGGAGCGGTTGCGTGCTTACCCGTCCAACTCGATTTCCTGGTGCTGCATGCCGGCGTACGGATAGACCGCGACCTTCGGATCGCCCGGATGCAATTCCCGCAATTGGGCGATGACGTCTTCCCACTTGTCGCAGAAGAACGTGCCGGTGCGGTAGTTGTTTCGCATATTGCGCGTCAGGTACTGCGAGTAGACAATCATGTTGACCTTCTTCTGCGGGCCGCCGCGGCCGCCGCCTCGGGCCATGCCGTTGAGGCGCTGCGAGGTCAGGTCGAACTGGGTGGAGCCACTGAGTCCGGCCAGACGATTGTTAAGGTAGTGGACCGGGTCGATGCCTAACGGATGCTGCACCACCAGCACGCCGGTGCCCCCATCCCGCACCGAATAGTTGATCCACAGCCCGCCATGGAATGCCTGGGCGTTCTGCGGATACCCGTTCGCCACCACGATGTCGGCGTCGTGCAGCGTCGGGGTGCAGTACGTTTTGGCGGCTACCCGGACCCCGGCGTGATGCGCTTCAACGATGTCGCCGGCCCAGATCTGAGTCGGTCGCAGGCGGTCGTTGTACATGATTTGCACGGTGTAATCGACCTTCGCCATGCGCGCCGCTTCGATCATGTCCTGCCGCATGTCGTTCTTGAAAATCTTCACCGGTCCGGTCGTCCGGACCTTGGTCAGGATTTGCGTGTGGTTGTATTCCACCGTGGGCAGCGCAGCCAGGCCGGGAAGAACCGCCTTGGCGCCGCCGCCGTAGCCGGCGTCCTGGTGGACCTTGACGCCGCTGATGCAGATCTTGAGATCGGCGCCGAGGAAGGTCTGGTTCAGCAGAACCTTGTTCCCGCGTGTGGTGGTGCCGACTTCCTTCACATTGTCAAACGCGTCGTGGTTCAGCCAGGCATACTTCTTCGCTACCTCGACACCGAGCTTGCGCCCCACTTCCTCCTGCGTCATGGCGCGGTGCGTGCCGAAGGACCCGATGAACAGGATGTTCTCGTCCTTGACACCGGCCGCGCTCAGCTCCGACATCAGCCACGGCGTGACGGCGTAAGCTGGCGTGGTGCGGGTAAGGTCGTCGAAACTGATGGCGACCATTTTCTTCCCTTCGGCGAGTTCGCGCAGCGATTTCGTGCCGATAGGCTGGTTCGACTGGTCAGCGATCTGCTGTGGCGTGAGCACAGGCAGATTGTGTCCCGCCATGTCCATCACGTGGAGATCCCAGCTTTCCGGGAAATCCAGGCGCTCTTCGATCCAGGGCGCGCCGTTGGGTCCTGCGAATTCATGGGTCGGGATGACCACCGATTTCGCAGAGCCTTTCAGTTTCGACACGGCCTTCACCTGAAAGGGCGTTTGCGCCATGGCAGTGCCGATTAGGGGCGTGGCGGCCAGGTACCGCGCACCCATGAGAATCTCTCTGCGGCTTAAGGCTGGGTGGGACATGGGGACCCTCCTTGGTGTAAATGATATATCAAAGTTGTACTTGAGGGCGAACTGAATCTGACGCATGTTGGTCGCGGTCGATCGGATTTGGGGGTAGTTCGACGGCGCCGCCACGTTCGAACTGCCCAAGGATGCGCTAGGTCTGCCCCACTTCACGTGGTGCGGAGCGTTGAACATCTCCAAGTGTAACTAAAGCGCCTGTCTCTCGGCGCTCCGGAAGTCCTTGATGGCCGAGAAGTTGATGTTCACCTGCTTCGGAGAGACCAGGGGCACCTCGTGCGCCCCTCGGTCGCATTGCTGGCAGGCAGGACCGAATGGCTGGCCCGCATCCAATATAATCGTTGTTGGTATTGCCCTGGCGGGCTCCAATATGGAGAAATCAGGGCTACAAGAGTGGCGGAGAGGGTTCCGAACAAGAATAGCACCCGCTCGTAGAGACTTGGCTTGCATGCGGTTTCAATAGGTAATGCATGAATTTCAGAGAACATATCATCGTAACGCTACTGGATAAGGCTCTTATCCGTGGACTGATTGCGATTGCCGGCTTTTGGTTGAATCGGGGGATTGAACGCTACAAGAGCCGCCGTGCTCTGGAGAACGAGCTCGAAAAGCTGCGCGATCAAAAAGAGAATCCAATTCCTGGAATCACAGTTATCGCAGTTCTTTTGGCCAGTTTATCTTCGGCTTCAGATGGACAATGTTGTCTGTGAGCGCATACTTGATCGGGGCGCCAAAGATGACAGAAAGAGGAGCTTGGCCAGGCAGATTGAGAACGGAGTTATCCTGGCGAACCACCGAGAAACTGTCAGATTATAGAAGGGAATATCCACTTGGCCCGGCGCAGATCCGACCCTGTTCGACGTGCTGCTTCATTACATGCGTCATGTGGCGGTATACAGCGCCATTCGGGCCACGGGGGATACGGAAACAGATCCACTGGATGTAGGAGAGCCGTGGCCGAGGAATTTATTCCCAGTCATCGAGGCGGCGACGTTAAGAAAGCAGCGGGAATTAGAGGAGTTATTGAAATCGGCAATTCAACGCCAGGGTTCCCCTAGGCGTCCGCCGCTGCCACGTCGCGACTGTGGTTTTCGAGGTCTCGAAAACCTTTGTGATTGTCAGCGCCACTACAGTCCAAGTTGGTGAACTGGCTCGACGCCCGCCGAGATAGTTTCAATCCGCAGTCGATGGCAGGAAGCCAAAGCAACTCAGGCCAGGAGGCCCGTGCTACCCCGGCCACCGTTCATTCCGAAACGATGGGTTCGGCCACATCCTCGGCCGCCGAGACGAGTTCGCGATGGTGATTCAGGAAACGAACACACGCATTCCAGCGAAGCAACACGTCGTCGTTGCCCGGTGGGCGGAGCGGCTCGGCGGTCTTGAATAGCTGCAGCGCGGTGACGATCCAGTCGTAGACATAGCGGTGCGCGCCGGGACCGCCGCTCTGGTATCGCGCCTTGGCCCTCCGCTCCCACGCGATGCCGGCGTAGTAGGCGCGGTTGTACGGCGAATCGAGTTGCGGCACCGTGGCAAGCGCGTCCGCGAAGGCGCGCGTGTCATGCGGAATCTGGTCGGTCTGCGCCAGAATCAGATTGATCAGCGCCGCCTGATTGCCGGGTTCAATCTGCAGGATGTCGTGACAAATGCTGGCGGCGTCGCTGGGTTCGTTGAGCAGCCGGTAGCGCTCGGCTTTCGCCAAAGCGCCGGCCACGCTGTCGTGTGAGATCGGCTTGAGCGCGAACATGGGACCTTCCTTCTCAGAGGATATTGAGCAGCTTCTTAACCGGGTCAAAAAACTCGTCGACCAACCGCTCCTTCAGCGGGATGATCGCGTTCTCGGTGATGGTAATGAACTCCGGGCAGACCTGGCGGCAGCAGGTAGTGATGTTGCAGTAGCCGATGCGATGTTTGTCCTTCAGGTCCTTAACGCGGTCTTCGGTGTCAAGCGGATGCATCTCGAGGGCGGCGGCATAGACCAGAAAACGCGGCCCGATGAACTCGTCGAACTTGCGGTGCTCGCGCAGCACGTGGCACACGTCCTGGCAGAGGAAGCATTCAATGCACTTGCGAAACTCCTGCACGCGGTCGACGTCGGCCTGTTGCATGCGCCAGGTGCCGTCGTCCGCATCGGGCGAGCGCGGCCGGAAGGGCTTGATCGTTTTCTTGACGCGGAAGTTCCAGGAGACGTCGGTGACCAGGTCGCGAATCGGGGGAAACGCGTGCATGGGCTCCACGATCACCGGCATCTCCAGATTCAACTGGCTGAGGCGCGTCATGCACATGAGGCGCGGCATGCCGTTGATCTCGGCCGAGCACGAGCCGCACTTGCCGGCTTTGCAATTCCAGCGCACAGCGAGGTCGGGCGCCTGGTTGGCCTGAATGCGATGGATCGCGTCGAGCACCACCATGCCTTCATCCACCGGTGTGGCGAAGTCCTGAAATTTTCCGCCGGCCGGATCGCCGCGCCAAACACGGAACAGGGCCTGCTGCGCCATCTATTTCATCTCCTCGATGATCTGCTGGAGTTCCTCGGGAATCGGCGCGAGGGGCCGTTTCTCCACCGTCATGCCCCCATCCGCCGCGCGGCGGACGACGATGCTGTCCTTGCCCCACTCCGCGTCTTTGTTCGGGAAATCCTCGCGAAACTGAGCCCCGCGGCTTTCCTTGCGCAGCAAGGCCGCGCGCGCGATGGCCTCCGAGACATCCAGCATGTTCCCCAGATCCATGGC
>Ga0209067_10002494_pt1 | contig 10859 bp, 6 predicted proteins | sample ColStrG_CSR_2013_FD_187199 | JGI IMG/M metagenome (GOLD analysis project Ga0209067, IMG submission 187199) | Freshwater sediment microbial communities in response to fracking from Pennsylvania, USA - Cold Stream Run_MetaG_CSR_2013 (SPAdes)... | ecosystem: Environmental > Aquatic > Freshwater >... | reverse complement strand
TCGTAGATCCGTCCAAAAAAGTCACCGTATCGCTGGTAGGCGGCGTGAATGGACCGACCGTGGACGAGAACGTCAACGGATTCCCGTAAGTGGGCGTCCCAGCCGTCAGCACTGGCGCGGTAATGGCCACGCAGTTGGCCGCGGTAAACAGACTGTCGGCGGGATTGGGGTCGGCAACGAAGCGGGGCAGTGGCAGTGTGGAACTCGCGGCGGCGCCTACGCCGGCGTTAAAGCTGGGAGGCGCCGGGCCATAGGAGCCATTGACCGTGGCCGTACCGGCTGCAGTAACCGGGCCTTGGACCCACACCACGAAGTCGTAATTCTGCAGTGCGGCAGGGTTGGTGGCGAGCACTTCCCAGGCTGCGGTCGCTGAGCCGTTGGTCACCTGTAATTGAACCGTCGGGACGCCTTCCAGAGTGGTTGTGGGATCCAGAGCGGCGAAGGCCAAAGCGTCATTCTGGATGAGCCGGGCGACGGTACCGGCGGTAGCGGCTGAGGGGTTCCCGCCGGAGTACGTCACATTGGTCGTACTCACGTACACGTTGGCGCCGGGAGGGACGTTATTGAACGTGGCGCGGAAACGGGTGCCAGCATCGGTGAGCCCGACCGTTGCGAAATCGACGGTCGGCGCCGTCAGATTGGGAATATAGAAACCGCTCTCGGAATTGTAGATCATGCCGGGAACGTTCTGCACCACCGGCGCTGGTGACGTGTTGCTGTCCGCGAACGGTGCGGTGGTCCTTGTCTTTGAAGCCGTCCCAAAAATCTCCGCGAATCGCAGCACTCCCACTCGTTGGGTTGTCGAGCAGGGAATCGAGGGCAAACCACCGCTCACCGCGGAATTGTCCGGCGTGCGCACGCTGAAGGTCAACCCGGGCTGAACATAACCCACGGTTGGCGTGGGATTCGAAATCGGGAGCAGGATCGTGTTGCTGACAGCAATCGACGCGATCACCGGGGTGGCGCTGGCATTGGGACCGGCACTCAAGGCAGCCGCATTCGCGCGAATGTTCGTGATGCGGAGAGTCAGCACGTTGCCCGGAGCCCCCGGCGTGTCGATCGGAATCGAAAAAAACGACACTGAGTTTCCGGTGACTACCCCCGGGAATATGTTGGGCCGGCCCGGACTACCGTCATAAGTGGCGAGAGTCCCACCCGTGCTGGTCATACTGCAGATGCCATTGGGGTCGTTGCACGCTAATTGCGTATTGGTGACGCCTGGCAGCGCGGAAGACCCCGGTTCGTCGACGATCAGGAGAGCTTCCGACCACCCATTGGCATAGGTGCGGCTGGTGATCGCCGTGTTCAGGAAAATAGTAATGTTAACGGCAGGCACGGGTGCCCCGACCGTGAGAGCGGCCCCTCCAGTGCAGATCAATGCGATGTCTGTGGTCAAGTCGGCGTGCGACTCGCCACGTAGCTGCCGCGTGCCTGTGACGCTCGTACTGCACGTTAACGGCTGGCCTCCACCTCCGCCGCCTTGCGCGTGAAGGGCAGTGGTGAACCCAAGAAGCAACATCCATGCAGCAATGAAGTGGGACGGCGTGACAGCCTGACTGGACTTGGTTTGGTGGCGAGTCATGAGACTTTAATGTCTGATTGTCTCATTTAGAGAGCGCGAATAGAATGTGGTGTTTTGCAGTACCGCTCCAGTACCGGACTAACTTCGGACTAATTTTCCGGTGCCCAACTCTCGCTTGCCTTACCCGCCAACCACCTCGATGGCTTTCAGGATCACCGGGTCACGCTGGGCTTCCACTTCGTCGCCTTTTTCCACGCCAAAGGCTTGGTTGAAAAGCTCGGTTTTCAGCCGGTTGGAGATGAAGTCGCGCTCGGCCGACCAGTCGCCGATGCCGGGCCGGATCTGCCGGTCGGACAGGAAGGTGCGGAATTGATCGAGGATCTCGCCACTTACTTCGAAATCCGGCGTGATCCGGTGGTTGCGTAAGTATTCGGTGGCGAAGTTAGTAAATGACGCACTGGCATCCAGCACCGCGCGCAGGCGGTTCATCGGCGCCGGCAGAGCCACGATGTCGGGCTGAATTCCGCCGCCGCCGCGCACGATGCGTCCGCTGTCGGTGTGGAATTCCGACTGGGTGTTAGGGTGAGCTGTAGTCGGACCAAGTTCGAATTGGGCGGCATCCAGCGGCTTCTGAATCGAGCGGCCGCTGGGTGTGTAGTAGAGCGCGGTGGTGAGCGCCAGGCCGGTGGACTCGGTGAGCGGGAAGACCGATTGCACCAGCCCCTTGCCGAAGCTAGACACGCCCAGGATGGTGGCGCGGTCATGGTCCTGCATGGCGCCGGAAACGATTTCCGAAGCGCTCGCGGTCCTTTCATTGACCAGGATCGCCAGTTTGAAGCCATACGGTTTGGCGGTTTCCGGCACCGACTCCGAGGTCTCGGTCACCTTGCGTCCGCGCACGGTTACGATCTTCTGGCCGGGGCGCAGAAAGAGCCCAGCCGTCTCGACGGCCGCAGTCAGCAGGCCGCCGGGATTGTTGCGCAGGTCGAGCACCAGGCCACTCAGGCGGTCGCCGCCCAGTTTCTCGATGGCCTCCTTGAGTTGCGGCGCGGTCTTTTCATCGAAGCTGCCCACGCGGATGTAGCCGATGCCGGCCCCGACAAAGAACGCGCGCTCGACGCTGGGCGACTGCATCTCTTCCGGTGTCAGCGTGAAGTGCATGATGGCGCCGATCCCGGGCCGGCGCACGTCCAGCCGAGCCTGCTGCTGGCGCGACTGCTCCAGCAGTTGGGGAAGCTGTTCTACGTCGAGGCGGTTGATGACGTATCCGTTGACGGCAAGAATCTCGTCGCCGGGCGCCAGGCCCGATCTCGCCGAGGGCGTCCCGGGCAGCGTCTGCAGCACGATCACCCGGCCGGGCAGAATCGAAACCACGCTGCCGAAGCCCTTCGATGTGGATTGCTCCATTCGCCTGAGCTGTTCGAACTGGCCCGGGTCGAAGAAAACCGAGTGCGGGTCGAGTTTCTTGAGGAGCCCCGGAATCGCGCCCTGGTAAAAGGCTTGTTCCGAGGAAAAGGGATCGGCTGCGTTCTGTTGGAGAAGGGCGTAGGCGCCGATGACGGAGCGGATCTGCGCGTCGAAGTCGTCGGCCGCCAGCAGAGCGGCGGCGCACAACAAGGTAGCGGTGAGTCGCAACATCAATCGAGCCAGGTTCCGGATCTATCGAGTTGGACGCCGGGAAAATGCTTCGGTTTCAGGACACCTTCGCGGGGGATCCGGAATTGGAGGCTGGCCATTCCCTTTATTCTATCGCGCGAACCGGACGTAACCCCAGCGGCCGGGGACGTGCATGTCAATCAATCCCTGTGGCGACCAGACCCAGTTGTCTTCCTTCTCACCGGCCGGTTTCACGTACTTTCCGTCCACCACATTGGTGCGCCATTCGACGCGCGAGAAATTGACGCGCCACTCCTCGCCGGGGGCCGGACGCGCCACCGGCGCGCGGGAAGCGAAAGCGCTCCAGGGAAAGGCGATTTCCACGCTCCAGCCACGGTCTTGGTCGGCCGGATTGTTGAGGGTGCCATCCACCCAGACGGCGGTGCGCAGACCGGGAATATCCCAACTGTTATCGGCCTTGCCGCCTTCGCGGTAGGGCTTAGGCAGGAAGAGATCCCAACCGGTGTTGAGGGCGTTGATTTCGAATTCGAAGTAGTTGCGGCCGTCGCCGGAGGGGTTCAGGAAGACTTCGAAATCGTTGTCGCGAAAAATGACGGAATCGTGTTGCGTGAGGGTGGCCCAGACGTGCGGCTCTTCTAATTCGGCAGCCACGTAGAAATACTGGTCGTCCCAGAGCATCTTAGCGCGGGTGCGGAACCGGGGGGCAGGCTGGCTCGCGCCTTGAATATCGACGAACCAGTCGGTCCAGGGGGCGGCGCGCCAGGCCGGCTTGTCGAGGTGGCCGTCGATTTGTATGGGAGCGGCGGCACGGGCGCAGGTATAATGCTTGGGCTCGGTCTGAGAATGCGCGGCGCAAGCGGCGAGGACGAGAGCGGCGGTGAGCCGGGCTGCGGACATGCACCCCATCTTATCGCGCGAGGCGAGGCGCCGCGCTCATCCGCCAGACTCGGCGCCTCGCCCGGCATTCAAAGGACCTTTGTAGCTGGTTAGCCGGGGTCGCTGTCATCTTCTTCATCGTCCCCGGAGCCTAGGATGTCGAACAGGCTAGCCTGTGGCTTCGGTGGCACGTAGTCGCGGCCCAGGTCAAGCCGGAGGCGCCCGTGCGGCCTGCCGTCGGGCCAGGAACTGGTCTGTGTCCGGGCGGCATTCTGAGCCAGCCAGTCGCACCGGTTGTTGTCCTCGTGGCTGGCGTGGCCTTTGGTCCAGACCCAATTCGTTTTGTGAACTCCAACCAAACCGTCCAGTTCCATCCACAGATCGGCGTTGCGAACCGGGTGATTCTTCTTCCACCAATGGCGGCGTTTCCACCGGATCACCCACTGCGTAATTCCTTGCCTGACGTACTCGGCGTCCGTCGTGATTTCTACCTCGCACGGCTCCTTGAAGGCTAGCAATCCCTGGATCGCCGCCATCAGCTCCATTCGATTGTTGGTAGTATCGGGATCGTACCCGAAGAGTTCCTTCTTCGCGGCGCCAAATCGCAGGATGCAGGCCCACCCGCCAGGGCCGGGATTTCCCAGACACGATCCATCGGTAATGAGAGATGCCTTCTTCATCGCCCTTTTGAGACCATGATGACAAATGTTTTCATCGTGTAGAAATCGCGCTACGCCGCCGCAAAGCTCAGGGCAATGCCGGCCGACTAGGCTGCTTTCTTTCGCCCCCGTCTTACTGGGGCTTTCGTGCAGTCTCTGGGGACGCGACACTGCGCAAGAAACCGCCGTCCCCTTCCGGCTAGCCGGCGGTTGGCCGGCAATGATCTCTACCGTGCCTGCTCGGTAACCTCGACGAAGCTGCCAGCCAGTTCCGCCGTTGCGTGAAACACCCGGCGCAGTCGCCCTTCAAAGGATTCCAGCGTAATCAGTCCACCTTCCACAACCCGCTCAACCAGCGCGGCCGGAGTACCCCCGGAACCAGGGACAAACTTCATCCCAGGCCGGACGGCTCCTGACCTTGCTGCTCCCCGTGGCGCAGCGAAGGCAACCGCCTTATCGAACATCGCATCGGCGAACTCCGCGGCAATCGGCTGCCCCAGGTGCGCGGCTGCGATTTCCAGCGCCCGCGCTGACAATTGATTTACCGGATCTGAGGCCACGTCCCGAGGCGGACTGATTTCGCGCCACTGGGGTGGAACGGCTTTCGGTACGAAATGGGCTATCCGTTCCGCACCGGCATACACCAGCCCGCCAACCAGCAACCCCGAAGCCAGCCAGAACTCGCGCCGCAGATGCAGGACCGGGAGCCCATCGGGATAAAGCAAGTGCCGCAGCCAGGCGGGGGCTTCCAGGTCTCGCAGTCGCGGCTTGCGGCCTAACAGGAACGACAGAAAAACGTACTCTCGCGTGGGAGCCTGGTCCTGCGCTCGCATCTCCGCCGCGATCTCCCGCTTGGCGAACTCCAGGCCGGGCGCCGCGCCAGCCTGCTCCGGCGCCTTGCGTTCCAGAAACTCCCGTAACAGGCCCATCACTCGGGCGGACTCTTCCGCCTCCAGTTTCTCGGCAAGGAATGCTCTGAGCCATTGCGGCATCCGGCCGTGCCGAAACCACGGCAGCCGCACCAGCCGCGCCAGCGTATTCTCCCGCTCGGCCGCCGGGATCAGCGCCAGCGCCAGATGCAGCGTCAGATTCCACGCCAGCCCCGGATACACCGAGCAAGCCACCAGAAGCCGGTAGCCATCCCGCCCCAGCCAGCCACGCAATTGCCGGTCGAGCGAACGAAGCGCCCGCGCACCGGCTTCCCCCGAGGGCGCCGGACCCTGAAGCCATCGACCCTCGTCTTCCTCCAGTGCCGCTGGGTATGGCGCAGGCGTTTGGTATTGGGACTGGCGAACCACGTCGCTGTTCAGTTCGGCGAGCCCGGCGACGCTCGCTGGCGCGACGGCAAAGCCCAAGTCCGCAAGCTGCTCCCGGTCCTCGGCCGTGCCGGATGTCAAGCTGAGTACCGCGCGTTCGGACCAACGCGCGAGGGCGGGAACCCAAGGCGCCGGTAGCCGCGTGGTCGCGTCGAAGAAACGTCCCGCGCCCGCCACAATCCAGAGTTCATGCCGCGGATGCAGTGCCGCGATCTCTTCCAGCCGTAGCCAGCCCCGTTCCGCGGTCGGCACCTCACACACCCGCGGGTCGCCAGGGAAGGAATACCGATCCAGCCACACCTCGCGCGCCGCCAGCCGATCAAGAAAGCAATTCCAGAACTTCGCCTGTTGGTCCCGCCCGCCCTTGCTCTCGAGCAGGACCAGGTATTCTCGGGCCGCGCGCCGTTGCAAGCGGATCGGCGTAAACAGCCCCGCCCGATCCGCCGTGGCGCGAACCGTCGGCTCGATCGCCAATTGGGAGGTAGGTTCCGGCCGCCGGCGCCGGAGCTCGCGGGCTACTGTGGCAACTTCCCCACCTTGAAACAGTTCGTCTTCCTCCGACCGCGTGTGTACCCGGACCGGTTCGAAATCGAGATGAGTCTCCCATTGGTCGAGGAAGGCTTTCAACTCCTGGTCCCGCCGCCGCTGCCGCCAGTAAGCCAGAACGGCAGCACACAACGGGATAAAGCCAAGCCCAATGCTTACCCAGCGCGGAAAGCGCCTGCTCGGGGCCACCGGGCTAGTCTCGAATTTGAGCACACGCTGCGCGGCCCTGAGTGGCCCGAGTTGGATCGTGTGGAACGCGCCGGGCGCGGCGTGCTCCAGATACGCGGGCTCGTAGTCGGGATGAGTAACCAGCAGACTCAAGGCGGCGGCGGTTCTGGAGACCGAACCAGACTGCACGGTCTCCAAATCCCAGATCCTGGCCGTTGCGTCGCTGCTGCCGGTCGCCACTCGACGGCCGCCCGTTCTAAACGCTACGCCCCTGATCCTATTTCTGTGACCACTCAGAGTCAGGACTTCCTTACCCGTGGATGCATCCCAAATCTTGGCAGTCGTGTCTTCGCCAACGGTCGCCAGCCAGCGCGCGTCCGGGCTGAAAGCTACACCGTAGATCGAAGCTGAGTGGCCGCGAAGAGTTAGGATTTCCGTGCCCGATGACAAATCCCAGATCCCAGCCGTGTCATCGTTGCCCGCGGTCGCCACGGTGCGACCATCGGGGCTGAACGCCACGCTCATCACCCAACCAGCGTGGCCGCGCAGCGTTTGGATTTCTCCACCCGTGGATACGTTCCAAATCTTGACTGTGCTATCGTAGCTGGCGGTCGCCAGCATGCGACCGTCGGGGCTGAAAGCCACGCCACGCACATCAGCGGCGTGGCCGACTAAGGTAAGGGTCTCCTTGCCCGTAGCGGCATCCCAAACCTTAGCAGTGTGGTCATTGCTGGCGGTCGCCAGTTTACGACCGTCGGGGCTGAACGCGACGCACCAAATTGCGTCTAAGTGGCCGCGCAAGGTCAGGAGTTCCTTACCCGTGCCGACATCCCAGACCTTGGCCGTCTTGTCCTCGCTGGAGGTCGCTAGTTTGCGGCCGTCTGGGCTGAACGCCACTCGCCACACGGAATTTGAGTGGTCGCCCATGGTGAGAATTACCTTACCCGTAGCGGTATCCCAGAGTTCGGCTCCCCTCGCGGTGTCTGTTGCCAGTTTGCTGCCATCCGGGCTGAATGCAACGGACGTGACTGGGGCTGGCCCCTGTAGGACCATCGGCTGCCCGCGCACCTTCAGCGTCTCTCGCCCCGTATTGCCCCAGGTCGCAGCCAGCTCAATTGCGAACCCCCCGCGTGCATCCGTTACCACCTTCGGATACTGCGCCGTGTCCGTTCCGAAAGGTATCCACACCGTCGCCTCACCGACTGGATAATCGCCTTCCGTAGTTCGGATGATGCCGCTGACCCGGTTCTTCGGCGCCGTCGTCACACTGCTACTCGGTTCCTCATAAGGGTGCGTAGCCGGCGGCCTCACGTTTGGAATCGCCTGAAACATGTTCCCCAAGTAGACCCCGGCGCTCAGCACCCCCGCTGCCAGCAGAGCGGCCACGGGCACGCCGGGCCACTGCCGCGATGGTGGTAACACCGGCGGTTCAGCGGGGCGCTGTTCCGCACGCCGTCTTTCCATCCACTCCGCGAAACGGTCGTAAAACTCGCCTTGCTGTTCACGGTCGCCGCACACCAGGGGCGCAATCAGCGTCTTCAAACCCACCGGATCGGCCGGCATTTTCCCGCCGTCGATCAACCGCACTACCAGCTCGCGCACCGCCATCTGCTCCCGCGGGCCGCAGCCGAACCCCGCCGGCAGCGTATCCAGGAAGGCGAGCAGGTTGCCGATTAGGCCTGGCTCTTCCATTCGTTCCAAAGCAGATCCTTGCGCTTTTGATCGCGCTCGTGCTTCAGCAGCGTTACCAAGCTGGGTTCAACGGTCGGGGCCTGCTCGCGCAAACCGTGGGTCAGCGAGGCTCCGCGTTGCACCAGGTAAAGCAGCCAGTCCAGGAGTTCCGCCGTGGCGGGCGGCTTTTCCACCGCCGCCGCCCCGCTGCGCAGGTACATGAAGAAAGCGATGGCCTCGCGCAGCAGCGGGCTGTCGCCCGCCGCGAACTCCGGCAACCGCGACGTCACGATCTCCTCCAAACGGCCTTCCGGGAACGGAATGTGGTAGTAAACGCAGCGGCGCAGAAACGCCGCGGGAAGGTTCTTCTCGGAGTTGCTGGTAATCACCAGCACCGGCTCGAAACCCTCTTGGGTGCGCCACACCGAGTTGCCCAGCTCCGGAATCTTGAAGTAGAGACGGTCAATTTCGTTGAGCAGATCGTTGGGAAAATCGCGCGGGGCCTTGTCGATTTCGTCGATCAGCACCACCGATTGGGCCGGCCCGCGGTGCGTCCAGCCCTCCGGAGGTAGCGCACCTTCTACGTCCTTCCGCATCCGCGTCTGCAGGATCGCCTCTCCCAGGGCATTGTAGTGAATGAAGGTTCGCGGATCCGGCTTGCTGCCGTCGTTTTCCTTGGCATGAAAACGGCCCAGGGTGTCGTATGTGTAAAACAGATCGCGCGCTTCCGCGTTCGACTTGGCTTCGAAGATCAGCCTCTCGCCGTAGCCCAGTTTCCAGGCCAGATAGGAGGCGCACTCTGTTTTTCCCGTGCCGGGCTCGCCGGTGAGCAAGAGCGGCTTCCGCAGGATCAGCGCAACCCGGATCGCATCGGCCAAACCGTCGTCTGGGAGGTAGCCGTTGGGCTTCCACTCACCGCGCCGCGTGACGGGAAGTTTGGCCGGTTGCGCCGGCACAACCTTCTCCTTGTTGGCCAGATCGCGAAACCAGTCCTCGCCCAGAATGCTCATGCGGCAACTCCCTTCTCCCGGTATTGTTCCAGCAGCTTCAGCAGTGCCGAGGCCAGCGGCCTCATGGGCAGCGCGCTGCTTCCTGCCCGTTCGTAAACATTCCAGATCCCCCCGCTTAGCTCCTCCCGGCTCTCGGGACGGCACCGGCTCCGCACTTGCGGGAGACTGGCCCAGTTCACCGCGTCACCGCGCTCGATCTCAGGAAGCGTGACAACCGTCGGGATCGAGCCGCCGACTCTCTGGATCGTAGTCTCGATCTCTTTTTGGATGCCTCCGTCCCGGCGGGAGCTGACGATGGAGACCACCAGCAGCAAATGCCTGGTGGCGGGCAGCGTCCAGACCGCCTCGCGCCAATCGCGCAGCAGACGTTCGAGCACTGCGCCTCTGGCTGTGTCCCATCCGCTGGTGGTGGTCTTCAAGACCGTCAGTCCTTCCGGAATCTTCTTTTCAATCTGCCACTCCGGACGTGCTTCCAGGGCCAAGTGGAGAAAACCCGATGCGAAGTCGGGACTCGAGGGCCAATCCATGAGCTTGACGTCGTGTGCCGGCAGTCCCTGCAGATCGAGCGCGCGAGGCAAATCGGTGCGGTGGGTTCGCTCCAGAAAAGCCTCGGCGCAATCCTCGAGCGTGCCGATCAGAACCAGCACGCCCGGCAGCCGCACCGAGGCCTCTGGAACCCGCAGCGAGTTCAGGGTGGCAATCGGTTTCATCCAATCGCACAAATAGGGCAGTTCCGCCGGGAGCGGCTCAAGCACGCTCCGGTTCGGCGCCCAGCGCCCGTCCGTCATCTCCGTGACTACTTGTTCGACTTTCACGATGAGTTGGTAAAGCACGTCATCGCGGTTTCGCGCATTGGCAACATCCCGGTTCAAATCGGGAGGATAAAACTGCAGGGTGCGGAGCCGTTCTGGAGGGCGCCACTGCCGCCACATGACCGGAAGAATCCGGCACTGGCCGCTGCCGTGCCGCTCCCACGCAGTGCGCATCTCGACTCCCCGGATGTAGCCCGATGCGTTGAAAGACGCGCTGGTGAGCGCAATAAACAGGTCGCACTCCGAGAGCCCCGCTTTGATTTCCCGATCCCAGTCCATGCCCGTCGTGATGTCGCGGTCCGACCACACCTTAATTACCTCGTCGTCCTCCAAAGCGGTCAATTGATCCCTGAATTCGCGAAATAACTCCGGATCGTCGTGGTGGCAATAGGAGAGAAACACCTTTACCGGCTTCTCGAAGTGCATGTTAGTACGCTATTGTACTATCCCCGGGCTGATATTGTGTCTTGCCTAAATCTCGCAGATCCGCAGCCGATAAGAATCCCCCCGAACCACCACCAGTCACCGTGAAGTCAATTTTCTTTCCCCCCTCTTTTCAACCATGGTGGGTATCCGCTTGACTCAGGTAGCCCCAATATGTAGTATGCGGGCATGGTGGAAGAGGAATACCCCAAGAATCTGAGGGAGTTGGAAGCGAACTT
>Ga0209067_10002491_pt1 | contig 10866 bp, 15 predicted proteins | sample ColStrG_CSR_2013_FD_187199 | JGI IMG/M metagenome (GOLD analysis project Ga0209067, IMG submission 187199) | Freshwater sediment microbial communities in response to fracking from Pennsylvania, USA - Cold Stream Run_MetaG_CSR_2013 (SPAdes)... | ecosystem: Environmental > Aquatic > Freshwater >... | reverse complement strand
GCGGATGACCATAGACCACCCGCCTGATCGGTGTAAACCCCTTACTTGCGCGACGACCAGCTTTGCAGCACGCTGTCGAGCAAACGGCCGCCGTCCGCGGCCAGCTGGTCCTCGATGCGTTCCACCGTCTCTCCGCCGGCCATCACCAGCTCCCGGGCACGGGTCTTGAGCCCGTCGCCGGTGCCGAACCACGCCGAGTTGAGCCGGTTGTCCTGGCTGCGCGCCCGCGCATCGTGATCGACATACTGCGTCACGGCGTTCAGCCAGCCCCAGGCGGTGCCACGCACGCCCTCGAACTGGCCGCCGATTGCGCCGCGCTGGTCGATGGCCAACTCGTTGATCCGCTGCACGGGTTTTGACTTGAGCACCGTCGCCAGCTCGTCTGCGGCCAGCTGCGCCGCGCCGGGCTTCAAGAGCTCGGCGGTAGCCATCATCATGGCCGTGTCGCTTAGCCGGATTGTCGCCAGGCGACGCATGTCCCCGATGAAAGTCTCGAACTCGCCGCCGAGGTTGACGCCAAGCTCCTTCTTCACCTCGGCCTCGCGAAACACCGAGCGGTGGGTGATCTTGACCTTTGCGCTGCCCTCGCCGCGGGCGACGGCCAGCGTGTTGGCACACACGACACGCTCGGAGACGAAACGCGCCTCGGTCGCCATCGTGCCGTCGGCGGACGTGCACAGCAGCAGATTGCCCTTCACCTTATCGCGCGGGTCGAGGATCATCGCTGCGTCGCCGATCGACGCCAGGGCCCAGAACCGGCGGCCGCCGAACAGCGTGCCGGCGGTAGAGAGGGTAAAGCCGGCCGCGCCGACCAAGTCGCGGAAAAATTCGAGCACGGCCTTCGGCTGCACGACCTTGTAGTTGTCGCTGACGATGCCGAGCGGCGCCTTCGTGTCAGACCGCATCAGCACGTGGTTGTCGTCCATCGTGCCCCAGGCCGTGGTGTCGCCCTCCTGGTTGCGCTCGGTGGCGAAGCGCACCTTGGCGCGCTGAATGCGCCAGTCCATGCCGGCCGACTTGATCCAGGTGTCGAGATCGGTGTTTTCGTCGAGCTTGGCGCCGAGGCCGTGCCAAGGCACCGCGCCCGCGTAGGCCATCTCAACGGTGCCGTTTTGGCGAATGGTCAGTTCGTGAGCCATGATACTGAGTCCTTGTTAGCCGCCGTGCCGCGATTGGCGCGGGCGGTCCGGGTGGTTTGCCCGTGAGATGAAAACTAGCCGCTTTGTTGAAAGATGTAAACGGCTATTTTCATTTTCGTCGAACATTTTTCATCGCGTCAAGCAGCCCGCGCTGCGTCCGATCCTTCGCTTGCAGCATCCAATAGATCACCTCGTCGACCGTCTTGCGCGCGAGGATGTGATGCACGAATACCCGCTGTTGCCTGTTGCCCTGCCGGCGCACGCGGCGGATGAACTGATCATAGAGCTCGAAGTCATAGGTCATCGAGTGCCAGCAGACGTGGTTGCCCGCCTCCTGCAAATTCAGCCCGTGGCCGATCGACTGCGGATGCCCGAGCAACAACGGAATCTCGCCCTTGTTCCACGCTCGCTCGAGCTTGGCCGCGCGCTTGGCGCTGACACCGCCGCCGATGTAGGGCACGTCCTGGCCAAACCGGCTCCGCAACCGGTCAAGATCGTGCTGGAAGTCGTAGGCGACCAGGAGCGGCGAGCCCTGCAGCTCGTCGACCAGGTCCTCGAGCAGGTCTACCTTGAGCGTGTGGAGATTGGTCCAATCACGCTTGGCCTTCTTTCCAAACTGGGTCTGGGCCAGAAGTTTCTTGATGTCCGGGTCAAGGTAGATGCCGCCATTCACCACCTGGCGCACCTTGATCGCCGCGCTGGCCGCGTTCGCCGCCACCACGACCTCGTCGCCGAGCCGGACGATCATGTCCTCCTCGAGCCGGTCGTAGATCTCCTGAATGTCGGGCGGTAGGTCGAACAGGATCTTGTTGGAAACCAGCTCCGGCATGTCAATGTAGTCTTCGGCGTCGAGCCGGCAGACCAGCGGCTTGAGCCGTTCGTAGATCTCCTTCTCCGCGCCCTTGCGCAGGTTCCAGTCAAACCCGTTGAACGCCGGGACGAAGTACTTGGTTCGGAAGTGGGTGATATAGGGGCCGAAGGTGCGCCCCATGTCGAGGATGTAGACCTGACCAAAAAGATCCATCAGGCTCCGCGCGGCGGGCGAGCCGGTAAGGCCCCACCGCCGGCCGAAGGTTCCGATGACCTGCTTCAGCGACTTGTGGCGATTGGACTGCGGGTTCTTCACCTTGCTCAGCTCGTCGAGCACCAGGGTATCGAAGCCCAGGGCCTTGAACCGCTTGAGGCCGACGGTCACCTGGGTCTTGCCAGAGGCGGTCTTAGACTTCGTGGCGCCGAGCAGCCAGTCCAGCCCCTCGTAGTTGATCACGTAGACGTCGGCGTCGCGCGCCAACGCCTCGGCCTTCTTCGGCCCGTGAAGCACCTCGACGCGCAAATCCTTGAAGTCGAGCCACTTCTTTTGCTCCGCCGGCCAGACGAGATACGCCGGGCGCAGCGGCGCCACGACGAGCATCTTGTTGGCGACGCCCTTCTTCTTGAGGATCTTGAAGGCCGCGTAAACCATCGATGTCTTGCCGCATCCAGGATCAGCAAACATCGCCGTGCAGGCGTGCTCAAGGAAGAACTTGACGCCTTTTTTCTGCCCGGCGTGCGGCTGCCAGGGCTGCGCGAATTGCACCCAAGGCGACGTTTCGGTCATCGTGGACTTGGACGTCGTAGCCGAGGGTTTTAAGGAGCTCATGGCGATATTCCTGCAATGGTTCGGGCGGGGCACCCGGCTTCTTGAACTCGATCAGGAGCGGACGGCCGCCGTAGATCAAAAACAACCGATCTGGATTCCCGGTCGTGCCGCCTCGCGGGGCCGCGAGCTTGATGCTAGGCACCCCGAGCTCGAGCGCCCGCTCGACCACCCAAGTCTCGATGGGGGTCTCGCGGGCACTTCGAATGACACGCCTAGACACTAAGCTCCTTCCAGATTTTGATCAGATGTTCCGCCTGGTTGCGCGCGTCGTCGACCGCGTTGTGGTGTGTGCTTCCGAAACGCCGCTCAATCTTCGAGTGCGACATGTTTTTGACCGTGCGATAGCAGCGCCCGTCGTAGGGCAACCAGGGCGGCCCGTTGTAGCCGCAGGCGCGATAGGCCGCGGCCAAGATCGGCAAGTCGAAGTCGGCGCCGTTGCCCCACACCGGCGAGCGGTCGGCCTTGAAGTACCAGACGCGAAAATCCGCCAACGCCTCGCCGATTGGGGTAGCGCCGAAGACGTTGGCCGCATTTAACGTGACGCGTGCCTCTGCGGTCTGCCGGTCCCACCAGTCAAGAGTGCCTGGATCCTCTGTCAGCCCCATACGTTGACACGAAGCGCGCGAGATAACGCGGTCAAAAACGTCGTCTTGAACGCCGTCGGCGTCAAACCGCACGGCGCCGATGGAGAGGATGGTGCAACCCGGGGCGACGCCCAGAGTCTCTAGGTCGAGCATGATGTGCATTTAGTTTGGGCCTTTTTCCTACGAGCTTTTTCAGCCGCGCATGATTTGTGATAAGATACACTTTGTCTCGTTGACACAGTTGTCATAGTCTTACTATCGCCATAAGCAAAACAATAGCCGCATTTCACCCAATTCGCATTTCCGCAAGCGTTTAAAGCGTCTTGTCGACGATGCAATAATTTATGGTAAGCTGGATCTGGACAAACTACTAAGTTGCTTGGGTGATTATTTAATTTATTTTCGTCGATATGATGAATTTCACTTCCTTTCGGTAGCTTTTTGCCAAGAGCTTTTTCGGCAACAAGAATATGCTCGTATTTACGTTTACCATTAACACTAAAGGTGCGGTAACCTTTTTGCGTTATCGCACCAAGTCCATGAGTGCCCATTAGTATTTACAGGGTCCCGCGTTGTCTTTTCTAAAGTGACAAAAACGACAAAACTGATTCGGGCGAGGCGCGAAGCGCTTGTCCGCAAACATCGGCTTGACGCGGGTCGACCAAAGCTTCTGCAGCCGCGGCAGGTCGGCCTGCGTCACCTCGGTCTCGGTTGGGTGGATCTTGTCCGCGTCGAGATAGAGCAACCGCGCCGTGACGCGCAGGTCCGGCACGTGGGCAAACACGGTCAGCGTGCTGGCCTGATACAACTCAAGCTGCTCGACGTAGTCCGCGTGGTTGTCCGGGCGATATTTGCCGGTCTTCCAGTCCGTCAGCTGAATGTGGTTGCCGGTGCGCTCCGCCACATCGACCTTGACGCGCAGATAGCAGTTATTCCAATCGTCCCAGCGCGACGGACCCCAGTCCTTTGTGAAGGCCCAATTGTCCTCGATGATCATCGAGTCAGGGTCCTTCTTGCGCTTCGCCCGCAGACGCTTGGCCTCGACGGAGAAGGTCGCGAGCTCGGCCGGCATCTTGGCCGTGACGCCCTTGAGATAGGCGTCGACCGCGTTGTGAACGTCGACGCCGCGCTGCAGCGCCGTGCCCTTGGGCTCGGGCAGCTTCTTGATGACCGACAGATAAAACTTGAGGGGGCATTGCTTGTAGAGGCTGTACCGGCTGTAGGACCAGCTGGTCAGGGGCCTGAACGGGGGAAGGGCCATGCGACGTAAACTCCTAGGGCAGCCAGTGAAGCGTGGGCGAGTTGCCGACGCTGTAGTCGTGGTCCCAGACATACCAAGCAAAGGCGACCATGCCGCCCTTGGCGGCCGCCTCGGCGTAACGCGGATCGCCGTTGCGTGCCATGCCGAGGCGGCTACTGAACACGTGCACGCGCGCCAGCGGAGTTCCAAGAAACATGTGACGACGCTTTTGGCCTTCAAGCCAGGCGACGCGACAAAGCATCGCTACCTTGCTTGTGGTCAATGACAGCGCGTGCCAGACAAACTCCTCGGCCAGTTTGAACGGCGGGTTGGTGATGATGTTCGGCGCACGCGGCTTAGTCTGCTTCAGAAAGTCGACGCCGGTCTCGCCGTAACCGCGATCGTAGAGCTCCGAGCTAACGACCTTGAACTTATACTGCTCGAGCACGGTGCTGATTGCCCCGTCGCCGCAGGCGGGTTCCCAGATCTTGCCCTTAAACTTTTCGGCGTTGATCAGCGCCTCCGTCGCCCGGCGCGGGGTTGGGTAGAAGTCCTGTGGGTGCCGGTTGACCGGGTCGTCCTTGATCGTATTGAGATAGGTAGAATTTGCCACGTCAGGCGGCCCTTCGTTGCTTCGGGATTTCGTGCATAATTACGCGCTGGCCCTTTTTGTCAAAGTCTCGCATGGAGGCCCAGTTGTCCTGCGACCACGCACCCTCGGACAAAATCAACACATCGAACTCGACGGACTCCATGCACTCACGCAGCGCTTCCTGCGCCTCGACGAGCTCGTTCGCCGGTACGGACAGCACCAGCTCGTCATGCACCTGGAGAAGGATAACCCAGCTGCGGTTGTGGTAGCGATTCCAGAACCGGATCAGTGCCTCCTTGGTGCAATCCGCCGCCGAGCCCTGCACCAGCACGTTGACCATCTTGTAGTCAAACGTCCGGATGCGCCCGTCGATAATCATCGGCGGCTCGCAGTAATACTCTCGACCGCCCCAGGTGCGAATGGGTTCGTTCATTCGCGCACGATCGCGCATGTCATCATACATGTCCCGCAGCCCGGGGTACATGGCATAGATCGCGTCTTTCAGCGACTTGGTGTCCTCATAGGACTCGCCGTTCTTTTCTGCCAGGCTTCCGATGCCCTGGCCGTAGATGATTCCCAGGTTGATGTTCTTCACTGGCTTGCGCTTAAACGGCCGGTGAAACAGCCGCTCGAGATGCTCCTTCGCGTTGTCGTGGTAATCGATGTAGGGATTGGCCAGGTATTGATCCTTCAGCACCCCGTCTTCGAAATGAGCCAAGATTCTTGGTTCTTGCTGGGAATAGTCTCGCCCCGCCAGCACGTGGTTCTTGGCGTAGGGCACGATATAACCTCGGCATAGTGGCAGCGCCGGCAGATCCTTCCACGGACACCTCGGGAAATTCCTGGGGTCGATCTTGTCGGTCGGGTTTGCCAGGTTCCAGGCGATCGCCTCGTGATAAAAGATCACCCCGAACTCCTTCGGAATGTTCTGGAAGTTGGTAGGCTTCGACGACGACAACCGCCCGGTCCGCGTGCCGCCGCCCTCGCCTCGAGTCTGGTTCCAGGTCGTGAAGATCAGGCCGCCCGACTGCTCGGCGATCCGCAGCCAGTTTTCCATGAACGTCGACAGGCACGTCTGCAGCTGCGTGTCGTAGCGCAACACCGCGCCGAGCACCTTGTCTGTCACGCCCGCGGTCAGCGCGGCCTTGTCGGTCTTGGTCTGCCCTTCGGGGAAGGTCTTCGACGGCTTCGTGCGCCCCATCAGCGACTCGTCGACCACATCTGCCTCGCGCAGGGCGCCGAGAAGCTGCGCGCCGGAGTCGAGATTGACCTCGTCGGAGATTTTCAGCCGCTTGCCGAGCCAGGTGCGGATCTTGGTCCGCCAGGTCTGATAGACCCCGACGTCGCGGCGCAGCCGTTCGAGGTCGACGCGCACGCCCTGCCGCTCCATGGCGAGGAAGATCGGCAGGAGGCGTCGCTCGCGATCGTAGGCGACCTGCATCTGGCGATCGACGCAGACTGACTGGCAGAGGTGCCTGAACAACTCCTCGGTGCGCACCACGTCGCCGTTGGCGTAGGGACCGACGATCGAGTGGCCCGGGGCGTAGGCGATGTATTTACCGGGCGGCTCCTTGCCCTTGGCGCCCTTCGAGACACGCACGCCGGGCACGGGTTGGTTTAGGACCAGCCAGTCCGCCACCGCGTCGCGCTCCTCCGGCTCCATCCCAAGAAGCCGCTTGGCGCTCGGTTTCAGCCCCAGGTCGAAGGCGTGCGGATTGTCCAAGAACAGCAAAAACACCGTGTCGTGCACGCGGTCCCAGGCGGGCAAAGGAAGGCCGAGGTGGGTCTCGGCCACGTCGACGTCGAACTTCGCGTTGTGGAACAGCAGCCCCTCCGGCGTGTTCCAGACCTCGCGCAGCGCGGCGAGCGCCTCGTCGCGGGTGCAGTTGTTGTCCTCGGCATGGCCCCAGGCGTAGTATCGCGGCCTCTTGCCCCATTTCTTGATCGACACGCCGACCGGAATCGGCGGGTAGGCCGGACGGTCCAGGATGCCGAAGGTCTCGAAGTCGATGGTCGTGGGTTTAGGCGTTTTAACCATGCCTCGCAAGCTCCATCAGCTCCGCCCGCTCGCGATCGGCGCGCACCTTGTTCAACCTCGAGTGAACGCGCAGCAGGAATGTGATGCGTTTCCGCCCCTCGCGCTCGCGCGTCAGCAGCGCCAGGCAGGCCGCCTCGTCGAGGCGCGGGACCACGGCGTTCAGCCCCACCCAGGTGTCGAGCGGATCAGGAGTCAAGACGCTTCTCCTCAAATTCCTGACTGCTCGGTTGTTTGAGCACCAGGCGCAGCACGAACGTCGCAGAGCGACCATCCAGGCTGACCACGACGGAGACCTCGGGAAAGGCCTGCTTGATCGGCTCGAAGTCCTGCGAGACGGCGAAGTGCAAAGCGGTCTCAAGCCCCTCTCGCAGCTTGGGCAGTAAGTCATCAACGATCGATAGCACCTGATCCACCCGCATGTCTTCGCTCCTTGAGAGTAGGTGCCGGGGTAAACTCGACGCCCCGGCCCGCCTCAGACGATCAGTATTTCTTCTTGCCGCCCTTGACCGGCGGACGCTTGTTCGGCACCGGGGACGCGCGGCCGCGGCCCGCGGAGGCCGGCGCCTCGGCCTCGACATCCAGGTTGTAGGGTTGCGCGATGATGGCCATCGTCTCCTGCCGGCGGTTCATCACCGTCTGCATGAGGTGATTGGGCACCAGGCCGAGCGGCTCGAAAACGACCTTGAACTGCGTCTGCGCGTCGGGTGTCACGGAGACCCGGGCGAAGATGCCGTGTGGCGGCCGCTTCAGCGTCACGGCCACCTGCTTGACAAAGTTGGCGTAGCCCTTGACCGAGGTGACCGGCAGTTTCATGAAGCCGACCGGTGCCTTCGCGAACTGCTCCTCGTCGTCAAAGGCCACGAACTTGCCGTGGGCGCCGGAGAAGTCACCGGCAGGGATGACCCCGAGCCGGCGGGTGTTGCGGCAGGCCTTGCCGCGCCCCTTGTCCGCCGTGCCCCAGACGTTCATCGGGCAGCCCTGGCAGTTGTTGTGCTGGTCCTGCTTGCGCTCGACGACGGTCTCGTGCGGCGCCAGGGTCAGCTCCTCGCGGCCGAAGGCAAAGCACGTCGGCGGCATGATAACGGCCGGGTTGTATTCACCCTCGTAGAACACGTTTTCGAAGACCGTGTCGACGATGACGACGGCCATTTGGTTGTTAGGCACCGGGGTGCCGTTGAAGCTCAGCTGGCCTGCCTTGAAGCTAAAGAACTGACCACCGCCCGCGTTGGCCTCGGCCGTGGCCGCGATCTCGGCGTCGCGCGCGAGCTGCTCCTCCCAGGGCACCAGCGCGTTGGCGGACTTCGGAGGTGCCGCGGTCTTCTTGGGCTCCGGCGCGGGGGCCGGAGGAGTCTTGGGCGTTCGAGCCATTGATACAGGTCCTTCGTTACTTGAGATAGTTGACTAGGGGCGTGACGGTCGTATCACGCCGGGGCGTCGGCGGATCTGCCGGCACCTTCTCTAGGGTCACGTCGAGCGGATCGACGGCGACGCCATGGGGAAACCCGGTCTGCCCATCGAGGCGGTTGAACCAGGCCTTGAACAGGTAGTCGGCGTGCGTGTAACGCACATACACGTCGCCGGTCGTGGCAGCGAGCACCTCGCCCTCGGCGGTCCAGCCGTGCCCGGTGATGGTGATCACGTCGCGTATCTCCGTGTTTTGGCTCGGGTAGAACGACGCGCTTGACTTTCGAGCGCCTTCACGCGGTCCTGCAGGTCTTCGACCATTGCCACAAGGGCCTCGACCACCTCGTCGCCACGCATTTCAACGTGCGCACGAAAAACGCCGCCGGACCATTCTTCCTTCATTATCACACCGCCGACGATCTTTGGCATGGCCCTACACCTTCACGATCGAGAGGTCAACGACGTTGAAGGGCTCCACGCCCGGCACGGGCTTCTTGGCGTCCCACCGCTCCTGCACGGCCGCCGTGCCGAGCCGGCGCTGCAGCAGCGACATGTCCTTGGTCTTCAAGACGTATTTGTAGAACGCGTCCCAGTCCTTGACCTGCGCGATCGTCTTGGTCGTGATCGACACCCGCGCCAGACGCCCGGCGATGCCGCCAGCCTGGCTCTTGGGCAGGTTGTCGATCAGGTGTTTCTTGACCGCCTGCTCGCGCTCGCCGATCTCGTCGACGACCTTCTGGGCAGCCAGGCGCTCCTGGCGCAGCGTAAAGACCAGATCGGCGCAGGCACCGAGCGTCTTGGGCATGGTAAACGGCTTCTTAGCCACGAGGCGGCCTCCTTCGAAGGTTGAGAGTATAGGTCAGACACGTAACGCTGTAAACGGTTATTTTAACGCCGTGCGATCACCGGCCAGTCGGGCTGGTCGTCGAAGTCCTCCGGCACGGCGCTGTTGATCGGCGTCAGCCGGGACGCGGCTGGCAGCGGATAGGCGCGCGGCTTGTTCTTCTTGCGTGGCGCGCGGAGTCGCTGAAAGTCCTGCATGGCGAGCCAGCAGCGTAGATAGGCGTCATGACGATCCCGGTGCTTGACGCTGGCCTTGAAGTTGTCGTAGTCGATAAATCGGATACACTCGCTGATCGCATTTTCCACGATTACAGACGCCAAGGAAGTTCTGTAGGCATAGTCGGCCTCCGGCGCATGATTGACGGACGCGCCGGGGAAGACGGCCTCGAGGTCGCCCTTGACCCGTGCCCGGACCGAGAGATTGCCCGTGTTGCCGCGGTCCTTGACGATCGACAGAAATGCGTTGTTGAGATAGATCCACATGACTAATGCACCATTTCCCTGTTGCAGGCCTCGGCCTCCTCGCGCGTGAGAAGGCGATTGCGATATTTGGTGTCCGGATAGGGCGCCATGAGCTCAGCGATCAGCGCCTCGCCGCCGGGGTTCAGTCCCATCGCCCAGGCGCGCCTGACGGCGGCCAGGCCGTCTTCGGCCTCTAAGATCACGACGCCCTCAAATTTTTCGCCGACCGGCTTGTTCGGGTTGACGAAGCTAAGCCAGAACAAGGTCATTTCGTCCGTCTCCTCTTTTCATCTAACAACTCCTCCAGCTTGCCGCGATGCCGCACCTTGGTCTGGGCGAACCGAATGCAGTTGTCGAGGTGACCGTCGGTCATGTCGCGCATCGCCATGACGACGTGACGGTCTCGCGTTCGCCATTGGCCGCTGCCGCATGCGGGCTCGTCCTCGTCGATCGTCTGATGCCAGTCCCGGCGCGCACGGCGAAGTTGAAGAATCATGTCAGCGGCCTTGCCCCACGGATCGGCGCCGTTCATGCAGTCTTGCGCGGCGGCGCGAAGGTCGGGTGAGACGTCTGCCCAGGTCGAGTAGGTCCGGTCGAGGAACGGAAAAGTGATCACGGCGCGACCCCGAGCTCGCGGGCAAGCCGAGCGCGATACCAACGCTGCACCGCGCGCCAAATCAGCTGGCGATCCTCGTCCTCCGGACTCCACCCTTCGGCCAGGAAGTTGGGGCCGATTGAGACGTGACCAGGGCCATTAGAGACCCAAATGTTCTGATCGCCGCGCGCGATCGTGCTCTTGGTTTCACCGGGTCGCCAATCTTCGGGCGCGTTGTCCAGGCTCCAGGCGACCGCCATCGCCACCTGGCTGCACTCGCAGTTGTCGTAGACGATCAGGGGGGTCGGGGGTGTCCGGTAGGTCTTGGGT
>Ga0209067_10002490_pt1 | contig 10883 bp, 8 predicted proteins | sample ColStrG_CSR_2013_FD_187199 | JGI IMG/M metagenome (GOLD analysis project Ga0209067, IMG submission 187199) | Freshwater sediment microbial communities in response to fracking from Pennsylvania, USA - Cold Stream Run_MetaG_CSR_2013 (SPAdes)... | ecosystem: Environmental > Aquatic > Freshwater >... | reverse complement strand
GCAGGGCAAATCCAGCCCGCCCGCGATCGCAGTCTTTGTGCTGATCGGGTTGTGGTCCGCGCGGCTCATGCTGCATATTGCGGCGCGCACTCATAATATGCCGGACGATCCGCGCTATGCCGCACTAAAGCAGGAATGGGGGGAAGCTGCGCCGGGCAAAATGGTGATGTTTTTGCAAGCCCAGGCGCTGGCGGGCTGGATTTTGGTGGTCTGCGCCGGGCTTGCGGCCTCATCAAATATCTCGACCATCCAAACTGCGACGGCCTTTACGCTCGGTCTGGTCGCGCTGTTGGGTGAGGCTGTTGCGGATGAGCAATTGCGCCGCGCCAAAATTGCGCGACAGCGCCTTTGCGACAAAGGACTTTGGGCTTTTTCGCGCCACCCGAACTATTTTTGCGAATGGCTGTTCTGGTTGGCGATAGCGCTGTTTGCACTGGATTTCAGCGGTAAAACTCCCATTGGTTTTCTCGCCGTTGTCGCACCGTTGATGATGTATTGGCTGCTGGTGCATGTGTCCGGCGTTCCACTGCTGGAGGCGCATATGGCCACCTCGCGCGGCACCGACTGGCAAAATTATGCCCGCAAAGTGCCAAAATTCTGGCCGTGGGGGCGGGCTTCTCTCTAAACGGCCCCTAACCAGACATTTTGTCCAATTGCCGGGACTCATTTAAAATCCGAACCAGTTGCGTTTTTCAGGAGCCGCAATTGGTGCTCGCCTGCGCGCGCGCCCTAGTCCTGCACCGAGCTTGCACCGACGCGGATGGCGGCATCAATCTGTTTGCGGCCCACCGGCGATCCGTTTTCTATAAAATACGCCAGACCGAATGATCGTGCGGAGCGACCTTCGCGCTGCCCTGTATCGGCGCGCCCATAAATGGCGCGTCCCAAGCCTGCGCGCCATAATTGAACGCGAACAGCAGGTCGCCACGCCGCCGCACCCGCACTTCTGGCGGTAAATCGAGTGTCTCCAATTTCGCCAATGACACCATATGCCGCATCGCAGCAAACAGCGCCGCCTCATCAGGCCAAAAAAGCAGGCTGTGCACCTGCCCAAGCGCGACGAATGCCGGCTTTCCATCCGCAAAACGGGCCAGAACCTCGCCACTGACTTCGGCATGTTCGAGCCAGCGCTCCGCCGTGCCATTGATCTGGCCGGACACTGCCACGCGAATACCGGGGCGCATCGAGGAGACCTCAATAACCCGCGTGCCGGTGAGCGCGCGCAGCGGGCCAGGCGGCAGACCATCGGGAATCGAAAAGTGCCGGGTTTTTGAGCCGGTGCGTGGCCCCAGCAAAACAGGCGCTGTGCAAGCGGCCAAAGCCTGCTCCGCTGCGGGCGAGACAACCGGCAAGGACGGCACAAGCACGAGTTTATAGCCAGAGAGGTCGGTGCCCGGGGGCACAAAATCCACATCCAGCCCCAGCCGCCGCACCGCCTCATACCAGCGAAAGGCGAGTTCATAAGTGCGAAAATCCGCGCCCTGCGGTTGGATTTGCGTTACCCAGACGGCCGTATAGTCATAAATCAGTGCGACTTTTGCTCTTTTTGCCGGTGCGAGTGCGCCCAGTTCGGTCAAAGCCTGCCCTGCGGCTTTGGCCTCCAGTCCGCCGGGCGAAAGCTCGTGCAAACCCGGCAGGTTCAGCCCGGCGTGCATTTGCTCCTGCGCGAAAGGCGCTTGCCGCCAGCGAAAATAGCTGACCACTTCGGCCCCGTGCGCGATGGCCTCGATCGCCCAGAGCTTGACCATGCCAGGGGCCGGAATCGGGTTCCACGGCGCCCAGTTCACCGGGCCGGGCTGCTGTTCCATCACCCAGAAACGCCCGCGCCCTACCGCGCGATAAAGATCATGGTGAAACGGCGCTATATCTGGATGCGACGTGTCGCTCCATTTCAAATGTTCGGCTTCAGAGAAGGGAAAGCGGTCGGCAAAGCCGATGGGATAAGAATCCCATGAGGCGATGTCCAGCGCTTCGCCCACGTTCCAATGGTCGAATTCGTTGAAAAATCCCATAAAATTATGGGTAATCCAGCGCCCCGGCGACAGACGGCGCAGAATATCGCATTGCATCTGGTTATATTCGACCACCTGCGCCGAGGCAAAACGGCGAAAATCCAACCGCGCCGCCGGACTGGCCTCGGTCACAGTGAGATTGGGAAGAGTGATCTCTTCAAAATGCTCGACGTCCATCGACCAGAACACATTGCCCCACGCTTCATTGAGCTGGCTTGGCGACTGATATTGCAGGCGCAGCCAATGCTGAAAGGCGCGCAGATCATCGCTGCTCCACGACAAAACCGTGTCATGGCAGCCATATTCATTGTCGGTTTGCCAGCCAACCACGGCCGGATTTTTCCCATAGCGCGCCGCCATCGCCTCGACAATGCGGGCGCTTTCGCGCCGGTAATCAGCGGAGGCGAAACGATAATGCCGCCGCGAACCAAAGCCGCGCGGGCGGCCCTGGGCATCCACAGGGACAATCTCGGGGAACTCATCAGTCAGCCATTTAGGCGGCGTCGCGGTGGGGGTGCCCAGCACCACATGCAGTCCTGCCTCGCCGAGAATTTCTATTGCGCGGTCGAGCCAGTTCCAGTCAAATGCGCCGCGCGCGGGCTCAATCCGCGACCAGGCAAATTCGCCAATCCGCACATAGGCAATGCCCAGTTCGCGCATGCGGCGCGCGTCTTCAGCCCAAAATGTTTCAGGCCAATGTTCGGGATAATAGCAGGTGCCGAGCATCACTTATCCAATGTTGCGTTGAGGAGCGTGCGGCCATTGGCGTCAAACAGGTGACAGGCGAGCGCCGGAAGTGTGAAATGCAGGCTCTGGCCCGCTTGACCCTTGGCCAGTCCGTCGGCCTTGACCGAAAATTCGGTTCCGTCGGGAAGCGACAGATAGAACATTGTCTCCGAGCCAAGATATTCGGCAAGGCGCAAAGTGCCGGTCAGGCTGTCGCCCGCCGCGCCAATTTGCACATGTTCAGGGCGAATGCCGAGCGTTACATTGTCACCAATCTTGGCGAGTGCGCCGTTCGCGGGCAGTTGCAGCGTCTGGCCCTGCACTTCGATATCAAGCGATTGAGGGCAGAGCGCTGTTACTTTCGCGGCTAAAAAGTTCATTTTCGGCGAGCCGATGAAACCCGCTACAAACAGGTTTTGCGGCCGGTGATAGAGTTCGAGCGGCGAGCCGACCTGCTCGATCATGCCGCCATGCAGCACGACAATTTTATCGGCCATGGTCATGGCTTCCACCTGATCATGGGTGACATAGATCATCGTGGCTTTCAGATCCTGATGCAGCCTGCCAATTTCAATCCGCATCTGCACCCGCAAGGCGGCGTCGAGATTGGACAAGGGCTCGTCAAACAGAAACACGCCCGGTTCGCGTACAATGGCGCGGCCAATGGCGACACGCTGGCGCTGTCCGCCCGAAAGCTGGCTGGGTTTACGCTCCAGCACCGGCCCCAGTTGCAACATATCGGCCGCCTTGGCGGTGCGGGCGGCGATGTCGGCGCGGTCGTGGCCGGTCATCCGCAGGCCAAAACCGATATTGTCACGCACACTCATATGCGGATAAAGCGCATAGGACTGAAACACCATCGCCACGCCGCGATCAGCGGAAGGCACATGGACCATATCATGCCCGCCGATCAGCAAAGCGCCGGAGGTGATATCTTCCAGCCCGGCGATCATGCGGAGCAGAGTGGATTTGCCACAGCCCGAAGGCCCGACGAACACGCAAAATTCACCGTCCGCCACATCAAGATCAACACCCTTGATGATCTCGACCGCGCCAAAGGCTTTGCGGACATTTCGCAGGCTGACATTGGCCATATCAGGCTCCGTTCAGGCGGTTTGAGAACATGGCGCTCATCCTTTGGTGGCTCCTAAAGTCAGTCCGGCGATGAAATGTTTCTGCATCAGGAAGAACATGGCGACGGGCGGCAGGGCCGCAACAATCGAACCCGCCGAAACCAGATGCCACGCCGCGACCCATTGACCATTGAGCGAATAAAGCCCCGCCGTCACCGGCATGGCATGCGCCCCCTGCACCATGACGGTCGCCCAGAAATAATCATTCCACACGAAAGTGAAAATCAGCACAGAGAGGGCCGCAATCGCCGGTCGCATCAGCGGCATCACCACATAGGCGAAAATCTTCCACTCCGAGACGCCTTCCACCCGCGCCGACTCAATCAACGCAAAAGGCAGGGACTTGATGAAATTCCGCATGAACAGCGTGCAAAATCCGGCCTGAAACGCCGTATGAAACAGGATGAGGCCATAAACGGAATCATAAAGTCCGGTGCGAAGGGTGAGGTCGCGCACCGGCACCATCAGAATTTGCGCGGGCACGAAATTGCCTGCCACAAAAATGAAGAAAATCCACAAATTGGCCTTGAACTGGTAATTGGCCAGCGCAAAGCCGCTTAAACACGACAGGCCCACCGCGCCAATCACTGTGGGGATAGTGATCTTGAACGAATTCAAAATGAATTGCCCGATCAGACTGTCGCGGAACACCGCGCCATAATTTTCAAATCCGGCAAAATACGACGGCATGCCGAAATAATTGCCCGCTGCGAGGTCTGAGGCGGGCCGCACCGAAGTCAGCGCCACGCCAATCAGCGGAAACAGCCAGACAATCAGCGCGACGGGCAGCATGATCTGATAAGAAATGCGGATGAAGGGGCTGGCCTTCTGCACCGGTGTGGGAAACATCAGCCGTTCCTTTCCTGGGCAATCATCCGCGTGATGAAGAAGGTGATGAACACCATCATGATCAGGAACAGCACCACCGCAATCGCTGCGCCATAGCCCATGCGATAGCCGTATTCCGAGAGCGCCTGCTCATACATGTAATAGGACAGCACCCGCGTTGAGCCATAAGGTCCGCCGTGGGTCATGATCGAGACAAGATCAAACGAGCGCAGCGCGCCGATCACCGTCACCACCACCGCGATAAAAGTGGCGGGGCGCAGTTGCGGCAGAATGATATGCCAGAACAGCGCGAAGCCTTTCGCATGATCCATCCGTGCCGCTTCAATCTGTTCGGGATTTATGTTGTTGAGGCCGGTGAGATAGAGAATCATCACATAGGCAATCTGCGGCCACAGGCCGGCAGCGATAATGCCATAGGTGGCATAGCGATCATCGGCCAGAATGGCGACTTTCGAGCCGGTGATCGCCTGAATAAGCCCCGACAACAGGCCAAAATCGGGGGCGTAAAACCACGTGAACATCAGCCCCACCACCACCTGGGAGATGACGAAGGGGAAGAAAAACAGCGATTTATACAGCCTGATGCCCACAACATTCTGGTTGAGAAACAGCGCGATGCCAAGGCCAGCCGGCACCGAGAGCATATAGAGCACCAGCCACAGTAAATTGTTTTTCAGCGAGATGTAAAAATTAGTGTCATCGAGCATCTCGACATAATTGCCAAGGCCAATCCAGGTGGCCTTGCCCAGACCGTCCCAGTCAAAAAAACTGATCCAGATCGACTGGCCGATCGGTGCCAGCACATAGATGAAAAACATGATCAGGCCGGGGGCCAGAAACAGCCAGGGTGCCAGCTTGATCTGATTGCGCCGGAACCAGCCAAGCTGAACCGGCGGCGAAACAGCCGTCGTCATGCTCTCCTCCTGTTGCTGGAAATAGGCGACGCGGAAACGCCCGCGCCGCCCCGTTTGGCTTATTTGTAGACGCGCGCCCGCACCTTTTCGAGGTCGGCCAGAATCGCGTCTTCCATTTCCGGATGCACCATGAACTTCTGGAAGCCTTCCATGCCCGCCTTGGCCATATCGGCAGGAGCGTCGCGGTCAAAAAACTGGGCCAGACCGGCGGCATTGGCCAAGACCGAGAACCCGGCATTGAGGAACTTGTCGTCCGGCTTGGCCGACTTATTGTTGACCGGCAGTTGGCCCAGAATATTGTTCAGCTTGGTCTGGGCATCAGCGGAAGCGACGAAAGCCAGGAACTTCTTGGCGTCTTCCTTGTTCTTGGCACCCGACGGAATATGAAATGTGTCGGTCGGCGCATCTTCGGCCTTCGGCATTCCTGCCGTGATTTCCGGGAATTGCAGGAAGCCGATCTGGTCTTCCTTGAGGCCACCGGCCTTCATAGGGGCCACGACGAAATTGCCCATCAGATACATGGCAGCCTTGCCCTGCACGAATTGTGGCATGGCGTCCTGCCAGTCGAGCGCGGCATGGTTTTCGATATAATAGCCCGGCTTGACCAGTTCGGCCCATTTATCAAATACGGCCTTCACCTTCGGATCGGTATAGGGCACCTTGCCGGAGGTCAGGTCCATGTGGAACTGATAACCGTTGACGCGCAGGTCCATATAATCAAACCAGCCGCCGGTCGGCCATAGCGCCTTGGTGCCGATGGCGAAAGGCGAAATGCCCGCAGCTTTCAGCTTGGCGCAGGCCGCCACCAGTTCAGCCCAGGTCTTTGGCGGCTCGATACCCTGCGCCTTGAAAATATCGGCGCGGTAATAGATGCCCCATTGATAATAGGTGTAGGGAACGCCCCATTTCTTACCGTCGATGGTCATCGACGAAGCGGCAGATTTGAGCGTGTCGTTCAGGCCGTTTTTCTCCCAGACGTCAGTGACATCTTCAAAAAGGCCCGCCTTGACCTGGGGGGCCATACGGTTGCCCGCATACCAGGCCGCGACATCCGGCGGATTGGCTTTTAGGAAGTTGTTGATGGCGGATTTATAGCCTTCATGGTCGAAATTGTTCCATTTGACCGTAATGCCGGGGTTTGCTGCCTGAAAATCGGCGATCAATTGTTCCATCGCCTTTTTCGGCGCGGGGTCAGACTGGTCTGAATTGAGCACAATTTCACCGGCGAGCACGGTGGATGCCGACAGGGCCAGCGCGAAAGCGGCAAGGCTCAAGCGTTTGATGAACATGGTTTTTCCTCCCTTGGCCGCCCCCACAATGACAGCGGCTGATCCTCGCGTCCTGTTGAGCCGGGCGCGTTAGGTATTGACGATGCCCCAAATTGACCGGATGATCTTCCGCGTTTTCGAGTGATTGTTCCGGAAACCTAAGAAAAATGAAAATGGACGGAAGGAAGCCCCTGCCGGAATGGCTCGACGAAAGCGTTCCGGTGCATGAGGACATTGGCCGCGATCATCCTATGGTGATTTTCGGCGACAATCGCCTGTGCGCGGGCAAATCCCTTGATGTTCACTGTATGCCGCGCCCGCACATGCACAGCCAGATCGAGATCAATCTGGTGCTCGACGGGGCGATGACCTATTGGTTTGACGGGCGCATTGTCAAAATAGCAGCCGGCGGTCTGGCGCTGTTTTGGGGCATGATGCCGCATCAGGTGATCGAAGCGCCGGACGAGACACGCTTTGTGTGTTTTTACGCCCCGGTTTCAATGTTTCTCGGGCTGCCCACCATGAGCCGTCTGCGCCAGGCTTTGTTCGACGGTGCCTTGATCGAAGCCAGTCAGGTTCACAGTTTTGACAAAGAACAATTTTTGCTCTGGCGCGATGATCTCGAACACCGCCCTGAGGCCTTGGGCGCGCTGGTGCGGGATGAATTGATTGCCCGCATCCGCCGTCTTGAAATCGAGGGCTGGCGCGACCTGCGCGCCGTAGCCCGCCCCGCCCCGCGCGACAACAGCCACGAAGCCGAGCGCATGATTCCGGTCGAAGCCATGGCCCGCTATATCGGCGAGAATGGCCGCAAGGACATCAGCGTTGAGCATGTCGCCAGAGCGTCCGGCCTGCATCCTAATTACGCCATGCAATTGTTCAAGCGCGCCGTCGGCATGAGTTTGAAACAGGCGATCACCCGCCACCGGCTGGATGTGGCGCAATCTATGCTGGTGGCCTCGGACCGCAGCATTTCGGCCATTGCCTTCGATTGCGGCTTCAAATCCCTGTCGAGTTTTTACGAGGCTTTCGAGAAACGCTTTGGCACCAGTCCGGCGCAAATCCGCAAGGGCCATTGATCTGATTACGTGCACAAGAAACGCCCCTACGGTGCAAAAAAACGTCGTGCGGGCTTTTTTTTGTGCGCCAAATGGATCTAAAAGACCGGATGGCCGGTGATTAATGTCGGCAGCCAGGTCGAAAACCAAGGCACGTAAGTGACCAGATTGATGGCGGTGAAGATCGCCAGATAATAGGGCCAGGCGGTTTTTGTCGCCTCGCCGATTGAAATATTGCCAATGGCGCAGCCGACAAATTGCACCGTGCCGACCGGCGGGTGTACCAGTCCCAACGCGCAATTGAGCAGCAGCATCATGCCAAATTGGACGGGGCCAACCCCCATTTGAATCGCCAGCGGCAGGAACAGAGGCGCGGTGATGAGAATATGCGCCGCCATATCCAGGAAGATGCCCAGCACGATCTGGATGATGTTGATGTAAAGCAGCATCAGCCACGGCAAGCTGGTGGCCGAGAGCAGCGCCGCCTCGATCGTATCCGGAATTTCCAGATAGGCCATCTGATAGCGCAGCATGTTGGACACGCCGATCAGCAGCAGGATGACGCCGGTGGTCTTTGAGGCTTTCGCAAGGGATTTCAGCAGGTTGCGCGTGGTCATGGTGCGATAGACCACGACCGTGAGAAACAGCGAATAGCTCACGGCTATGGCCGCCGCCTCGGTGGCGGTGGCGATGCCCTTCATCACACACACCAGAATGATAACGATCACCAGCAGGCCGGGAACGGCGGCAACAAAGGTCCGCAAGACCGTCCCCCAACCGGGAAACAGCGTCACCATCGAACGTCCGTCGACGCTTTTGGGATAGCCGTAACGCACCGCCTGCCAATAGGCGGCGACCAGCATACAGGTCATGATCCAGAACACCGGAATGAGGCCGGCGAACATCAGATCACCAATCGAAACGCCCTTGATCGTGTGGCCGGCGATGCTGCCCGTCGCCGCCTGCGCCGCAAAAGCATAGATGATCATATTGTGTGAAGTCGGCATCAACGCCCCCGACAGCGAGGCATGGGTGGTGACATTCACTGCATAAGCAGCGCTGTAGCCCTCGCGCTTCATAATCGGGATGAGCACACCGCCCATCGCCGACGTGTCCGCCACCGGCGAGCCGGAAACGCCGCCAAACAAGGTTGAGGCCATGACATTGGCAAGGCCGAGACCACCCCGCCAATGGCCAACCAGCGCGCGGGCAAAATCGACAATCTTGTCGGCGATGCCGCCATGCAACATCAACTCGCCCGAGAAGATGAAGAACGGAATCGCCAGAAACGAAAAGACGTTCATGCCGGAGGTCATCATCTGGATGGCGGTCTCGAACGGCAGGCCCTCAACCATAAATGTGGCTAAACAGCTCAGACCAATGGCAAAAGCCACCGGCAGGCCAATCAGTAAAAAGGCGACGAAGGAGAGGCAGAGGACAGTTAGTGCCATGACGGGACGACCTTTTTGCCGGAATATTGCGCGAGCAGATGTTCGATCGAAAACAAGGTGATCAGCATACCGGCAATGAGAATGGGGACGTAGCGAACAGCTTCGGAAATGCCGAGCGTCGGGATGGTGCTGGCGTAGGTTGAATCCGCCATGCGCGCACCTCCCACCAGCAGCGCCATCGCAAACACGATGGAGAGAATGTGGACGACGCTCTGAAAAAAGGCCTGCACCTTGAGCGGCAGTGTGGTCACCAGCGAATCCATGCCGATATGCCCGGCATCACGCACTCCGGCGGAAGCCCCGAACATGGCCACCGACACCACCAGCAACAGCGCCACCTGTTCGACATAGGCGGGCGCGTTGTTGAACACATAGCGCAGAACGACGCCATAAATGACGACAGCCAGCAACCCGGCCAGCGATAAACAGGCCAGATACATGGCCCAGCGCGACAGGCGCGCGTTAACGGCGTTGAGCCCGTTCATATTGTCCTCCCTTGATGGCCAGCCGCATTTTCTGCGGTTTTGGTTTTGCTAATATCTTGATGTTGTTCAGACCTTTGGCGTGCCTATTGGGCGGCGCATTCTGCCTAGGCCAACAAATCCGACATTCGCCATTTCAAAAATTTCCCTTTAAATTTCAATATTGTGCCGCAAGATTGGATTTGTGTGCGCGGAACTTGTCGATCAGGCCCTGCGTGCCCAGCCGCAGCACGCCCAGATCGCTGCCCACCGCCACAAAAGTCGCGCCCCATTCCATATAACGGCGCGCATCCGCCTCGACGGGGGCGAGAATGCCGCAGGGCTTGTTGGCGACTTTCGCGGCGGCAAAAATCGTCTTGATCGCGGCCTGCACATCCGCGTGGCTGGCATTGCCCAGGTGGCCATAGGCGGCGGCCAAATCGGAGGGGCCGACAAACAGGCAATCGACCTCATCAATCGCGGCAATTTCGACCACGTTGCTGACGCCGGTGCGGTTTTCGATCTGCACCACCACGCAGATATTGTCATTGGCGAGCGTGAAATAATCCTTCACTGCGCCATAACGGTTGCCGCGTTGCGACACTGAAACGCCGCGAATGCCACGCGGCGGATAACGGGTGGCCGCCACAGCCTGTTCGGCCTGTTCGGCAGTTTCAACGAAGGGAATAATGAAATTCCAGAACCCGGCGTCGAGCAAGCGCTTGAGTTCGACTGGATTATTGCTCGAAGGGCGCACAAAAGGCGCGCTGGCGCTGTCTTTCAGCGCCATAAGCTGCGGCACCAGGTTCAGCACATCATTGGGTGCATGTTCGGCATCCAGCAAAATCCAGTCGAAACCGGCGACCCCGAGCACTTCGGTGGTGATCGGGCTGCCCAGCGAACTCCAGCAGCCAATCAACGGCTGGTGGGCGCGCAGGGCCTGTTTGAAGGTGTTGGGCATAGGGGAATAAACAGCCATCTCGGCAAACTCCGGTTTTAGCGCACCAACGC
>Ga0209067_10002488_pt1 | contig 10889 bp, 9 predicted proteins | sample ColStrG_CSR_2013_FD_187199 | JGI IMG/M metagenome (GOLD analysis project Ga0209067, IMG submission 187199) | Freshwater sediment microbial communities in response to fracking from Pennsylvania, USA - Cold Stream Run_MetaG_CSR_2013 (SPAdes)... | ecosystem: Environmental > Aquatic > Freshwater >... | reverse complement strand
TTTCAGAACAGGTGGAGGCAAAAAGATAATATTGGAAGGTGGAATTGGAAAAAAGTCAGGTGGGTGGGGCGGATGAATGTGGAACGTCCCCGTCTGAGCCGCGCTGGTCATGGTGAACGCCAAACAGAAAAAAAATGGAGCCATTTTTCCAAGCCGCACAATGAAACTTTCCATAAATTCCCTTTTTTGAGGTTCAAGACGCGAAACCAGGCTAAGTGTCTGTCCACAGCACCGACAAGGTTTTTTTCGGAACCCGGCCTGGACCCACCCCGTGTGACCTTTTCATTGACCAAAACCTGTTGCCAAGTGAACAATTCAAAGCAGGAAAGTGAGGACTCATGATGGCGATTTTTCTTCTTGTCATGGCACTCTTGGGGAGTCCAGCCCAGGCTGGTCAGACGGTCACTAAAGCCAAATTTATGGAAGTGATGAAAACAGCTCTGCCAAGCGCATTTTGCAAAGACAAAATGTACTTTCGTCAGTGCTTTAAAATCACCGAAGATGAATGTATTCAAGAGGCCTTGCGCGATACCAAAATCTGTCTCACGTCAGAGGCCGGGAAACTTCCAGATATTTTGAACCAACCACAAGACGGACAAAAGTATGGGCGTGAAATTGGCAGCTGCGCGGGCGCTACTTTCTCAACGACTCTTGGCGGCAAGAAGATTGACTCGCCACTTTGCAATGATCCCAAAAAATGGCAGGGAACCCACTGATCACGCTAGATCACGCGATCGTTCCCGCCGTCGATCGCCACTTGCGCCCCAGTCGTCGCCTTGAAGGCAGACCCCAACATAGCTGCAACGAGCTCGGCAACGTCTTTTGAAGTGATTTCGACTTTCAAAATATTGTTCTTCTTGTAGTCTTCGACGCTCATCTTGTAATGAGCTGCGCGATTTTGAAGAACCTCTGGGGTCCAGATGCCAGTATCAAAGATCGCATTTGGGTGAACCATATTCACACGGATACCAAAAGGTCCCAACTCCAAAGCCGCAACTCGAGCCAATTGCGTCAGGCCCGCTTTGGCAGCTGAATAAGCGGCTGCCCCGGGGCCTGGAGCCGGTACATTTTTCGAGGCAATAAACATCACTGAGGGCGAAATTCCCAGTTTCAAAAAGGGAATGCACACCTGAAGAAGTTCAAAATGACTTGTTAAATTCACATCCAACGACTTCCGCCATGTTTGCAAATTGAGCTTTTCAATCGTCTCGCCTGGCGGAAAGATTCCGGCATTGGAAACGAGCAAATCCAGACCACCAAATTTCTTCACAATCTGTGCTGGCAACGAACGAACAAAATCCAAACTTGTCAGATCGCCGTCCAAAGTCAGCAGGGCTTTGTGTTTCAAGTTGTGAATCTTTTGATCAATATCAACCGCAACGACAGCCGCACCCTGAACCAAAAGCTCCTGCGCGATAGCTTTGCCGATCCCCTGACAGGCCCCAGTCACCAACGCCACTTGTCCCGTGAATGGTGCAGGCTTGCTGGCACCTCTCTTCAGTTTGGCTTGTTCAAGCTCCCAGTACTCAACTTCGAAAATATCTTTTTCAGGGAGCGCTTGCCACTGCGCCAATTTTTCAGACCACTGAATGGCCCGAATAGTCTGCTCAGAGATGTCACGAATGACTTTCAACCGATCCACCGACTGTGCAATCGAAACCAAACCTTGGCCTGGCCACACGGCCCATCGTGGCGCGACATCCAGAATTTTGAGATCAGGTGTCGAATGACTGGCAAAATATTTGCGATAGGACTCTGCGTATGCGGCGACACAGGTGACCATGGACTGTTCAGTCATCTGCAAAGGCAGCCGCTTCGTGTGAATCACATGATCAGGCGTCAAGGGACCTCGGCTTGAAATCTCATTCGCATTTGGGAGCTCGGAAAACCCAACGGCCTCAGGGCTTTGATTGAGCTCGCAGAGAAAAGGCAGCTTCGACTGATGGTAAATATCTTTGCGAACCTGGGCCAAAGCCAACGCCGGAAAATCAGCCTTTGCTTTTTTTGTCGCGACACTTGCCGCAGATTTTTTTTGCAAATAGGTTTCGCATTCATCGACCAAATTGATCATTCGCTCATAGCTTGTTTTGGCATCTGGACCAAAAGTAAAGAGCCCATGATTCAGAAGCACAATCCCCTGCAGCTTTGACCAGTCCACATCTTGAGTCAGCTCGAAAACTTTTCGCGCCAAAAGAAATCCAGGCATGACATAGGGGACATACAGAACGCGCTGCCCGAAGACTTCTTGCAATCGTGCCTGTCCATTTGGAGTATTTGTAATCGCGATCATCGAATCGGTATGCGTGTGATCCACAAATGCAAAAGGAAGAATCGCATGAAGAATGGCTTCGACTGACGGATTGGGCGCATTGGGATCCAGAAGTGCGGCCCGCTGCTGATTGACCATATCTGAATCTGAGAGAACTTCCTGCTGCGCCAACCGCAAAAGCGACGTCATCTTGACTGGCGCAAATCCAGCCTCTTCAATCGTGGCCAAATCCCATCCGCTTCCTTTGACATAAAGAATGTCCTCTTCGTCTTGAAAGAAGTTTTTGGCTTTCATTTTCAGTGAGGTGTTGCCCCCACCATGGAGGACGAGCTGCGGATCAGCCCCGATCAATCTTGAGGTGTAAACCCGCATCGCGAGAGGTGATTTGGCAAACTTTGCGGCTTCGGCTTCATTCCAACGATTTTTCATGAGCGGCAACCTAGCATGAGTAAGGAGAACTCGCTATTCACATTTCCTTTATTTTTTGCGGCTGATCACAAATCCTCAAGCTGCTTGAAGGCCATTCCCCAGCCGTCTTGAAACCCCATCTGCTCGTGTTTTTTTCGACTTTCGCTATCGGCATGTGAGACGGTTGCCTTGTACAAAGTTCCTGAGCCTGCTTTTGAAAGTGTGACCGTGACTGCAAATCCAAATCCAGGATGGGGAATCAATTGAGGGCGATAGTCTTTCGACATCAGATTTGTCCAAACTAATTTTTGATTTTCCACGACTTCCAAATAGCAACCTTCATTGTTCATTTTTTCGCCGCCAGGTCCCTGCATGACGGTCATAAACTCACCGCCTGAACGGAGATCAATTCGACAGTCTGTGACCTTCCAAGGTTTGGGACAAAACCATTTCATTAAAGTCTCTGGATGCGTCCATCCTTGCCAAATTTTTTGAGGACTCAGTGCCGTTTTTTTTTCAAACACAAGGTCCAAATCTGGATTGAATTTATTTTCGGTCATCAGCGGCGCTCCTTTTTTCTTGCGGGCCTCTCAGTTTACCGGCTTATTTGACTGATTCAACAAGAGCTTTGTAATTGACGAGACCCCGCTCAAAGTGTTTTCCCATCATCGACTCCATGATCAGGCCAAAGTAGCGGTTGAAATAGGGAAGTTCCTGCTCGAACGACCAAATCAGTTCCGTTGTCGAATCCGACTGAGCCGTGACAATCCAGTGAACCATGCCCTCGCCCTTCATGGGCTTGTAAAACTCCATTTTCACATCGATTTTCTTGACGGGTTCGATATTTGTGAGAGTCATTTTACCTTCACCCGTTTTTCGACCTTTCCAAATCAAAGAGGAGCCCACCCCTTCTCCATTTACCGTTGTTTGATTGGTTGGATCCCCTTCTGGAAAGGGATTCCATTTCACATATTCGTTGAGGCTCGTTAATTTGGAGAACACCTGAGCAGCAGGGGAATCGATGACAATCGAACGCGACATTGAAAAAGTTGAAGACAGGAATATCGGCAGCACAAGGAAGAGCGAAGCCAGAGCGAGGACTGTGAAAAGAATGTTCATTTTTTAGACTCCATCTACTTCGGTCAAACCGATGAAAGTTTCTTACCGCGTCTTTCGTTGCAAGCCAACGTCAGACAGAATGGTGGAAATGGGAATCGATCTTCCCAACTTTGGCCCTCCAGGCCAAAGTTTCCAGAGCCGAGGCCGTTCGCTCAGCAGGCCATCCAGGCCTGCTGCCCACGCACTCAATGCTCCCTTTGGTCGCATTGACTGCGGGTCGCTCGCTCTTTTCGATTCCCGTCCACTCCCCCAAAAAGAAAAACCAGCTTTCGCTGGTTTTTACTTTGTTGGTGGAGGCGGCGGGAATCGAACCCGCGTCCGCAAGTGATCCACGATTGGGCGCTACATTCTTAGTCGATGTTTTATGTTGGTGCAGCAGCTTCCATCAACAAAATCAGCTGCACCCTTCCCCCAGAGAATCTCGAACGCGGCCCCTGGAGAAACCAAACCGCATTCTTAGTTGCTAAATGACGCTCGTTCCAGGTCCACAACCACAACTTGGGCGAGCGCGCGGCTAATTAGGCTGCGAGTGCGTAATCGTTGCCAATTACAAGTGCTCGTTTTTAACGAGGTCTACAAGCGTCCCCGGAATGCTCCCAACGCTTCAACACCCACGTCGAAGCCAGATCGCCCCCACTCGGTGTAAATCGTTCGTTCACCTTGTACACCAAATTGCCCGCGCCGTGATTCTTTAATTGCAAAACGCCAATTTCACTCCCTGACCAAAGTCCCGCCCGATTTGGAGTCTCAAAAGTGCCATAAGAATCTCTAATTGTTCAAATGTTAGGACTTTATGGGGATTGTGTTAAATCCAGTAGTTATGCACTTCTTCCACCGAGTTATCCACATTTTGCGGTGAAATTGGGCGACTGATTTTAAGAGAATTTAAGAGTAAATCGGTCTCAGTTGAATTTAAACTGACAGCCATTTGAATGCGACGCGACTAAAGTCATAAATGTTTGATGCAAACTTAACCTGAAGAGGAACATCTCCAAAATCTGCCGTTTTATTCAGCAGATTGCGCGGGATCAGTCACAGGGAACAGCTGCAGGTTCAGTTGGTACACCCGATCACCTTTTGAGGTCTGACGTTTGGTCGCATTGTCTTTGTGGGTCTGCTTGCGCATCTGCCTCAAACGGAACCGGAGCTCTTCAAACTCGGCTTTGGTCAAGCTCAAGGTCAAAGAGCCAAACTCTCGCTCCGCTGGCGAATCTTGAAAAAGACTTTCCAAGCCCAGATACATCAACTGACTTTGAAGGCGACGGACAAGGGCCACTGGAATTTCATCCGGGGCTTCGATCAGCTGATGAGCTTTCTCGAGCTGTCCCGTGATATCGTTTTGAGTGACTTCACCTGAACGCACGAGACTTCGCAAAGCTTCGTCGATTTCTGTGTCCGCGGCTTTGCCACGCAGCAGATCACGCAACCCACTGGCTGTGAATTTGACATTGGCTTGATCAAGAGCTGCATATAGTATCCAACCAATCCAATTGGGAATTTTCTCCCAGGCCCGACGGTCAATTTCACCTGATTTCAGCTGTGCTCGCATGCGCAACTCGGAAAGCATTTTCAGATGGACATTTCGCTCACTGGGCTCGCTCGCTTGACCAAACAAAACCAACAGACGGAACTCCTCGGTCAAGTCTTTGTTGAGTCCACAAGCTTTGGCAAATTTCCCAATCATCTCGTCAGACAAGTTGCGGCGCCCCTCGATGATCAGCTTGAGATAATTGGGTGACTTGATATCGGCTGCGGCAGAAAACATCGCAAATGAATAGGGTCGTAAATCTTTTCGAGTTTGATAACGTCGGAACGCATACCAATCGCTCAAGTAGCGTCGAAAATCCATGTAGTTTGCCAACACAGGTTCGACTCGAAATTGGGGCTGTTCGACCTGACCCACCGCTGGAACGTTGTCGGTGGGAGCCAATCCCGAACCGTGACCTGTCAAATCCATGGATGTCGATACGGCTGAAGACAAGGAATCAATCACAATTACCCCCTTGCGATGACAGGACCCGCCTTTTGAAATTGGAAACCATTTGACCCCAGCTGAGCAATCAATGATTTCCAATTTTGAAACCGAGTCCCCTCGAGCCAACCTCTAATCAGGTAGTTAACTCGTTGCGTTTAGGCGACCAGTCACCACTCTGGTGACAAAAGGGTCGCCTGCGATCCGCAAGTGGGCAGTGAAGCAAAGATCACGCCAACGATTATTTTTTCACAAGTTTGGCAACCGCTGCTGTCGGCTTTGCAGTTTTTTGCAAAGCTATTTTTGGCAGAGTCCCAGTGAGATTGATCGTATCGCTGTTGGCTCCGGCGGTCAGCAAAAGCTTGAAGGCATCTTTGCCGGGTTCAGCCGAAATTGTGATCCGAGTGACGAGGCTCTTTTGCAAAGCATCTGTTTTCAACCCAGACTCCTGCAAGTTGTTCGCAGCCATCCATGCTGAAAGTGGCTTGGAGTCGATAGTGGACACTGGATTCATCCCAATCGAAAGAAAGGGAGTCGCGCCCATCACATTGGACTGATTGCCCGATGCCATCAAAACTTGTGCATCTTTGAAGCCCATTGAAATCCGAGCCCAACCACCGCCATTGACAACTTCAGCAGTTTCCAAAGCTAAAAGTTGCAAAGCATCTGCTGCATCTGTGTTTTGATCGATCAAAGCGTACAATCGAGATTGCAAGGCCAGCACTGATGCATCGGTCGACTTGGTGACGTCACCTTTGCCGAGTGCCGCCGTGAAAATTTTGCGAACAATCACGGTCGCTGTCCCAGGGCGATCGCCGGTAAATTTGATGTTCGCCACTTGCACCAGACACTTATCAGGCTGTTGATCCATGCACTGCAGAGTCGCCAAAACTTTGCCGTCCGCAGAAGTCAAAGTCGCCAGGCGAGTGGTGGTGTCAAGACCACCAGTCAGCTCAACTGCCACGGGATCTTTTGCCGTCGCATCCGCTGACGTTCGCGTTAAACTCAGACTCATACCTTGTTTCCCATTGGTCACATCACCGCTTGTTTTTGTCGTGACTGAAAGAATTGAAGCCGCGACCTCACCCTTTGGATCGGTGGTCGGATCAGCGGATTGAGTCATGGCCGCAAGAAGACCATCGCTCGACATCGACATCACTTTTGTTGTGGTCGTCGCATCGGATGCACCTGGGGCACTAGACCCAGAAGTGCCCGCTGCGCCAGGAGTTCCTGAGCCACCTGTCGCTGGAGTTCCAGAGTTCGCTGATGGAGCCGGCTTGTTTGGATCAACAGGAACAGGAGGCGTTCCAGATTTGTTATTAGGAGTCGCAGAAGGTGTGACAGGGACTGAGTCCTTTTTCTGCCCGCAGGCCACGATAAACAAAACTGTTGCAAATCCAACGACAAAACGACGCGCAAAAGCCGAGCGATTGTTTGACATAAATTCCTCCGCAGCTACCAAACAGCAAAGGACGGGCCAAGGTGTCCAAGCTTGCAACAGCGATTTATTACATTCTGGCAGACATCCGAGTGTCTAAAGAAGAGACAGCGGCGGCCCCAAAGCGGCCAAGGAATCGGTCCCCCGTCCCCTGTCTTCGGTCCACCGGCCCAGTCCGGTTGACTGTCCCGGGACAGTCAACCGGACAGGGCCGGTGGACCGTGGACGGGGGGCGGGGGACCGAAAACCGACTCTCATCCCGCCCTCAGGGAATAAGTCCCGCATGTTGCAGCAACCACTGATCAGCCTCGGCGTGTCGGGGCGAATAGGCTGCAACGAGAGCCCAAAAATCACGACTGTGATTCATGTGGCGAAGGTGAGCAAGTTCATGAACCAAGACGCTGTCCAACACCCAATCCGGTGCTGAAACCAAACGTGAATTGATCGCAATTTGACCCCGTGATGAACAACTGCCCCAGCGAGATCGCATGTGCTTGAACCGAACCTTGGTGGGCTGCAGAGCCATACGGGAGGCCCAAGCCTCCAATCTGGGACGAACATCAAGTTCACATCGCGCCAAGAGGAACTGCTGCCAAATGCGATGTGCCGACAGCTCACGCAAGGGATCCTGCGAGCTTTGTGGAGGCCGTCGCCAGCTTTCAGGCAGGTACAAGAAGAGCTCAATCGGTTGCGAATGGGTGAGCGCCAGAAACGGACGTTTCAAACTTGTGACAGATTGTTGCAAGTTCACAAGCTGGCCTTTGACATAAAGCTGTGTCGGCTGCGTGAAATCCAAGGGTTTGTGTTGGGGGAGCTCGCCATACTTGCGCCATTGCTTTTCGACCCAAGGCCATTGGGCCTGCAAAAAGGCTTCTGCGTCTCGACGACGCAAAGACAAAGGCCCTCGCACCGTGATCGGCTGCCCGGGTCGCAGCTCGATACTGATCCGTCGACGTCGAGGTCGCAGCACCAATCGAACCGGCTTCCCTTGAAATTCCCAGTGCTCTGTTCTAGAAGAACCTTTCGATGAGCCCTTGGGATCGGATGGTTGTGCACGAAAAAAGTCAAAAAGACTCATATTCCCATTTAGACCCAAAACTGGTGCTCGAGGCAACTGAAGCGGCCGGTTTTTCGCCCACCGGTGAATTCAATCAATTGAACTCCTATGAAAATCGAGTTTTTGATTTGCGGCTCGAGGGCATGAATCCCGCACGTATCATCGCGAAATTTTACCGTCCCGGACGTTGGACAGCCTCAGCCATCGGTGAAGAGCTTGCCTTTTTACAGGAGCTCAAAGGCGAAGGCTTGACCGTGGCTACGGCCTGCGACCAAAAAAGGCATCTCCCCATGCTTCCGCAGCTGTCCAATCACAAAGGCTACCTGGTGGCTTTTTTTGAACGCATCACGGGGCGCCTGCCGCAGGAGCTGAGCCTGACCGACATGACCGCGATCGGACGCAAACTGGCCCTGTTGCACAATGTCGGTGGACGACAAGATTTTCAGTCGCGGCCTGTTCTGGGAGAATCGCCACAAACCCCCTATGAAGTTCTGGATGAACTTCTTCCCCGGGTCGGACCGGAAATGCGCAAACGGTACACAGCTGTGACCGAGGAGCTCTTGTCGATTGCTCAGGACACGATCGATCCAGACTCGTTCCAACGCATTCATGGCGATGCCCATCGCGGCAATATTCTTCACAACGGGAAACAAGGTGCCGAATCCGAGTTCTTCTTTGTGGATTTTGATGACTGCGGGACGGGCCCTGTTGTCCAAGACCTGTGGATGCTTTTTTCCTCAAGTGACTCGCAGGAAGAATCCGAAGCCCTCATTGCGGGTTACGAGAACCTCCGTGAGTTCCCCCGTCACCAACTGCAGTGGATCCCGATCCTGAGAGGTCTGAGAATCTTCCAATACGCAGCCTGGATCAACAAACGCTGGACGGATCCTTCATTTCCCAAGCTCTTTCCGGACTTTGGCACTTACAACTACTGGGCTGAAGAAGTCGAAGCCCTCGAGAAAATCGTGTGGCCGCTCAGATCGACCACCGTCACCCACGCTTAACAGCCTCTGAGGCGGCCTAACGCCACTAGTTAACGTTCGGAAAACCCCAACCAATCGAGTACAAACCCAAGTGGCCGGGTCCTTTGCGACTGCGCCTCTGCCAATCCCGCTAGGCCCGGAAGGGAGCAACGGTAACCAGAGGACTTTGCGACAAGGGTCGCCCGGCCACTCTTTCAAACGAGATTGAAATTGGAATTTAAACTGGAGTTTGTTTGTCTTATCAGGTGATCGCCCGCAAATGGCGTCCGCAAAACTTTGCCCAACTGATCGGGCAAAACCACATCTCGCAAACATTGACGAATGCTCTTCGCAACGATCGACTGCCACACGCGTTGCTCTTCACTGGCCCCCGCGGGACTGGCAAAACTTCATCTGCACGAATTTTAGCGAAGGCTTTGCGTTGCCCCAACGCCAAGGACTTTATCCCCTGTGAAAATTGTGTCGAGTGCCGCGAGATTTCGATCTCGCGCAGCCCCAATGTCATCGAAATTGATGGGGCTTCGAACAATGGCGTCGACGCCATTCGCGAATTGCGGGACTCGGTCGTTTATGCGCCTTCCAGTGGTCGATTCAAAATCTACATCGTCGACGAAGTCCACATGCTCTCGACCAGTGCCTTCAATGCCCTCCTGAAAACCCTGGAAGAGCCACCAGCACACGTGATTTTTATTTTGGCGACGACAGAAGTGCAAAAAATCCCTGCGACGATTTTGTCACGCTGTCAGCGTTTTGACTTTCGTCGTATTTCCACGCGGCAGATCGCGGACCACCTGCAAAGCATCTGTCAGGCCGAAAAGATCAGTGCCGATGCGGACGCACTTTGGCTGATCGCTCGCCAAGGCGACGGATCGATGCGCGACTCACAAAGCCTGCTGGACCAGGTTGTGTCTTTTGCCAACGGACAACTCAGCCTTGCTCGGGTGAGTGAAATTCTTGGCCTGACCGATCGTCAGTTGCTTCTGGAAGCCTTGACCGCTTGGGTTCAGCGTGACACCAAAGTCACTCTGCAGGTTCTTGGTAAATTGATGGAGTCCGGAACCGAGCCCACGCTTTTTGCCGCAGAGTTGTTGGAGCAGCTGCGCAACACCCTGTTCGTCAAACTCAGCGAAAGCTCCAGTGCAGGAGAAAAGCAAACTCCATTGGTTGAGTTGCCCGAAAGCGAATGGCGAGCTCTGCAAAGCCTGGCGCAGCAATTGAGCGAAGAGGATTTGCATCTTCTGTTTGATATGGCCATGAAGTTGGTGAGTGATCTCCATCGGTCGACGGATCCACGTCTGGTTTTGGAAATGGGCCTGCTGCGAATTGCGAACGCGCCGCGGGTCACAGCATTGGCACAGATTCTGTCGGCACAGCCGCAAGTCCCCGCTGCAAACGTCGCCAGCGGACCTGCAAAATCACCTGCGCCCACAGTGGCTGTGGCCAGCAAAGTCACCGCTGCCGTGCGATCGACCGGTCCCAAGCCGGCCGCAGAGCGCTGGTTTGATTTTGTCCAAAATCTCAAAACTTCAGAGCCTCTGCTTGCGGCTAAAATCGATGCTCTGCTGTTTGTCAACGAAGTGGGCCGCATCCTGCATCTTTCGATTCCCGCCAAAGATGCTTTCCTAAAGGGCACAATGGATGAC
>Ga0209067_10002487_pt1 | contig 10889 bp, 8 predicted proteins | sample ColStrG_CSR_2013_FD_187199 | JGI IMG/M metagenome (GOLD analysis project Ga0209067, IMG submission 187199) | Freshwater sediment microbial communities in response to fracking from Pennsylvania, USA - Cold Stream Run_MetaG_CSR_2013 (SPAdes)... | ecosystem: Environmental > Aquatic > Freshwater >... | reverse complement strand
CCACCGCAAGCGTCGCACTGGGGGCTAAGCCGCCCAACAAGTCACTGACCCTCGCGCCCATCGCTCACTCTCCCTCAAGTTCCCTAACATGAGTCTATGAGTTCCCCCGAAAACCTTAAGATCCCCGCCGACCTCCTACCCCGCGACGGACGCTTCGGCGCCGGTCCTTCGAAGGTGCGTGCCGAGCAGTTGGCCGCCCTCGTCGCCGACGGCACGACCTACATGGGTACCTCGCATCGCCAGGCGACCGTGCGCAACAAGGTCGGAGAGGTCCGCGACGGCCTGCGAGACCTGTTCAACCTTCCCGACGGCTACGAGGTGCTGCTCGGCAACGGGGGCACCACCTGTTTCTGGGACGCCGCGACATTCCACCTGGTCGCCGAGCACTCCCAGCACCTCAGTTTCGGTGAGTTCTCCTCCAAGTTCGCGAGCAGCGTCAAGGAAGCACCGCACCTGAGCGAACCCCAGGTCATTCAGAGTGACGTAGGTACCCACCCCTACGCGGTCGCGGACGACTCGGTCGACCTCTACGCCCTCACCCACAACGAGACCTCGACCGGCGTGATGATGAAGATCGAGCGACCCGAGGGGGCGAAGGGGATCGTGGCCGTGGACGCGACCTCCGCCGCCGGCGGCCTCATGGTCGACCCGACGCAGTTCGACTGCTACTACTTCGCCCCCCAGAAATCCTTCGCCTCCGACGGGGGACTCTGGCTCGCCATCTGCTCCCCCGCCGGCGTGGAACGCATCGAGACCCTGGCCGCCTCGGGCCGCTGGACGCCCGCATTCTTCGACCTGAAGATCGCGCTGGACAATTCACGGCTCAATCAGACCTACAACACGCCGGCGCTGGCGACCATCCACCTGCTGGCCTCGCAGATCAAGTGGATGAACGACAACGGTGGCCTGGACTTCTCGGCCGGACGTTCCCGTCAGTCGGCCGAGATCCTCTACACGTGGGCCGAGGCATCGGACTTCGCGACGCCCTTCGTGAACAATCCGGCCCAACGCAGCAACGTGGTCGGCACCATCGACTTCAACGACGAGGTCGACGCCGCACTCATCGCCAAGGTGCTGCGGGCGAACGGCGTGGTCGACACCGAGCCCTACCGCAAGCTGGGCCGCAACCAGTTGCGCATCGCGATGTTCCCGAGCGTCGACCCCGAAGACGTGGCCTCGTTGTGCGCCAGCATTAACTACATCGTCGGCAACCTCTAGATCACCGGTACTGTTCCATGGTGAGTGATCCGGAGCGCGCGGTGAAGGGTCGTGTCCTGGTGACCGGCGCCACCGGCTACGTCGGCGGACGCCTCGTGCCCAAGCTGATCGAGGACGCCCATCCGGTGCGGTGCCTGGTCCGAACGCCCGCCAAACTCGCCAACGCCCCCTGGCTCGACCAGGTCGAGATAGTGCGCGGTGCGATCGACGGCCCGTTGGCAGAGGCCATGGCCGACGTCGAGACGGCCGTGTATCTGGTGCACGGGATCGGCGAGGGCCCGGACTGGGTGGCGAAGGAGACCCGCGACGCCGAGCACTTCCGTCTGGCGGCGCAGGAGGCCGGTGTCCAGCGAATCGTCTACCTGGGCGGCATGGGGGCCGACGATTCCCGGCTGAGCCAGCACCTCTCGAGTCGTCACTCGGTGGGCCGCACCCTGGCCGATGGTCCGATCCCCGTCACCGAGCTGCGGGCGGCGGTGATCATCGGTTCGGGTTCGGCCAGTTTCGAGATGCTGCGATACCTCGTCGAGGTGCTGCCCGTGATGGTCACCCCCAAGTGGGTCACGACGCGGTCCCAGCCCATCGCCATCTCGGACGTGCTCGACTACCTCGTCAAGGCGATCGACGCGCAGGAGCCGTTGCGCGGGGTCTACGAGATCGGCGGACCCGACGTCGTCTCGTACGCGCAGATGATGGCCATCTACGCCGAAGAAGCCGGACTCAAGCGCCGCCGGCTGATCCCCGTGCCGGTGCTCACGCCGCGCCTCTCCAGCCATTGGGTCGGCCTGGTGACCCCGGTCCCCGCCTCCCTGGCGCGACCGCTGGTCGACAGCCTGGTCAACGAGGTCGTCGTGCGCGACTCGCGAACCCTCGACGACTTCGGACCGCCGAAGCGGTCGTTGCGAGAGGCGATCCGCCTGGCGCTGGGCGTGACGTCGCGCCACGAGGTGCCCACGTCGTTCACCTCGGCCGACCTGCAGCCCTTTCGTACCTACGCGACCGATCCCGCCTGGTCTGGCGGAACGGTGCTGCACGACGTGCGCGTCTCCGACACCTCGTCCTCACCCGAGGCGGTCTTCGCCGCGGTGACGTCGCTGGGCGGTGAGAAGGGCTGGCACAGCGGCGAACGGCTCTGGCAGCTGCGCGGACTGTTCGACCTCCTGTGGGGCGGGCCCGGCCTGCGCCGCGGACGCAGTCACCCGACCGCGCTCGGCGAAGGTGACTTCGTCGACTTCTGGCGTGTCGAGTCACTCGTGGCTCCGCACCTCCTGAGACTCCACGCCGAGATGGTGCTCCCGGGTGAGGCGTGGCTTCAGTGGACGATCGAGGGGACCGCCAGTGGATCGAGAGTCACCCAGGACGCCATCTTCAAGCCGCGCGGACTGCTCGGACGCGCCTACTGGTACGCCGTCGCGCCATTCCACTTCCTGGTCTTCCCCGGACTGCTGAAGGGCATCCTCAAGGACGCCTCGGCGAACTAGTCGGTGTCGCCACCCGAGACCTCGGAGACCTTCTGCTTGCCGGCCGAGACGAACGGCATCATGCCCCGCAGCTTCTTGCCGATGTCCTCGATCGGGTGCTTCTTCCCGCTGTCGCGAAGCTCGCGGTAGCGGGGACGGCCGATCTCGTTCTCCTGGATCCACTCGGCGGCGAAGGTGCCGTCCTGGATCTCGGTGAGGATCTTCTTCATCTCGCCCTTGACGGCTTCGGTGATGATGCGCGGTCCGCGCGTCAGGTCCCCGTACTCGGCGGTGTCGGACACGCTGAAGCGCATGCCGGTGATGCCCTCTTCGTACATCAGGTCGACGATCAACTTGAGTTCGTGGAGGCACTCGAAGTAGGCGCTCTCGGGCTGGTAGCCGGCCTCGACGAGGGTCTCGTAGCCGGCCTTCACGAGGGCCGAAACACCGCCGCAGAGAACGGCCTGCTCGCCGAAGAGGTCGGTCTCGGTCTCCTCGGTGAAGGTGGTCTCGAGTACGCCGGCGCGCGTGGCGCCGATGCCGTGGGCGTAGGCCAGCGCGAGGTCGTGGGCGTGGCCGGTCGCGTCCTGGTGCACGGCGATGAGCGCCGGGACGCCGCCGCCCTCGACGTAGGTGCGCCGCACGAGGTGTCCGGGTCCCTTCGGCGCGACCATCGCGACGTCGACGTCGGCCGGCGGATTGATCAGGTTGAAACGGATGTTGAACCCGTGGGCGAACAGGAGGCACTTGCCGGCGGTGAGGTGCGGCGCGATGTCGGCGTCGTAGATGCGCTTCTGCTCGGTGTCGGGCAGCAGGACCATGATGACGTCGGCCTCGGCGCAGGCGTCGGCGATCGGCAGGACGCGAAGTCCGGCGTCCTCGGCCTTCAGGACCGAGGAGGACTCGGCGCGCAGGCCCACACGCACGTCGTAACCGCTGTCGTGGAGGTTGAGCGCGTGGGCGTGGCCCTGTGATCCGTAGCCGAGGATGGCGATCTTCTTGCCCTTGAGCAGTTCGGGCTTGGCGTCGGCTTCGTAGTACATCTTGGTCATGGTGGGGTTTCTTTCTCTGTTCTAAATGGTCAGGCCGAAGCCGTCCGTCCAAGTCTAGGGAGTGCCACGCGGCCGGTCCGGTGGAGCTCGACCTGCGCGAAGCTTTCCAGGGTCTTCTCGATGTGGTCGCAGGCGCCGGGGGTGCCGGCGAGCATCACGGTGACCGAGTTCGAGTCGACGTCGACGATCGAGGCCCCGGCCGAGGCCACGGTGTCGAGCAGGGCTGCGCGGTTGGCGTCGTCGACCGCGACCGTCGCGATCAGCAGTTCGCGCTCGAGGGCGTCCTTGGGCGCGAGGTCGGTGATCTGGACGACGTTGACCAGCTTGTCGAGCTGGCCGACGATCTGCTCGAGCGGCGCCGACTCGGCGTCGACGACGATCGTCACGCGCGAGAACCGCGCGTTGCCCTCCGCCGGAGCCACCGCGAGGGAGTAGATGTTGAAGCCGCGACGGGCGAACAGACCGGCGATTCGCGCCAGCACTCCCGCCTTGTTCTCGACCAGCACCGAGAGGATGTGATGACGCACCGGGGTGTGCGAGACGGTTCCGAGGAACGGTTCGGGGGTGGCGCTCATCGGACGGCTCCTCGCTGTAGTGGGTGGACCATGATGTCGTCGTTGCTCGCTCCGGCCGCGACCATCGGGAACACCTTCTCCGAGGAGTCGGTGCGAAAGTCGATGACCACCGGCACGTCGTTGATCCGGTTGGCCTGCTCGATCACCTCGTGCATCTCCTTCAGGTTCCTCGCGCGCAGCCCGACGCAACCCATCGCCTCGGCCCACTTGACGTAGTCGGGCAGATCGGCGTTGAGGTACACCTCGGAGTAACGCTCCTCGTAGAACATCTCCTGCCACTGGCGGACCATCCCGAGGTAGGCGTTGTTGAGGATCGCGACCTTGATCGGAATGCCCTCGGACCTGGCCGTCACCAGTTCCTGGGCCGTCATCTGGAAACAGCCGTCGCCGTCGATGCACCAGACGGTGCGGTCGGGTCGACCGACCTTGGCCCCGATGGCGGCCGGCACGCCGAATCCCATGGTTCCGGCCCCCCCGGAGTTGACCCAGGTGCCCGGCTCTTCGAACTTCCAGAACTGCGAGGCCCACATCTGGTGTTGGCCGACCCCGGCCGAGACGATCGTGCCCGGCGCGGCGGAGGCGGCGATGGCCTCGATGACGTGCTGGGGGCGAAGTGGACCGTCGCTGGTCGGCTCGTCGTAGACGAGCGGGAACCGCTCGCGCCACGAGTCGATGTCGGTCCACCATGCGTCCAGGTTCCTCGGGACGGCTCCTCGGTCGTCGAGGGCGCGCAGCACCGAGGCGACGTTGGCCCGGATCGACACGTCGGCCCGGCGGACCTTGTTGAACTCGGCCTTGTCGATGTCGACGTGGACCACCTTGGCATCGGGGGCGAACGCGGAGATCTTCCCGGTGACGCGGTCGTCGAAGCGCGCGCCGAGTGAGATCAGCAGGTCGCAGCGCTGGATGGCGGTGACCGCGGTGTACATGCCGTGCATCCCGGGCATGCCCAGGTGTTGGACGTGCGAATCCGGAAAGGCGCCGCGGGCCATCAGCGTCGTCACCACGGGCATCTTCGTGCGCTCGGCGAAGGCCAGCAGTTCCTTGGCGGCGTGGGACTTGAGGGTCCCGCCGCCGACGTAGAGCACCGGTCGCTCGGACCGGGCGATCAAGTCGGCCGCGCGTGCCACGGCGTCGTCGTCGAGGGGAATCTCGGGACGGTAACCGGGCAGGTCGAGTTCCTCGATCGTCGTCGGGTACCACCAGTCCATCATCGACTGCGTGACGTCCTTGGGCACGTCGATGAGGACCGGTCCGGGCCGGCCGGTCGTGGCGAGGTGGAAGGCGGCCGCCACCGCCCGGGGGATCTCCTGGGCCGACTGCACCAGGAAGTTGTGCTTGGTGATTCCCATCGTGATGCCGGTGATGTCGCACTCCTGGAAGGCGTCGGTGCCGATCGAGCCGGTGGCCACCTGTCCGGTGATGACCACCAACGGAGTCGAGTCCATATGGGCGTTGCCGATCGGGGTCACGATGTTGGTGGCGCCGGGGCCGCTCGTCACCATGGCGACGCCGGGACGTCCGGTCGCCAGGGCGTAGCCCTCGGCCATGTGCCCCGCGCCCTGCTCGTGGCGCACGAGGATGTGGCGGATCGTCGAGTCGATCAACGGGTCGTAGACGGGCAGGATGGCCCCGCCCGGCAGGCCGAAGATCGTGTCGACGCCCTCCTGCTCGAGGCTCTTGATGAGTGCTTGCGCTCCAGTGAGTTGCACAATGTTCCTTTGGGTTGGATAAACAAAAAGGCCTCCCTTGTTGGGAGGCCTCCGGAGTACGTGAACGCGTGACTACCGGCGCCAGGCGCCTACTACTACCAGAATGTCGTTTCGGTACGTCACGCATCCATCTAAGCACATGGAGCGTATCGGCACAAGGTCGCTCAGCGCGACGTGACCGCACCCTTCTCCGCGCCCTGGACCAGGCGGGCGAACTTGTCGAGGACCCCCGTGGTGTAGCGCGGCACGAACGCTGTGACGTGCTTGGCCCGTTCGGCCAGTTCGGCCGGGTCGACCAACAGGTCGATCGACAGGTTGTCGACGTCGATGCGGATCTGGTCGCCGTCCTTCACGAGGCCGATCGGCCCCCCGTCCAGGGCCTCGGGGGCGACGTGGCCCACGCAGAAGCCGTGGGTCCCCCCGCTGAAGCGCCCGTCGGTGATGAGCGCCGAATCGGCCCCGCGGCCCACTCCCTTCATGGCGCCGGTCACCGCGAGCATCTCGCGCATGCCCGGTCCGGCCTTGGGTCCCTCGTAGCGGATGACCAGCACCGTGTTGGGCTGGATCTCGTTGGCCATGATGGCGGTCATGGCGGCGTCCTCGCCGTCGAAGACCCGCGCGGTACCGGTGAAGTCCATGCGGTCGATGCCGGCGACCTTGACCACCGAACCCTTGGGCGCGAGCGTGCCCGTCAGCACGGCGATCCCGCCGCGGGCGTTGATCGGGTGGGTGAGGTCGTGCACGACGTCGCCGTCGGGCTTGGCCGCACCGTAGGCGGCGAGGTTCTCGGCCATCGTCTTGCCGCTGACGGTGAGGACGTCGCCGTGGAGCAGGTCGTTCTCGAACAGGTGCTGGAGCACGACGGGCACCCCGCCGATGCGGTCCAGGTCGCTCATGTGGTACTTGCCGTGCGGCTTGGTGTCGGCGATGTGCGGCACGCGCTTGGCGACCTTGTTGAAGTCGTCGAGTTCGAGTTCGACCCGGGCCTCGTGGGCGATCGCGAGCAGGTGCAGCACGGCGTTGGTCGAGCCGCCCAGCGCCATGACGACCGCGATCGCGTTCTCGAAGGCCTGCTTGGTCATGATCCTTCGCGCGGTGATGCCGAGGTCGAGGAGGTTGAGCACCGCGAGACCCGAGTCGTAGGCGAACTGGTCGCGTCGGCTGTCGATGGAGGGTGCCGACGCGCTGCCCAGCAGCGACATGCCGAGCGCCTCGCCCACGCTCGCCATGGTGTTCGCCGTGAACATGCCCGCGCAACTGCCCTCGCCGGGACAGGCCGCGCACTCGATCGCCTTCAACTGCTCGTCGCTGATCGCCCCGACGGCGTTGGCGCCCACCGCCTCGAACACCGAGGTGATGTCGAGCGCCTCGCCGTCGAGTTGGCCCGGCATGATCGTGCCGCCGTAGAGGAACACGTTGGGCACGTCGAGGCGCGCCGCCGCCATGAGCATGCCGGGCAGCGACTTGTCGCAGCCCGCGAAGGTCACCATCGCGTCGAACCGTTCGGCGTGCATCACGGTCTCGACCGAGTCGGCGATGACCTCGCGCGAAACGAGTGACGCGCGCATGCCCTCGTGGCCCATCGAGATGCCGTCGGAAACGGCGATGGTGACGAACTCGAACGGGACACCGCCGCCGTCTCGGATCGCGACCTTCGCCCGCTTGGCCAGCCGCTCGAGCGGGAGGTTGCACGGGGTGACCTCGTTCCAGCTCGACGCCACGCCGATCTGGGGTTTGACCATGTCGGCGTCCTGGAGACCCATCGCGCGCAGCATCGCGCGGGCCGGGGCCCGGCCGTTGCCCAGGGTGACGTCCGTGCTTCGAGGTGTCGGGTGCTTGGTCATGGGTCGAGTCTAAAGCCGGTGGTCTTGGGGGCGAGAGTCGTGCCCGCGGCCACGCGGGTTCAGCGGGTTGCGACCACCACGTAGGCGACGTAGGACGCGATCACCACCGCTGCGCCGACTCGCCCGAGACCCCGGCGGTAGTAGGCGATCATGAGCGTGAGCGACGTGAGACCGATGTAGAAGGCGTTGGTCACCTGGGCCGATTGTCCCGGTCGGCCCAGTCCGAGGATCACCGCCGGGATGAGCAGACCCGCCACGACATTGAGGTTGTTCGAGTTGAGCGCCTCGCTGAACGCCGCCGCCCCGCGTCCGCGGGCCGACAGGTAGACCGCGGCGACGGCGTTGGGCAGGCTCGTGACACCGGCCAGGATGACACCACCGATCACGATGCTCGGCCAGTGCATCCGAGAACCGATGGCGGCTGCCGCGTGCTCCATTTCGACGCTCGCGACAATCACGACCAACAGGGCGACCGCGGCGACCGCGGCGTCTCGCCAGCCCCCGCTCCTCGGATTGATCGCCTCGCTCAACTCGATCTCCTCCTCACGCAGCGCCGCCCGCAACCACGCCGAGAAGCGTGTCGCCCCGGGTCGCTCGGCGGTGACCCGGGGCCAGGCCGAAACGACGACGTAGGGCACGAAGACCACCATCGCGCCGGCGAAGGACCAGTCGACCGGGACGACCCTGGTGACCGCCCCGGTACTGACCAGCGCCATCCACATCGCGACCGCGCCGCCCAGGACGACGACCCTTCGGTGCAGGTCGATCCGGCCCGCGACCATGGCCCCGACGCCGAGCAGCGCCGCCAGATTGAAGACGTTGGAACCGAGGATGACGCCGACACCGATGTCGCGCTGTCCCCGAGAGATCGCCGTGACGGCGCTGGTGACCTCGGGCGCGTTGGCCATCAAGGCGGCGACCAGTCCCAGGGCCGCCTCGGAGAGACCGACGCGGGCGCCGACGCGTTCGATTCGCACGACGAGGACGGCGCTCGCCCCCAGCGCGACGACTCCGGCCACGATCAGGACCAGTACTACCACCGCGCCCAGCCGTTCATCCCCGGCACCTCGACCGGTGAGGTGGTTCCGGGAAACCGATGGTCCCGCTGCGCGGCGCGTCGCTCATTTGGGGGCGTACGTGCTCACCGTCTCGCTGTTGTCGAGCAACTCGACCCACGTCTGGCCGGGCCGCAGGGCGATGGGCTTGCCCGCCAGGGTGCGGTAGATGATCGGGTGGGTGAGACTTGACCGCAGCCAACGACCCTTCTGGAGACGACCGTCGGAGAAGACCTCGACCGGTCCGGTCCCGACCAGTTCGGCCTCGGCGCCGATCCGCCCGACGCCACCGAGGTAGTTCACGCTCATCACGATGACGTTCGTCGGGGACAACCGGACCTTCGCGGCCGTGACGTCGGGGGCCCCGAAGATGGACCTCTGCCAGGACCTGGTGACCCCGTTCCACCGGTAGGTGGCCGCGTAACCGGCGGCGAAGTTCACCACGAACTCCCCCACCCGGATTCCGACCGCGGGGCTCTTGGCCGCGACGTAGTGGAACAGCGGAGCGGGGACGCGGACCCGTCCGCCCATCTTCATCAGGCTGACGGCGTTCGCGTAGAGGTTGTGCGGCGCGTAGCGCGTCGGATCGCGGAACATCGCAGTTCCAGAGGTCGACTCGTCGAAGAGTCTGACCGGAGCCGTCTGGATGCTCTGGAGCGCGTAGAGCGCGCCGCCGGAAAAGGCGAAGAGCCCCCCGATCGGATAGACGATCTCGCGGTCGGTGCGTCGAACCGAGCGCACCGGACCCACCTTGGTGGGCAGGTAGGAGTTGAAGACCGCCGCCAGTCGGGTTATGCCCCCTTCGACGATCTCCTCGTAGACGACGTCGGCGTGTTCGAGGCCGAACTGGGGTCGGGCTTCAGGCGTGTTCTCCACCTTGATGGTCAGCGCCGAGCGGTGCTTGGTGAGTCCCCGCGGATCGGGCAGACCGGTCAACGGGGCCAGCCACACGGGCTTCAACGAGGTCGTCGTCACCGGGGTCGTCGTCGTGGTCGCGGTGGAGGTCGTGGACGTGGCGGTGGTCGTCGTCGTCGAGTCGCCAAAGGCGTTCGAGACCGTCGCCCCGCAGGTCAGTGCGGCGAGAGCAAGGGCCACCATGACTCGACGCATGCGAGGAGCTACCGGGAGCCGCGGCCGGGGTTCACTGGCGACGACTCTGCAGTTCGGCGATGACCGACTTGCCGTTCGCCTGGCCCTTGGTGGACTTCATCACCAGTCCGACGAAGAACTGCGCCAATTTGTCGTCGCCCTCGCGGTAGCGGTTCCACTCGTCGGGGTTCTGCTCGATCAACTGCGCCACGGTGTCGCCCAGCGAGTCGGCCGACAACTGCGCGAAGCCCTTCGCCGCCGCGATTCCCCGCGGCTCCCCCCCGCTCGCGAGCAACTCCGCGAGGACCGTCTTGGCCTGGGTGGCCGATAGTTCACCGCGCTGCTCCATCTGGAGCGTCAGGCTGAAGGCCTCTGGACTCAACGAAGCGATGTCGTCGATGCCGGCGGCCAATTCGTTGGCCGCTCGAGCGATGGCGAGGGGGGCCTCGACCCCGTCGTCGATCGCCGAGTTCACGAGACGGTCGAGGCCCAGGTCGATGACCACTTCGACCCCGTCCAGTTGGGCCTCGGTCGGATCAACGAGACGACTGGCGAGTTCGCGACGTCGTTGCGCGGGCATGGCCGGCAGGGCTTCACGGATCCGGTCCTGCCACTCCAGGTCGGGCGCGAGGTCCACCAGGTCGGGCTCGCGGAAGTAGCGGTAGTCCTCCGCCTCCTCCTTGGTGCGCATCGTAGACGTCTCGCCGAGGTTCTCGTCCCAGTGGCGCGTCTCCTGGCGCACGGTGCCGCCCTCTTCCATGAGCTCGACCTGGCGCAGGGCCTCGTGGTCGATCGCGCGCAGCAGGCTGCGCAGCGAGTTGAGGTTCTTGATCTCGCAACGTGTCCCGAACGGTTGACCCGACCGTCGCACCGAGACGTTGGCG
>Ga0209067_10002486_pt1 | contig 10890 bp, 10 predicted proteins | sample ColStrG_CSR_2013_FD_187199 | JGI IMG/M metagenome (GOLD analysis project Ga0209067, IMG submission 187199) | Freshwater sediment microbial communities in response to fracking from Pennsylvania, USA - Cold Stream Run_MetaG_CSR_2013 (SPAdes)... | ecosystem: Environmental > Aquatic > Freshwater >... | reverse complement strand
ATAAATGCCTTTAAAATAGAATAATAGAAATTGAATATCAATAAATACTGCTTTTTAAACTCTTTCCAGAATTCTTCCAGGTAACAATCGTATTTTTCCTCTTATTTCTAAATCCAGAAGAATTTCTGGGATATTGGGAATAGTACTACCTAAATCCTTATTTAATTCACTTATGGAAACTTTATTTTTCTGAACGAGAATATTCAAAATTTTTAGTGCTATGGCAGATTCAGGTTCCTCATGGTCGTTATTATGCATGGAAGGGTTTACCCAATTCATAAAATCCAGGAATTCCCCGGCATTCAAAATTAATTGGGCCTTTTGATCCCGAATCAGGCCCAGGCAACCCTGGGAATAAGGATCATTTACCCTCCCTGGAAAGGCAAAAACTTCTTTATTGTAAGAAGTAGCCAATTCAGCGGTTATAAGGGCACCCCCTTTGTCGGCCGCTTCTACTACCACCAAAGCATCAGAAAGTCCCGCAATAATTCGATTTCTTCTTGGAAATAAACCAGGAAGAATGGGCGTTTCCGAACAAAATTCGGTTAATAATCCCCCATTCCTTTTCATTTTACTACTTATATCCCTATGGGCCGATGGGTAAAGTAAATCCAATCCATGCCCCAAAACCCCAATGGTAGGGATACCATTCTCCATACTGGATCGATGAGCCTGAATATCAATACCAAATGCAAGCCCACTTAAAATAACCAGATCTAAGCCCTTCAGACCATTAATAAATTCATGAGTAAGCTTTTTCCCGTACGCGGTTGCCTTTCGGCTTCCTACTATGGAAATAATTTTTTGAGCGTTTATATCTGCCGTACCCTGGAAATATACCAATATAGGCGGGTCCGGGCATTGTATAAGTCTAAAGGGATAATCCGGATTCAGAATAAAAAAACATTGAACACGATTTTCTTGTATAAAATCAAGCTCCCTTCTGGCCCGATCCCGGATCGTTTTATTTTCCAGGGAACGAAGAATATGCTCGGCTCCTTTTATTTGTATCCCTTCAATTTCCAGGAAGTCCTTTAGGGTGGCATTAAAAACAGCTTCGAGGCTCTTAAAATATTCAAGGACTTTTTTGGATAAAACAGGCCCCAATTTCGGAACCATAGAGAAATGTATTTCCCTAATTCTATCGGGCCCTTCCATGATGGGGTACATATAGCACCTGTTTGGTGTCAAAGAATTCCTCTTCGAAGAATTCCTTAATGGGGTATTTTTGAACGGACCTTCCAAATTCCCGAATTTCCTCTTCTAAGTCCCCTCCTTTTAATGCCAATAGCCCATTTTCCATTATATTTTGAGACTGAGGAAGGAACTTTTTATTTATCCAAGGCCAAAACTCAGCAAAACGGGTTACCGCCCTGGAAACTACAAAATCAAATTTACTATCCAGGGGAAGATTTTCAGCCCTGGAAACATAGGTCTGAACATTTGTAAGCCCTAATTCCTGAACTAGATTATCCACCACTTTTATTTTTTTGCCAATAGAATCCACCAGGGTAAACTCTACATCGGGGAAAAAAATCGAAAGGGGAATACCCGGAAAACCTCCTCCAGTACCTACATCCAATACCCTTGTTCCTTTTTTAAATGCCAGAACCTTGGCGATGGAAAGAGAATGTAAGAAATGGTGTTCCTCTAAATGGTCCATATCCTTTCTGGAAATAAGATTTATTTGCTCATTCCAATAAAGGTATAATTGCCTTAATTCTTCAAATTTCCTGATTTGATGGGGGCTAAGGTCAAAATACTTGAGTAAAAGGCCATCTTTAGCCTCCATAATTAAAGAGTTCCCTTTGAATGTCGAAGAATATTGGAAAGCAAATTATGCGCCCGGAACAATTGAGCCTTCACAGTTCCAAGAGGGATGTCCAATTGCTCGGAGATTTCCTCATAGGAGTTCTCCTCGAAATACCGCAATATCACCAATTTCCTATATCTGGGAGGTAGTTTTTCTACCACATCTTTTAATAAAGAAGATTTTTGCTTCTTCATCATGGACTCTTCAGGATTTGGAGTATTTCCTTGAATATCAATGGTTTTTGAATTTTCCCCATCCTCTCCTACCGCCGAATCAATAGAGAACGTTTTTAATTTTTTCTTTCGGATAAAGTCAATGCAATTATTGGTTGCAATTTTAAATAACCAGGTACTGAAAGCGTAATCAGGCTTGTACTTTTCCAGATTTTGAAACGCTTTGGCAAAAGTCTCAATGGCCAGATCATTTGCATCATCCCGATTATTGACCATTTTCAATAACATGAAATAAATAGCATCCCGGTACCGGGAAAGGAGTTCTGCATAGGCTTTCTGATCGCCCTCCAGGGCCAGATTGACCAGACGCAGATCGTTTTTAGCGTTATCAGAAAAATTCGGATTTATTTCCATGTTTTGGCTTTATAAAAAAGTCCACTGAAACTCATCCCTAATAAATAAAGATGATACAAGATCCATAAAAAGGGAAAAGCGATTCCCAATATCGGATCTCTCAATTTCCTGGATATACTATAGTATATAATCCATACCAATAAGATATAAAAGCTGAATATGCCTACACTGACCAGGAAATACTGATGAAGAACCATTAAAACGGTAAAACTTAAAAATACTATAAAATTAAAGACGATGGGCAGGGTTAATAAATTTTTATGGAGGGGCTTATAAAACTTTCCCACACTCAAATGTCTTGTTTTTTGATGTAAATAATCCGAAAAGCTACGTTTAGGCTTGGAATAAACAAAGGTATCCGGATCCAATTCAATTGCGGTATTCGAAGAATTTGCAACCTGGTTAATAAATAAATCATCATCTCCTGACATTAAATGGATATGGGAGGAAAATCCCTTATTATCAAAAAACAAATGCTTATGATAGGATAAATTTCTGCCTACCCCCATATAGGGGACCTTTGCCAGGGCGAAGGAAAAATAATTGGAGGCAGTCATAAAGGTCTCAAACCGAATAAAAAGATTTAAAAAACCACCATATTTTTGATAAGGAGAAAAGCCTAAAACGATTTCTTTCTCTTTTGAAAAGCCCCTGACCATTTTCTGAATCCATAGTTTTGAGGCAGGCCTGCAATCGGCATCGGTTAATAGTACATGGTCATATTTGGCTCCCTTTAAGCCCATCATGAGAGCAAATTTCTTTCCCTGCTTATTCTTTACCGATTCTGTTAATTCAATAATATGAAGTCTTGGTTCGGATTTAACAAAATCCTGCAATAGAAAAGTGGTATCATCGGTCGATCCATCATCCACTAAAATGACTTCAAATTCAGGATAATCCTGTTCAAATAATAGGGGTAAAAGTTCCAGTAGATTTCGATACTCATTTTGGGCACAAATAATCATGCTTACAGGAGGCTTATCTACCTCATCCTTTTGCTGAACCCTCTTATAGATAGATAAACGTAAAGGAAATACCAATACTAGTAGAATACTAACCAGAGCACTTAGACAAAAAACCAAAAAAAGAATATAAACAAGGGGGAAATTCACCATTCCTTCAATTTTGTTCGAAATATACAAAATGATGTGAAAGCACCACCCAAATAATCTCCCGGATATAGATTTAGTTTTTTATTTACCGAAGATCCTACCCACTAAACCATTCCCCTGGTGATTGAACTAAGAAATTTTAGCCACCTTTACCAATAAAAAGTCCTGATTCCATTTAGGAAATAGGTCCGGTGCCAGTTTAGCCGGAATTATCAATAGAATGAAATTTGAATTAAAACATACGGATGCCTTTTCCAGGGCCAGAGCAGGATTGTATCAAACCGACCATGGGTCCATTGAAACCCCCATCTTTATGCCCGTTGGCACTGCCGGCACCGTAAAAGGAATACAGCAAAAAGATCTGAAAGAAGAGGCAAAAGCACAAATTATTCTCGGAAACACTTATCATTTATACCTAAGACCAGGTGTCCCGGTATTAAAAAAGGCCGGAGGATTACATCGATTTATTTCCTGGGACAGGCCCATTTTAACCGATAGCGGAGGATATCAAGTGTATTCCCTGGCAGGGGTCCGAAAAATCCAGGAAAATGGGGTTGTTTTTAATTCCCATATTGATGGTTCCAAACATTTATTTACGCCTGAATCGGTTATGGAAATTCAACGAGGAATAGGCGCCGATATCGTTATGGCCTTTGACGAATGTACCCCTTATCCCTGTGCCTATTCCTATGCAAAGGATTCTATGGATTTAACGCATCGTTGGTTAATTCGTTGTAAAGAATATTGGGATCAATCCGAATCATATTATCCCTATTCCCAAAGTTTATTTCCTATTGTGCAAGGCAGTGTTTTTCCCGACCTAAGAGAGAAATCGGCCGAATTTATTGCCTCTCATACCTTCGATGGGTATGCTATTGGGGGCTTATCGGTAGGAGAACCAGCCGAGGATATGTACGCCATGGCGGAACTGGTTACGGGTATCTTACCCGAAAATAAACCCAGATATTTGATGGGGGTAGGCACCCCCGTGAACATAGTAGAAAATATTGCTCTGGGAATTGATATGTTCGATTGCGTTATGCCTACCAGGAATGGACGCAATGGGATGCTGTTTACAAAAAATGGTATCATCAATATTAAAAACGAGAAATGGAAGGAGGATAATGATCCTATCGATCCTGAATCCGATTTAGAAATCGATCAAAAATATTCAAAAGCCTACCTTCGGCACTTAATTCATTCCGGTGAAATGCTTGGAGCCCAATTAGCCAGTCTGCACAATATCCATTTTTATATTTGGTTAACGAGAGAAGCCAGAAAACAAATTCTGAATAATACCTTTACCCAGTGGAAGAATCGAATAATCCCTCAGTTAAGCAGGAGGCTATAAGTGCTCCGGTTCAGGCTACAAAACCCTGGTACGATTCGTTTCGGATAACGACCATGGATCGGTACATTATTGGCAAATTTCTCCGGACTTTTTATTTTACCATAGCCATATTTGTAGTGATCGCCGTGGTATTTGATTATTCGGAAAAGGCGGAAGATTTCCTGCATGGAAACGTGAGTCTTAGCCAGATTATCTTCGTTTACTATTTAAACTTCGTACCCTATTATTGCAGTATTCTGAGCCCTTTGATCGTTTTTGTGGCCGTGATTTTTTTTACCGCTAAAATGGCCAACGATACAGAAATAGTGGCAATATTAAGTTCAGGGGTCAGTTTTAACCGACTTATGTACCCCTATTTTATTACGGCCGTTTTTTTAGCTCTTTTTATTTTCCTTTTAAACGGGTTTATTATTCCTCCAGCCAACCGGATTCGGAATGAATTCGAAAACAAGTATTTTAACGGAAATGAAATTCCGAAATCGGATATCAATATTCATTTCAAATTAGGAAAGAATGATTATGCCTATATGGAATCATTTAATTTACAACAAAAGATAGGCTATAAATTTTCTTTGGAAAAATTTCAGGGGCAGGAACTGAAATCAAAACTCATTGCCTCTTCCATTAAATGGGACTCCCTAAAAAAAGATTGGATCATACAGGATTATACCCTGAAAACCGTAAATGGATATAATGAAATCATGACCAAGGGACGGGAGATCATTATGAAGCTGGATTTTACCCCTAAAGACTTTGAAAAAAATACCACCTTTAAAGAAACCATGAATATGATAGACCTGGATCGATTTATTCAAAGGGAGAGAGAAAGAGGCACCGGAGGTATTGAACAATATGAATTTGAACGATATAAGCGGTACGCCCTCCCTTTTGCCACGTTTATTCTTACCTTAATTGGTGTTTCCCTTTCCTCTAAAAAAGTACGCGGAGGAGTAGGACTTCATCTGGGTATAGGGATTGCCTGTAGTTTTACCTATATCGTATTAATTCAATTTTCCAATGTTTTTGCCACCCAGGGAGGAGTGCCACCCCTTCTGGCTGCCTGGATACCCAATATTCTTTTCGCTTTGGTAGGAATTTATTTATATCGAATTGCACCTAAATAATAATTTACTAAAACTTCATTTTACGGTTTTTATTTGGGGTTTTACGGCCGTTCTGGGTCAGTTAATTTCAAAATCGGCCCTAATCCTGGTCTGGTACCGATTATTGATTGCCTGTATTGCCTTATTTCTTTTTTTAAGGGCCTCTAAAACCCCTATCCGGGTAGATTGGAAATCTGGGTTAAAATTTATTGGTATTGGCGTTTTGGTGGCCCTGCACTGGGTTCTATTTTACCATAGTATCAAAGTTTCTAAAATATCGGTTACCCTGGTGGCCCTTTCCTCCATTACCCTATTTACAGGCATTCTGGACCCCTTATTTAATCGGCGCAAAATTTTCTGGTTGGATATATTGGTAGGACTTTTTATTATGTCCGGTATAGTGCTTATTTTCAAATTTGAATCTCAATATAGTTTAGGGACCATTTTAGGTCTTGGAGCCGCTTTTCTTGCCAGTCTATTTACTATTTTTAATTCCTGGGAGGCAAAAAAAAACAATACCGTCATGATTTCTTTTTATGAACTGGCAGGAGGCTTTGTTTTTTTAAGCCTATATCTTTTTTTTCATCATGATATAAATCTTGCAAACCTGAAACTGGACCGATCTGATCTTGTTTACTTAATGATTTTGGGGATAATTTGCACCGCTTTCGCTTATGTAATGGCGTTTACCGTAATGCGCACCTTGAGTCCATTTACGGTAAACCTGATTACCAGTTTGGAACCGGTTTATGGTATACTTCTGGCATTTCTCATTTTCGGGAAATCAGAAACCTTGAAACCTGGATTTTATATTGGGGGTTTTATTATTTTAGCTTCCGTACTCCTTCATCCTCTTTTAAAAAATCGATTAAAAGAAAAAGAAATAAATAAACCCGTAGAAATGGAAACCTTATAATTTTAAAATGTGAAATTTCCATTCCAACTACTCTTTTTTTTATTTTTTATCCCCGTTTTATCCAAATGCCAAATAGTGGATTATGGTCAGAATCCATCCGGCTTAAAATGGAATAAAATACTTTCTCCCCATTTCCAGGTCATTTTTCCGGATGAACTGGGCGGAAGGGCAGAACGATTGGTGAATGTATTGGAACGGGTTTATGAAGTTGAAAATCATTCCATTAAAGTAAAAACCCAGCCCATTACCATTATCCTCCAAAATCAACCAGTCGAATCGAATGCCTTTGTCCTTCTGGCTCCAAGAAGATCTGAATTCAATACGCTACCACCCCAAAATTTGGAACCCATCGATTGGTTAAACAGCCTGGCCGTTCATGAAATGCGACATGTGGTTCAGATTGACAGGGTTTTTAATGGAAAGGAATCGACCCTTTTTGAAACCATACAAATTGCCATTTTCGGCCTGGTTTACCCAACCTGGTTTTTTGAAGGAGATGCGGTCGATATGGAATCTATACTAACCAACGGAGGAAGGGGGCGTTTGCCTTCCTGGGACATAGACCTTCGGGCAAATCTTTTAAGCAATAAAAACTATTCCTATTCGAAATATACCCTAGGTTCCTTAAAGGATAATGTCCCAGATTATTATCGCATTGGGTATTTTATGGTGACCAAAATGCGAAGAGATTTTGGGGATTCCCTGTTCAATAAAATCTATACCGGCTCCCTTAAAGTAAAGCCCTATCCCTTTTCCTCTTCCTTAAAAAAACAAACCGGCTTAAATACCCATGCCTTTTACCAGGAAACGGTTAAAGATCTTAAAAAACAATGGGAAGATAGTTTATCAAAAGGCCCCCTTAGGTTCTATACCAGAATTAATTTCAGGAAAGATTCCCTGGCCATGAATTTTTATCTTCCAAAAAATTACCCGGATAATAAGCTAATCTATTTAAAGGAAGGGCTGAATATACTTCCTGGAATCTATACCCTGGATACCTTGAAAAAAAAGGAAGAAAGAATCTTATATATTGGAAATCAAACGAATCCAAATTTTGATTATAAAAATGGTTACCTAACCTGGGATGAAACCCGAAATGATCCAAGATTTCAGTATCGCGATTATTCGAACCTTTTTTTATACGATATCCGGCACCATAAAAAATACCAGTTAACCCATAAAGCAAAATTATTTTCCCCCGTATTAAATCCTAAGGCCGATAAAATAGCCGCTGTTAGGGTTTATACAAAGTATTCCTTTGCCTTATCCATTCTGGATCTAAGAAATAAGGGAAAAATTCAGGATCTCCCCAATCCGCATCATTATTTTTTTGAGACCCCTTCCTTTGATTCCTCCGGTAAAAAAATTCTGGCAGTAGCAGTAAATTCCTGGGGAAAGGCCTTATATGAATATGATATGGATTGGGGAAAGGAAACCTTATTAAAGCCTTTTTCCTATACGGAAATGAATAGACCCGTTTATTCCAATGGGTCCAAAATTTATTACCAATCGGCAAAAACAGGTCGGGACCAGATTTTTTCATTCGATACGAAAACCCATTCGGAGAACGTAATAACCGCTACAAAATTTGGAGCCTTTTCCCCCCAAATTTCAGGGAATTCCATTCTCTTTGAAGATTTCACCTCTTTGGGCAGGGATATTGCCAGGGCCCCTATTAACCCATCCTTAACGATTCAGGACACCCAAAGTCATTCCTTAAATTTTTTCCTCCCCCTGGTAAATCGGGAACCTGGTGGGAATCCTCTTTTTCGGTCCAAACTGAACCATTTGGCAGAAGATAGCCTAAATGGAAAGGATTTAGATTCTCTATTTAAACCCATCCCTATTTCGCGGTTTCATGAAGCGGCACATTTATTCTATTTCCATAGCCTATTGCCCGATATCCAAAATTTCAACCTGAATCAAAACACTTTTTTAACAGGATTGAAACTAAGTTCGACGAATTTATTAAATACCACCCAAACCTATTTGGGTATCTATTATCAAAACGGGGTAAATGCAGCTGAGTACCAGGCAGGAATTACCTATAAAAAATACTATCCTGAAATCATTCTCAGCTTTACGGACAAGAAGAGAAACGCTACCGCCATTGAAGAATTGAAAACAGGAAATGTGTTTCTGCCTTATTCCTACCGATCCCGATTAGTAAATCTGGGAATAGGCATTCCCCTGAATTTTATCTCCACCCTGAATTCCTATTCTTCAAATTTTGAAATTAGTACCAGCTTTCAAAATAATTATGCCCTTACCATACCCTTATCCCGTTTTCAAAACTTTATTACTTACATAAAATTTCCCCTTCATTATAGTTTTTTATTTGAAAAGAACGAGGTTACCACCGCCAGGGATATTTATTCCAGATGGGGCCAGAATATTTCTCTGGATTTTGAGCATTTACCGTTCTCCAATAATTTAAAAGGCCATTATTTTGCCATGAATACCGGATTTTATTTCCCGGGAATATTTAATCATCATGTAATACGATTAGGTTTTAATTACCAATATAATGTTGGGGTTTACCAGGGTCAACGATCCATCGACGAAATAAATGGGTTCTCTTATTTACCAGCCAATGCCTTACAAAATACCTTATTGGTAAATTATTATTTACCGTTTTCATACCCTGATTGGGAAATTGGAAGATGGGCGTATATAAAAAAAATCTCAGGGGGATTATTTTATGATTATGAAAACCTGTTAACTCATTCCAGTTCCTTTCCTGGTTTTTATACCTACGGCCCCCAGGTAAGAGTGGATCTAAACCTATTACGATATTATTTACCGGTATTTCAATTTGGGGCGAAACTAATCCTATTCCAAAATTCCTCTATTTCAAGCCCTAAAATTGAATTTGTGTTTAACTATACCTTATAGATAATTTTGAACCAGCTATGAAAGTACGTATCCTCCTGATTATTTTGATAACCGTGTCCCTGACCGTTTTCTTTCTGGAAAACAATCAGACTATGGAAGTTAACCTCTTCCAGGAAACCCTTCGCATTTCAAAAGCCATCCTTTTACCTTCCCTATGTTTGCTTGGTTTTTTCATTGGCTATATTACCGGGCATATTGAATCGGCTGGAAAAAGAAGAAAAAGAGATCAAAAAGAAAAAGCAGCACTGGAAAAGAAATTAGCCTCCCAGACTGAAACTAAAAGTATTTCAAAAACATTGAATCCGGAGGATCATGAATATCTAAATTAAATTGAATTTTATTTAGTACTTGATTATAAGGATTTTCCATTTAAAAATTTAAATTAAAAACCTTAAAAATAATAAATGCACCCATTGCTTTGGGTGCATCACAAAATCGTCATATCAAATCGCGCATTTTACAACGCATATTTTTTATACAAATACTTTATTTTTAAGGCTCTGTGGTTTTTGTCATATACCGAAAGTTCCTTATCGGCTTTAAATGAGCTTTCCAGCGCGTCAATAAATGCAGTGTAAGAAAAATATTCATCTTCCAATTTTGGTATGGAAAGGGATAGTATTGGAGAATTAGGTTTTACACTAAAGAAATAAAACTTTTGAGGTTTTGCCCATTTGCCTACCTCAATTCGTTGCAAAGAAGAATATAAATAAAAACCTGAAGTATCTTCAATTCTAAAAGGTTGATTTTTAAAATAGCGATAATCCTTATTATCTAAGGAATAACCAAAAATGGAGCTTTTAGCTATTAATTGTTTTTTCCCTTCATTCCTTACAATTACAAATTTTGATCCCAGAAATTCATTTAATTTAATTCTAATTCCGTTTTGACCATTCGAAAAATAACTTATTTTGTGATTCATATAATCTTCTTTACTTAAATAAAGTCCCAATTTTTTTTGTGCATAAAGGGAATGAGTGATTAATAGGATTAATGCCATACTAATTAAAAAATTTGTAGTTTTCATGTTATTAAGATTTAAAGTATTTTGAATAAGTTATGCTGCGGAACATTTTTAAAAGAATAAATAAAAGCTTTTGGATGCCTTTACAT
>Ga0209067_10002485_pt1 | contig 10893 bp, 8 predicted proteins | sample ColStrG_CSR_2013_FD_187199 | JGI IMG/M metagenome (GOLD analysis project Ga0209067, IMG submission 187199) | Freshwater sediment microbial communities in response to fracking from Pennsylvania, USA - Cold Stream Run_MetaG_CSR_2013 (SPAdes)... | ecosystem: Environmental > Aquatic > Freshwater >... | reverse complement strand
GCGGCAGGATTGACGTGTTCGGCCGCCTGTTGGGCGGCCCCGGCGCCGCGCTCTTCGACGAGCACGGTGACGACGCTGGGGGCCACCCGCCGCACGAGTGCGGCGTAGCCGGCGTGCAGGCTGCCGACAACAGCAAAAGATACAATATTCTTTTCATGGCTGATTTTATTCGCGTTGAGCAGGTAAGGTAGGCAAATTCCTTGTGAGGTTCAAAGCAATTTTACGCGACTGCGTTCGCTCAAAAGATCTTGCCCGGATTGAGTATGCCGTTCGGATCAAAGACTTTTTTGATGCCACGCATGAGATTCAAATTGACTTCGCTCATGGCTAGCGGCATGTAGGGTCGCTTGGCGATGCCGATGCCATGCTCGCCCGACAGGGTGCCGCCCAGGGCAACGGTCAGTTTAAAAATCTCGCCAATGCCATCTGGAATTTCATGCTCCCAACGTTCGTCTGAAATGGATTCCTTCAAAATGTTAACGTGCAGGTTGCCGTCGCCGAGATGGCCAAAGCATACCGTGTTAAATCCATATCGCTTGCCAATTTCTTTGATGCCCGTGATCAGCCGGGGCAAATTGGCGCGGGGCACCACCACGTCGTCGGACTTGGTGAGCGTGTACCAATTGACGGCAGGCGAAATGTTCTTGCGGATTTTCCAGAGCTCTTCCTTCTGCGCTGTGCTCTCGGCGAACAACACCTCCCCGCTTTGAAATTTTTCAACTACAGCCATGACGCGTTCGGCATCGCGCATCAGCACTTCTTCGTCATTGCCATCTAGTTCGCAAAGCAGATAGGCCTCCATCCCAGGCGTGAGCTGAGTGGTGACCGGGCTGCCAAGCACCTGCTGGCAATAGTCAAATGTTTTGGCCGCTGCCTCGCGTTCAAAAAACTCCATCCCCGACGGAACAATTCCCGCGGTAAAGATGGCCGCTATCGCGCGACACGCTTCCTCGTTGGTGGTGAACGGAATCATCATCAGCACCGTCTGCTGCGGAAGCCCCCGAAGCTTGAATACAATCTTGGTGATGATGCCCAGCGTGCCTTCGCTACCGCACATCAGTTGTGTCAGGTTGTAGCCCGTGGAGTTTTTTAGAACGTTGGCCGCTGTCCAGATGATTTCTCCCGACGTGAGAACCACTTGCATGTTGATCACGTAGTCCCGGGTAACGCCGTACTTCACAGCCTTCGGGCCGCCTGAATTATTAGCCAGGTTGCCACCGAGAAAACAGGACCCTTTGCTGGCGGGATCGGGTGGATAAAAAAGACCCTTTGCCTTGACAGCGTTTTGAAACACTTCCGTAATGACGCCGGGTTCGACGGTTGCCTGCAGGTTGAGTTCGTCAATTTCCAGAATGCGGTTGAAGCGCACCATGGAGATGACCACGCCTTTGCGGATCGGCAGCGCGCCGCCGCTCAATCCGGTGCCGGCTCCACGCGGGGTCACCGGTATGCGGTGGGCGTTACACAATTGCAGCACCGCGCTGACTTCTTCCGGCGTACCGGGCCTTAGCACCACATCGGGCATGAATTGGTAGTCCTCGGTCTTATCGTGTCCGTGTTCGGTTCGGTTTTCCTCGTCAACCATCACATGTTCGGCCCCGATGATTTCTTGGAAGTTTGCGATCAGGTCGGCAGGTGTCAAATATTTAACCGGTGCGGCGATATCGTTCGCTGGTGTCATTGCATTAAATTTGTCCAATGGATTCTTTCAGGAAGCCCAAAATTACGCAATTATCTTTTTTGCTCGTGTTGGGCACACTGAGTTTTATGCTGTCGGATTGTGCCTCCTCGCGACGGGCCAAAACGCGCGAGCGGCAAATCAGTGAAGTCATCCAAACGGCCCGCAGCTACACCGGCACGCCCTATAAGTGGGGCGGCACCACGCGGTCGGGTATCGATTGTTCGGCCCTCACCAGCCATGCCTATGAAACGATCCACGTCAATTTGGCCCGAACGGCCGACGCCCAGGCTTTGCAGGGTGAAAAGGTAAAACTGGGTGAACTCCGTCCCGGTGATCTCGTATTTTTCGCCACCGGCAAAAAGAAAAGGGTGATTACGCATGTAGGCATCGTCACCGTGGTGAAGGGCAAGGGCGATGTCAAATTTATTCACGCCTCCACGTCGCTGGGAGTGGTGGAGACCAACCTCTATTCCGATTATTTTTTCACACGCTTCCGGGGTGCCCGGCGCATGGTCAATTAGCATTGATGTACCTTGACTGAAACAAAAAATCCCACCGAGTGGGAAGTTTGTGGAGAATATCGGATTCGAACCGATGACCTCTTCCATGCCATGGAAGCGCTCTAGCCAGCTGAGCTAATCCCCCGAAAGGTTGCAAATATATTTCATTTTTTTTAGTGGACAAGATTTTTTGCCGCAAGGGCCAGCTCACGCATGCGCCGGACGCGCTCCGGGTCGACGGTGCGCAGTTTAAACTCACTCCCTGCCTCGTCACCCATGCCGGCGATGTTTGGATTCTGGTAGCCCATGGCGCTGTCGCGAAAGCGGGTCGCGGAAAAGTGAATTTCGCGGGCACCTGTTTTAGCTACTATTTCCGTCACCGTATTTTCATTCACGCCCGATCCGGGCATAATGGCAATCCGGCCGTTTGCTCGTTTGATCAGATCGGCGATCAATGTAACGCCCTGCAGTGCCTGGGGCTGCTGGCCAGCCGTGAGGATGCGGTCGAATCCCACCTCGATACAGTCTTCCAGCGCTTCAAACGGGTCGCGGGTCATATCAAATGCACGGTGGCAAGTCACTTTCAGCGGCCGCGCCCGTGCGATCAGCTCTTTGCAGCGTTTTTTGTCAATCCGCCCGTCTTCCGACAAGATGCCAAACACCACGCCATCGACGCTCAGTTTTTGACATTGATCGATGTCGCGCTTCATGGCGTGAAACTCATAATTTGAATAATGGAAGTCGCCCCCCCGAGGCCGGATCATCACAAACACGTCGAGGTTTACATTTTGGCGCACGTTTTCGATGGTGCCATACGATGGCGTGGTGCCGCCCTCGGCTGGATTGTCGCACAGTTCGATGCGGTCGGCGCGACCTTCCTGGGCCTTGAGCGCCGACTCGATGTTGTACACTACAATTTCTAAAGTCATGAATCAATAGTAGCTCTTGGAGGCAAAAATCTTGTTGGGGATTTCTTCTGAAAAAACGGCGTAGGTAAATCCCTTTTGCAGGGCATAAGCTCCCACTTCGCCGTTTCGGCTGAGGGCCAAAAAGCCAACCTGAATTTGCTTTGATTTTTCGGGCTGGTTTTTGACAATCCGTTTCACGGCCAACTCACACGCCTGCTGCGGGGAGTTTCCTTGCCGCATCAATTCTACCACGAGGTGCGATCCGCAGATGCGAATGACCTCTTCTCCCACACCGGTGGAAGTGGCGGCGCCAATTTCGTTGTCGACAAACAGGCCGGCACCAATAATCGGCGAGTCGCCAACGCGGCCGTGAATTTTGTAGGCCATGCCGCTGGTCGTGCAGGCGCCCGACAGGTTCTGGCTGGCGTCGAGGGCAATCATGCCGATGGTGTCGTGGTTTTCGATGTTTGCAACGGGTTTGTATTCTGCTTTCTTCAGCCATTCCTTCCAGGCTTGTTCCGATTCGGGCGTCAACAGGTTTTCCTTCTTAAAACCTTGTGTAAGTGCAAACTGCAGGGCGCCATCGCCCACCAACAAGACGTGGGGTGTCTGCTCCATCACCCGTCGGGCGACCGAGATTGGATGAACGATGTGTTCCAAACAAGCTACGGCGCCACAGTTGGATTTTTCATCCATGATGCAGGCGTCGAGGGTCACGCGTCCATCGCGGTCGGGCAAACCACCCAGGCCCACCGACGTCTCCTTCGGGTCGCCCTCGGGCACCTGCACGCCGGATTCAACCGCATCGAGCGCACGCCCGCGGCCAGAGAGTACCTTCCAGGCTTCCGCGTTGGCACCCACCCCAAAATTCCAGGTGGAAATGACAATGGGTTTCGTGACTTTCGGATCCGGCCGGCCAAATGCGCGACCGGCCGAAGCGACGGCACCTAGCAGCGCCGAAGTTTGAATAAATTTTCTGCGTGAGGATTTCATCATTTGGCGCCGGGTGGGCAATATTTTCGGAGATAATCTGAATACAAGGTGGCGAGGTGTTTAGTCGTCCCTTCGCCCTCGCTGATGCCGTGGGTGCGGTTGGGGTAGGCCATAAACTGAAACTGCTTGTTGTATTTAATCAATTCGTTGAGCAACATCTCCGCATTGTTGTAGTGTACATTGTCGTCGCCGGTGCCGTGTATGTAGAGCAAATTTCCCTTTAGGTTTTTTGCATACGTAACAGGCGAACCCGCCACAATATCCTGGAGGTTTTCTTGCGGCAGCCCCATGTAGCGCTCCTGATAAATGTTGTCGTAGGTAAGCTGATTGGCGACGGCGGCCACCGCGATACCAGTTTTATAGATGTCCGGATATTGAAACAACAGATTCAGCGTGGTCGAGCCGCCACCGCTCCACCCCCACACGGCGATTCGATCGGCATCCACATACGGCCATTTCAATATTTCACTCGCCGCCAGCGCCTGGTCTTTGATGTTGAGTTGGCCAATTTTCCGGTAGATGGATTTGCGCCACGTGCGGCCTTTGGGCGCCGGGGTGCCCCGTCCATCCACCGACATATAAATATATCCTTCTTCGGCCATGTCACCGGTGAATAGGCGATTCATTCCTGTGCCGTAGGCATCGCGCACCGTCTGCGACGCAGGCTCGGTGTACACGAGAAAGACCACCGGATATTTTTTGGCCGGATCAAAATTCGTCGGCTTCACCATCCATCCGTCCATCTCAATTCCTTCCGCAGTTTTCACTTTGAAGAATTCTACTTTCTTACTGACGGGTGATTTTGCCGCCTGGCTGGTGCCTGCGGCCAGCGGCTTGTGTGTTTTCAAATCGATGAGCTCGCTCGTTGGCTGGGTGTAGGTATTCGAAAAGGCATGCAGGGCATATTTGCCGTTTGGCGAGATGGCGTAATCGTGCGAGCCCGGTTGATCTGCAGGTGTGACGCGCTCAGGCTTTCCTTTGCCATCCAAGCGCATGCGGTATAAATATTTTTGCGTGGCATCCGTAGGCGAGGCCAAAAAATAAATGAGGTTGTTTTTCTCGTCGGTGGCGAGGTAGTCGATCACATCGTAGTCGCCGGGCGTGATCAACAGTTCTTTGTTTCCGTCTTTGGCCACCCGATAGAGATGTGCCCACCCATCCTTTTCGCTCATCCACAAAAATTCCTTTCTGTTGTTTAGCCACAAAAACGGATGCCGGAAGTCCAGTGCGTACGTATTCACAGCAAAGGGGAACACATCGAGCCAGGCTGGATCGCTTTCTGTGAAGATGGATTTGGCTTCTCCCGTTTCGGCATTGGCGCTGAAAATGATGCTCTCATTTTGCTTGCGATTCAGTTGCTGCACATACAATTCGCCGGCAGCATACCACTCCATCCGCGGTAGGTAATGTTGCTGCGGGTCGCCCGGAATATTCAGCCACGTGGTTCGCCCAGTGCTTACATTTGCCACACCAATTTTCGCTGGCGAAGGGCTTTGGCCGATCGTCGGGTATTCCACCGGGATGACTTTTGAATATGCCGAATCGGTGGTGTTGATCATGTAGTAATCGCGGATTTTCGTGGCATCAATTTGCCAGTAGGCGATCGATCTGCTATCGGGGCTCCATTGGAAACCATCACGACAAGAAAATTCCTCCTCGTAGACCCAGTCGAAGGTGCCACTGATCAGCTTGCGCGAATGGTTGGATGTAACGGCGGTTTCTTTGCCCGTAGCGAGGTCTTCGATGTACAAATCATACTCGCTTACAAACGCTACCATTTTACCGTCAGGCGACAGCTTGGCAAACCGCAGTGATGAAGCCGGGTGCTCCTTCCCGACCTGGTGCCATTGTTTGGACTTCAGGTTGAGAAGCCAATAATCGCCTTCGGTATCCAGTCGCCACACTTTCCGGGTATTGGTATAAACCAACACTTGCGCGCCATCTTCCGAGAAACTAAAACTCCGCACACGCATGGGCGTGGTTTGCAGTGTCAGGTCTTGCGGCGAAAGCACCGTGGTCGGTGTATTGGCGGGCAAGGTATATTGAACGATCGCGCCGTCTTCAACTTTGAAGTAGGCATTTCCGTCCTTTGTCCAACGAACCGATTGTGCCGGTAGCGCGAACGAAAATAAAATAAGAATGAGCAGAAGAAAATATTTCATGACTGTAGGGTTAATATGGGCGTCGGCATACACATGCGACGAGCAAATTTGGTCAAAAATAGAAAAGCGTTGGTGAGAAATGAACCTTTTTTACAGAAAAGGTAGCGCCAAAAGAGATTAGCAGGTCTGCCGATTGATTGCCCTGCGCGCGCTTGGTTGTCGATGACGCAAAAACATGACGTCTGTTCTATTCTTTGGTCGGCACAAATAAAAATTGCCCGGTCGGCACGTATGTACGATTATTGCATCCATACCAAAATTTCGTAATTTTAGCTGCAATTCACCTACATGGCCAAACTCAAAAACATCATCAAGCAGCTCTCCGAAAAAGATTACAAGGAAATCTACGATTCGCTGATGGAGAGCAATGCCGAAAAGTCTGCCTATGTCTTGAAATCGCTGCGCGAACGGCAACTTTCGGACAGCAAGATCATGGTAGAACTGGAGGTAAATGCAAATGCGTATTATACCCTGCGCTCGCGGCTCAATCAAAAAATTGAAGAGCATTTGCTGCAGCAAATGGAAAGCCCGCGCACGGATATTTTGCGAAAAGTAGCCAACCTGAACGAAGTGCTGTTTACCAAAAAACGTACAATATCGATCGCTACTTTGCGAAAACTTGAAAAGGAATTACAAGACTACGACCTGGCGAGCGAACTGACGGTGGTGTACAAATCACTAAAAAAACTACACGTACATTCGCCGGAATACTTTAACTATTCGCAGCTCTACAACCGTCACGTGGCTTTCATGCTGGCGGTGGACAAGGCGGAAGATTTGCTCGCCGACTATTTCAAAAAATACGGCAACTATTATTTCACCGGCGACCCGTTGGAAAAGCTGGGGCTCAATCTGGTGATGAAGGAAATGCAAAACGTTTCCAAGCTCTACGAATCACACCGGTTGTATTGCTACCAAAGCTGCATGCTTATTTTTCACCGGTTGTTTGTTGAGCCAGATGACATGGCGCACGAAGGCGAAGCCATCGAAGACATTTTCAATCGCGTTCAAAAAATATTTGACACCTACAACCTAGATCCGCTTTACTATCATCTAAATCTGGTATTTGAATTTTTGCACCTGGAGTATTACAACCATTACAAGGTGTACCGACAGGCCGAAAAGTATTATGAAGAAGTGAATGATGCCGTGGCCACGCTGCTGGTGAATTATTCGAACTACACGTTCACGGCCCGTTTTCTTATTTCCAAGCTCGAGCGACACATTCGGAACAACACCGAGAAAAACCTCTACGGTGAAAATGAAAGCTTGCTTATGGACATTGAAGCAGAAACGCACGACATCCCCAAGCACGTGGTGTACGTCTGCTACCGAGCGCTGAGTAGCTATTACGCAGGCAAATACGAAGAGGCAGCCAAGCTGATCAATCACATGCTGAACGAGATCAGCCTGAAGAAATATCCATTCGTACAAATGGAAGTAAAAGCGCTCTTGGCCCTGCAATATTGCATGCTCAAAGACTTCGAGTTGTTCACCCAACTCACCAATAGTGTGCAACGTCAGATCAGGATGTTCGGCAAAGACGAGTGCGAAAACGTCATGCTGTTTTTGAAAATTCTGCGGGTAGCCACAAGCGAAGCCAAGAAGGAAAAAGCAAAGAAAATCGCCGCGATTATCCCAAAATTCAAGGAAGTGAAAGTCGACTATTTCGCGCCCACGTCGCTCATTAAGATGGATGAGGCCTTCATTGAGCAGTTAGCTGCCATAGAAGGAGCCGCCGACGCATAAGGCGACCTATACGTCGATCTTCAGAATACTATCGTGAGAAAGCGGCTTGTTGAGGTACATCCGCACATTCAGGTATTTTTTGGAACGGTTGAAATCCTGTGGATTGATGGATGACGTCAACATGACAATGCGGCATTTTTTGCGCGTCAGTGGGGAAAGGTTTTCGAACTCGTCCAAAAACTGAAACCCGTCCATCAACGGCATATCGATATCCAAAAAAATCACATCCGGCAGCACCTTTTCAGCCACGTCCATCTTTTCCATATTCTTCAAAAACTCTATCGCGCTCTTGGCCCCCGTGTGCGTATATATGTTCTCCGTAATCGACGCCGCCTCAATCATTTTTTGATTGATCAGGTTGTCAATTTCGTTGTCGTCAATAAGCATTACCGCGCGGTATTTTTTGGGGGTCATAGAAGTAGATCAATTGAAGTTTCTAAAATTAGCGTGAATTACTTGGTTTTCCAAGAAAGGTTATAAATCAAATTTTATCCCTTGTGCCAGCGGTAGCGTGTCGCCAAAGTTGATGGTATTGGTTTGGCGCCGCATGTAAACCTTCCAAGAATCCGACCCGGACTCTCGCCCACCGCCGGTTTCCTTTTCACCGCCAAAGGCTCCGCCGATTTCAGCGCCAGATGTACCGATGTTCACATTGGCAATGCCACAATCAGACCCGGCCGCCGACAGAAATTTTTCCATCTCGTGCACGCGGGTTGTCATGATCGCCGACGAGAGTCCTTGTTTCACCCCGTTTTGCAACTCAAGTGCCTCATCCAGGTTATGATATTTAATCAAGTACAAGATCGGTGCGAAAGTCTCCGCTTGCACAATGTCGTAGTGATTCTCTACTTCGGCAATGGCCGGACGCACGTAGCATCCCGACGTGTAACCCTTCCCACTCAACACACCACCCGGCACGACGAAAGAACCACCCTCGGCACGAATCCGCGACAGCGCCTGGCGGTAGGTCTTCACGGCCAGTCCATCGATCAACGGGCCGACATGATTCTGTTCATCAAGCGGGTTGCCGATGCGCAGTTGGCCATAGGCTTTCTTCAGTCTGCTTTTTACCTCGTCATAGACGTCCGCATGGACGATGAGGCGACGGGTCGACGTGCAGCGCTGGCCGGCGGTGCCCACTGCGCCGAAGACCGCGCCGATGATTGCCATGTCGAGGTTGGCATTTTCAGTAATAATAATGGCATTGTTTCCACCCAGTTCCAACAGGGCCCTGCCCAGTCGGGCGCTGACCGTCTGTCCCACGGCTTTGCCCATTCGTACCGACCCGGTGGCCGATATCAGCGGCACCTGCTCGTGTGCGGAAAGCGCCTGTCCGATTTTGAAATCACCGTTGATCAGGCACGAGACGCCTTCGGGCACCTGGTTGCGTTTGAAGACGGTGGAGGCGATGTGCTGACACGCAATGGCGCAGAGAGGCGTCTTTTCCGAGGGTTTCCAGACACACACGTCGCCGCATACCCAGGCAATCATGGCATTCCAGCTCCACACTGCCACCGGAAAATTAAAGGCCGAAATTATCCCTACGATGCCAAGTGGATGATATTGTTCGTACATCCGGTGCAGCGGACGCTCCGAGTGCATCGTCAATCCATTGAGCTGCCGCGACAAGCCCACCGCAAAATCGCAGATGTCAATCATTTCCTGCACCTCACCAAGGCCTTCCTGATAAGACTTACCCATTTCATAGGACACGAGTTTGCCGAGGTGGGCTTTATTCTTGCGCAATGCCTCGCCCATTTGGCGTACGATATCCCCGCGCTTGGGGGCCGGTACCTGGCGCCAGACAAGAAATGCAGCATGCGCCTGCGCTATAACTTTCTCTACCGATCGCGCATCGCTGGCCTGCACGCGGCCAATGCTTTTGCCATCGGCCGGAGACCGAGATTCCATCCAGTCGCCAGACGAGCGATACCACTTTGTTCCGGTCGATGTGCCCGGATTCGATTTCTTGACACCCAGCGCACGCAGGGCCTCTTCTACACCAAAATTTTTCATAGCATGAATTGGTTAGCCGTCGGTGCAAACTTAGACGAAATACCACACAGAACACAAAGCAATAAATAAAATCTAGGGCCTCACAAAACCGCCATCAACTTCTGGTACAGGCGGATCATGCTAGCGATGTCTGCTTTGTGCACTTTCTCATGAGGCGTGTGTGCGCCATGTTCAGGCGCACCAACAAAACACCAGTCAATGGGGAGCACACCGCGCTGCAGTTCGCCGCCGTCACTTGACCCGGAGCCCTCTACTTCCAACTGATATGGAATCTTGCTTTTGGTTGCGATCGAAATAATTTTTTCCACAAAATTTCGGCGCGGAATATTGCGGTCGCGCAATGAAATCGCCACACCCTGCCCATGGGCCACACCATCCGACACCCAAGTGATGTCAGATATCAGCGCCTGGGTAACCTTCCATTTCCGATAGAGGTAGTCTGCGAGATACGGCACCGATCCGCCACCATGTTCCTCCCAGCAGCTGAACACAATTACTCCGTCGGTCAGCGTCTCAGCAACGCGCAGCGCATTATAGATACCCAGTCGATTGTCCAGGTAAGGGGTTTGGATGTAGTCGTCTGTTTCGCGAAAATCGATCTGGTAAGTGAGTGTAGTGCCGCGGGAGATGGCACGACCAAATTTATAAAATGCATGGTCTTCTTTGTCGTACTCCAACTCACATACAATGGGGCCGTGCGCATCGGTACCCACCAGCTTGGTGCCGGCTTCGGCATCGGGGCTACCAATCGACACCAATTGATTGAAGTAGCGAACGGTAAATCCGACGCTGTCCATGTGCGCGTAAATAGCCGTGCGTGGTTTGCCGAATTTCAAAATCAAGCAGTCCTGAAAGCCTTTGCCTTCGATGACGACCGGCTGCAC
>Ga0209067_10002484_pt1 | contig 10895 bp, 6 predicted proteins | sample ColStrG_CSR_2013_FD_187199 | JGI IMG/M metagenome (GOLD analysis project Ga0209067, IMG submission 187199) | Freshwater sediment microbial communities in response to fracking from Pennsylvania, USA - Cold Stream Run_MetaG_CSR_2013 (SPAdes)... | ecosystem: Environmental > Aquatic > Freshwater >... | reverse complement strand
CCAGGCTGCCAGTGACGCGACCGGCATACCCGCCAAATTTATGCTGGGGCAGGCTGCTCTCGAAACCGGTTGGGGCAAACACCAGATCGTCGCAGCCAACGGTCAACCCAGTTATAACCTGTTCGGGATCAAAGCCGGCAGCGACTGGACTGGCAAAACTGTCAATGCGGTCACTACTGAATATGTCAACGGGGTGCCGACCCAAAAGGTGGAGAAATTTCGCGCTTATGATAATTATGACCAGTCATTCAATGATTACGCAAAACTGCTGCAGGGTAATCAGCGCTATAAAATTGTGATTGCAAATGCCAAGGATGCCTACGGCTTTGCGCAGGGGTTGCAGAAAGCCGGCTATGCTACTGACCCGGATTATGCAAAAAAATTAATTAATGTGATTGGCAAGACAACCTCCACCTGATTTGGTCTGATTCAAGTTTTTTGGAATCGGGTCGATAAGACAGTTGTATGCCCTCAAAAGATTGTTTAAGCGAGTAAGCCATGAGCGTTGATGTATTGAATATCGGATCGACCGGTCTGCAGGCAGCGCAGGTTGGCATTGCAACCACCGGTGAGAACATCAGTAACGCCAGCACGCCGGGTTATAGCGAAGAAGTCTCCCAGCAGGTGGCTGCACCGGCGCAGGGCTACAGTTTTGGCTATGTCGGCGAGGGTACGACAGTGCAGACCGTGGTGCGCGAATACAACCAGCTGCTGTCTTCCCAGATCAGTTCGACGCAGTCGGCGTCCAGTCAGTTGACTGCTTACTCGAGCCTGATCACGCCGCTCGACAATCTGGTAGCTGATCCGAGTGCCGGTTTGTCGCCGGTAATGCAATCTTTTTTCTCCTCCTTGCAGAATCTGTCCGCAAATCCTTCGTCGATTGCGTCAATGCAGACCAGCATGTCTTCGGCACAGACGCTGGTAGCGCAGTTTCAGTCGCTGCAGACTCAGGTCAATCAAAGCAGTGCGACGGTCAATTCCCAGATCGGTTCTGTAGTTAACAGCATCAACAGCCAAGCCCAGCAACTTGCGGCAGTGAATCAGGCCATTCAGATCGGCTATTCCGCTTCGAACAATCAGCCGCCCAATACACTGCTGGACCAGCGTGACCAGTTAATCCAGCAGTTAAGTCAGTCGACCCAGGTTACCGTGGTTCCTGAAGGGAACATGGACAATATTTTTATCGGCAACGGACAACCTTTGGTGATGGGGGCTGTAGCTAACTCGCTGACCACGGCGCCGTCGGCAAGCAATCCTTCCAATTTGGAAGTGGCCTTCAGCGTCAATGGCAAGGCAATTCCTATCAACGAGGCGAATCTGCCCGGCGGCACCCTGGGTGGAACGTTTGCGTTCCGTACCAATTCGTTGTCACCGATTCAAAATACGCTGGGACAAATTGCCATTGTGCTTGGTTCAGCCCTGAATGCACAAAACAAGCTGGGCCAGACCGTGAACGGTACCATGGGGCAGGCGCTGTTCACCATTGCAGCGCCGGTCGTCAATGCGAATGCCAACAATACCGGCACCGGCGCATTAACCGGTACCATTACCAGTACAACTGCACTGACCCCTGACAATTACAGCCTGAGTTTCAATGGAACCAATTATACAGTCACGGATACCACCACCAACACGGTGAAATATTCGGCAAACACGATGCCCGCCACGGCGATTGATGGTGTTACCTATGCACTTACCGGTGCAATGGCCAGCGGTGACAGCTTTGCCATGTCACCGACTGCCGCCGGAGCCAGCAGTTTTGGTCTGGCCACAACCGACCCGACCCAGATTGCCAGCGCTGCGCCGATCAGCACCAGCACCGGAGCGACCAATATCGGCAGCGGTGTCATCACTCCAGGTTCGGTCAGTACCGGTTTCATCCCCGCAAATGCCTCACCGTCAACCACGCTCACTTACAATGCCGGAACCAACACGATCAGCGGATTTCCTGCCGCGGCCAATGTGGCCGTTACCGTGAATGGCGTGACCACTAATGTTGCCGCGCCTGCCGGCGCAATTACATTCACCTCCGGCATGAGCATCAGTTTCAGCAATATGACCATCGGGTTGTCCGGCACACCGGCCAACAATGATACTTTTACAGTAGGCCCGAATACCAATGCCACCGGCGACAACCGCAATGTGCTGCTGATGAATGGGCTGCTTACCCAGAACACCATGAATAACGGCAATGCGGATTTTCAGGGCGTATACGCTCAACTGGTGGACGCGATCGGCAATACCACCAGTCAGGTCAATACCACTGGTGCAACTGAAACCAGTTTGCTCACTGCGGCGACCAAACAGCAGCAAGCGATTTCGGGTGTCAATCTGGATCAGGAAACAGTCAATTTATTGCAATACCAGCAGGTCTATCAGGCGTGCGGCAAGCTGATTCAGGTTGCCAGTCAAAACTTTTCGACCGTATTGAATTTGGACGGATCGGCGTAACTATTAATTATCGGGTGACATCATGCGTATCAGCACAGCCAGCGTTTATGAGGACGCGGTAGCCAACTTCAACAACATGCAGTCGGCCATCGCGGCCTCGACCAATGAAATCAGTTCAGGGATAGGTCTGACTTCGCCGTCGGTTAATCCAACCGCATCAGAACAGGTACTGGTGGCAACCCAGGGCAGTGACATCAACACACAATTTGGTGTAAACCGTTCCAACGCGACCAGTTCACTCAGCACTTCCGATGGTGTATTGTCCGGTGTTACAAATCTGATGCAAAGTCTTGAAAGCCAGATCGTCGAGGCCAACAGCGGGTCGTTGAATACTTCCGACCGTTCCAATATTGCCACGCAATTGCAAAGCACGATGAACCAGTTAATGACGCTGGCCAATTCGACTGATTCGAATGGAAACTATGTTTTTTCCGGCAGCACTGTCGGTACCGTTCCCTACGCGGCTTCCAGCAATGGCGCCGTGTATAACGGCAATCAGGAAACGCAGATGATACAGGTCAGTACCAATCAGCAATTGCCGGTGACGATGGTGGGCAGCAGCATTTTTGGCAATATTCAGGTGTCGCCGAACGCCTATTTCAGCATACCGGATGCCGGCAATGCGTCGACGGCCACCATGTCCAACGGCACCGTCACCAACGCCGCAGCGGTAACGGGTGATAATTACCAGATCAGCTTCACGTCACCGACGGCTTACAACGTGACTGACACCAGCACAGGTGTCTCGCTGGCAACCAATCAGGCCTATACCAGCGGCGCGGCCATCACGATTGCCGGCGTACAGTACAGTGTTACCAATGGTGCGGCACCGAACGGCGTTCCGGTTGCCGGCGACAAGTTTGTGGTGCAACCGGGCAAACAAAATATTTTTCAGGTGCTCACCACAGCGATTGCCGCATTGAAGCAGCCGATCGGCAATGCAGCCGGTCAAACCAATTTCAGCAATAGCATGGCACAGGCCAACAGCAGCATATCTGCTTCGCTCAACAATGTCCTGGATACGCGTGATCAGCTTGGCAATTCGATGCAACAGATAACTTCCCTGAATAATGTCGGGCAGACATTGGGTCTGGCGTTTACTACCACGATCAGCAATCTTCAGGATGTCAATTTTGCCCAGGCAGCCAGTCAGTTGTCGCTCGAACAGACTACCTATAAAGCGGCGCAAGAAGCCTTTGCATCCACTTCGCAGTTATCACTGCTGAGCATGCTTCGATAGGTGGAACGCCCGGGTAACCTGCCAGCCGGGCGTATTTCAAATCACATGTTAGGATAGTTTGGTCCGCCGCCACCCTCAGGCGTCACCCAGACGATATTCTGGGTTGGATCCTTGATATCACAGGTTTTGCAGTGCACGCAGTTTTGCGCATTGATCTGCAAACGATCCTTGCCTTCATCGGTTTTCACAAATTCATACACGCCGGCCGGGCAGTAACGTGCCTCTGGTCCGGCATATTTCGCCAGATTGACGTGCACCGGCACATCGGCATTTTTGAGCGTCAGATGGACCGGCTGGTCTTCAGTGTGATTGGTATTCGAAATGAACACCGATGACAGGCGGTCAAACGTGAGTTTGCCGTCCGGTTTCGGGTAGTTGATCGGCTGGTAATCTGACGCCGGTTTCAAACATTCGTGATCGGCGTGCTGATGGTGCAACGTCCAGGGTGCCTTGCCACCGAACAGTTTCTGATCGATGCCAACCATCAACGCACCAAAGTAAAGTCCTTTGGAAAGCCATGGTTTGACGTTGCGTGCCTTGTGCAGTTCCTTGTGCAGCCATGAATCCTTGAAGGCCGCAGGGTAGGCGGTGAGTTCGTCGGCGCTGCGCTCTGCTGCCAGTGCATCAATGATGGCTTCAGCCACCAGCATGCCGCTCTTCATGGCCGTGTGACTGCCCTTGATGCGGCTCATGTTCAGAAAGCCGGCATCGCAGCCGATCAGCGCACCACCCGGGAATGTCAGTTTGGGCAGGGACTGCACGCCACCGGCGGTAATGGCGCGTGCGCCGTAGGAAATGCGCTTGGCACCGTCGAAAAATCCACGAATGGCCGGATGGGTTTTATAGCGCTGAAATTCTTCATAGGGAGATAAATACGGATTGGCATAACTTAATCCGACCACCAGTCCGACAGCGACCTGATTGTTTTCCAGATGGTACAGGAAGGATCCGCCGTAGGTGTCGCTATTCAGTGGCCAACCCGCGGTGTGGATGACCAGACCAGGCTGATGTTTTTCCGGGGCGATTTCCCACAATTCCTTGATACCGATACCGTAGGTCTGCGGATCGCTTTCTGCATTAAGGTTAAATTTTTGCATCAACTGTTTGCCCAGATGACCGCGCGCGCCTTCGGCAAACAGGGTGTACTTGGCATGCAGTTCCATGCCGAGCTGGAAATTGGCGCTGGCCGTGCCGTCATGTGCCACGCCCATGTTACCGGTCGCTACCCCTTTGATGGCGCCATTGTCGTGATACAGAATTTCTGCTGCCGGAAATCCCGGGAAAATCTCCACACCCAGGGCTTCGGCCTGCTGTCCCAGCCAGCGCACGACATTGGCCAGCGAGATCACATAATTGCCGTGGTTTTGAAAACAGTCCGGCAGCATCCAGTTCGGGGTTTGGATGGAACCGGTTTCGGTCAGCATCAAAAAGCGGTCTTCGCTGACTTCGGTCAGCAAAGGCGCGCCCATTTCTTTCCAGTTCGGGAACAACTCGCCAATCGAAATCGGGTCCATGACCGCGCCGGACAAAATATGCGCGCCGAGTTCGCCGCCTTTTTCAAGTATGCACACCGACACTTCCCGGTTTTGCGCCTGGGCCAGTTGCTTCAGACGGATCGCCGCTGATAAGCCGGCAGGTCCGCCGCCGACGATGACGACATCGTATTCCATGGTGTCACGCGGGCCGAACTGTTCCAGGAAATTTGTACTCATGGTGAAAGTCTCTTATTGGTTATTTAGTATGGAAATTGCAAATAAACGACAGGTGAATTAGGTACGCTCGTGCTTTTTGGGTCTGGCTGAATTATCTCAGAGCTGATTGGAATATGCATCAAAACAGTGTCGCTCTAGGCAATTTATTCCAATGATTTAGCAACAAGTATGGCATCATATTGCCAATTTGCTGATGCGAGCGCTACGTAGGTCCATAAACAGGGAGCTGGGGAATGGGAATAGAAGTCAATTTTGAAGGCAAAATCGCACTGGTCACCGGTGCCTCCAGCGGGCTCGGTGCCCGCTTTGCCAAAGTGCTGGCACAGGCCGGTGCGCAAGTCGTGCTGGCGGCGCGCCGTACCGACCGCCTGAAAGAGCTGCGTGCTGAAATCGAAGCCGAGGGCGGTGCCGCCCATATGGTGCAGCTGGATGTCACCGATTATGCCAGCATCAAGTCAGCCATCGCGCATGCAGAAACCGAAGCCGGCCCGATTGATATCCTGATCAACAATGCCGGCGTATCAAATCTCAAGCGCCTGCTGGATGTGACGCCCGATGATTACGCGTATGTGATGGATACCAACCTGCGCGGCGCGTTTTTTGTGGCACAGGAATCCGCCAAACGCATGGTGGCGCGCGCCAAGGGCGATCCAAAAAAACAGCACAGAATCGTGAACATTGCCTCAGTGGCAGGGATGCGGGTCATTTCCCAACTGGGCACGTATTGCACCAGCAAGGCAGGTGTCATTCAGATGACCAAAGCGATGGCGCTGGAATGGGGCAAATACGGCATCAACGTCAATGCCATCTGTCCTGGCTATATTTCCACCGAAATCAATCAGGGCTTTTTTGAAACGGATGATGGCAAAAAACTGATCAGCAGTCTGCCGCGCAACCGGGTAGGGCAGCCGGAAGATCTGGATGGGCTGTTGTTGTTGCTGGCCGGTGAGGATGCACGGTTTATTAATGGTGCCATCGTGACTGCAGATGACGGGATGAGCGTTTATTAGGTTTGGATCACTGCTTTTTGTAAATGATTAGTTTGAACGTGATTGGCCAGATGAACGATGAATTTGTCTGGCCAAATTGCTTTTGGCGTGGATATTTGAAGACTGGCCAAGAAAAATGAGAGCTGCCATTTTCTACTATCGCGATTTGCTTATGTAGCCTTTCACCTAAAGGGAAACCTTATGACTGCTCGAATTAACCTCGCATCACGTCTGGCGCTTGGACTGGTGTTACTGGCGACCGGTTTCGGAATTCAACAATCAGCCCTGGCCAAGGATGATCCGCTACATGCTTGGGCGAATGGTGACGATCCGGCCAAACTCGAAAAATGGGTGGACACGCGGCTGGCGGCAGAGAAGAGTTTTCTTGACAAACTGTTGGCTGTAAACGGCAATCGAACGATCGAAAATACTTTGCAACCCTACGATCTGGCGCAAAATCAACTCGCGCTGGCATCCAACGAGGCCTATATGATGTTTGCGTTGGGTCGAACCGCGGCTTTGCGCGACAAGGCTCAGGCTTTGAATGAGAAAGTTGCGAGCGCTGCCACCGCACTCAGTTTGAACCGGAAGGTCTATGACGCGCTCGCCGCAGTGCCTCAGCCCACCAACGATGCCGCAACTAAATATTATCTAGAACGCACATTGCTGGAATATCGGCTGGCAGGCGTGGACCGGGACGACGCAACCCGCGAAAAACTCCGTGCCTTGCAGGATAAAATTACCAGCCTGAGTCTGGTGTTTGGTCGCAACGTCCAGGATGGCACCATTACCATCCATGCCACCAAAGCGGAACTGGATGGCCTGCCGGCTGACTACATTGCCCGCCACAAGCCCGATGCGGATGGAAACTATGCATTGACGACCGACCAGCCCGATGCCAGTCCGGTTCTCGCGTTTGCTGCCAATGCCGATCTGCGCATGCGGATGTATCTCGCTTATAACAATCGTGCCTATCCGGTCAACAGGCAGGTTCTGCTTGACCTTTTGGCTGCCCGTCAGGAACTCGCTGCTCTGCTTGGGTATCAAAACTATGCGGACCTGGCTACAGCGGACCAGATGATCGGCAAGACCGCCAATGTGCGCAAATTGTTTGACGACGTCGACAACGCGGCGCGCGATACGATGCAAAAGGAATACGCGCAGCTGCTGGCGTTTTCCAAGAAGAGAGATTCGGCCAAACAATCGATATCTTCAGCAGATGCATCCTATTGGATGGAACAATTCAGACGCGCAAAGTTCGATTTTGACAGTCAGTCGGTTCGCCCCTATTTTGCTTATGACCAGGTGCAGGCCGGCATATTGGATAGCGCCGGAAAGATATTCCATGTGAAATTTAATGAGGTGAAGAACCTGACGCTGTGGCATCCGTCTGTGACCGCTTATGATGTGATCGACCGCGGACACAAGGTTGGACGCATCTATCTGGACATGCATCCCCGCGAAGGGAAGGATAAATGGTTTTCCAGCGCACCGGTGGTGCCAGGCATTGTCGGAAAGCAGATCCCGGAAGGCATTTTGATCTGCAACTTTTCCGGCGGTGTTGCCGGGGATCCCGGACTCATGCTGCAATCTGAAGTCGTCACCTATTTCCATGAATTCGGACATCTGATGCATCACATCCTGGGCAGCCAGCAGCGTTGGTCTGGGCAGGGAGGATTCAATGTCGAAGGTGACTTTGTCGAGGCCCCTTCACAGATGCTCGAAGAGTTTTTCAGTAACTACAAGGTTCTGGCAACCTTTGCGCATCACTATCAGACAGGCGAAGTTCTGCCGGTCTCTGTCATGGACAAGATGAACGCTGCCGAGGCATTTGGTCGTGGCACGGCCTGGGTAAGGCAGCTGTTTTATGGCAGTCTGTCTCTGAATCTGCACGACAGACCGGTTGCGGAAGTGGATCTTGATGGGCAACTGCGGCAATTGTCGGATCGGTATTTCCCCTACGGGTTTGTTGAGGGTAACCGAATGTACGCGTCGTTCACCCATCTGGTTGGCTATTCTTCCAACTACTATACCTATATCCTCGACAAGGTCATCGCGCTTGATTTCTACTCCCAGTTCAATCAGGACGACCCGTTGTCAGATGCGATTTCTGCAAAATATCGCAAAGCGGTGATTGATGCGGGTGCCACCAAACCCGCCATGCAACTGGCGACTGATTTCCTTGGCCGGCCCTACAATATGGACGCATTTAAAGCCTGGTTGGGTGTTGAGTTCAAAAAATGAAAAATAATCATGGATATCCATAAACCCAAAGCGGTGCACAATTGGCGAGAGCTACTCTCTGAAATCGGCGTGGTGGTGATCGGTATCGTCATAGCGATCTCGCTGGAAGAAATAGTCCGGACTTTACATGATCGAAGTATTGCGTCTGAGGCGCGCGAGGCCGTGCGGGAAGAAATCAGGCAAAACCTATCGTTCATGCGTGGTCGCCTCGAGACACAGGATTGCATTGAGCATCGGTTAGATGAAATCGGTGACATACTAAAAAAATCCCGTGATGGTGAGCTTACCTCCCGACCAAATTGGGTCAGCCAGCCATCCATTTATTTTTTGTCGAATCAACGATGGCAGGCAGCGACCGATAGCGGCCGGGTAAGCCTCTTGAAAACCGAGGAACAGGGAAAACTTGGTGCCTTTGCAGTTATCAACGGACGATTCAATGATGCCGAGGCACGCGAACAGGCGGCATGGTCAAAATTGCGCGGACTCGAAAATTGGGAGGGGCCGCTTGGTCAGGAGGCCAGAGTACACTTTGGGGCTGCGTTGCAGGAGGCCAGATTTGAATTTTGGGAAATTCGTATCACGATTGGCCTTGCGCTTCGGTATGGAGAGAAACTTGGTATCGAAGCCGACATGGCAAAGACCATGGACGCGAAGTATGTCGTTCCCCATGCCGTCTGTCTTCCGATTTCGACGACCCGCGAGGAGGCACTGAAGATATTGTCTCAAGACGGGACACCACCCTGGGGACAGCCTAAATGACTGTGCTCACGGATTGAATGGCCGTTGTCTGGAGCGACATCGTTCTCTGGTGGGTATCCAATGGGAGATTTGATATTGAATTTGAAGGGCAAGTTTCGGCAGAGGCCGTGTCAAAACGCACCACCATCCCATCTGCATTTTTTTGCAACAACAGTAAACTTCGGTGATTAAAAATTGTCTAACTCTTGTCTGAATAAGATGAGAGATCAAGATGAAACGATTTATCCAAGGCGAGCATCGAACCCAAAGCACGCTCCTCCCAGAAATGTTGGATGACTATGTCACCGAAGAGAATCCGGTCCGGGTCGTAGACGTGTTTGTCGACAACCTCGACCTCAAGTCTTTGGGCTTTGAGGGAGTCACTCCAGCAGTCAGAGGCCGCCCTTCGTATCACCCGGCCATCATGTTAAAGCTGTACGTCTACGGCTACCTGAATCGGGTTCAGTCGAGCCGGCGACTGGAACGTGAGGCACAGCGCAACGTCGAACTGATGTGGCTGACCGGTAGACTGACACCTGATTTCAAAACCATCGCCAACTTCCGTAAAGACAATGGAACGGCGATTCAAAATGTATGCCGTCAATTTGTTAAGTTGTGCAAGGAGCTCAATCTGTTTGCCGAATCGTTGGTAACGATAGATGGCAGCAAATTCAAAGCCGTCAACAACAGAGATAAAAATTTTACCCGGACCAAAGTTGATCAATGGATGGAGGATATTGAAGCCAGCATTAATCAGTACTTAAAAGACCTTGAAACGGCTGACCGCCAGGAACCAGAAACCAGAAAGCTTCGCGTTGAACGGCTTGAACTTAAAATAGCCAAGCTTACGTCGAGGATGAAACAACTTAGCGAAATGAAGGAACAGCTCAAAAGCGCACCAGATAATCAAATATCTAAAACTGACCCGGATGCCCGCTCCATGAGAACACGTGGAAGCGCGCTAGTCGGTTACAACGTGCAGACTGCCGTCGACACCAAACACCATCTCATCGTTGAGCATGAAGTGACGAACGATGGCAATGATCGCGATCAATTAAGTAACATGGCTACCAAGGCGCGCGACGCCATGGGTGTTGATAAACTCACTGTCATCGCCGACAGGGGCTATTACAAAAACACTGAAATACTGGCATGCGACAACGCCAACATCAATGCAGTCGTTGCTAAAAGTGTGACGTCGGTTGCATCCAAAGAAGGCCGATTCGGTAAAGATGATTTTATCTACGATGAAAAAAAGGATGTCTATCACTGTCCAGCTGGTCAGATACTAATCAGACGTACGAGCTACAAGGAACGAGGCGAAACACAGCATAGGTATTGGACGAATGAATGTAAGAATTGTCCATTGAAGGCGCAATGTACTCCAGGTAAGGAGCGACGTGTAAACAGATGGGAGAACGAAGCAGTTTTAGATGAAATGCAAAGTCGCCTTGATCACTTCCCGGAAGCGATGCGCATCAGGCGAGAGACGGTGGAGCATACGTTTGGCACCATCAAATT
>Ga0209067_10002483_pt1 | contig 10895 bp, 11 predicted proteins | sample ColStrG_CSR_2013_FD_187199 | JGI IMG/M metagenome (GOLD analysis project Ga0209067, IMG submission 187199) | Freshwater sediment microbial communities in response to fracking from Pennsylvania, USA - Cold Stream Run_MetaG_CSR_2013 (SPAdes)... | ecosystem: Environmental > Aquatic > Freshwater >... | reverse complement strand
CTCAGAGATTGCCCGCAGCCTTGGATTGTCGGTAACGGGAACCCTCGGCGTGCTCGATGAGGCCGCACGCCGCAAGCTCGTCTCGCTGCCAGATGCGATTGACCGATTGAAGCGCACGTCGTTCCGCTACCCGAAAGCAATCGTTGAGCGGCTACTCGAAGAGGATGCGCGCCGTTCATGACGCGTTCCGCGCCGCGCCTGGCACGGCGGGCCGATCCGGCTCGAACGGCTTCTCCAGTCTTCGCCGGCGATTCCTGGTTCGGCGCGTCCCAAAACTGGCGGCGCTGTCAATGCCGGCCGAGTTTTCCCATCCGCTTTCTCACCTTCCGCAGCCTGATCGGCCCCAGCAGTGTTTCGATATCCGCCCGCAACCATTCGGTTACCGTTCCCTCGCGCAGAATGGCCCAGTTGAGCAGGCTGCCGCCGGCCATCGCGGAAAGGGCTCGCGCCATCCGCGCCGTGTTGCACGGGGCGATCTCTCCCGCCGCCACCGCATCGTCCAGCAGCGCGCGATACCCGGCCAGCGTTTGGCGCGAATTCTGCAGCGCCAATCGGTGAAAATCCGGGTCCGTCAGATCGATCTCCAGAAACGCCAGGGTGTTGGCCAACGCCTCGGGCGATTCGCACAGGCACGCCATCTCTTCCAGCGCCGCCAATAACGCCGCCAGGGGCGACCGGTGCGCCGCGCGCAATCGCGCGAAACATTCCGCGGCTCCTCCGGCGCCTTGCTCCGCGACCGCCAGTAGCAGGCCGCGCTTGGAGCCGAAGCGCTGCAGCAGCGTGGCGGGCGCCAGCCCGGCCTCCCGCGCCACCTCGGCGAGCGTCAACCGCGCCGGCCCCAGGCGCGAGACCACGCGAATTGTCGCCTTCACAACCTCGGAATCGGGAGTGGTTTTGCGGCGGCTCATGCTGCCATTGTAAATCACCGTTCACTTTTGTTCTTGACAATTCATGAATGGCCGTTTATATTCGACCTGGAGCCTGGACGTGCGGAAAAAACAACCCCTCCAAGGCCAGGTGGCGCTGGTGGCCGGCGCCACCCGTGGGGCCGGCCGCGGCATCGCCTGCATGCTGGGCGCAGCCGGGGCCACGGTCTACTGCAGCGGGCGCAGCACGCGCACCCACCCGGCCACGGGCTTTTATGCCGGCCGCCCGGAGACCATCGAAGAAACCGCCGAAATGGTCGGACGCTCCGGCGGCACGGGCATTCCCGTTCGCACCGACCACCTTGTCCCCGAACAGGTGGAAGCGCTGATCGGCCGCATTCGAAAGGAGCAGTCGAGGCTCGACATCCTGGTCAACGACATTTCCGAAGGCGAGACCCATGAGTGGCTGCCCTTTTGGAAGGTCGATCTCGACAAGGGCTTCCGCATGCTGCGCACCGCGCTCCACTCCCACATCCTCACGGCGCGTCACGCCGCTCCGCTGATGGTCGAGAAGCGGCGCGGCTTGATCGTGGAGATCGGCGATGGAGATACGCTCGACTACCGCGCCACCCTCTTCTATGACCTCGTCAAGGTTTCGGTGAGCCGGTTCGCCTTTTGCATGGCGGAGGATCTCCGCCAGCACCGTGTCTCCGCGCTAGCAGTCACACCGGGGTACATGCGCACCGAAGGAATGCTGGATCATTTCGGTGTCACCGAAGCCAACTGGCGCGATGGCGCGAACAAGGATCCCAACTTTCTCCACTCGGAGACTCCGTTCTTCGCCGGCCGCGCTGTCGCCGCCCTTGCTGCCGACCCACGGGTGCTCCGAAAATCCGGCGGCCTCTATAGTTCCTGGGGACTCGCCCGCGAGTACGGCTTTACCGATGTGGATGGCTCGCGGCCCGACCTCGGCGCTCACTTCGATTTCGACCGGCTGTTTCAGCAGTCTTCCAAGACCGGATTCCGCTGGACCATCTCTCCTCCAAAGGAGGCCCGCACGTGAGCAAGAAACGCCGCATCATCGTCCACATCGCCACCAGCGCCGATGGCTACATCGCCCGCCTCGATGGCAACGTGGACTGGCTCAACCGTCCGCACACGGCCGGCGACTACGGCATGGCCGCGTTCTTCCGCTCCATCGACACCATCGTTTGGGGCCGCCGGACCTACGACCAAAGCCTGGCTCGAGGCGGTCCTGACCCTTTCGGATGGAACCTCAAAAACTACGTCTTCACGCATCACCCGCCGGAAGCCCCGGTTCCCGGCGTGGAGTTCGTCAATCAACCGGTCCGCGACTTCACCCGGCGGCTTCGCGCAAGACCTGGCAAGGACATCTTTATGATGGGCGGCGGCGGTGTGATCGGTTCCTTCCTCGACGCCGGCCAGATCGACGACTTCATCATCCATGTCATCCCGACCTTCATCGGTGAAGGCATCCCGCTGATCCAGCCGCGCCCCCGGATGGTGAAGCTCACCTTGGCCGCGTCGCGGCGTTTCTCCGACGGAGTCGTGCGCCTCCACTATCGGGTGCTGCCCTCTCGCGCACGCGCCGCCGGACCCCAGACAGTTACCTAAGGATAGTATCCATCCGATTGGCCGAACTGCTAACGTTTGGCGAATTGACCCATTTCGATCTCAACCTCTAGAATCGGAGCAGTTTTGTGTATTTTGCCGGCTGAATTTCGAGTCGGGCAGGAGGCCTGTTGGATGGAGTTCGAACTCGGCCAGACTTATTCCGGATATAAGTTTCTCGATGTTGCCAAACGGTCCAAGACCGGTGTGGAGTATCGAGTGCAGAACACGCTGGCCCAGCGCATGGAACTGTTGAAGGTGCTTCCCGCGGGCGCACAGGACGACCAGGAGGAAACCGACCGCTTCCTGCGCGAGATGCGCGTGCGTGCCCGCCTGGTGCATCCCAACATCGTCATGTTCTTCACGGCGATGCCCTTGGAAGGCCGCCTCGCGATGACCACCGAATTGGTCGAGGGACTTCCGCTTTCCGAGCGCCTGCAACTTGGACCGATACCGTGGCGTGAAGCCCTGGCTTTCGCCCGGCAGGTGCTCTCGGCGGCGGGTTGCGCCCATGAACAGAAGATTGTCCACCGCGACATCACACCGGACAATATCATTGCCGTTCCGGGCGGCGTGATGAAGCTCAGTAATTTCCGGCTGGCGAAGCCGGTCAACTCGCTCCATCTGACACACTCCGGCGCTGTTCTCGGCAACGTCAAGTACATTTCACCGGAGCAGGTGAAAGGCACTGTCCCGGTGGACCACCGCGGCGACTTGTATTCCATTGGCATCGTGCTCTATGAAATGCTCGCCGGGCGCCCGCCGTTCAGCTCGGCAAGCCAATTTGAGGTGATGTTGGCACATGTGAACCAGCAGCCCGAGCCCCCCAGCCGATTCACGCCCTCGATTCCGCCCGAGCTCGATGCCGTCGTTCTAAAGGCGCTGGCGAAATCTCCGGCCGAGCGGCACCAGTCCGCGCGGGAGTTTGGGGAGGCCCTCGACAAGGTGGTTGCCCCGGCTGCGGCGCCGACGGGTCGGCCAGTTGTGGAACCGGTGCCGCAGGCTGCACTGCCTGTGCAGGAACCCAGTGCCCCGGTGGTCAAAGAGCCGCCAGCGCCGGTTGTGGAAGTGGCCTCACCGGCACCGATCCCCATCGCCGTGGTCAGGGAACCGGCGCCGTCTATCGTGGAAGCAGTGGCATCCGCACCGATCCCCATCGCCGCGGCCCGGGAACCGGCGCCGCCTGTCGTGGAAATGGCGGCATCCGCGCCAATCGCCGTTGCCGTGGCCGAAGAGCCGGCGCCGCCTGTCGTGGAAGAGGCGGCATCCGAACCGATCCCCATTGCCGTGGCCCAGGACCCGGCGCCGCCTGTCGTGGAAGAGCCGGCATCCGAACCCATCCCCATTGCTGTGGCTGAGGAACCAGCGCCGCCTGTCGTGGAAATGGCGGCATCCGAACCGATCGCCATTGCCGTGCCCCGGGAAACGGCGCCGCCTGTCGTGGAAGAGGCGGCATCCGAACTGATCCCCATTGCCGTGGCCGAAGAGCCGGCGCCGCCAGTCGTGGATATAGCGGCATCCGCGCCGATCCCCGTTGCCGTGCCCCAGGAAACGGCGCCGCCTGTCGTGGAAATGGCGGCATCCGCGCCAATCGCCATTGCCGTGGTCGAGGGGCCGGCGCCGCGAGTCGTGGAAGTCACGGCCGAACCGATCCCCATTGCCGTGGCTCAGGAACCGGCGCCGCCAGTCAGCGAGGCGGCGGCATCCGAACCGATCCCCATTGCCGTGGCCGAGGAACCTACACCGCCAATCAGCGAAGTGGCGCCTTCCGAACCGATCCCCATTGCCGTGGCTCAGGAACCAGCGCCGCCAGTCAGCGAAGCGGCGGCATCCGAACCGATCCCCATTGCCGTGGCTCAGGAACCGGCGCCGCCAGTCAGCGAAGTGGCGGCATCCGAACCGATCCCCATTGCCGTGGCCGAGGAACAGGCGCCGCCTCTCCTCGAAGCAGCGCCATCCGCACCGATCGACCTTGCAGTCGCTGCGGCCGAACAGCCGGCCACGCCTGTCGCGGCGGAGTCCGAACCCGTCGCCTCACCCGAACCTGTCGCCGCCGCGGTTGCCGGGGAACTCGCGCCGCCAGTAGTGGCGGCAGCCGAACCCGTGCTCGCGCCTGAGCCCATCGCCGTCCCGGTTGCCGGCGAACCCGCGCCCCAAGCCGGGGAAGCCGCTTCACCGGTTGCCGAAGAACCAGTGCCGCCAGCCGCCGACGCGTCCGAGGCGACGCCCCCCTCTTCCACCGAAGCCGTGCCGCTTCCAATCGCCGCGGCCATTGCTGCCGACCCGCCTCCTGCACCGGCACCCGCGGCCGCCCCGGAACCCGCTCCAGCACTGCTTCCGGAGACTGTGGTACATGCCAGTTTGTGGGCTGCCGCCGAAATCGTGGCTCGTGCCGTCGCAGCCCCGGACTTGGCCGATAGCGACGCTGGGGTGGGCTTCGCTCCGCCTCATCTGGTCCCCATTGAGACCGCGCCCGGTGTTTCCGGTCCTGCCGTCGCCCCGGCCGGGCCCGTGGCTTCGCCAACGGTGGTTCCAATTATCCGGCCCGGTCCTGTGGCGCCCGTTGCCACTCCCTCACCCTACGATGCCGCGAGATTCTTAGCTGCCGCGGGAGCCAAATCGCAATCCATTCAATGGGCCGTTCTAGGCGGCACCGCGGCCTTCCTCGGTGTCGTGTGGGTGACTATCTGGTTAGTCACGGGCAAGTAACTCGCATCTCCCCGCCATTGGCCGGGCTTTCAGGAGAGCCATCTTGAGCTTGGAAATCGGGACGCAGGTTGGCGATTACCAGATCCTCGGCTCGATTGGCGCGGGTGCTTACGCCGAGGTTTTCCGGGCCGAACACCTGATTACTCACCGCGTGGATGCCCTCAAGATGCTGTCCGATCGAGTGCCTGGCGCCAGTGAGCAGAGCCAGCAATTCATTCGCGAAATCCAGCTCCAGGCCAGCCTTTCGCACCCCAACATCGCCGCCGTGCACAATGCCTTTTGGACCGGCGATGGCTTAGCCCTGGTGATGGAACTGGTTCGCGGCGAACCTCTCAGCGCCATCCTCCGTCGCGGCCGGGTGCCTCTGGTCCCGGGTATTTCCTACATGCTGGGAGCGCTTTCGGCGTTGGCTTACGCTCACTCCCAAGGCATCGTCCACCGCGACATTAAGCCGGAGAATATTGTTGTCGGGCCCGATGGCGCCGTGAAGCTAACCGATTTTGGCCTGGCCCAATCGCCATCCGGCCCAGGGCTCACCGAGTGCGGCGAGTTCGCCGGCACCCCCAGTTACATGTCTCCGGAGCAGGTGCTGGCCACCGGCGAAATCGGTGCGCCCAGCGACATCTACTCTACCGGCGTGGTGCTGTACGAAATCGTCACCGGCCGCCTGCCATTCCCCGGCGACTCACCGTTCGAGGTGATGTTGAGCCATCAAAGCGCTCCGCCGGTTCCGCCTGGCCGCATCGTTCCCGGCATACCGCCGGAACTCGACCAGGTGATTCTCACCGCGCTCCAAAAGGATCCCGACCGCCGGTTCCGCACGGCAACGGAGTTTCAAATCGCGCTCCACCAAGCCGGAATGCTTGCTGTGCCAGGCAACAAGCGGCACGGTCTCGCCTTGGCCGGCACCGCTGCATTGGCGATAGCCGGCGCCATCGCGCTCTGGTTTGCGCCGCACCACCACACTGCCGCGGCCAGCGCCACGGTTCCGCAACCGGCAGTCTCCGCGCCTCCGGCGGAGCCCATGGCCGCCGTTCCCGAACCGGTCAAAGTAGATATTCCCAGACCTCGTCCTCGGAAGAAGCGCGCGCTCCAAGCCGCCCAGCCGCCTTCGCTACTTCCGCGATTCACTTCGTCCGCAGCCGACCCGGAACCGAAACCCGCCTTGACCCCCGCCCCTCCAGTTCCATCCAGTGCGCCCCCGGAAGCCGAAGTCGAGCTACCCGCGGCCATTGCTGTCAACCCACCCGAGGCAGCGGCTCCACCTGCCGATTTGTCGACGGCCCCAGCCAAGCGCCGCAACCCCCTGGTGCGCGCTCTGGGCAAGATCTTTCACGGGAAAAAAGCGGAGCCGCCGAAGCAGTAGTACGGCCAGAATTACTTGCCGACTTCCACAATCGAAAACGTATCCGGCACCATTTGCCCGCGCCCCCCGCGCCCTCCGGCCGGCGCCGGCGTGGGCGGCGGAGTGAACTCAGCCGTGATCAACAGAATATGGCCCGTCTTGCTGTCCAGCGTCAATGTCTTGGCGCGCGGCGGCGTCTGCACAGTCTGTTCCACCACGAAACTGGTCTTGCTGTTCTCCTTGACAATGGTCAGCGTCCCATCGCCCTGCGAGCTGAACGCTTCCATGGTCTTGGGATTGAACACCGCGCCATCCGTGCCGTTACCGATCGGCAGGGCATCGAGAATCGTGCCGTCCTCCGCGTTGAGCATCACCATGGTGGCGGGGTTCCGGCAAGTGACGAAGAGAATGTGATTCTTCTCATCCAGGGCCAGCCCGGCCGGTGTGCCGCCTTTGCCGCCCAATTCGTAAGTCGCGGTTACCTTCAGCGCCTTGGCGTCCACCACGGCCACTTTGTCCATGTCTTCGATGTCCACGTACAAGTGGCCCTTGCCGTCGGTGGCCGCCTGCTCCGGCGCGCCGCCGAGATCGAGCGTGCCAACCACCGAGCCATCCTTGGCATCGATGACGGTGGCGTTCGGCGCGCCGTGGCTGAACACCCAGACGCGTTGGTTGAACGCGTCGAACAGGATTCCGTCCGGCCCGCCCTGCACCTCAATGGTCTTGATCGTGGCCAGAGTCTTGGTGTCCCACATCACCACCGGCTTGCTGCTGGCGAATCCGTGGCCGGCCTTGGGGTCCACGGCAGCGCCGTGCGCGTTGGCATTCGCGATCTCACCCACCGGTTCGAGCGTGTCCAGGTTGAAGACCGAGATGCGCGCGCCCTGGCCGCTGCGCGGAACGTACAGCCGGCGGCCGGCGGAATCGGCATACACATAGTCAAAACCGCCCGTGCCGCCGACTTTGTTCGTCTTGAGTATCTTGTACGGCCCCGCGCTGGGCCCCGTTTGGGCCAATGCGGTGGATGCCAATAAGATGATCCCTGCTGCCAATCCCGTGCAGAACCGTCGCATACCAAAACCTCCTCGAATGGAACACACTTCCGAGTATACGGCGCGAATAATAGCCATCGCGTTACACTTTCTAAATGGACTCTTTCGACCAGATGTACGAGCAGTTCAAGGTGCACGGCAAGGATCTTGCCGCCAAGATCTCTGAACTCATCCACGAAGGCAACGTGCGCCGCATTCTCATCAAAGACGAGAGCGGCCACACATTTATGGAGATCCCCCTGACGGTGGCCGCCATCGGCGTGGTGGCAGCGCCGCTTCTGGCCGCCATCGGAACCATCGCCACCATGGTGGCCAAGTTCGATATCGTGGTCGAGCGAACCAAGCCGGCGCCGCCGCCCGCAGGTCCGGAACCGGCTGCTCCGGAGCCGGAAAAGCCGGGCAAGGCCGGAGCCTGAACCATGGCTGGACAAATCGGTTGGATCGATCTGACCGTTCCCAATGCTGAGGCCGCGCGCGACTTCTACCAGTCGGTCACCGGTTGGTCGCCGTCGCCGGTCGACATGGGCGGGTACCAGGATTTCTGCATGACACCAACCGGCGCGGCCGAACCAGTTGCCGGGATCTGCCATGCCCGCGGCGGAAACGCGGGGCTCCCGCCGGTCTGGCTGGTTTATATCACCGTGGCTGACTTGGAGGAAAGCATCGCCCGCTGCCAGTCGCTCGGTGGCAAAATTCTCCGGCCTTCGCAATCCATCGGTCCTAATGCCCGGTTCTGCGTAATCCAGGACCCGGCCGGCGCCATCGCCGCACTGTACGAGTCAGCCAAAGGGTAGGGCTGGCCGGTCGAGCCACAAACACCTCACGCCCCGGCTGCGCCCGCCAACCCCAACTCCGCCGCCTGCGCCTGCATCGCCTTCACGCAGAAATCCACGTGTTCCTCCAGCGGTACGCCCAATTCGGCGGCGCCGTTCACGATGTCCTGCCGGTTCACCGACCGCGCGAAGGCCTTGTCCTTCATCTTCTTCTTCACCGACGTTACGTCAACTTCCATCACGCTGCGGCTGGGCTTCACGTAAGAGATAGCGGTGATGAAGCCCGCCAACTCATCGCAGGCGAACAAGACCTTCTCCAGCATCGAGACGCGCGGCACGCCCGTGAAATCGGCGTGAGAAAGAATGGCGCGCCGGATCTCCTCATCCACGCCGCGCTCGGCCAAGATCGGCTCGCCCTTGGTCGGATGGTCCGGCAGCACGGGGTGAATTTCCCAGTCGAAATCGTGCAGCAGCGCCGTGACCGACCACTTCTGTTCGTCCTCCCCATACTGGCGCGCATACGCCGTGACGCACGCCTCCACCGCCAGAGCGTGTTTACGCAAGCCTTCGGACTTCGTGAACTCGCAAAGAATTTCCCAAGCCTGTTCCCGACTGAGCATGGAGACTATGATAAAGCATCGCCCCAGCCTGCGTGCCTGGCCCCGCGGTATGCTTCGCGGTCCCGTTTCCCGGCCTGTTGCGTACGCAGCCCGGCCGGCGTGCAAGTTCGCAATTCGATCAATCCCGGCGCGTAGTGTGGGCGTCGGATGATGCGTGCCCGCGGTAATGCCACGGGCTCCCGCGCCAGCGCCACGTAACTGAACTTCTCGTCCTCATATCCCAGCTCCGCATCCTTGATTCGCCGGTGCAGCGACGAGCGTTCCACACGCGCCGCGAAGTGGCACCAGTCCGGCGGCGTCAGCGGACACGCCATTGCCGCGGGACACGGCGCCACCATGTGCGCGCCGGCCGCCAACAGTGCGTCGCGGACCTCGAGGCAAAGCGAATACCCCCGCGGCGTTCCCGGTTCGATCGCTACCAGCGCCACGCGCGCGGCCTTCCATAGCCGCTCCGCCATAGGCCGTCCAAGTTCCCCCAGCGAATACGCCGCGACCACCAGGTCGTGCTGCGGAAGGTTTTCGACGCGCATCAAGTCGTCCGCCAATGCGCGCGCATCGGGCAGCCATTGCCGCGCCACTTCGCTGAATGCGCCGTCGCGCTCGATCATGGTGATGCGCGTGGCCTGGCCCCAACACTCCCGCGCCGCCAGCGATGCGGCGCCGGTTCCGGCGCCGGCATCGAGCACGCTTTCGATTGCCGTTTCACCCAGACGTGTCCGCACTTCACGCAGCACCGCATGCGCGGCGGCATACGTCGCAGGCATGCGTGTCACCAGGTAGGCCGCGGTTCGTTCGGCGGCGCCCAAGCGAGCGGTGCGCCCTTCCCGGTACGCATCTGACATCGCCGCCGCTGCGCGCTTCAACGCCGCGAACCCAACGGCTTCCGCGCGCTCTTCAACCGCGCGCCTGACGTGTTGAGGCAGTTGCACACAACCATCATAGGGGGAACTTAACTCGCGAGCATGGTGTCTATTTGGATGGAGGTTGACACACATGTTGACATCCAACCGCACTCGCAACTGAGGCTTACTCCCCCGCTTTTACGCCGAGAGGAGCAGTGTCTCCGTGTGAGCGCACAGGAGGGAATTGTATGTTTGAGACGGCAACACTGACTTACGGACAAGGGTCGAAGCGCGTCTGGGGAACGTTTGCAGGAGTCACCGGGCAGGCTCTGTTAGTGACCTGCGCCGTGATCGCACCCATGATTTCGCCGGCGGCGTTACCGCGCGCCGCGTGGATTACCGGCATCGAAGCCCCCGGTCCGCCGCCTGCGCCGCCACCGCCGGGCCAAACGCTGATCCGGCCAAAGACGGCCACGCTTGCCGAGTCGCAGTTCACTCGGGGTATTTTGTTCGAGCCCATCAAGGTCCCGCCCAAGGCCGCGATCCTGATGGACGACGCGCCGGTGATGCGTGGCGGCGGTGTGGAAGGTGGCGTCGTGGGCGGCGACCCGAACGGAGTGGTTGGCGGCATTTTGACGAGCGTGATGAGCGAGGGCTCCCGCATGGCGGCCGTGGTGAGGCTGCCCGAGCCCGTTGGGGCCACCTCGCGTGAGACCGCCGGTGCTATCGTGGTCAAGCCGCCGCGCATGAGCGCCATCGAACTGGCGCACCCTATCAGCCGGGTGGATCCCATCTACCCGCCCTTGGCCCGGCAAATGCACATCTCGGGCGTGGTCGAATTGGAGGGCGTGCTCGGCACCGATGGCCGCATCCACGAACTGAAAGTCCTGCGCGGCCACCCGATGCTGGTCAAAGCCGCGGTGGACGCTGTCAGGCAGTGGACCTACGCCCCCACCATCCTGAACGGCCAAGCCGTCGAAGTGGTTGCCCCTATCGTCGTCACCTTCAAGCTGAACTGGTAGCGTACGCCTTAGCTTGCGCAGGCTTCAGAACCTC
>Ga0209067_10002482_pt1 | contig 10898 bp, 8 predicted proteins | sample ColStrG_CSR_2013_FD_187199 | JGI IMG/M metagenome (GOLD analysis project Ga0209067, IMG submission 187199) | Freshwater sediment microbial communities in response to fracking from Pennsylvania, USA - Cold Stream Run_MetaG_CSR_2013 (SPAdes)... | ecosystem: Environmental > Aquatic > Freshwater >... | reverse complement strand
GCAGTGGCCGCGGCGGGTGCGTCCGGCGTAACCGGGCCGGCGGCATTAACCGCGGCCACGGGTGTGGGCTGCGCGGCTTGCACCGTACCCGCAGCATTGGTGACGGCATTTGCACTGCCGGGCAGGGCCAGCGTGGCTACGGGTTTGAGCGCTTCTGTGGAAATTTCAGCGGACCTCTGGCTTTCCGGGAGCTTGTCGATTTCCGTAACCGGTGTGAGGCCGGTTGTGGGAGCCGACGGAAATGGTGGCGTGGCGGGGGCGGCATTTCCTGCTGCGTTCCCAGTCGCATTTACCGCCGCATTTGCCCCTGCATTTACCGCGACCCCTGCCGGCACTGAAGCGGCTCGTTCCGACGCGGCAGGAGCCACGGCCGGCACGGGTTCGGCGCGCACGGGGGTCAAGGCGCAACCGAGCAGGCTTATGCCCAGCGCCATGCGGAGAACCGGGTCTTTCAGGTGAAAATGAATCAAGGAATTCCCCGCCATCGGTTTGCGTTGGCTAATAATTGGCTGTCGCCCAGTTTGGGTGCCAAGGCCAGTGTAGGTGTTCGCCCACGCCAGCGCAAGCAAAGGCACGGCAGGAAAGAACCGTTAAATCAAGGCTCCGGGCGTATTTTCCGCTGGCGGACGAGGTGCGGTGCGCGCTCTGGGTGGCGCCGGATAGCGGGTATCCGGGGTGTCAAACAGCGCTAATACCGGTCCTTCCAGCCGCGCAGCACGCCAAATACCCCCACGGGGTCCGCGGGGGTTCCGACGGCGTCCGGCTGGTGGTTCCGGGCGGCAGCCTGCACGGCCGGTATTTCGCACCGCAAAAAGGGATTGGTGGCCCGCTCGAGGGCAATCGTGGACGGTACCGTGGGTAGTCCGCGCTCCCGCAACTCGACGCATTCTTCCCGGCGCTGCTGCAGGTCGGTATTGCCCGGCTCCACCGCCAGGGCAAAACGCAGGTTGGACAAGGTGTACTCGTGCGCGCAATAGACACGCGTATCGCCCGGCAGCGCACCCAGGCGTCCCAGCGAGGCCGCCATTTGCGCGGCGCTGCCTTCGAAGAGGCGGCCGCAGCCGCAGGCGAACAGGGTGTCGCCACAAAAGACCGCCGCCTGTTCGGCGGACCAGTAGGCGATGTGATCCAGGGTATGCCCCGGCACGGTCATCACCGAGAACGTTGTGCCCAGTACCGCAACGCTATCGCCCTCGCGCAGGCGCACGTCGATGGCGTCGAAAGGCGAGTTGGCCGGTCCGTAGACCCGGGCCGGATGCGCCCGCACGAGGTCCGAAACGCCGCCCACGTGATCGCTGTGATGATGGGTGAGCAAAATGGTGTCCAGTCGCCACTGACGTGCCGCAAGCAGTTGCAATACGGCAACAGCTTCGCCGGGATCCACCACCGCCACCCGGCCGCCGCGTTCCAGCAGCCAGATATAGTTGTCCCGGAAAGCCGCTACGGGCTGGATATGCAGCGCGACGGCACCTGCCGCCGGTGCGCTGTGGGAAGCCGAGGGTGGCGTCATAATGGTGTTTTCCCGATTCGCACTACACCGGCAGCGCGCTGCGCGAGGCAAAGGGTGGCGGATCGCACCCCGGCGCCGGATTGCGGCTCCGTGGGTTTACCCGAGGAAGGCTGCGCAATCCCGATGAGCGAACTCCAGTCTATCCGGAACTTCCCCGACTTTCTCGATTCGGCGGCCGGTCGTTACATGCTGGACTGGGAACAGCGCCAGCTCGACCAGGCCGTGGTCGACATTTTTGGCTACCACGCCCTGCAGCTGGGCGTGCCTCGCCTGGATGCGCTGCGCGAGAACCGCATGCCGCTGCGCTGCCTGGCGCTCGACGGCACCGCCGGCGAGGCAAGCTGGATCGAGCAGCGGCAGTCGGGCACGGCGCCGGACAACCTGCCCCGCTGCCTGGCCGAGCCGGGCCTGGGCGGGCGCCGTGAAGTGGCCTTGGTAACGCGCTTTGATGAACTGCCATTTGCCTCGCAGTCCATCGACCTGCTGGTCCTGCCCCACGTGCTCGAATATGCGCAGGAGCCCCATCTGGTGCTGCGCGAGGCCGACCGCGTGCTGGTGCCCGAAGGGCAGATCGTCATCACTGGGTTCAATCCGGCCAGCCTGTGGGGCGCGCGCCACTGGATGGGCCGCGCCGGCGTGCGGCCCTTCCTGCCGGCCAACAGCCAGATGATCGCCCTGCCGCGTCTCAAGGACTGGCTCAAGCTGCTGTCTTTCGAGGTGCACCGCGGCCGCTTCGGCTGCTACGCGCCGCCGGTGCGCAGCGAGTCCTGGATCGGCCGCTGGTCCTTCATGGAAAAAGCCGGCGACCGCTGGTGGCCCGTGCTGGGCAGTGTCTACACGCTCACTGCCGTCAAGCGCGTGCGCGGCATGCGCCTCGTGGGGCTGGTGCGCAAGCGCCCCGAACGCCGCCCCGTCCTGGCTGCCGCCCCCGTGGCGCAGACCTCGCACAACCACCATCGAACCGAGGGCCCTACCGGGCTGCGCCTGGTGTTTTCCCGTGATTCGGCCCGCGACACGCAGCGGGGGAGCGCGCGCGAGGCGGCCAAGGATGCGGCGCGCGAAGGGGTGCGCGGCGCTGCGCGTGACGCCGTGCGTGAGGCCACGCACGACGCTTCCAGCGACCCGGTCGGCGGCGCGGTGCACGGTTGAAGGTCACGCAGATGCGCCACGCTCGCTCCGTCGACCTGCTCGCGCATGATGCGCCGGCTGTCCCGGCTGCCTCGACTGTTAACCCGACCCCAGGTGCGAAAACGGACAAACCGGCTCTGACGGCGACGAGCGCCCGCAGCGCTGTTGCCGCAGCGCCGGCCGAATCTGCCGAGCCCGCCACCACCGTGGACATCTGGACCGACGGCGCCTGCAAGGGCAATCCCGGCCCCGGCGGCTGGGGTGCGCTGCTGCGCAGCGGCAACAGCGAGCGCGAACTCTTCGGCGGCGCGCGCGACACCACCAACAACCGCATGGAACTGATGGCCGTCATCGAGGCACTAGGCGCGCTCAAGCGTTCCTGCACGGTGATCATCCACACCGACTCGCAATACGTGAAGCTGGGCATCACCGAGTGGCTGCGCAATTGGGAGCGGCGTGGCTGGAAGACAGCTGACCGTAAACCCGTGAAGAATGTGGACCTGTGGCAGGCGCTCGATGCCCAGGTGCGCCGCCATGCCGTGCAATGGCGCTGGGTCAAGGGCCATTCCGGCGACCCCGGCAATGAACGCGCGGATGCCCTGGCAAATCGCGGCGTGGAACAAGTACTGGAAGGGTAAACAAGCATGCGCCAGGTCGTACTCGACACCGAAACCACCGGCCTCGATCCCAAGGACGGCCACCGCATCATCGAGGTGGGCGTCATCGAAATCGTTGGCCGCCGTCTCACCGAACGGCGCTTCCATCGCTACATCAACCCCGAACGCGACAGCGACCCGGGCGCGCTGGGCGTACACGGCCTCACGCGCGAATTCCTGTCCGACAAGCCGCTCTTTGCCGAGATCGCCGAGGAACTCGCGCAGTTCGTGGCCGACGCCGAGGTCATCATCCACAACGCGGCCTTCGACCTCTCCTTCCTCGACGCCGAGTTCGCGCGCCTCAAGCGCCCGCCCTTTGCCGAACACTGCGTCAAGGTCACGGATTCGCTGCGGATGGCCCGCGAGATTCACCCCGGCAAACGCAATTCGCTGGACGCCCTGTGCGAGCGCTACGCCATCTCCAATCACCACCGCACCCTGCACGGCGCGCTGCTCGACGCCGGCCTGCTGGGCGAGGTGTATCTGGCCATGACCCGCGGCCAGGACACCCTGGTGATGGAACTGGCCCAGGAAAAACGCGACGAGCACGCCGAGCCCGTGAACCTGGACCAACTGATCGTGCTGGCCGCCACCCCCGAGGAACTCGCCGCGCACGAGTCCGTCCTCGACTCCATCGCCAAGGAAACCCGCGGCACCCCCGTCTGGCGCGCGTCCTTGATCCCCAACCCCTGATGAAAACCCCCTCTCCCGCTTGCGGGGGAGGGCAGGGGTGAGGGTAAGCTCACCGGCACGGCGCCCGCACCGGCCAGCGCCTCAACCCCTCCCCGGCAACATTGCCTTCTTCTTCACCTTGACCTTCACCGGCGGTAATTCCTCCGCGCTGATCCGGAACAATTCGACCAGCCACTCCCGATCATCCCAACACTCCCCCGGCACCATCAGCCACGGCTTCGCCGTCGGAAACGGAGCCCGCTCGATAAACCCGGAAAAATAGTCCCGCCCCCCCTGCGTCGGCTTCACAAACAGATCCTCATCGCAAACCACCGCGACGAATCGGTCGCCCACATAGATCCCGTACTCCCCGAACATCCGCTTGGCGCGAACATCCTCGAGGCCGGACAATTGTTCGAGCAGAAATTCCGCGGTGTCTTTGCGGGTGGACACGGTGCGTATTACGCCGCGTGGGGTGTTGTTATCCGTTATTCCGGGAACTTCATCTGCCGCAACAGTTCCTCGAACCGCGGCTGACCCCGCAGCGGATCGAAGTAGTGGCTGGTCTTGACCTCGACCATGCCGCCGTCGCGCAGCCGGTTGGCCGTATCGAGCCACTCCAGCGCCTTCGGGATTTCGCCCCACATGGCATAGATTTGCGAGTACTGGAGTGCCGCCGAATCCCCCGCAGTCTGGTGGATCGTGTCGATTTCGGCCTGCGCCTCGGCCGTGTGTCCCTGCTGATGCAGGACGATGGCCAGGCAAAGATGATTGAACATGTTCTCCGGCGGCCGCCTGCACACGTCTACCGCCTTATCCAGCTCGCCGAGCTCCCGGTACGCCTCGCCTTCGAGCTGGTTGACGAGGCTCAGGTTCGGATCGAGGGAACGCGCCCGTTCAAATGCCTCGATGGCATCCGGAATCTGCCGCTTGTATAAAAGGGACGATCCGAGCGCTGCGTGGGAACGCGCGCTGAGGGGATCGAGCACGACAGCCCGCCGGGCATTTGCCAGGGCCCTGTCCGACCGACCGAGGTAGTGCAGGATAGAAACCGACGACCGCAACACATAGGCGTCACCGCCGGCGAGATCCAGTGCCCGATCGATCTCGCTCTGGGCGTCGGGGAAGTCCAAGGCGAACAACAGGATGTCAGCTAGCGCCGAATGGGCGCGGCCTAATTCCGGTGCCATCTCCACCGCCTTGCGCGCCAGCGCGAGCGCCTCGTCCGAGTACTTTGCGTACTCCGACGGCTTGGCGATGTAGCCATAATAGTCTTCTACCGCGATCGCCTTGCCGGTATAGGCCTTGGCGAAGCCCGGGTCCAATTTCAGCGCTTCGCCATAGGCTGCGATGCGCGCTGTGACGTTTTCCTTTTCGATCCGTCCGGCGAGCCGTTCTCCGCGCAGATACGCATCGAATGCCTGTGGATTCGTCGTGCCGCCCAGCTCCATCGCGCTGGCCGCCCCCGTCATGAGCGTAGCCTGCAGCGCGCCCGTCACCGCTGTGGCAATCTCGCTTTGCAGCGCCAGCACGTTTTTCAAATCACGGTCATACGTCTGCGACCACAGGTGAAACCCGGTCACCGCATTGATCAGCTGGGCCGTGATGCGCACATGGTTGCCATCCTTGCGTACGCTGCCCTCGAGCACGGCGCCCACATTGAGCTTGTGCGCCACCTCGGCAAGGTCCACCTCCTTGCCCTTGAAGTAGAAGGACGAGGTGCGCGCCGCCACCTGCAGGTCGCGGACAGTGACCAGCGAATTGAGTAGTTCCTCCGACAGGCCGTCGGAAAAGTAATCCTGCTTGGGGTCGCCGCTCATGTTGACGAAGGGCAGCACCGCCACCGAGTGCGGCGGCGGCGAAAACGCGGCCACCGCTGCCGGTTCGGCGGTGGTCGGCGCGGGCGCGGATGATCGTCCCAGCAGGAAAAACCCGCCGACTGCGACGAGCGCCGCCACGGCAAGTGCCAGTACGGCCCAGGATCGCGTGGCCCGCGCAGGGCTGGGTGAAGGAGGTGCGCTGGCAGGGGGCACGCTGCCGCTGGATCCGCGCATCTGCGCCGACGGCGCCGCGCGGGACAGCGGCGCGGTACTGACCGGCACGGCGTCGTCCGCCAGTAATCGCCGCACGCGCTCGACAAACGCCGCCAGCGCTTCGTCGCTGTGCAGCCGTGTCCACTGCACTTCGCGAAAACGGTCGGGAATTCCCGGATCGTCCTCCGGTGTCCCGTCCACCACCACCGGCAGCAAAAAGGTCCGCGCCGCCGACATGAGGTGGGAACGGTCGACCGCCAGCTTCCACTCCAGCCGGAAATAGCCTTCTTCCCGGGCGTGCGTGCTGTGCGAGATGAGCGGAACAAACAGGGTGCACGCCTTGATCTGGCTGCGGATGGAGGCATCCCACGCATCGCCCCCGCGCAATTCGCTCTGGTCGAACCACACTTCCACGCCCGCGGCCCGCAGCGCATCGCAGATGCGCCGCGCCGCCTCGGCGTCCTGCGAGGCATAGCTCAGAAATACGGTCTTGGAGCCTGGATTCATGGGCCTGGGAACGGTCGGGCAAAAAATGCCACCCAGGCCTCCGCCGATGAAAACCGGCGGTTGGAGGGCGCGCGGCATCCTAGCAATAATCGTCCGGAACGCCTATCCGTGCAGGGGCGCGGCGGGGGGCGGCCGGTGCAAATGGCAATTCCCAAACCTGCGCTAAAATGCGCGGCTTCGCGTGCCCGGGCGGTTAGCTCAGCGGTAGAGCACTGCCTTCACACGGCAGGGGTCACAGGTTCGAACCCTGTACCGCCCACCAGTAAAACGGTTCTAAGGCACTGATTCTTCGAGAGGCGATGTTGCCGTCGCCCGCGACACCTTACTTGCCCTGACCCAATCCGTGGGTCTGTAGTGGGTCAAGGTTGGGTTAGCCCCTTCCCTGCCCGTCCAAAATTTTGCCAGCAGTTTTCCGCCCCGGAGTCTCATCGCTTCGGGACCCAAGGTCGGTACTACCGGCCATGGCCATTTCGCTAACAAGTAGTCTGTCGAATGACCGGGTGGAAGGTGGGTACCGGGGTACATGCGCCAATGGGGTGGGGGCGACCCACGTTATACCTATACCGTTTACTGCGCCGCCAAAAATTGAACATTAATATGTTCCGCAGGTTTGGGTTTGCCTATGTCAAGCGGCGGCGGTCGTTCGCAAAAGTTCGGCAAGCAAGCCTGCAAGGCTAACCATTTGCGGTGCGCGGCGTTCAATTAGGATCTTAGTCAACATTACACCATGTCTAACTTTTTCGTATTGGACGCGTGATTCTGTAATCGAAGAAAAGGCCTCGATCAATAACTTCGCACCATCAACCCATACAAACCATCCCTCGTCGGGAAACCTCAAACTTTTGTTGTCAACGAAATTCAATGAATTGTCTTTTATCCAATCCGAAATAGTAGCCTCATCGAATCTCATGCCATGATTAGCGTCTTCCAAGTTGAGAACCTGGCAAATAGCCGATGGATCCAAAAGGTAATTCTCGAACATGCGACGTGGAAGCCAACTGACAGTCCCTTTACTCGCTCGCGTCAGGTCCGCACGCTCTAGTTCAGATCTACCTTCGAGGTCAAACAAAAACCCAATTGCTGGCGGCAACACAGAGGTGCCTCCACTAATCCGCGAATAAATTTCAAAGACGCGTCTTGCCCGCTTGCTATGAAATTCGTCGGTGCTGACAACTCCAAGTATTTGAATCGCTCCCAATTTGATGTCCGTGAGAGCGCTAACAATCTGAGGAAAGCACGTTTCCTCGGTCTTGCCTTCCACCCAAAGCACGGCATTCGCGCCGAACACATCGCTTAGGCGAACACCAACTTCTGCAAGAAAAATTCGCCAAGTAGATTGAGCCTTTTTCTCAATCCTCTCTACCCTACTTACCCCGACCTCCTTCTTTACCAAGAAGAGGGCATCAGCGTCAGATCCGGAAATGACGTCCGGCGAATGCGTGGTGATGAGGTATTGATGCTGGGGGTAGCTACGAAGAATATCTAGCAGGACTCGAACAGCGCCAGGATGAAGAAAGCTCTGTGGCTCGTCGATAAGAATAATGCGAGGCGAGTCCGACGTTACAACTACGTAGAGCATTGCAAGTACTTGCCCAATGCCTGTACCACTCTCAGAAAGCGGAATGGCCAAATCATCCCGCTCGTTATTTTCCCAACTGTTCCAAATTCGAATTTGGGCGGAATTGGTCCCCGGGATTGTTGGAACTGTTATGTCACCAATGTCTGGAAAGACTCGACGTACATGGACTAAAAGACGGCCAAAGCGCTTTGGATTTGAGGCAATAAGTTGCTGCAAAACTTCGGGCAGATTCGACGCATCCGGTTGAAGATTTTCGTGTCCCTGCGCTCCGCCTTCTCCAAGCTTCAATCGCTCCGCGCGAAATGCATAAATCGACTCTCTAATTTGTTGTGCAATAAAAATCCCGTACTGTCCCGAATGATTAGCGCGCGGGTTTACGACCCATCGAACACCGCCCGGATGGTCGGCGTTTTCCAAAACAAAATTATTGCCATTTTCTCTTGCGGGAAATTCCTCTAACCACGCCACACTCGGCGAAGAATCATTCCAAGAAACAGTAAGTACTCCATCATTGGTTGTGGCGGCGGTAAATTTATTCACGAGATCCGTTTCATTCGATCCGCCACTCGGAACAATTAGCCCTCCTACTCCAACCAAATTTCGATTTAGATCCGAAGCTGTCAACGAGTATTTAGCAGTTATACGGCAAACGGGATCGATTACAGCATTTCGCCAAGGGGCTGTCTCCAAACTTCTATGGGGCTTTGATGTCGCACGCAAACCCACCATCTCAATCAACGCACTCTTACCAGAATCATTCTTTCCAACAACCACATTAAATCCGGCCGAAAACTCAATTTCACCTGTATCCCGAAAGCTTTTGAAATTAAGGCCGTGAAAAGAATTAATGCGCATGGGAAGTTCCGCCTGCATCAATTATGTTTTTCATTTGTCGGCTCCGAGCAAATCGCTCTTTCGAGGGCCGAATTTGCAGTCTCAGGCGCAATACTTCGCCACCCCTTTTGGCCCTCTGCACTACTTACAACGGCTCCCTTCCCCATTTCACCTGTGAAAGTTATGAACGAGACAATCCGCGTTTGATCCTCCTGACAATCTATTTCGCGGAAAACCTTTGCGGAAAGCCAACCGTTTTCATGGGGTGTTCGCCTATCAATTAGAAGCCATACGCGTCGCATATTTCCATTTACCTTAAGAGACGAATAGTCCACGTAAGTTGAGACGTCTGAATCGCCCAATCCAAGCTTTGTCCAATCGGTTGCGTTGACAACAATGGGCAGAAATGCGAGCGAAATTAAAAACTTGTAGGTCACCTAGCGTACCCCTCAAAGTTGTAGAAATGGCTACTGACAAATTCGCTGCCATTCGTACTGCCCCGTATGTGGGTTAAAAACTTGTTTCATTTCGCAATGACTAGTGCCAAGCGGTGGAATTTGAGCCGGTTGAATTGGCGGGATGGATGGAGGAACTATCTGGCAAATTTGCGAGCTGCAAATCGGGGGAAGTTCAAGGGAATTCGTGCAAAGTGGGCGCACCTGTCCATTGACACAGCGGCATTCGCATTCCGCTTGAGCATTTGAAACAAGTAAGAGAAACGCCCCAATAAAAGAGACCAGCGAACGAAACATCAAACGAGTCAGAGTCGAATTTCGGTTCACCGCATTCACCCCCATCAAAAAAACGAAAATCCATCTGTCCAGCATTTTTTCCCGTGGTGTTCCCGTCATCCTTTCCGCGATAGATCGTCCGTAGGCGTCGTCACGTTTTGCGCTATCTCGTTCGAGGGCGTTTGTCCGGTTTCCGGAGAAGCTTTTGCCGGTACTTCTCGTTCCAGCGCCCCCATCGCCTTAAGGTGTTGAAGAGTTACCGGTGGCGAGGTCTTCATAGGTGCGGCGGAAATCGTTCTTGGCCCGGAGGGCGGCGCGACGCCCGTTGGCGAGGGCTCGATAGTCAAATTCTCGCCCAACTCTTCCAGCCCCCGCAATGCCCTTACGAATTCCATCGTCACCGGTGTGGAGGTCTTCATCGATTCGGCGGGAGTCATTGGCTCCCCAAACGCTGATATCCCCTGTGCCATCTCCTGAAAGGAATCGCTTAGAGGGGGCCTGCCCAAAGTCTCGGTTTGTCCAGTTCCGGTCGGTGTCGACTCCCCTGCTCCGAATAGATCGAGATGGCTCCGAAAATGTTCTGCGGGATCTATCGGTTGTCGAAATCGATTCAGTGTGCGGGTGGCCAAGAGCTTTGACAAGTACCACCGAAGAGCGAGAAGTGCGCCCCAGGAAAACTGTCCTACCCATGGATGAATTGCCTTGCCTATAACGTCCGAAATTGCGGTTGCGAACAGCAATGCCGCTGCGGCCGTAAGGGCCAAGCTGCCCAATCTGCCGTATGGTTGCCTCCATAGTGACGGTGCGTTCCACCCTCCGTGTTCATCCCAAAATAGGCATTGCTGGCGCCATTTCCCAATGCGCAAGGCCACGTAGCCCGCAAGAAGTCCAACGACCAATTCAAACATGGCAGTGCCTGCTTTCAATGCAATTGGAAAGACTACTGAGCCTAGGATTCATTACAGGTGCGTCTAGTGATTTCCAACTGCCCTCGCACAATTAAATGAATTGCCTCCATCACGGACGCACGATTGGTAGGGCGAGTAGTAAACGTAGATTGATGTGCATACGACCATTGCGGTTGCAATAATTAGAGCGATCTTGACGTTCGGGTGAAATTCTGTTCTTTCCGCCGTCATACTAGGCCAGCATTCCGGAGTAAATCTGGGCCACTGGTTATAGGATGATTCTGCTACTCGGTTGTGGATAAGTCTACGGGCGTCGGGTTCGTTTCACCTCCCTTCCTTG
>Ga0209067_10002478_pt1 | contig 10909 bp, 6 predicted proteins | sample ColStrG_CSR_2013_FD_187199 | JGI IMG/M metagenome (GOLD analysis project Ga0209067, IMG submission 187199) | Freshwater sediment microbial communities in response to fracking from Pennsylvania, USA - Cold Stream Run_MetaG_CSR_2013 (SPAdes)... | ecosystem: Environmental > Aquatic > Freshwater >... | reverse complement strand
GTTCAGCACCTATGCAACGTGGTGGATTCGGCAGGCGATTACCCGCTCTATCGCTGATCAGGCACGCACGATCCGCATTCCGGTGCATATGATCGAAACGATCAACAAGCTGGTGCGCACTTCACGGCAATTTCTCCACGAATCGGGCCGTGAGCCGACGCCCGAGGAGATGGCCGAGCGCCTTTCGATGCCGCTTGAAAAAGTACGCAAGGTGATGAAAATCGCCAAGGAGCCGATCAGCCTCGAAACGCCAATTGGCGATGAGGACGACTCGCACCTCGGCGATTTCATCGAGGATAAAAACGCGATCATCCCGGTCGATGCTGCGATTCAAGCAAACCTCAAGGAAACCGTCACCCGGGTTCTCGCTTCGCTCACCCCGCGCGAAGAGCGGGTCTTGCGGATGCGCTTTGGCATCGGCATGAACACCGATCACACGCTTGAGGAGGTTGGCCAGCAGTTCAGCGTCACGCGCGAACGCATCAGGCAAATTGAGGCGAAGGCGCTGCGCAAACTCAAACATCCGTCGCGCAGCCGAAAAATGCGCAGTTTTCTCGATCAATAGGGATCGCGCGGGAGCTTCTTAACCTTTGTCACCAATTGGCTAACGCGCTGTAAACCTTACCTTTACGCGCTTCGGTATACATAGTCCTCCATAGTTGGCGAAATTGTTTTTGGCCAATGCTCTGCGAGGACTCCATGGTTTCCACCGTTACGCCAATTGTGACTGCATCCCCAAATGCCATGCTGGCGCAGCTCGTTGCTGCGGAGGGCAGTGCAAAACACCCCTATCTCACCCACGAAGGTCTGCGGAGTGGGCGGAACGCCACCCGAAACCTCGCAGATGTCATCCATCACCTCACGCTGCTCCACGGTCGTCAGCCGGGAGTTGTCGACCATGCAGCTCTCCACACCGTGCAGCCCGAAGCGCGCGACTGGCTGTTGGCGGCGACATCAGGTTTCGCACGCGAACGTGCGAATCTGACTAAGCTCGCGGTCGCAATCGGCCCCCTGCCCTCCACACCCGGTCAAGCGGAGACCGAATCGGCGGTGCTCGCGCAGCGTCACGCGCTAGAGATGCTCGCGCAATCTGACCGGATTGGCTGTGCATTCGGTGCGGCTGCAGCGCTCATCATTGACTGGTATGCTATTCGTCACCTGCTCGATTCCGCAGCCAACCGTCTCGGTCTTCCGATCCCCGATATCAAGCTCCCTTCAGTGACCGAAACGACACTGGTGATCGATGCTATCACCACGACATCGAGCGTCGATCGTGCGTCGAGCTTCGGGGCCCAACAGCTTCTGATCCAGCATCGGGGGCTGTGGGATTTGCTGCAAGCGCGCAACATCGCGCGCGGCGATTATTGATCAGCCCCAGACAGGCTGTGCCCTCGCCCTGGTTCAATCCCAAGGTCGGTCAATTTTTTACGCAATGTATTGCGGTTGATGCCGAGTAACTTGGCCGCCCGAAGCTGATTGTTCCGAACCGCCACAAGCGTGTGGGTAAGCAATGGGCGCTCCAACGCTTCGACCATTCGATCATAAAGCCCATCGGGTGGGAGCGCGGACCCGAAGCGGGCAAAATAGGCAAGAATATGTTGCTCAATGGCTGAGGACAGAGTCTCTCCCATCAGTGGCGTTGTCTGCTCCGCAGCGTCGAGCGTGCCGAGATGCTGGTCAAGAATGGCCGCAGTGATCACCTCATCACGCACCAACGCTGCAAGTCGGCGCATCAGATTTTCGAGTTCGCGAACATTTCCGGGCCAAACATGCTGGCCAAGCCGGGAGTTAGCGGCAGCGTTCAATCGTTTACGCGGCAAGCCATCGTGAACGGCACGTTCGAGAAAATGCTGCGCCAGCAAACCCACATCGTCGCCGCGTTGCCGCAGCGGCGGCAAAGCAATGGGCACTACATTGAGCCGATAATACAGGTCTTCTCGAAATCCGCCGTCGGCGATGAGCGCAGGCAGGTTCTTATGCGTTGCGGCAATCACTCGGACATCCGCCTTGATCAGCCTGCTGCCGCCGACGGTGGTAAATTCGCCAGATTGAAGCACGCGGAGCAACCGCGTTTGCGCTTCCAGCGGCATATCGCCGATTTCATCGAGAAACAGCGTCCCTCCGGACGCCTGTTCAAACCGTCCGGCGCTACGACTGGCAGCCCCGGTGAAGGCTCCACGTTCATGTCCAAACAGATCAGCCTCGATCAACTCGCGCGGAATTGCAGCCATGTTGACGGCAACGAAGGGCGCAGCCTTGCGCGGACCGAGATCGTGAATCGCGCGCGCTACCAACTCCTTGCCGGTGCCTGACTCGCCAAGAATAAGAACATTGAGGTCGTTCGACATCACGCGCGCAATAAGTCGATAAACCTCTTGCATCGCCGCTGAGCGACCGATGAGCGGCAGACTGGCATCAATCTCCGCTGAGGGCAGCAACTCCTCGGCTTCGGCGGATCCCAACAGTCCCTGCCGCACCGCTCGACACAGTTCGTCGAGATCAAATGGCTTGGGCAGATACTCGAACGCCCCTTCTTCGGTCGCACGCACCGCCGTCGTGAGTGTGTTCTGCGCCGACAGAATGATGACCGGCATAGTGGGGCGTTGCGCAAAAATTCCGCGCAATTCATCCAGCCCATTGCCATCGGGCAGCATCACATCGCTGATCAGGAGATCGGGCTTGAACTGCTCAAGCGCGATGCGCATCTCGCCAAGCGATGATGCGGTTTTCACCGTATACTGCTCGCGCCGCAAAGCTTCGGTGACCACTATCCTGATCGCAGCGTCGTCATCAACAACGAGGATGGTTTTAGCACTCATACTTTCCCCCCTGCGCGCGGCAACAGCAATCGGAATACCGTTTGCGGCGGGTCACCTTCACGCGCAAACTGGATCATCCCCCCCATGTCGCGCATCAATTTGTCGGCGAGCGCCAGACCAAGCCCTCGCCCACTCGATTTCGATGTGACAAACGGCTCAAAAATATTCTCGACCACGTGTGGCGGGGGGCCGGGGCCATTGTCGATCACGCACAATTCAATCGGGAGCAGCAGCCGCTTTGCTCCGACTTCGAGCGAGACTGAGACACCATGGCGATAGGCAGTGGTCAGCGTGATCCGTCCACTGCGGGGATTGATCGCCTCACCCGCATTTTTGAGCAGATTGATCAAAATTTGAATGAGTGAGTCGCGATGCACCAACACAGGTGGCAACGAAGGGTCGTACGAATCTTTTATCGTTACACCGCGCGCGAAACCGTTGCCCGCCAGTTCACGGACATGATCGAGAATAGCATAGATATTCTCCGGCTTACGTTCCAAAGCGCGCGTGTCGGTGAAGCCCTGCATCTGATCGATGAGTGCGGCGATGCGATCAACTTCATCGCGAATCAGCCGTGTCATTCGCGCGCCATCTGCATCCACTTGGCCCTGTAGCAATTGTGCAGCCCCGCGAATGCCCGAGAGTGGGTTCTTGATTTCGTGCGCGAGAATTTGCGCCATATGTACCGCGTAGCGCGCTCCTGATCGCCCGCGGTCTTGGGCCAGACGTTGCGCGGCAGTCGTGCCATGGAGCGAAATCATCCGCCAGCCCGGATGCCCGGCTATCGGCACCGACGCAACATCAATCCGCAACAACATGCCTTTGAGCATCGGCACATCAACGTCAAATGCGGCAAAGGGCTCGTCTGCCCCACGATCAAAAAGCTGCGGCAGCACAATCACGCGCGCGATCGGTTGGCCGATCAGATGACCCTCGCTGGTGTTAAGCAGCGACTCCGCCGCAGCATTGACCTGCGCAACCTTGCCCTCAGGATCAACGACAAGCAACGCACTTGGCAGACCCGCGATCAGATCTCCCGGTTGCGGGCTGTCCGGCAAGGGCTGTGCACGAAACAGTCTCAAGCTGCGGCCCGGCTGAGCCACGGTGCATAGAATCGTTCGAGCATCGCAAGCACCGTTTTCGCATCGGGTGTCTGGTTCACGGCATTGCGAAACTCCGCCGAACCATGCAGCCCCTTCGTATACCACCCAATATGTTTGCGCATCAGATTGACCCCTGTCACCTCGCCATAGTGCGCGAGCATCGCGGTGTAATGGTCAACAATCAGGTGGTATTGCTCTTCAATATTTGGATCAGGCAGCCGCGCGCCCGAGGTCAAGGCCGCCATCACCTGCCCCAACAGCCACGGCTTGCCATAAGCACCGCGCCCGATCATCACGCCATCTGCACCCGATTGATCAAGCGCCATTTCCGCATCCGCTATCGAGCAAATGTCGCCATTAGCGATCACGGGAATGCGCACTGCATCCTTCACGCGGCGGATGAACGCCCAATCTGCCGAATCGCGATACATTTGGCAGCGCGTGCGACCGTGCACGGTGATGAGCTGTGCGCCAAGATCCTCCGCGATATGCGCCAGCTCGGGCGCATTGAGATGCTGATGATCCCAACCCATCCGCATCTTCACTGTCACGGGGACCTTCACCGCCGCTACGCACGCTTTGATCAGCGACGCTGCCAGTGGCAGATCGCGCATCAATGCCGAGCCCGCCTCGCCATTAACCACTTTCTTCACCGGGCAGCCCATGTTGATGTCGATAATTGCTGCACCACGTTGCTCGTTGAGCTTCGCCGCTTCAGCCATCTCATAAGGCGCGCACCCTGCAAGCTGCATCGACACCGGCTCCTCAACAGCATCCCACGCGGCCTTTTGCAGTGATTGCCGCGTTTCACGGATCATCGCCTGGCTGGCGATCATCTCAGAGACATTGAGCCCAGAGCCATAGCGCCGTACGATCTTGCGAAACGGCATATCCGTAACCCCGGTCATCGGTGCGAGGATGACGGGCGTCGGAATGGTCAGGGGGCCAATATGGATAGGCGAAAGGCGCTTCATCGGCCTGCCTATAATTTGGGCACAACGAAAGGGCAAGGACAGTCAGCAGCAAGCTGCGCGCCAAACTGACGGCGGCTTCTGGCGGAATAGAAGCCCTATTAGGAGCATTTGCACCTGACGCTGCAGGGCAAATGCTCCAAACGGATTACGCGGTCTTCGTGAAGAACGCGGGTTTAGAAGTCGAACCGCACACCGGCACGAATGGCGTAAAGCGAGAATTTCGGCTGAACCACCGTCTTCGGATTGGTGAAGGTCGAGTAGACGTAGTTGGGACAGGTTTGCGCGCTGCCCGCCGCCGGCGTCTGACACGTCACACGAACCACTGCCGTATCGGAGAACGCCTCATACGATCCCCAGTTGCGGTTGAGCAGGTTGAGGAAGTTTTCAATATCGAACAAGGCCGTGATTTTGCTATGATGGAAGAACGGAATTTGCTGCGCGAAGTGCAGATCGACCTTGTTGTATGACGGCCCGGTCAGCAAGTTCTTCGGAGCAATCTGACCTTGATATTGAGCAAGCTTGGTGCCGTTCACAAGGTTTTGCACCGCCGTCAACGTCGCGGCGTCGGCGAAGATAACATTGCCATATTGCGTCAGTGTGCCCGCTACGCCCTGCGTCGCTGACGCATTGGTCACCGGCGTCAAAGCAAAGTTCGGCACGTAGAAGAGGTGTTCCGACGTGTTGAGCACGGTGCCAAACACGTTGGCGCGCCCCGTCGTCACATTCGATGCAATGTCGTTGAACGTGACCGAATACGGTTGCCCCGACCGCGATTCAAAGTTGATCCCCAACCGGGTTTCAACATCCTTGAAGAAGTTATGACGGTATTCAAACCCAGCGCGCACCTCGTCAGTCACTTCGAACGACGAACGACCATAAGACCCACCCGAATTAGGATCGGCGGTCGCGATGCCACCATAAGCGCTCGACACCGTCGAACTCGACAGCGGTGCTGCCGCGTCCTTCACGTTCTGATGGGTGTAACCGACGCTGAAGCTGACATCCTTAAAGTCCTTCGCAACGCCGATGGCATAAACCCGGCTCTGCCCGCGCGTGGTGTTGGTCAACTGAACGTCATAGTTGCTGCCCGGTTGAACAAGCGTGCCATTTTCGTTGAGCGCGCCACCATAACGGGGACGACCGTCTGGAGCCAACTGCACGACGCCATTGACGACCAAAGGCTGCGCGCGCAAATCAATCCAACGTGCGGCTTGCTGCGTGTCCGAGAACAGCACATCAGCACGTATGTTCCAGCCTGTGCCCAGATCAAGGCTGGACAGGTCGGGCTTCCAATTGGCCGACAGATTATATTTCCACTGCGCCGGAATTTTGAAATTCGGATCGAGTGAGTTGGTCAGCGCGTTGGCCAGAACGGCGGTGTTGCTCTGGAGATATTGTGTGACCACAGCGGGAACCGAGCTGCCTACCACACCATTGAGCGCTGCGTTACCAACGGCTGCGCCGGGGTCGGCACCGGTCGACACGTCGATATAGCCACTGGCGGTCGACGGGCTGCGCCGAATGTCAATGCTGGTGATGGCCGCGCCGGTGCTGTTGATCGAGGAGCCGGATTGCGAGTAATTGTTCGAAATGAACACATCAGAGAAGCCACCCGCGAACAGACCGATCCCGCCCGACAGACGGAACTGGCTCGATGGCGACCAGTTCAAGCCAAGCCGCGGCTGGAACTTCTGACGACCATCCAGCGTCGCGGTGTTCGTCAGACCGGGATAGAGCGTCTGGTACCGCTGAGCGAAATTGCTGTTGGCGGTAATCGAATTATCTGCGCTGTAGCGATCATAGCGGAAACCGATTGTCGCGGTCAGCTTCTGTGTGAGTTTCCATGTATCCTGCAATCCGCCGGTGTTGACGGCGTAGGCCCAGTTCACATAGCCATTGGCCTTGGTGCCGACCGTTGTGCCCGTCAACACCAACTCATTGGCCTGCTGTGCGGCAAAAGCAGCCAATGAGTCGAAATAGTAAAGCCCCTGCGGCCCGCCGCCGCCCTGCGAACCCGGCCCGCCGCCACCGAAGACGAACAGGTTGTATAGCTTGGAATAGGAGTGATCGACTTCTGCCTTGATGCTGTGGTTTCCGGCGCGATACGTCGCGTTGCCCTGCAAGGTCAGAATGTGATTGTTGAACTGGTTGGCTTGACGTGGCGTGTCCGGCCCGAGCTTAACGATGGGCGATCCGGTGTTGCACAACAAAATACTGTTGTTGGCGACGTTGGCGACGCTGATGGCGCTGCTCGTCGGATCGGTACACACGTTGAACTGCGCAAAATCTGGACCCGAATAGGCATCTTGCCCACGCTTGTAGTATTTGTAGCTGCCACGCAGTTCGGTCGAGAAATTGTTGCTCCACTTCGAGTTAAGCTGAATGGCTTCCGCGTCGGTAATTTCGCTGATCTGGAGGTCATCCGACTGCAACGCGATGTTTGGTGTCGTGGTGGAGGTGCTCCCCGTGAACTGCGGCAAGGTGTTCTTATGATGGATATAAGATGCCGACAGGCGCTGACCACTGGTGATGTTCCAGTCAATCTTGCCCGCGTATTTGGTATCCTGCTCCGAAATCGCACCGGGCACACCACCCAAGGCAAAATTGCCATAATTGGCCTGAAACGCCTGCGTCACCGCATCAATGTTCGCCTGCGTTAGGTTGGGAACGATGTTGGGTGCATTTGAACCAACAACACCAAATGGGTTAGGCGTACCTTCGGACAGCTTTTCATAGCTTGCGGAGAAGAACAATCTATCCTTGATAATTGGGCCCGAGATGCTGCCGCCGTAGTTGCTGAAATCCAGAATCTTCGTTGCCGCCACGGGGAAGTCTTCGCCCAATGGGCCCTGATTGTCGCGTGTCGATTTGCCGGTGAGGCCAGCGTTGCCCCAATCACCGAACGCCGTCACGTGGAGATGATTCGTTCCCGATTTCAAAACGACGTTGATCGCGCCGCCCTGAAAATTGCCTTCAGAAATATCAAATGGCGCAGCCTTCACCGTGAGCTGATCGATCATTTCAATCGAGATGATCCCACGTGTTGACGGCAGACCACCCGCGTTCAGACCAAAGCTGTCTTGCAACTGCACGCCGTCGATCGAGAAGCGCTGGGTGCGGGTTACACCACCCGCGATGCTGACGCCGCCAGTTGCAGGGTTGAAACTCGACAACAGATCGCGGCGTGCAATGTCGCGCACGTCGCGTCGCGCCGAGACCACGCCCGAAATCGCATCTGACTTGAACGTCGATTGCGATGAAGTGACCAAATCCCGCGCCTTGGTCTTGGTGCCGGTAACGACAATTTCGGTCTGCTGCAACTGAACCGGCACGCCAAGCGTGTCACCAATCGTGAGCGAGAGCCCTTCGACGGATTCGGTTCCATATCCTGCGGCGTTCACCGTAACCGTGTATGGGCCACCCACGCGCAAACCGCGCAAGTTGTAATTTCCCTTCGAGTCGGTCGTTGCCGTGGTGCGCGTGCCTGACGGCGTATGCACAACGGTGACGCGCGCATTGCCGACTGGTTTGCCATTCAAATCAGTGACTTGACCAGCGACGGACGACGTGGTGTCTTGCGCATAAGCTGCCACAGGCGCGATAAACGCCGCCAGCGCCACGCCGAAAAGAAATTGGTTACGCATGAATATTTTCCCCAAATTGGATGGCCATTTGACCTCGGTGACTCGGCACTAGGAGATTTATGTTGCACTGCAATGACATCAAAACGTCATAACCATGACATGTTAATTACAATTATATGACGGCCACGTATATGGGTTTTGCCACTCCGCGAAGCCCGGCCTGAGTCCATCCGATCGCGATCTGATCAGTTGGGCACCAACGGTCAAAGGCCTCGACACCTGTCACGAAAACGCATATTATCCAGACGGGTCAAGGGCATAGGGGTATGCATTTGCACAACCAGATTGTTGAGCGCGATGAAATGCTGACCGCGCTCTATGGCGAGTTGCGCATTGCGGCAGCACGCCTGCTGCGGCGAGAAGCGCCCAACCTGACGATGCAACCGACCGAACTCGCAAATGAGGCTGCAATCAGGCTGATGAAGCTTGAACGGATGCACTGGAACAACCCGCAACATTTCTTCGCGATTGGCGCACGTATTATGCGGCAAGCGATGCTCGACGCCATCCGCAAACGGCGCAGTCTCAAACGTCAGGCACCGACGATCTTATTCGCGGATGACAACGATGAAACTGGCGTTGACGTTGAGGCGCTTGATTCTGCTCTGGAGCGCCTCGAAGCCGTCTCGCCCGAGTTGGCGCGAATCGTCGAGATGCGCTTTTTTATCGGGTTGGGGATTGAAGAAATCGCTGTTATCACTGGCAACTCGGAAAGCACGATAAAGCGGCGCTGGAAAACCGCCCGGCTGTGGCTCGCGTCCGAATTAACCGCCTTATAGCTCATCGGCAGACAAGCGCGTCACGTTCCCTCGCGGTTTTAATATTGCCCTCATCATCCCAGGGTGTGAGGTGTCCGCGTCGGCGAAGGCTATCGTAAAGGGCTATCGCGCGCCGGTCTGCAGCACAAGCCTCCGCGTATCGATGCGCGCGTTGACCGGCCTCGCCCAGCAACAACAGACTATACCCATAGTCTCGGCGCTTACGCACGTTTTGGGGATCAGCGACCGTCATTGTCCGGTCAGCCTCGACGCGCGCGGCGATGAGGGCATGGGCTTTGTCGTGCAGCCCCAACATTGACAAATCTTGCGCATATGCCGACCCGATGATCCGCAAGTTGCGCACGTTCTCCTGATCGGAAGCGTCAAAATCCAGCGCCTGTTTCGCCCCGGCGGTGGCGGCAGCCAACAACGGGAGTGCCGCTTGCGGCCGCTTGAGCTGCATCAGTGTCGTTGCCAGATTCCAGCGCGCCCGCGCCAGCTGCGTGCGGACGAAATTGTCGCTCGGCCATTTTTTTTGCGCCTCTTCAATCAATTTTACCACTTCGGCATAGGCCGACGCAGCAGCACGTGTTTGACCCTGATAATAGATTGTATCAGCAACGATGTTGGACAGCCGCACCCGTGCCAACAGCGCATCGCGCGTATCAGGAGGCGGCGTAAGCGCGAGCCCTGATTGAGCAGATGCTCTCGCCGACGCATATTTGCCTTCCCAGTTCCACAGCGCCGCCTGTGTCAAAAGCAGATCCGCGCGCAGACCCGGATCATGATCCTGCGCGTTCAATACGCGCGCCTGAGCCATGCGGAGCAAGGCGTCGGCTTGTTTAGTATCGGTGTTCATGTCGGTCGCCAATTGCACACGATCCAGCGCAATGTGTGCCGCGAGCACTTCAGCGCTGGCGCCACCCAACGTTTCGACAATCGTGTCGGCCTTCGCCAGATTCGCGTCAGCATTTTGAACCAGACCGAGGCTGGGGTAGCCCGGCTTGGCCTGCTGTTCCGCGAGGCGCCATAGCCCGGTCGCAGACTCAAGCCGAACACCGGGTGACGACTCATGCGCATAAGTCAAACGATCCAGATAATGTTGCGCGACATCTGCGACCTTCTCGCGAAGCGGTAGTCCGCCTGGCTGATTCTGAAGGCGATCCATCAGGTCGAACAGCAGGAACCTCGCCGTTCCGCGCGCGTCATCAAACCGTGCACTGGCTTCGGTACGCGCCCGCTCGGCCGAAAAATAGAGCATTGAGCTCAAAACGGTGGTTGTGGTCAATATCGCGATGATCGTGGCGGTGAACGACAGACCTTGCGCATGACGTCGCGCGAATTTGACCGCATAATAGTGCCAGCGCACATTGTGACGCGCTGCAAGCGGCTGCGAGGCGCGATAAGCTCGGATATCAGACAACAATGACGCTACATCCGGATAGCGCTCGCTCGGGTCGTCGGCGGTAGCCTTGGCAATAAGCGCATCTAGATCACCGCGCAGCGCCTCCGGCCGGATCGGCCCCACGGGACGGGTTTCGCTCGCGCGTTGTTCGGACTCGGGAAGTTGTCCGGTCAAAATTTCATGAAGCAGCGCACCAAGCCCATAGA
>Ga0209067_10002476_pt1 | contig 10913 bp, 8 predicted proteins | sample ColStrG_CSR_2013_FD_187199 | JGI IMG/M metagenome (GOLD analysis project Ga0209067, IMG submission 187199) | Freshwater sediment microbial communities in response to fracking from Pennsylvania, USA - Cold Stream Run_MetaG_CSR_2013 (SPAdes)... | ecosystem: Environmental > Aquatic > Freshwater >... | reverse complement strand
GCTGTTTCATTCCAAGTTGTTGACACTGACCACGACTTTTTTTCCGGCGCTGGGTGCATCACTGCATGGAGCGCTGGCCCAGTCCGAAGCGTATCGGTTGGAAGCGACCTCGTTGCGACTGGTGGCCGAATTGGAACGGGCGGCAATTCCCATCCGGTCTACGTTATCTTCTGCCGATCCACTGGCAATATCCGCAGACTTGCACGCCGCCGTTTTATCCGCTGTAGCACTGATTATTGATGAACATCAGGACTGGCACATGCTGGTGCGTCCGCATCATTTGCCATTGGGGTGATAGATGGTTGTTGAGGCTGTTTGTATCAAATTGTTCACTCAAAAAAACCATAATGTGATTGTCGACTATAATTCGCACCTGTCGGCCGGCAAGTCAGCATGTTTGCATGAAACTTTGCCGGCATCCATTTTCTGAGCCTAGCAATTCAGTACCAGTCTGGAAAATCATCCATGAAAAAAACACTTATCGCATTGTCTGCACTCGCGACCCTTGCCGGCTCAGCAGCTGCCCAATCTTCGATCACCATGTACGGCGTCCTGGATGCCGGTCTGAATTACGAAACAGCACCATCGTCCACCCCGAATTCGGGCAGTCAATATTCATTAAGCAGCGGCATATCCACCCCGTCTCGGATCGGGTTCAAAGGTTCGGAAGATTTTGGAGGCAGCCTGAAGGCCTTGTTTCAGATCGAAGCCGGACTCCAGCTCAATAATGGTCAGAGTACGGAAACCGGTACGCTGTTTAACCGTGACTCTTGGATCGGACTGTCAGGCGATTTCGGTACGGTCATGGTGGGACGCCAGTTCACACCGATGTATAACGCTGTCTTTGCGCTCGATCCGTTTGAACTGGGCATGGCCGGTAACGCTGGAAATCTGATGCATCTGGGCGGCGCGAATTTGTTTGGCAACAACTTGATTGGCGCGGGCAATCCGCGGCTGGAAGACGGTGGTGGCAGCATGGCCCAGAATAATTCAATGCGCTATGTTTCGCATGTTGACCACGGATTTTCCCTCGAATTCAATTATGGCGTGGGCGGACAGGCAGGCAATAACAGTGATGCCGCGGAAACCGGCTACCTGATTAATTACGAAAATGGGCCGCTGCGTTTGCTCAATGCTTATGATGCGGTCAATGCAGTCGACAACAGCAGCACGCTGAAAACCATATTGGTTGGCGGCATAATTAACTGGGCTGACTACGGCGTGCCGTTGAAAACCAGCATTGGCTATCAAACAACCAAAGGTTCCGATTTGATCGGTGGACCGCACGTAGACACGTCCAATCTGTTGCTTGGATTGCGCCTGCCTTACGGTCGCCATGAACTGTTATTTTCCTATGTGCGATTGAGTGACCGGAATAGCCCCGGCTATCATGCCAGCCAATACGCCTTGGGTTACACCTATGCCTTGAGCAACCGAACCAGTTTTTACACGTCGGTTGGTGAAATGCTGAATAAAAACGGTGCCGATTATACTTTGGGCAATGCCGCCAATAATGGCTATGGTGTTAAAGCGTTTGATTTGGGTATCCGACACGCGTTTTGAGCGTATCGTGAGTCCCGTCAAAACGGCAGCAACGGCTGCCGTTTTTTTATGGTTTGAGATATTTGGCGCGCTTAATGAATTGATTCAAAACAAGAATTTTGGCCTGCCCTAGTGGAATCGAACCACTAACCTATGCCTTAGAAGGGCATTGCTCTATCCAGTTGAGCTAAGGGCAGCAGGGGGAGAAGTTCCTCAATACGAGGTATTTTTGAAAGGCCGTATGATACCTTTTATAACCTCTTCCGACAAGAACTCCATTCATACCAGCCCATTTCCCGCTTAATTTCTGTCCATTTCTGTCCATTTCAATTTAATTTCCAAAATCGGTTAATTTCATTGAAATGCGAATCATTCTCATTTATAATTCAATTCATCAAAGAAATTGATTCTGAGGAACAAATCGCATTGACTCATGCCGTTGATCAATCGGAAATTGATTTCAAATTCATTTACTTAACCAACTTCTGGAAAAACCATGAATCAAACTCTTAAAGCGGCATTATTCAGCGCAGGAATCATTGCAGGTATTGGATTCTTTGCGCCGGCAGGTGCGGTAACGCTGGACGATCTGGAAAAAAAATTAGTCCAGCAAGAAGAAGAAATAAAAGCACTCAGAGATGAACTCGCGCAGTTAAAGGTCGCCCAGACTGTACAGACTCAAACGATACAGCAGCAAACCGCCGTTATCGAGAACACGGTCAATGCCAACGCCGAAAACCGGGAAGCGTTGTCTGCCACAACCGTCTCCAGTTATGGTGAAATTGTCTATACACGACCACTGAACAGCACCAAAGATACCCAGGTCGACGTAGCACGAGCAGTTATCGCTATGTCGCATCGCTTTGATTCGCAAACCAAAATGGTGTCGGAATTCGAATGGGAACATGCCGTAACTTCCGATGAAGACAGCGGTGAATCCGAAGTCGAACAGCTGTACATTGAACATCTGCTCGACAATGGACTGCGCGTAAAAGGTGGCCTGTTCCTGATGCCCGTTGGTCTCTTGAACACCAGTCACGAACCCACTTCCTATTACGGTGTGAAGCGCAATTTCGTGGAAACCGCAATTATTCCAACCACCTGGCGTGAAGTTGGTGTCGGCATCTCCGGAACAACTGCCAATTCGCTGACCTGGGATGCCGGCTTGACTACCGGTTTCAATCTGTCGAAATGGGATCCGACGGCACAGGAGGGTCGCGACTCGCCGCTCGCCAGTGTGCATCAGGAAGGGCAACTGGCCAGAGCCTCCAATCTGAGCGTCTATGGCGCATTGAACTGGCAGGATGTGCCCGGACTGTTGCTCGGCGCATCGATTTTTACGGGCCAGGCAGGACAAAACACGCCAGGTTCGCTGCTCAATGAATCATCCATCACCATGTTTGATGTGCACGGCCGCTATCAGGCCGGCAACTGGGATACCACCGCATTGTTTGCCCGAGGCAGCATCAGTCATACGGCTGACTACAATGCGACCATCGCCGGTCAGCCGACACCGATTCCATCTTCATTTGAAGGCGGCTACGTCCAGGTGGCCTACCGGATCTGGAAGTCGCCGCAATACGCTCTGAGCACGTTTGTCCGCGCCGAGCGCTTCAATACAGCCAAGACCTTCAGCAGCGAGAGTTTCGACAGTTACATCAAACCGGATACGCAGGTAGCCACGGTTGGGCTGAATCTGAAAGTGGGGGAGGGCGTGGTACTGAAAGCCGACTATCAGAATTTTAAAAACAACAGCGCCGAGGACCGACTGAACCTTGGTCTGGGCTACAGCTTCTGAGCACGTATGAACCAGTTCAATTCCCAACTTGTCGCTCTGAGTGCACTGGCGGTCTCGAGTCAGGTATTTGCGGTGCAGTACCTGAGCGCCGAAGAGGCCAGACATGCGATGTTTGCCGAAGCGACGGCGTTTAAAGACATCAGTCTGAATCTGAATGCCACCCAAATGAACGAGGTGCAAAAAATTGCCGGCGTACCGGCGCGTTCGGTAGTCTGGCGCGTGGTGGCTGCCTACAAAGGTGACGCCCTCCTGGGTTACATGGTGTTGGACGATGTGATCGGCAAATATGAACTGATTTCGTATGCTGTCGGGCTGAATCCGGATGCCAGTGTGCGCCAGGTGGAAATTTTGAATTACCGGGAAAGTCACGGCGCTGAGATCAAGAATGCCGCCTGGCGCCGCCAGTTCGTGAATAAAACCGCGCAAAACGGTCTGCGTGCCGGCGAGGATATTGCCACCATCAGCGGCGCCACACTGTCCTGCACGCACGTTACCGATGGCGTGCGTCGCATTGCCGCCATCGCACAGGTTGTGTTCAGGAAGGTTGACTGATGCGACGCGCCCGGCCGTTGCTTGGAACGCTGGTCGATATACAGGCCAGCGGAACCGATGCCGCGCCGGCAATTGAAGCGGCCTTTGCGGTGATCGCTGAAGTGCACCGCTTAATGAGTTTTCATGAACCTGACAGTGATGTCAGCCGTATCAATTGCAGTCCGGCCGGTGTATCGTTGACGGTTTCAGCGCATACTTGTGCGGTGCTGCGGTTTGCGCGCCAATTGAGTGGGATGAGTCGTGGGCGATTCGATGTCTGTATCGGCGCTGAAATGGTCAGGGCCGGTTTGTTGCCAACGCCTGTGGGGGCAGTGCAACCGACATTGCGGGCCAGTTATCTTGATTTGGAATTATTGCCAGGCAGGCAGGTAAAAGCAGTCAAATCGGTCTGGATTGATGTGGGTGGTGTAGCAAAAGGTTACGCGGTTGATTGCGCAATCCAGGTTTTGCGTAATTATTGTCTCGACAGTGCAGTGGTCAATGCCGGCGGTGACCTGCGTTTTTTTGGTGTGCCGCAGGCCGTGCAGATACGCGATCCGTCGCAGCCGGGCAGTCTGTACAGTTTGGGAATGCTGGAAGACTGTGCAGTGGCAAGTTCATCGGGTAGGTATTCGGAACGAAACATCGATGCGCTGGTCGACAAAGATAAACATGCCTGCCTGCGCTGGAATCAAAGTATCAGCGTGATTGCACCGGAATGCATGATCGCCGATGCGCTGACCAAGGTCGTGCGGCTATGCCCGGAGCAGGCGCCGAAAATTCTTGAACATTTCAGTGCCGAAGCGGTGTGCATCGGTACTGAACAACATATCAACCAACCAGACAGGCGAACGAACAATTGAAACACCATCATGAATCGGGCCCGATCAAGCTGAGCCGGCGCCATCAGCTCTGGATATATTCAATCAGCGTGTCGCTGGTCGTGTCAGGTGTTGGCTGGCTGGTGGCCCACTATTTTCTGGCAGGCGCAGGTGAATTCGGTGACGCGCCGCATTACTCCGAACCATGGTGGCTGAAGCTGCACGGCGCTCTGGCCATGGCCTTTCTGGTGGTGTTCGGGGCACTGTTGCCGGCCCATGCATTTCGGGCCTGGCGCCTGAACAAAAATCGCTACAGCGGTGCGCTGATGATGAGCATGGCCTTCATCCTGATCATTTCTGCCTATGGTCTGTATTACGCTGGCGGCGATGTGTTGCGCGACTGGCTAGGCCTGATACATTGGATTACCGGACTGGCTGCCGTTGCCGGATTGGTTCTTCATATCTGGATGGGGAAACGGAACCGGACTCGCGTCGGCCATCAGTTACAGCATCGACACATCAATCAAAAACACGCTAATCACAAACGAAATGGCTGACCAACTGCTACACTTTTGGCGTATCCAGATGCAGAAAATCCACCACGGCCTGACCGCTGCGCATCAACTTGATGGCCGCAACGATTTCCGGCTGGCGACCCGATTCCCGGATACGCGCCAGCAGCATGCCACGATGCAATGTGGTGATCTGGTCATTGCCCAGAGTGCGGTACAGGTAATTGATCATCGTGCCCATTTGTAACGGGCTGCTGGTGGTGTGTGACTGCAGAATCTGTCGGATCACGGCATTCAGATTATCGTGCGTGATGATAATCCGACCGTCAGCAAACGACCCGCCCAGAACGTAAATCAGCCCCCAGATCATCGCGCCCATCTGATTGGGCTTGCTGGTTGTGCAAGAGGCCAGAATCCTGGCTGCGACTTTGTCACGGCAGTCACGTGACATATTCTCTGCACCGAGTTCCAGACACAGGGAGCTGATGCCGACGCCTATTTCCCGACAATCCAACATGTGCCATGCGTCCAGAATGATGGTCAGTATTCCATCCAGATTGGCCGGCGAGATGGTTCTTTCGCCCAGACCTCTGCAAAAGCCACGCAGCATTGCGGTTAGCGTAATTTGTCGGCGTACGCCGGTACCGGCAAGTAAAATCGCCTGCATCAGGCCATCCCGGATGGCTGGGCTGATTTCCTGTCCGCCCAGAGCCAGACAGACGTGGTGTGTCATTTCCCCGATCTGTTCCCGGCTGCTCGATTCCAACGAGGCTGCAATGCTGGCGATGACCAGGTCACGATTTTGCACAGTCATGTGCTTTTCACCGAAAACCAGACACACGCCATGCATCATTGCCCCCATCTGGACAGGCGTACTGGTTTTGCAGGACGACAGAATCGCTCCAATCAGCGCGTTCAGCAAGGTCCGGGTCTTGTTTTTACGCCCAAGCGCATTGCACACACCCATGAACATCGATCCCATCTGGGATGCAGAGCTCGTTCCATAGGAACCAAGAATGCCTGCGAGCACCGCATGAAGGAGTCCGTCCCGCATATTCGGCCCGCCAAACGCCAGACACAGGCCTTGCAGCATCGAACCCATTTGTGCCGGGCCACATTTTCCGGATGATCTTAGAATGCAGGTCAGCAATGCATTGCGGTTTGCTTCGGTCATGACGTTACCCCCCAACCCCAGCGCAACGCCAAACGTCACTTCCCGCAACAAATCGAGGTCCTTCGTCTCGAACTGACACGTTCGCAGAATTTGTAATATGGCACAGGAATTCGCTTCGACCGACAGTCCGCCGGTGTTCTGTGACAGACATTTCTGAAACGTCATTTCACCGGCTGATGCCAACCCGATGAACTTGGGCAGAATATTGACCGTATAACGGCAATTTTCCATAGCAGAAGGACGTTGTATCAACACCGGGAACCGCAGCCGAACCCGATAAAATGTTTGCACCTCCTGGCTCATTAAGTGATTGGTCAATGCGAGCTGTAATGATTCACGCGGCAGTAACCAACAGTTGGTGAGATGAATCAACATGGTAGGCAGCAATGAAATGCGGTCGGAAGCAGGGAAGGGGGAGCCGCCCCCTGCAACACCTGTCGTTTTCAGTTGTAATGCCCGACTGGAAGGGGGCGCAGTGTCATGCCCGGCGCTGATCGGATTCAGGATAGCAATACCAGAATCATGCCCTCTGGACATGGGAGTGCAACCGCTGTTGGGCAACATGATGTTCCTTCACTGTCGCCGTGATTGTCACACAGACAGTCAAAGATGCAATCTGTGGAGTTTACTCATAGAGTCGGCTCACCCCAACAACGGCACGTGCCAGGATCCATAGACCGGCGAATTCTCTCTGCGTTTGAGCCAATATGGAAAATAGGTATTGAGCATGGCTTTGAGTTGATTCAGGCATGCGTCGTAGTTGTCCAGAGTACGCGCCTGTCTGAAGCGCTCAGCACAATCCAGAAAGCGTTGACGCGCCTGGCGGCACAAAATCAGCCCGGCCTGATCAATCGGCAGTCCCTGATCAATGGCATCGAGTTCCCGAATCAATCTGCCATTTTGATGACGGTCGTTGGCGTAGTTGATAAACAGTGCTTCAAACACGCCGCGTTGCTCGCGCTCTAAGTGGTAAAAGTAGCTGTCCTGATTGATCTTGCCGCTGGCTTCGGTTTTGTTGGTTTGTCTGGCGTGCATAAAGTGGCGCGCAAAATAGCACAGACTCTCGGAACCGGGCGTTTCACTGAGCATGGTCGTGCTTGACGTACTGTAGCCTGCATCGACCTGTATTGAGACGGGCAAGGGCAGCGGCAGCGGTACGCTGACCCCAAGCTGCAGGCTCTCCTGGGCCAGAATACGTTGGTACTGTCTGCTGTACGGCTGATCGGCAAACGCGCTGGGGCGGAAGAAGCGCTCGGAATACGTGCCTTGTTTGAGATGTACACTTGTGCCGAAGTAAGTTTCCAAGCCGGGTATTGCGACCTTGAAGTGGTCGGAAATCGATTGCAGTACTTGTCGGTTCATTTCCTGGTCGGCGCCAATGGTGTAATCGACCCGGACATAGTCACCTGCAGCAAACGACTCATAATGGCCCAGATGCCATTGGCTGTATTTGACCTTCTGTGTTTCGCCGATCGTGAATACTTTGGCGTCAACCGTAGCCTGTACATTGACTTCATCCTGCGCGTACCGGTACTGCTGGCGTCCAAAGGCCTGTTTTTCCAGAATCTGACGTGCATTGGGTATGCCACAATGAAACAGGGCAGCTTCCAGGTCGAGCAGCGCTTTGAGTTGCGCATCCTTTTCCTCGTGGGTCACATCGGCGCCCTGCCGGGCGACGGTGGCATAACTGTCTGCAATCAGCAAGGCCATATTGCCCAACATTTCGGCGCTGTCTTTGGCGCCATATTCCCTATGAAAACGCTGCAGCGTGGCTTCTGCTCCAGGATGCCTCTTTGCGCACAGGGCATGCAGGCGCGCGGCGTGCTTGACTATTTTTTTCAGGTTGACGATGATGTCCGCCGGACTTTGATCGCCGATTTCCATATCCCAGAACTGCATCACGTTTTTCCAGATCGGCACACAGGACTGGTCCAGCCTGCTGACCAGATCTTGCCGGGCCGTCGCTGACAGGTTGACGTCCTTCAATAATTCACACAGGGTTCTGGTACGAAAGGCACTCGTGGTTTTTGTGACCTTCTCTCCGGTGACATTCCCCTGCAGCATGCCAAATGTCAGTGTGCCGCCAACACTGCCCGATTTGGTACTGACCGTTCCAATCAATGCCCGGGCCTGTTTTTCGGCTGTGGCGCAAAGGCAAACTTGCCAGGATCGGAAGGCCGGGCGCAATGGTGGTTCGGCATCCGTTGCCGGTACTGTATAGGGTGTGCTGAGCAGAAGAGAAAGGTGCTGGGCAATTTGTTCCTGTTGAATCAAAAAATCATTTTGCATGGATTCAAAATCGCGAATTTCAATGACGTTTCGCGATTCCGCACCAACGGCACCGGCACGCGACAAATACGGTTGCAGAAGTTGCAATTCACTGTTTTCCTTGAGCATGTCGTCGAAAAAATACTTCGCGTGGTCGAGTGCAGTCCTGCAATATTTCAAAGGGCCGGTTGAGCCCAATATTTTGGCTTCGGCACTCGCCAGCCACGCGCTGACCTTGCTGCCGATGGTCACCGAACCGGATCGGGTCTGCATGACATAGCCTTCATCATTCACATATTTCGACGTCTGGTAACCGAATTCAACGCTCCCTTTCAGAAACGGCAGCGGTGTGCCGGCTTCCACTTTAATTTTATGTTGCGTGATATCCAGCATCGCCGGGTTGTGCACCGATGCGCTCTCTATTTCTTTGGCAAATATTTTCACGACCTGTGCGCGCGCCTCTCTCAGCCAGGCAAAGTGGCAGATTTTTTCCAGACTGACCAGATTCTGGCGCAAAAACTCGGCGCGGGTCATGGTGCAGGCCGGTGGGATCCGCAGCATGGAAATCCGCTTGATCAGCAGCTCCAGTTTCAGTGACAGGTTGGCCCACTGGCGATACGAAATTGCCGACTCGGTATGTTCTGGAATCAGCAACAGCAAAGCTGCCGTGGTTGCATCGATGGTTTCGTCAGCGAAGTTGGCGTGCAGTTCATCCCTGAAAATTTCCAGCAGCGCTTTGAGTTGCGCTTTGCTGATCCAATCCGGAGCCGGGAGGGCAGAGGCGGGCGGTTGTGCTGACGCGGTGGTAAGTGGCACCGTGCTGGATTCAACAGTGCCGGGCGGAACCGTATCGGTCGGCGCAGGTTGTGCAGGTTCAGTCGTGCCGGTTATTCCAATCAGGTTTGTTGTCAGCTGACGCCGCATCAGATTGCATCGTAAGAGCAGTTCAGCGGTTTCATCGGTGAGGTTTCGGCCGAACGCTTCATCGTTGATATCCGACTCTGGCAGATCAATTGGCAAAGTGGCGCACATTTCCATCGGGAGAATTGATCTGACTGAGCGTGGCGAGTGGGTTGTGAATGGCAACATCAAGGGATTCAATTCAATGCAAAAAGGTTACTTAGTGTAGCTAAATTTGAATTATTTTTTCACCATTTAAGCAGAATCGTTTTTCATATGGTTATCCGGAATGCGAATATGAAGCGTTGCCGAAAGGTTGACGCCCCCGCCAAGAAAAATAGGGTTCGATCCGTTGATCCGCTGCCTGTACCACACGTACGTATTTCCACTTGTTTCAAAAATGACATTGAAATGCTATCGTCCGCGCCACTGATCTGTGTTGTTGCACGCATTAATCAAAATGTTCAGGAACTCAATGGTAATTGACTCAATCAACTTAATCAGGAGCCTATCTTGGATGGAAATATTCGATCAACTTTATCCAGTTTCAAACCGCAAAATGCGCAGCAACCAGCAGTCTGCGTTGCTCACAACAGGATTGCAGCCAGTGACCCGGCAGCATCACCGTCAATCGGGATGCCCGGTGAGAATCAACCCGAAATCCTTAACGAAGAAAATCTCGCCTATTCGAAATTTTCAGATTTTCTGCAATTTGACAGAATCAACCAGAACAATCACATCCGTACCCGGGAAATTGCGCGGGCACGTCTGAAACAGGAATTGCGCAGCACGGACAATCCCGTTAAAAGCTACGCAAATCCTGCGAATCGCCTCGATCAGTTCGTTCCTGACGATGACAAGGGCATGCGCTATCTGCGCGGATTGGGCATTACCGGACCGCTGACCTGTGAGCGCATTAAAGAGGGCGCAATCAGTATTGAACAGGTAGTGAAAAATTTAAAACGGCTGGGTGATTTGTTTGCGGAAGATCTGGATACACTGGCTCAGACTTTGTTGCAAGAACCGGTTGTTCAGGATATGAGTGGATGCGGATCGTTTGATGCAGCGCCCCTGCTGAACCAGATTCAAGCTGCGCTGCCTGAAATTGCGATAAATAACCTGCACGACGAACAGCTCATTGCACGCATTTATGATGGTCAGCTGTCGGTACTGGAGGCATTGAAACTGAATGTGGACGATGCTGCCTCGGTCTTTGATTCTGAAAACAGGATACAACTTGCAGGGCAGTCTCAAACATGAAACGGCAATTTGGATGATACGATGTGGTTCCGCCCACAACGTTGAAAGTACCACAGTGACCGTTGGACCATCCATTAAGAGCAGATTCGATCGTCCCGTTTGCTGCG
>Ga0209067_10002472_pt1 | contig 10928 bp, 10 predicted proteins | sample ColStrG_CSR_2013_FD_187199 | JGI IMG/M metagenome (GOLD analysis project Ga0209067, IMG submission 187199) | Freshwater sediment microbial communities in response to fracking from Pennsylvania, USA - Cold Stream Run_MetaG_CSR_2013 (SPAdes)... | ecosystem: Environmental > Aquatic > Freshwater >... | reverse complement strand
CGTCAAGACTGTGCACGTCGGCACCGAGACCACGCACAATTTCGTTCCAACGGCGTGTCCACAAATCCATGAACTGCGACTGTTGGGCGGTCGAAGCAAAGGGCGAAAAGGCGTCCGGTGCCTCGCTCGTATCAAGCAAAACGGGGAGGTACTCAGACGCCGGTATCGGGCGCCGGCAGGCCACCAGCGCTGCCATGAATCCTTCACAAAACTCCCATTGGGGGGTTTCTTCAAATCGCGTCCGCAGGTCATCCAGAATGGCATCAATGGTGTCAAAGTCCTCGGGCCCCAGAGCCACCACATCTGGCGTGAACGGACTGGTCTGTGGCGCGTCAATATTTGTTGGCATGGTGTGTCAAAAGTGCGTGGATGGCTGGTATTGTCGCGCCCTAGGAGCGAAAAATAATGTTTCCAACCCTCAACAAGATTTACCCCATCCGGTACACCGCTTTTTTACTTTGCTGCATGGGCCTGCTGCTGAGCGTACTGAGCGCGCTGATCGTGCACGCCAGCCTTTGGCCGGTGGTGGTATTTGGCCTGCTGGTGGCCTTGGGTGTTTATGACCAAACCCAGAAACACCACTCCATTTTGCGCAATTACCCGGTCATTGGTCACCTGCGATTCGCACTGGAATTCATCCGCCCCGAAATTCGCCAGTACTTTATTGAAAGCGATAGTGAGGCAACGCCGTTTTCACGCGCCCAGCGCTCGCTGGTCTACCAGCGCGCCAAAGGTGAACCTGATAAACGGCCCTTTGGCACCCAAAAGGATGTACATGCCGAAGGGTACGAATGGATCAACCATTCGGTCTCGCCGTCCAGGGTGGCCTCGCACGACTTTAGGGTCACCATCGGCGCGCAGCGCGCGCAGCCCTACGCATGCAGCGTGTTCAATATTTCAGCCATGAGCTTCGGCGCGCTCAGCGCCAATGCCATACTGGCGCTCAATGCTGGCGCCAAGCGCGGTGGCTTCGCGCACGACACCGGCGAAGGCAGTATCTCGGCGCACCACCGCGTGCATGGTGGTGACCTGATCTGGGAAGTCGCCTCCGGCTACTTTGGTTGCCGCAATGACGACGGCAGTTTCAATGCCGAAAAATTCGCCGCCAACGCCCGCGATCCGCAGGTCAAACTGATTGAACTCAAGCTCAGCCAGGGCGCCAAGCCAGGTCACGGCGGTGTGCTGCCCGGCCCCAAGGTCACCGAAGAAATTGCTGCTGCACGCGGTGTTCCGGTCGGGGTGGATTGCGTCTCGCCGGCATCACACAGCGCATTTTCAACGCCGGTGGAGATGATGCAGTTCATCGAAACGCTGCGCAATTTGTCCGGCGGAAAGCCCACCGGCTTCAAGCTCTGCATCGGCCACCCCTGGGAATGGTTCGCGATGGTCAAGGCCATGCTGGCTACCGGCATCACGCCTGATTTCATCGTCGTCGATGGTGCCGAGGGCGGCACCGGAGCAGCACCGGTGGAGTTCACGGACCACGTCGGATCACCCCTGCAGGAAGGCCTGCTGCTGGTACACAACACGCTGCGCGGGGTCGGACTGCGCGACCAGATCAAGATCGGTGCTGCAGGCAAAGTGGTCAGCGCTTTTGACATTGCACGCCTGATGGCTTTGGGTGCGGACTGGTGCAACAGTGCGCGCGGCTTCATGTTTGCGCTGGGTTGCATTCAGGCCCAAAACTGCCACACCGGTCATTGCCCCACCGGTGTCACCACGCAAGACCCGGTGCGACAGCAGTCGCTGGTGGTACCCGACAAGGCCACCCGTGTTTTCAACTTCCACCGCGAAACGCTGCACGCTTTGCAGGAACTGGTTCAGGCTGCAGGCATCGAGCATCCCAACCAGATCACGGCCCATCACATCGTGCGCCGCACGACCGATCAAAAAGTACGCTCGCTGGCGCAACTCATCCTGACGCAGTTACCCGACCGGGCGCTGCTGGAAAGTGATTTGCAGGCATTACCCATGATTTACCGCCAAACCTGGCCGCGGGCTGCTGCGGAGACCTTCGCGCTGCAGGGTGACGTCACGCTGGCGCTAACGGCGTAGCGGCGCTCACGGGCAGGTCATACGCGCTGCGCGTGACAGCCCCCAATGCCTGCAAGCGCCGCGCCATGCACAGCACGGCGCGGTCTTTGCTCAGCAGCAGTGCGCGGTGGTGCACGGCAAGGTCGATGAACTTCTGATCGTCAGCATCCTTGCAGGTCACACCCGCTTTGGGCGCCGCAGGCACCGTGTTCGACAGGCTAGCAACTCGCTCCAGAATGCCAGCTGCGTTTTGGCCGTAATAAGTCAGCCTCGGCGCTATTTTCGGATAGGCAAGCACCCGTGCCAATTCATCGCACATGGCAGCCGTCACTAGCCATTGCAGTCCTCCGGCTTCAAGCCGCTCGCGCAGACCGATGGTGGCGGGATCACCAAACACAAGCAGATCCAACACGATATTGGTGTCGATCACAATGTCGGCCACCGGACTGGCGGCAAACCGGTTGGCTGACATTCAGAGGGAGTCCGTTTTGTCTTGGGCAAGCCGCCCGGCCACCATGTCGAACCTGAACAGCCGGCACTCAATCGGGCCGTTCCACATGGGCACGCGACGGGATTCCTTGAGACGCATCTTGCCCGGCAGCTTCAGGTCAGGGGTCAGCATCCAGGCGGTCCAGCCGGCAAAGTTTTTCTTCCAGTGGCTGGCGAGCTGGCTGAAAAACTCGCCGCCATCGTCGGTATGGGCCAGTTCACGCGCACCGAATCGGCCCGGCTCGGCGGGTGCAAACCGGCCAGACCCCGCCACGCCACCGACGTCGATCCGTTCGCCATAGGGTGGGTTGAGCACCATCACGCCGCCATCCGTCTGGCGCACGTCGATCGGCGGCATGCGCTGGAGCGCATCGCCACCGCGAAACTCGATCACGTCGGCCACGCCCGCCCGCTGGGCATTGCGCTGTGCAAAGTCAACCATCCGGTGCGATACGTCACTGCCATAAATCAGTGGTGCCTGCCCGGGCGCAGGCTTGACCACTGCCTGCTGCGCCTCTTCCTTGATAGCCGTCCAGACATGCGGCGCAAAGGGCACATATTTCTCAAACGCAAATTTGCGCAGCGATCCTGCCGCAATATTGCAAGCGATCTGCGCGGCCTCGATCGCAATCGTGCCGCTGCCGCAGCAGGGGTCGTAGAGCGGCAGCAAATCACCATTGCCTGCGGCCCATCCGCTGGCAGCCAGCATCGCCGCAGCGAGCGTTTCCTTGAGCGGCGCGTCGCCCTTGTCCTCGCGCCAGCCGCGCTTGAAAAGTGGCTCGCCCGATGTGTCGATGTACAGCGAGCAACTGTCGGTAGTGAGGTGCGCGTAGATGCGCACATCGGGCCACTGCGTATTGACGTCGGGTCTCACACCGCCCGCCTTGTCACGGAAGCGATCGCACACCGCGTCCTTGATTTTCAGCGCTGCAAAGTTCAGCGAATTAAGCGGACTGTGCTGCGCGGTAATTTCCACCTTGATGGATTGGCGTGGTGTGAACCACGCCTCCCAGGCCACATCAGAAGCAGCACGGTACAGGTCCTGCTCGCTGCGGTATTCGGTGTAGGAGAGTTGCACCAGCACGCGCTGGGCCAGGCGGCAATAAAGATTGAGCAGCAACACCAGGCGCCAGGAACCGTTGACCATGACACCGCCGCGCTGCTTGAAAACGGCCTTGGGCGGCAAACCGGTGATCGCAAAGACCTCTGCGACCAATAGCTCTTCCACCCCGGCGGCGCAGGGCAAAAAAAGATGAAGCTGGTTCATAGTGCTTTTCTCAGTGAGGCGGGGGCGATCTTCAGACCTTCGCGGTATTTGGCAACCGTGCGCCGCGCACATTCGATGCCTTGCTCCTTGAGCATTTCAGAAATCTGGTTGTCACTCAGGGGTCTGGCCTGGCTTTCGGCACCAATGAATTGTTTGATCAAAGCCCGCACCGCAGTGCTCGATGCGTTGCCTCCGGACTCGGTTCCCAGGCCGGAGCCGAAAAAATATTTCAGCTCAAAGGTACCAAACGGCGTGGCCATATATTTGGCCGTGGTCACGCGGCTGATGGTGGATTCGTGCAAGCCGAGTTCATCGGCAATTTCCCGCAACACCAGCGGCCGCATCGCCAATTCACCGTGGGTGAAAAAGCTTTTCTGGCGCTCCACGATCGCTGTGCTGACGCGCAGGATGGTGTCAAAGCGCTGCTGGATATTTTTGATAAACCAGCGCGCCTCCTGCAAGCGCTGCTGCAAAGCGGCGTGGCTGGCAGCGTCTTTGCCGCCCCGGTGGTTGCGCAGGACATTGGCATAAATGTCGTGCACCTTGAGTCGCGGCATGACCTCAGGATTGAGCACCACGCGAAATTTGGGCTGTGCCGTTTTTGGGTTGCTGGCAATCGCTGACACCAGCACATCGGGCACCACGATATTGCGTTCCACATCGACAAATCGCCGCCCGGGTTTGGGCTCCAGTCGCCCGATGCGCGCAATCGCCAGTCGCACCAATTCGTCGCTGCCGACGCCAAGTTGCACCATGCGTTTGATGTCGCGCCTGGCCAGCATCTCCAAAGGTCCTGCGCAAATGCGCAGCGCGACCTCGAGCACTTCGCGCCCCGCATCACCCTCAGGCAATTCCTGCTGCAAGGCGGCAATTTGCAGTTGCAGACATTCGCCCAAATTGCGAGCACCCACCCCAACCGGCTCCAGACTTTGCAGCAAACCCAGCGCGACCCTGAAGTGGTGCACCAACTCGGGCACTGCGTCCGTGTCACCGGACGCCAGGGTAAGCGCGAGGCTTTCCAGATCATCCTCCAGATAGCCGTCGTCGTTGAGCGACTCGACCAGAAAGCGCAATGCAGCAGCGGTCTGCGGGTCCATACGCAGGCGCAATGCCTGGCGGTGCAGAAATGACTGCAAACCCTCCTGGGTGCGCGCGAGTTCGCTGGCGTCCGTGTCGTCCTCGTTGTTGAGGTTATTGCTGCGCGCTTTGGCGTCCACCCCCCACTCGGTATCGTCTGCGGCCATCTCGTGGGTTCCATCGCCGTCCCAATCGTTGGCTTCCTCAGGCCCCAAGGGGGCAGCCTCGTCGTCGCTGCCATTCGTGGCAGTCGAGGTGGAAAAATCGTTGCCATTTGCGCCCGGATGTTCGAACTCGCTGTCCGGGTTGCCAACCGACGCATCGGATTGCTGCAAACCAAACTCCTCGCGCTGCGCAGTGTCGTCGCCGAGTTCCAGAAACGGATTTTCGTCGAGCATCTGCTCAACCTCCTGGCTAAGCTCCAGCGTCGAGAGTTGCAACAGGCGAATCGATTGCTGCAATTGCGGCGTCAGGGCCAGATGCAGCGACGCCCTGAGTGCGAGACCTTGCTTCATGGCCGCAACCTACATCTTGAAATGTTCACCGAGGTACACCCGCCGTACCTCGGCGTTATTGACGATATCAGTAGGAGTGCCCTGCGCCAGCACCCGACCTTCGCTGATGATGTAGGCATGGTCGCAGATGCCCAGCGTCTCACGCACGTTGTGGTCGGTTATCAGCACGCCAATGCCGCGCGCCTTCAGGAAATTGATGATGCGCTGAATCTCAATAACAGCGATCGGGTCGATACCGGCGAACGGCTCGTCCAGCAATATGAAACGCGGGTTGGTGGCCAGAGCCCTTGCAATCTCAACCCGGCGACGCTCCCCGCCGGACAAGGCAAGCGCCGGCGACTCGCGCAAATGCTCCACCCGCAGATCCTGCAGCAGTGCCGACAGGCGCGCCTCAATCGCGGCGCTTTGCAAGGGCGTTCCGGTTTCATCGCGCTGCAACTCCAGCACCGCACGCACGTTGTCTTCGACATTGAGTTTTCGAAAAATCGAGGCCTCTTGCGGCAAGTAACCCAAGCCCAGCCGTGCGCGGCGGTGAATCGGCATGTGCTCCACCGATTGCCCGTCAATGGCGATTTCACCGGCACTGGAGCGCACCAGGCCAACGATCATGTAAAACGAAGTGGTTTTACCGGCGCCGTTGGGCCCGAGCAAACCGACAACTTCTCCAGTGCGTACCGAAAGCGACACGTCTTTGACCACCTGACGCTTGCCATACGACTTTTGCAGATGCAAGGCCTCAAGCCTGCCTGGCACAAGTTCTGTCACTTCGCGGCCCCATCCGCCGGATCGACTTTAGGCGTCAGCATGGCACGCACACGACCGCCCGTCGGGGCTCCGACCTGCCCGGCGGGCGCATTGCCATCCACGCTGAACATGTCGGTCAGATTTTCATAGACGATAACGGCACCGGTAACCTCATCGCCGAGCTTGGTGCCCCGGTAACGCCGCAACTGGGCCCTTTTGGTAAACGTGACCGTGTCGGCCTTGCCATCGTAATAAATGGTATCGCCTTCACCCTCTATGAATTCGTCCAGCGCTTCGCGCTTCTGGCGAAAAAAGGCCCTCTTTTCAGGCGAACCGGTGACCAATCCGTACTGGTAACCGTCGGCATCCTGGCGAACCTCAATTTGCGCACCCCGGATGACGATGGTGCCCTTGGTCAGTACGACCCGCCCGGTAAAGATGCTCACCTGGTTCAGGTCGTCATAACGCAGCGTGTCCGACTCGATATTCATCGGCTTGCCGCGATCAGCTTTTTCTGCAGACGCGGTCGTGACCCAGCCCGCCAGACAAGCGACCACAAGAAGGGAAAGCAGTGTGTTTTTCATAAAGGCACGAAACTTGCTAAAAAGCGCTCAGGCCATTGTAGCCAGCGCTTGGCATGGTTTGTGCCTCTGCCAGAGGCGATTGCCCGATTTTTAGCTGTCGGCGTTGATCTGTTGAATCAATTCCTGCAGCACGGTCTCTGCTTCTGCATTGTCGACCTGACAGGTTCCGGCATTGTCGTGCCCACCGCCACCATAGGTGAGCATCAGCATGCCGATGGCCACCTTCGATGAACGGTTGGTAATGGACTTGCCCACCGCAAACACCGTGTTTTGCTTTTGCACACCCCAAAGGATGTGGATCGAGATATTGGTATCCGGGAAAAGCGCATAAATCATGAAGCGATTGACGGCATAAATCGTTTCTTCGTTGCGCAGGTCCAGCACCGCAACATTGCCATGCACTGTGGTGCAGCGCTGCAACTGTTCTTTTGCTTTCACCGCGTGGTCGAAGTACAACTCAACCCGCTCCACCACGTCCGGCAATTTCAGGATGTCGTCGATGCCGTGGGTGCGGCAGTAGTCGATCAAATCCATCATTAGCTGGTAATTGCTGACCCGAAATTCACGGAAGCGGCCCAGACCGGTGCGCGAATCCATCAGATAGTTCAAAAGCACCCAGCCCTCGGGATTGAGAATTTCATCGCGACTGAACTGTGCCGAATCACCCTTATCCACCGCTTCCATCATCGCGTCAAAGCGGGTGCCAAACTGTTTCGCCCCGCCATAGTGGTCGAACACCACGCGCGCCGCCGAGGGTGCGTTGGGGTCGATCACATGGTTGAATTTGACCTCGTTGCGAATCGTCTCCGAGGCGTGGTGATCGAACGAAAGATGCACACCCGGCACATAAGGAAGATTGGTGGTGATATCGTTTTCGGTCACCTGGATTTTGCCGTCCTGCATGTCCTTTGGGTGCACGAACTTGATGTCATCAATCAGGTCCAAGTCCTTGAGCAGCACGGCGCACACGAGACCATCAAAGTCGCTGCGGGTAATCAGTCTGTACTTGGATTCCGACATGGCGCTCGCCCCTATTGATAAATTAAGTGCCGCGATTCTAGATGCTTACAAAGACTTCGTTAAGGTCGCAAGCGTGTGCTACTTGCCACTGCGCACATAGCCGGCAAGCATTTCCACGACTTGCATGGCGCGCTCCATGCTCTTGGTCATGGAACCATCGGTATAAAACCGGCCGGCCACTCCCAGGGCGGGCACTCCTTCAACTTTATAGGTGTTTTGTAGTTGCACCGCCTTGGTAGCCTTGGACGCGACGCTGAAAGAGTTGTATTGCTCCATGAATTTGGCACGGTCCACCCCCTGCGCTGCAACCCAGTCACCAATCGCCTCGCCCTTGACCAATTCACGCTTTTCCCCATGAATGGCGGCAAACACTTTCGCATGCAACTTGTCGATCAGACCCATGGCTTCGAGCGCGAAGAAAAGCCGCTGCTGCGGAACAAAATCATCACGGAAAGCAACCGGTGAGCGCCGAAACGCGATGTCCTTGGGCAACTTCTTGACCCAGGCCTCCAGCGCCGGCTCGAACGCGTTGCAGTGCGGACAGCTGTACCAGAAAAACTCCACGACCTCGATCTTGCCGGCCGGAGCGTCCACCGGGGCGCGCGGATCAACGACCTGGTAGTCGGCTCCTGCTTCGATCTTTTGGGCCTGCGCAGAAGCCATCCACAGGGAAGCTCCGGCAGCGCCAGCGCCCACTACCCGATTAAATTCACGACGTTTCATAGCAATTTTTTCCTCGAAAAATTAGCGCTGCACGCGCACCAAAGCAGTTTCCAAACCGGACTTGTCGAGCTTTTCCTTGTTGCGCTCGCCGTCCTCCTTGGTATCAAAGGGGCCCACCCGAACCCGGTACACAGTGCGACCGGATTGCTCCCGTTCGGAAACTTTGCTTTCAATGCCAGCCAGAGAGAGTTTGGCGCGCTGTGCCTGCGCGTCGTCCATTGTGCGGTAGGCGCCGAGCTGCACAAAGTACTGGAAAGCATCCTCGCCGGTACCGGCTTTGGCCTTGGCAAGATCACCCAGAGGGTCGGCGGACACAGCCGGTTTGGCTTCCACTTTCTTGTCGTCGGCTTTGGCCGAGGGCGCTGGAGCAGGTGGCTTGGCAGCGGCGGCGGGCGCTGCCGGCGCCACAGGGGGTGTTGGTGCAACTGCTGGCGCCGGCGCGGAGGCGTCGGCGACAGGATCTGCTGCCCTCACTGGATTTTTCCCGTACAGCGGCGCATTCGGATCCCAGTCCTTGTTCTTTTTAGCCTCGGCTGCGTCCTGTTCGGCATTGCGGGTCTGTCCCCTGTTCAGGAACGGCACCGGTACTTTGGTGACGTACACCGCCACAGCCAATGCGCTGGCCAGACCGACGATCACCCCAATAATGAACCCGATGAAGGTTCCTCCGTGCTGATGCTTCATGCCTTGTGTCCGTGTTGATTACATTTTTTGCGGGGCGCTCACGCCCAGCACAGCCAGGCCATTGTGCAATACCTGCGCCGTTGCTGCCACCAGCGCCAGGCGCGCCAGTTTGACGGTTTCGTCGTCCACCAGAATGCGTTCGGCATCGTAATAGCTGTGGTAACTCGCCGCCAGTTCGCGCAAATAAAACGTGACGTCGTGGGGCGCAAAATCCGCAGCGGCGGCTGTCAGCATCTCGGGATACTTGGCCAGAAGCAACATGAGCGCCTGCGCTTGTGCACTGTCAAGGGGGCTTAAATCCACCTGCGCCAGCCGCGCCCTATCACCGCCCCAAGCTGCCAGTACGGAACAAATGCGGGCGTGGGCATATTGCACGTAGTAGACCGGGTTGTCATTGTTTTTGGCCACTGCGAGGTCCACGTCGAACGTGTATTCGGTATCCGGTTTGCGCGACAGCAGGAAAAAGCGCACCGCGTCCTTGCTGGTCCACTCAATGAGGTCACGCAAGGTCACATAGCTGCCGGCTCGCTTGGAGATCTTGACTTCTTCCCCGCCCCGGACAACCCGCACCATGGTGTGCAAAACGTAGTCCGGATACCCTTGCGGGATACCAACGTTGCAAGCCTGCAAACCGGCCCGGACCCGCGCAATCGTGCCGTGGTGATCGGTGCCCTGAATGTTGATGACTTTGCCGAAACCGCGTTCCCATTTGGCGATGTGGTAGGCCACGTCCGGCACAAAGTAGGTATAAGGGGATTCGCCATTGGCCGCATCGGTGGTTGCGGAGGACTTGCGCATGACGCGGTCTTTGTCGTCGCCGTAGTCGGTGGATTTGAGCCACAGCGCGCCATCTTGTTCATAGGTCTTGCCAGCCGCCTGCATACGCTTGACCGCGTCGTCCACTTTGCCGCTGGAATAAAGACTGCTTTCGAGATAGTAGTTGTCGAACTTGACGGCGAAAGCCTGCAAATCGAGGTCTTGCTCATGGCGCAGATAGGCCACTGCGAACTGCCGGATGCCTTCGCGGTCGTCAATATCGCCGCTGGCAGTGAAGCTTCGGTCGTCGGAACGCACCGTTTTGCCAGCGAGAAAGTCCGCCGCAATGTCGGCGATGTATTCGCCGTTGTAAAACGCTTTGCTGGCAGGGTTGTCAGGGTCGGTCGGCCAGCAATCGTCGCCCGGTTTGAAGCCTTGCGCACGCAAGCGGGTGCTTGACGCCAGGGTGGCGATTTGCACGCCGGCATCGTTGTAATAAAACTCACGGTACACCTGCCAGCCTTGGGTCTGGTACAGGTTGCAAATCGCGTCGCCAAGCGCCGCCTGGCGGCCGTGACCAACGTGCAAAGGTCCTGTGGGATTAGCCGAAACAAACTCGACCAGAACGCGTTTTCCGTTGTCGCCCTGGCTGCCAAAGAGGTCTGCCAGCTGCAATACTTCACGCACGACCTCTTGTTTGGCCGCGGGTTTGAGTCGAATGTTGATAAATCCCGGCCCGGCAATTTCCACCGCGTCCACCCATTGCACAAAAGCGGCCTGGACCAACATCAGTTCGCGCAGGGTTTCGGCCAATTGGCGGGGATTGCGCTGGAGCGGCTTGGCCAATTGCATGGCCGCCGTAGTGGCCAGATCACCGTGGGCAGCAACTTTGGGCGATTCAAAAACTGCTTTGGCACCAGCGCCCGCCGACAGTGTTTCCAGGCTGGCGGCCAATGCCGCCAAGAGTTCATTTTTTACAGAAAGCATCGCGGGATTTTACGGGGCGATGCGCAAACGGCTTTCGTGGAAGAATGT
>Ga0209067_10002470_pt1 | contig 10931 bp, 6 predicted proteins | sample ColStrG_CSR_2013_FD_187199 | JGI IMG/M metagenome (GOLD analysis project Ga0209067, IMG submission 187199) | Freshwater sediment microbial communities in response to fracking from Pennsylvania, USA - Cold Stream Run_MetaG_CSR_2013 (SPAdes)... | ecosystem: Environmental > Aquatic > Freshwater >... | reverse complement strand
TTGCCTTTGTTTTCAAAGGTTATTGTCGGAATTGGACAAAATAGTTCCAAGCAATCCTTATTGACGATTGAGCAAAGGAAAAAGATCATCGAGAAAGTATACGAACATGAACCTAAAATCGAGGTTCAATCTTACGATACCCTAACCGTGAATTTTTGTAAATCGGTAGGCGCAAAATATATGATTCGGGGTATTCGTACAGTATCCGATTTTGAATATGAAAAGGCTATTGCTCAGATGAACCATGCCCTTGAACCCGAGCTGGAAAGTGTTTTTATTATCTCCAAACCCGGTTATTCGGCCATTAGCTCTACCATTGTTCGGGAGCTTATTCGTTATGGGGGGGATGTCAGTCAGTTCGTACCGCCCGAAGCCCTCCAGTTTTTTTGATTATTCGGGAATGGTTTTCAAAACATCGAGAACCGAGGGGTAGGTATTTTCACGAATCCTTCCAAAATCGGCTTTATTCACCCAACAAACTTCCGAAATTCCTTCTTCGGTTTGGGGTTTGAGGGAATCTCCCTCTCTCGCCTTCATTAAAAACCAATAGGTTCTTTTTAAAACCAGCTTATCGCCCATTTCATAAATATGATAGGTGGATGGAAGCTCCTTTTTAATCAGGGCAATCCTCACCCCACATTCTTCCTCTACTTCCCGCTTACCGCAATCCTCTATATCTTCTCCCTCTTCCAGTTTTCCCTTGGGTAAATCCCATTTCCCGAGACGAAAAATAAATAAGTATTCTTTTTTCTCATTCCTCACCAGGCCGCCGGCAGCCTTGATATATTTCATGCTTTCCTTGATCTCTTTCAAAATATTTTTGGGATGAGAGCAACGAATTTCAAGGGTTTTTACCTCCTCAGAAACGAGCATTTCTTTTATCGATTCCAGAATACCCGCTATAGGAAAGCCTTTTGAGCTTTTAAGGACCGTATTTTTTCCATCTGAAACCGAATCATTTATCGATTCTTCCCCTTCAGGAAGGATCCGGATACTGCTTTGCTTTATATAAATTGTATACATTTGCTCCATGCCCTTAACCAGCGAAACTCAATCAAAAATAGCGGAATATTTATTACAAATTAAAGCGGTTAAATTACAACCCAAAGAACCCTTTACCTGGGCTTCGGGCTGGAAATCGCCGATTTATTGTGATAACCGCGTAACCCTATCCTATCCGGTTATTCGAACCTTTATCCGCCAGCAATTGGTTCAAATGGTACAGGAAGAATTTGGAACCCCCGAAATCATCGTAGGGGTTGCTACCGCTGGAATCCCTCAGGGGGTATTGATCGCCCAGGAATTAGGATTGCCCTTTGCCTATGTGCGATCGGCTCCTAAAGAACATGGCCGTCAAAACCTAATCGAAGGCGAAGTTCAGGCAGGGCATAGAGCGGTGGTGATTGAAGATCTGGTCTCTACCGGGAAAAGCAGTATTAAATGTATTGAATCGCTTAAGGATGCCGGAGTAGAAGTAGTAGGCCTCGTTTCGATTTTTGATTATGGTTTTGAGGAAGCCGAAAAAGCCTTCAAAAAAATCCATTGCCGATATTTCAGCCTTTGTAATTATGAAATCTTATTACAGGAAGGGGTGAAAGGCGGTTATATTTCTTCCGATGATATTAAAATGCTTCAATCCTGGCGACTCAATCCGGGTAGCTGGATGAGCACCTAAGCAGAAAAGTGCCATCCTGGCGTATTTTTAATTAATTATCTGAATAATTGACAGAAAACCCCTCTACGAAGGGTATTTCTGGTTATGGACAAATATTTGAGGGAATCGAATAAAAATCCACCAAATGAACTTCAACAACTTTACTATAAAAGCACAGGAAGCCTTGAATCAGGCTACCGAAATAGCATTGGGATTGGGTCAACAATCGGTAGAACCCGCCCATTTATTAAAAGCCATGATTTCGGAGGAAGATTCCACTGTGAATTTCCTTTTGAAAAAAAATGGGGTGAATATCCCCTATATCCAAAAGCAATTGGATGAACAAATAGCTTCCCTACCTAAGGTATCGGGAGGCAATATCTATTTATCGAACAAAACCAATGAGGTTTTACAAAAAGCCCAAACTCATTTAAAGCCCTTCGGAGACGAGTTTATTTCTCTGGAGCATATATTATTAGCCCTGATTTCGGTTCGGGATAAAGCGGGCGATTTATTAAAGGATGCCGGATTAACCGAAAAAAGCCTGATCGCCGCCATCAATGAATTAAGGGGAGGGAAAAAAGTAACCGACCAAAATGCCGAATCGAATTACCAGGCCTTGGCCAAATATGCCAAGAACCTGAATGAACTGGCCCAGTCGGGTAAACTGGATCCGGTGATTGGTCGTGACGAGGAGATTCGACGAGTGATCCAAATTCTATCCCGAAGAACCAAAAACAATCCCATATTAATTGGTGAGCCCGGAGTGGGTAAAACCGCCATTGCCGAAGGCATTGCTTTTCGGATTATCAAAGGCGATGTGCCCGAGAATCTAAAAACCAAGATCGTGTATTCACTCGATATGGGGGCCTTAATTGCCGGAGCCAAATACAAGGGTGAATTTGAGGAGCGTTTAAAAGCGGTTATCAAGGAAGTAACTCAATCAGAAGGGGAAATTATCCTCTTTATCGATGAGATTCATACCTTGGTAGGAGCCGGAGCCTCGGGTGACGGGGCTATGGATGCGGCCAATATATTAAAGCCAGCCTTGGCTCGTGGGGAACTTCGGGCCATTGGAGCCACTACCCTAAACGAATACCAAAAATATCTGGAAAAGGATAAGGCCTTAGAGCGTCGTTTCCAAAAGGTTATGGTGGATGAGCCGGATACCCAGGATGCCATTTCCATATTAAGGGGGATTAAGGAGCGTTATGAAAGCCATCATAAGGTGAGAATCATGGATGAAGCCATTATTGCTTCGGTTGAATTATCCCAGCGCTATATTTCCGATCGTTTCCTACCCGATAAGGCTATTGATTTAATGGACGAGGCTGCCTCCAAACTTCGATTGGAAATGGATTCCAAGCCTGAAAAACTGGATGAGATCGAACGAAAAATCATGCAGCTGGAAATTGAACGAGAAGCCATTAAGCGAGAAAAGGATACCAAAAAACTCGAAGGCCTTTCCCAGGAAATTGCCAACCTAACCGAAGAACGCGATACCTTAAAAGCCAAATGGCAACAGGAGAAATCCCTGGTTGAAGGGATCCAAAACCAAAAACAGGCGATTGAGAATTATAAACTGGAAGCCGAACAAGCCGAGCGTCAGGGGGATTATGGTAAAGTGGCCGAACTTCGCTATGGTAAAATCAAGGAGGCTGAAAACGAGGTTGAAAAACTAAAAGCCAAACTGGAAGAATACCAATCCGATTCCCGGATGTTAAAGGAGGAAGTAACGGCCGAGGATATTGCGGGCGTGGTATCGAGATGGACAGGAATCCCGGTAAACAAAATGGTGGCCTCCGAAAGAGAGAAATTATTGAATCTGGAGGCCGAATTGCATAAACGGGTGGCAGGTCAGGAAGATGCCATCGAAGCGATTTCGGATGCCGTTCGCCGTTCAAGAGCTGGTTTGCAAGATCCTAAAAAACCCATTGGTTCCTTTATTTTCCTGGGAACCACAGGGGTAGGTAAAACCGAATTAGCCCGGGCCTTAGCCGATTTCCTATTCAATGATGAAAATGCCTTGATCCGAATCGATATGTCGGAATATCAGGAGAAACATTCGGTTTCCCGATTAATCGGGGCTCCTCCGGGATATGTGGGTTATGAAGAAGGGGGTCAGCTTACCGAAGCTGTTCGTAGAAAACCCTATTCGGTAATCTTATTGGATGAAATCGAAAAAGCCAATCCGGATGTATTCAATATTCTCCTGCAGGTTTTGGATGATGGCCGTTTAACCGATAACAAGGGTAGAACGGTGAATTTTAAAAATACCATCATTGTAATGACGTCGAATATTGGATCGAATATTATACAGGAGAATTTTTCGGAACTGGATGGCACTAATGATGAAGAAGTTCAGGCTAAAACCAAAACTCAGGTTTTTGATCTGCTTAAATCGACCATTCGCCCCGAGTTTTTAAATAGAATTGATGAAATTATTCTTTTTAAACCCTTAAATCGAGAAGAAATTCGAAAAATTGTCGATATTCAGTTTAAATCTGTCCAAAAGAATATATTGGAACAGGGAATTCAATTGGAAGCCACTTCAGAAGCCTTAGATTGGTTGGGTGAATTGGGTTATGACCCTCAATTTGGAGCCAGACCTTTAAAAAGGGTTATTCAGAAGAGAATTTTGAATGAATTATCCAAGGAAATTTTGGCAGGAAAAGTTGAAAAAGATTCCAAAATTGAGATCAGTCTCAATGAAAAAAATCATCAATTTATTTTCAACAATAAAAATTAATTGACGTAAAAAATCGATTAAAGGGCCCTTTCAAAGGATGGGATACCCAATCATCTTGTATATCCTGATAGCGATCCAGGAATCTCGGCTTTTGGCATGAGGCTTGATCTCTATCAGGATTCTTTTAAGTTGTATTGATTAATAATAGGTTTATGCCATATTGACGGCATAAATGGCAGGGAAAATTACCATGAAGATATTTGATCCATTTGATCGTTTCCAATCCCAAATCCTTTCTGACGATACGGAATTTTTTCCCTTATTGACGACTCAGGACGAGGAGGAAATGAATAACGAAATAGTGCCCGATGTTTTACCCATACTTCCTTTACGAAATACCGTTCTATTTCCTGGGGTCGTGATTCCTATTACGGTGGGAAGGGATAAATCCATAAAATTGATCAAGGATGCCTATAAGGGTAGTCGGATTATTGGAGTGGTTTCCCAGAAAAACATGAATATAGAGGATCCGGGTTTCGATGATTTGAATCGGGTAGGAACAGCGGCCTATATTATTAAAATGCTTCAAATGCCTGATGGGAATACCACGGTGATTATCCAGGGTAAAAAGCGTTTTAATTTAGTGGATCTGGTTTCTTCCGATCCCTATATCAAAGCCCAGGTGAGCCATTTTGAAGAAATTAAATTCAAAAAGGACAAGGAATTCCTGGCCTTGGTGGATAGTTTAAAAGAACTCGCCACCCAAATCATCCAATTTTCACCCAATATTCCTACCGAGGCGGCCATTGCCATTAAAAATATTGAAAGCCATTCGTTTCTGGTAAACTTCATCTCCTCGAATATGAATGCCGAGGTGGAGGAAAAGCAGAAAATGCTGGAAATGAACGATCTGAAAATGCGTGCCCAAATGGTTTTGGAGCATCTCACCAAGGATCTTCAAATGCTGGAATTAAAAAACCAAATCCAATCCAAGGTGCGGATTGATATGGATAAGCAGCAAAGGGATTATTTCCTAAATCAGCAATTAAAAACCATTCAAGAGGAATTGGGCGATAATGTTGACCAGGAAATTCAGGAATTACGCGATAAAGGCAAGAAAAAGAAATGGCCGGTAGAGGTAGCCACCACCTTTAATAAAGAACTCGATAAACTGGCCCGGATGAATACCGCCGCGGCCGAATACTCGGTATTATTAAATTATTGTGAGCTATTATTGGAGCTTCCCTGGGATACTTATACCAAGGATAATTTCAATCTAAAACGAGCAGAAAGGATTCTGGATAAGGATCATTATGGACTGGAAAAGGTTAAAACCCGGATTCTGGAATATTTAGCCGTACTGAAGCTAAAAAATAATATGAAATCGCCTATCCTTTGTTTGGTAGGCCCTCCGGGAGTGGGTAAAACCTCCCTTGGTAAATCCATTGCCAAAGCCCTCGATCGAAAATACGTGAGGATGGCCTTGGGGGGTTTACGCGATGAAGCCGATATCCGCGGTCACCGAAAAACCTATATTGGGGCTATGCCGGGAAGAATTATTCAATCCCTAAAAAAGGCGAATTCCTCCAATCCGGTATTTGTACTCGATGAAATTGATAAGGTCGGCAATGATTATCGGGGAGATCCTTCATCCGCCTTATTGGAAGTATTGGATCCGGAACAAAACCGGGCTTTTTACGATCATTATGTAGAGCTCGACTATGACCTATCCAATGTCATGTTTATCGCTACCGCCAATTCCCTGGCCAATATCCATCCCGCCTTACTCGACCGTATGGAAATTATCGAGGTAAACGGGTATACCATTGAGGAGAAAATTGAGATCACCAAAAATTATCTCCTTCCTAAACAATTAGAGGCCCATGGGGTCAATGCCAAGCAATTAAAAGTAAAACCCAAGATTTTTGAAACCATCATCGAGGATTATACCCGTGAATCCGGTGTAAGGGGGTTGGAAAAGAAAATAGCGACCTTGGTTCGGGGTATTGCCAAAAAAATCGTTCTGAAGGAAGAATACGATATTCAAATCAGTCCGGAGGAGACCTTAAAAATATTGGGTCCTCCCCTATTCGAAAAGGATATGTACGAATCCAATGAAGTAGCGGGGGTGGTAACCGGCCTAGCCTGGACTTCGGTTGGAGGAGATATCCTATTTATAGAAACCTCTCTTTCACCGGGTAAAGGAAAGCTAACCCTAACCGGTAACCTAGGGGATGTGATGAAGGAATCGGCCGTGATTGCATTGGCCTATTTAAAATCGCATTCTGAAATTTTAGGCATACCCACCGAAGTATTTGATCATTGGGATATTCATGTGCACGTTCCGGCTGGAGCTGTTCCTAAAGATGGTCCTTCGGCCGGGGTAACCATGCTGACTGCCCTAGCCTCTGTATTTACTCAAAGAAAGGTAAAGCCTATGCTGGCCATGACCGGAGAAATTACGCTTAGAGGAAAGGTATTACCGGTAGGAGGTATAAAGGAAAAAATCCTGGCAGCCAAACGAGCCAATATCAAGGAAGTGATTCTTTGCGAGGCCAATAGAAAGGATATCGAAGAAATTAAGGCTAGCTATATTTCCGATATGAAATTCCATTATATCAAGGAAATGCGGGAAGTGATTGAACTGGCTTTGATGAAGGATAAGGTAAAAAATCCGATTAATCTGGCCATTCAGAAGTCTAAGGCCATTGTCAATTCTTTAGAAATAGAAAAGGAAGGGGTTCAACTTTAGTTTAAAACAAAAAAGCCTGAGGCTTTTCTACCTCAGGCTAATTGTCAATATTTAAATCTAAATTATTTGGTTGCTACTATTTTTCGAATCTTATTATTTTGAGTATCAGCAACATAAAGATTGCCAGATTGATCAAATCCCAAGCTTTGAGGATTATTAAAGGTTGCTAATGAGGCCATTCCATCAGCTGATCCAGTAGCACCGCTTCCAGCGTATGTGGTAACATTTCCCCCAATATCAATCCTTCTAATTTTACTATTACCAAATTCGGCCACATAAAGGTTACCCGATTTATCAAAGGCTAATCCCCATGGATTATTAAATGTTGAGTTAGTTAAATTACCATTTTGGGATCCCGCAGCTAAAGTTCCTGCAAAGACAGTCACTGCCCCGGAAGTATTATCTATACGGAAAATTTGTTGAGCAACGCAAAAATAGATATTGTTTAATGCGTCTACCGCTAAGCCTAGTGGTATGGTATTATATTGGCCAGTAATTCCTGTTAATGTAGCAGTCTGGAAGTTAAATTTATAAACTAAATTATTAGGGGAACCAGAGGTCCATAATAAATTACCACTATTATCTAATGCAATTGAATAAAGGTTAGCATAAAAAACATAATTGGTTGGGTTCACAGCAAATACATAGTTTGTTCCGTTAAAGCTAAAAGTAGTTACAAATCCATTTACATCAATTTTTCTAATCTTGCCATTAAATTGATCCGCTACATAAACATTTCCTTGATTATCAGCTACTACACCAGTTGGCCTATAAAATGAAGCATTAAGCCCAGGGCCATCTGTTGAACCTTGAGAACCATTTCCTGCAAGTGTTGTTACATTACCGCTAGGGTCTATCTTACGAATCATGTTATTACCAGCATCTGCGATAAAGATATTTCCTGTATTATCCACAGTTAAGGCATTGGGAGTATAAAAAGTCGATGATAATGCAGGACCATTCGTATTTCCTGCCAACCCATTTCCTGCATAAGTTGAAACGTTCACTGTTCCAACTCCCTGACCAATATCCAAGGTATTTAAAGAAAAGGGGGCAAAAGTTAAAGTAAGGGGGGCAACCGAATTAACCTGACTTACTACCACATTATATTGATTATTAGCAGCTACTGTTATGCTTCGGGTTAAAACCTGTCCACTGGGAACTGTCATGGTTAATGTACCCACAGTACCATTTTTGATGTATAAAAAATAGTACCCATTGCTGTTTCCGAAGTTAAATTTCTGAGCGGTAGTTCCAGTACCGACAGTAAAAAGAGGTAAAGTACCTGGTTTTACACCAGATATGGCAATCGTTAGAACCCCATCGGTTGTAATAGCATTAAAATTTATAGGTCCGCTTTTATTGATTACATAACCTGTGTCCTGTGCCGAATAGCGTATAAAGGAGTCTGCAATATGCGTTGTAGTTTTGCTAACTAAGGTGATATCGTAGGTATCGTTAATTAATGTCCTGGTATAACCTGCTGTATTGGATACGCTTACGCTATCTTTTACAGGAGCAATACCTTGAGTTCTTGAATTATAGGTTACATATGCCAACCCAGAATAAACATGAGGCCAAGTACTCACTGGCAGGGAACTTCCTGCTGATACAATGGCATTATGGTTGGAGGAATTCAAGCCTAATAATGCGTTTTTATTATTCTCATTAACTGCACCATAATCCTGAAAACTAGAGCTTAAACTAATTTGACCTATTGTTACTGTTGACTTTTGAATACCATTTGAGGTATTTTTATTGTCTTTTTTACAAGCCCAAAAAAGGGACACTAAAATAACCATAAATAAACTGATGCGATTTTTCATATTTAAAAATTATAGGGTTTTTGAATTATTTATTGGATACTATTTTTCTTATTAAATTATTATGGGTATCAGCCACATATAAATTTCCTGTGGTATCGAAACCAAGACTCTGCGGATTAGAAAAACTTGCAAGGGATGCCATTCCATTTTCTGTGCCTGAAACACCGCTTCCTGCATAGGTGGTTACATTACCGCCCAAATCAATCCTTCTAATCTTATTATTGCCAAATTCAGCAACAAAAAGATTTCCTGACCTATCGAAAGCTAATCCCCATGGATAGTTAAAACTTGCTGTCAAAGTTGAGCCATCTTTAGAACCATTAGCACCAGTTCCGGCAAAAATGGTTGCATTGCCATCAAAAGCCGAAATTCGAATTATATTTTGACCAACACAGGTATATATATTGTTCTGAGAATCAACAGCTAACCCAAGAGGCAAATTCGTGATAATGGAACTATTTGAATTAAAAAATTGATAATTTACAGTAAACAATGATTGACCTGGAGTAAAAACTAGTTTAGAAACATAGTAATTTGCGCCTCCAGTTCCAGTTATAATTATATATCCATTAAGATCTAATGCAATAGAATATGGTTCGGGAAAACTAACAGGTTGATTATTACCGCTAGTAAATCCTACAAAAGAATAACCCGGATATAAATAACGCAAAGTAGTTACGTTACCATTTCCATCCACCCTTCTTATTCTATTATTAAATTGATCTGCGACGTAAACATTTCCTTGATTATCAGCAACTATCCCACTCGGTTTATAAAATGATGCATTAAGACCAGGACCATCAGTTGAACCTTGGGATCCGTTTCCGGCTAGGGTAGTAACATTGCCATAGGTATCAATTTTTCGTATTAAATTATTATTTGCATCAGCAATAAAAATATTTCCAAAATTATCCACGGTTAATGCATTTGGATTATTAAATGAAGCAGAAAGAGATGGCCCATTTACACTTCCCAGTTGACCATTACCGGCATATGTTGAAACGTTAACCGTTCCAACTCCCTGTCCAATATTTAAAGTATTTAAAGAAAACGGTGCAAAAGTTATAGCCAATGGGCCTATAATGCTTGTTTGACTTACCACAGCATTATATTGAACATTAGGGGTGACAGTTAAGGTTCTATTTAGGTTCTGACCACTTGGTACAGTCAATGAAAGTGTTCCATTTGTATTTCCTTTTACATATAGAAAGTAATATCCATTGCTGGTACCGAATTGAAACTTTTGAGTAGAGGTGCCAGTTCCGATATTAAAAGTAGGTTTTGATCCAGAAGCAACCGTAGAAGTGGCCATTGTGATAACAGCATCACTAGTAATCCCCTGAAAATTAATTGGACCGCTTTTATTAATTACATAACCTGTATCAATTGCTGAAAAGCGAATAAAAGTATCAGCTAAATGTGTTGTAGGGCTGATAGATAAACTAATATCATAAGTATCATTGATCAAATTTCTTTTGTAATTAGTTGTATTTAAAATGGAAATTGTATCCTTGATTATACCTATACCTACCGTTCTGGAAGAATATTGAACGTAGGCATTACCTGAAAACACATTTGGCCAAGAACTTATTATAGTTGAACCATTCAAAGAATAAAGGTTATTACCATTATTTTTGGGATAATAGGAAGTATTTGCCCCTGTTACTTTGCTATCACCATAACTTCTTAAAGGGTTTAATAAGGTTATGGTACCTAAACTAACTATAGAAGTTGGATGGAAATCCTTTACAACACTTAGATTCTTTTTACATCCAAATAAATTAACAACTACCAAAAGGCCAACCCATATTGAGCGCTTAATATCCATTCTATTAAAGAAATAAAAGTGAAAAGAGAGTCGTTGAATTTTTAAGAAAAAAGGCCAATCTTTTTAATGAATGCTTGATTTTTTCCTTTAATTCAATTAGTGCTAAAATATTCCTGGGTGGAAATTCAAACAATACCAAGTAGTTGGTATTTTTAAAATTGAGGAGACTTTAATATTAATAC